>FTHQ01000051.1_pt1 | contig 27830 bp, 23 predicted proteins | sample 1641001 | NCBI WGS metagenome assembly FTHQ01 (sample SAMEA3914872, study PRJEB12502) | metagenome | biome: forest; material: soil | place: Canada | collected 2011-07-03 | depth 0.3 m | reverse complement strand
CGGCATGACGTTGTCATCGAGACCAGGAGGTCATGCCGTGAAGAAGAGCAAGTTCACCGAAGAGCAGATCGCATACGCGCTGAAGCAGGCCGAGCTGGGTACGCCTGTCGCGGAGGTCTGCCGCAAGATGGGGATCAGCGACGCGACGTTTTACAACTGGCGGACGAAGTACGGCGGGCTGTCACCCTCGGAACTGCGCCGGCTGAAGCAGCTTGAGGAAGAGAACGCGAAGCTCAAGCGGCTCGTGGCCGATCTGTCGCTGGACAAGGCCATGCTGCAGGATGTGCTGTCAAAAAAGCTCTGAAGCCTTCCCGGCGCCGTGATCTGGTCACGGACTTGATGCAGCGTTTCGGCGCGAGCCAGCGGCAAACCTGCGCATTGTTGCAGTTGTCCCGCACGGTCTACCGTTACGAATCGGTCGCGCGGGATCAAAGCGCGCTGGAGATGCGCATCAAGGAGATCACGGAAGTGCGGGTGCATTATGGTGCGCCCCGCGTGTACGTGATGCTTCGCCGGGAAGGCTGGCGAGACAACCATAAACGCGTCGAACGCGTGTATCGGGAACTGGGGCTTTCGTTGCGCCACAAACGACCTCGACGGAACAAGTCGGCCCGGCGCCGGCAGCCAAAGCAGTCAGTGAGCGCAATCAACGAAATCTGGAGTATGGATTTTGTCGCTGACGCGCTGTTTGATGGTCGACGCTTGCGCACGCTCACGATCGTGGACAACTACACGAGAGAATGCCTAGCGATTGAAGTCGACGGTTCATTGCGTGGCGAGCACGTTGTCGCCGCGCTGACCCGGCTTGCGCAGCATCGTCCGCTTCCCCGCTATATCAAGGCAGACAATGGCAGCGAGTTCATTTCGAAGACGCTCGACAAATGGGCGTACGAGAACGGCGTGGAGATTGACTTCTCGCGTCCTGGCAAGCCGACCGACAACGCGAAGAATGAATCATTCAACGGACGCTTTCGGGAGGAATGCCTCAACGCACATTGGTTCTTGTCGCTCGAGGACGCCAGACGCAAAATCGAGGTCTGGCGCGAGTACTATAACGAGGCGCGCCCTCATTCTGCGCTGCAGTGGATGACACCGGCGGAATTCGCCCGCCAGTGCACCGATCGGGCCGATCCGGCCCGCCCCGAAGAGCCGGAATTTTCCAACTAAGACCGGGACGGAAATTGGGCCAGCCTCACGATTACTAGCGGTCCACACTGCGCGATGAGGAATGGCTGCTAGTCGAATGGCCCGAAGGTGATGCGGAGCCACTCAAATATTGGCTTTCGACTATGCCCCCGGACACGACGCTCGAACGCATGGTTCATGTCGCCAAGATGCGCTGGCGTATCGAGCGGGACTATCAGGATCTCAAGCAGGAATTCGGCTTGGGACACTTCGAAGGACGTGGCTGGCGTGGATTCCATCACCATGCATCGTTGTGTATTGCTGCCTATGGGTTTCTTGTCGCTCAACGCCTCATTCAAGGTGATAGTAAAAAAAACTCCGCGATACGCGACCCATTTGCCTTACCCTCAGATTACGTGCCACGCGGGTCCCCAGCGCGCGCAGCGCCACGTGGCTAATTCCATTACCACGCTGCGCTGGCGTATCGCTGCATACATCGCGCGCCGGCTCCAGCGATGTCCGTTTTGTTCAGCGCCAAAGAGTGATTTATTGACACAGTAAGACTAAGAAGCTGTTGCAAAATTAGTTGGATGCTGTCTTGAGTTGATTCCAGCCAATCAAGCGGCACGTGAGCGAGAGGAGTGCCCTGCACGTATGCCGTTCGTAGCGAATCTTGAGCCATCTGGACGTCAGGCATCCGAATTTAAGGGGCAGAATCGATAGCGGCCTACTTTATAACTTCGATTCGGGCGGGGAAATTCGGGCTATCCTATCCTGTTAACAACGACTCTCACGGCCCCGAAGTGGGGGGATTCACCGCACTTGACGCCGGGAGGTGCACGTTATCTCTGTGATGGGTATGCTACCGTACGAAATACTTTGGCGGCACTTTGGTAGTGCGTCATTTTCAGCGAATGCAGACGTCACCAATGCTTCATTTGGGACCGATAGTACAAGCCGCATCAATCGTTTGCGCCGGACGACATAATGTGAAGCATATAGCGCGTCTGTGACCGCCATCGGACCGTGGCGACAGATACACCATGCTTTTATCGTGCCGAAGTTGTGCTGACGCGGGCAAAGATCATAAGACGACTACCGCGCTGTGCTGCTCAGCACGACGAGCCTCTTCGATAGCAAGGACGTCGTGCCGTTCGTCCGCCATTTAGTGAGTGACGGCTTGTGGATCGCGGCCAGGCCATTCTAATCAACGGTGGGGACACCACGAAACCCCGCGCCGAGCTTGTCATTTTCTTTTCTAAAATTCCTGGAAAAAACGAGGCCCCGGTCGAAGTAGAATTGGCGGCAGATGCGACGTGATCGTCGTGCATACGAAACTGCATCGTGGGGCATCGGTATTTCTGGGCGTTCGCCGATCGGGTTCCGGATGGATCAACATGACGACATCGACGACATCGACGACATCGACGACATCGACGACATCGACGACAACTCGCCCCGTTGCTGTGCTGCAACCGGACGCCACGACCGGGCCGGCATGAACCCGTTGTCGTCGCTGATTCGATTTGCGCGCGCGCCGGCTGTGTGGGTGCCGGAATACGCGCGCGCCGCGCGGATCGAATGGCGCGGATCACAGGTTACCGTGCGCGACGTACGCAACTTCAGATACCGGACGCGCAACGACTGCATGCCGGCCTACTACGACGCCATGTTCGCGCTGGATGCGGTGACGACCGTCGATCTGGTCGTGTCGCGCTGGACCGCTGAAGCGATCGCGCACGTGTTCGTGAGTTTCGGACTGGACGACGGCAGATACGTTGCGATCTCGATCGAGACGCGCCGACGGCACGGGCAACGCTATTCGCCATATGCGGGTTTCTTGCCGCTGTACGACCTTGTGTACGTCGTTGCCGACGAGCGGGACTTGATCGGCGTACGCAGCGACGTCCGCAGGGAGCGGGTCTATCTGTTCCGTGCGCACGTCACGCCTGAAACCGCGCGCGCATTGTTTGTGGATTACCTGCGTCGCGTGCATTCGCTTGAAGGTCGTCCGGAGTTCTACAACACGCTGCTCAACAACTGCACGACGAACATTCTGCGTCACATCCGGGCGGTTGCGCCTGATGTCGGGTACAGCTGGAAGGTCTTGCTGAGCGGCTATGCGGACCGATACGGGCATGATCTCGGCCTGCTCGATGCATCGATGCCATTCGATGCACTGAAGTCGGCGAGCCTGATTCGACGTGCGCCGGGCGCGGTGATCGACGACGATTTCTCAATAGCGATCCGCGCGTCGCTGCCGTTCGCCCCGACGCACGCGAAATGAAGCCCACGCCCGGCCGCCCGCTCGCTCGCGACATGTCTATCGTGCGGTTGCGGCCGTTGACGACGAGGTAAGGAACCATGGTAAGGCTGGTCATGCTGTTGCTGGGCGTCGACTATTTGCGCACGCGCGCCACAGGGATTGGCTGGATCGGCGTAGCGTGGGCGGTCGCGGGGGTTGTCGTATTCGTCGACGCGCTCGACGGCGCGATGCATTTCCCGATCACGTTGTTCGCGTGGCTGTTCTTGCTCGAGGGGCTGGCGACGCTCGCGGTTGCGTGGACCGGCGTCGGTGGACAACGCGCGCTGCGCTACGTGAAAGGCTTCGCCGTTGTGGCCGCGTCTGTACTGATCTTCGCCGGACACCATCACGGTAACCTGATCCTATCGATGATCTTCGGGACGTTGTTTCTTGTCGACGGGTTACTGCAGTGCATATCCGCATGGATCGTCCGGTATCGTCGTTGGAAGGCTGCCTTCGCCTGGGGCGCCTTCGAGCTGCTGATCGCGGTGTTCTTCTATCAGCCGTATCCGACGCATTACATGGGCACGCTGCCGTACTGTCTCGGGTTGTTCCTGGTCTTCGGCGGCACGAACATGCTAGCGCTCGCCGCACGCGTGCGGCGTCTCGACCGTAATCCAGCATTCGACATGTCGCGGCGATCCGCGTTGCTGCCCGACGCAGATTCGACCACGCGCGCGAGCCAGTTCGATCGCACCGAATGGGACGGCCCGCCGGACGACCACGAGAGCGCGCTGACCGTGCACGTGTGGACGCCTACCGGCTCGTCGAAGGCGCAGGCGCAGCATCATCCGGTGGTCGACCGCTACATCGCGGCCGTCGATATCAACGGAACGATCTCGACCGGGCACGCGGCGCTCGAATCTCCGGAAGGAATTTACATCAGCTTGTATCCTGCCGCCGAGATCGACCGCTCCCCGTCGGAGTTCGGGCGCATCCTGCGTGCGACACACGAGAACGACGTACCGGGCATGTTTCAACCGGACTACGCGACGGAGTCGGAGGCATGGTGCCCGTCAACGGTGCGCGTGCGGATCCGCAATTACGATCCGGTGAAGCTGCATGCGTTCTGGGAGCGCTATCGCGCGAATCCGACCTACAACCTCACGCACCGGAACTGTTCGAGCACTGTCGCCTATGCGCTCGAGGCCGCGATCGACGGCGCGGTCGGCCGGTTGCGCGGCAGCGGAACGGGATGGAGCAGCTTTCTGCGCGTGCTCGTCACGCCCGAGCTCTGGGTAGCCGCACAGATTCGCAAGCGTGCGGTGACGATGGCATGGACGCCGGGTCTCGCGCTCGACTACGCCCGCGCACTTAGCATGCTCGCCGATCCGCGGCCGTTCGCATGGTGGAAGGCCGCACGGGTGGCCGCGGCACGGCTGTCGCGACAGCGACGCGCATGGCGTGCGCAGGACGCGGGTGCCATCCAGTGACGCGGCGCAGGAATCCTATCGCGATCAAGCCGGCGGAATGAACGCATGACGATCCGCTCGAAGCGCTTGCGCGTGCGGTTCATCGGCTGCGGTTGTCGCTGCGGGCCGGTGTGTTGGCCGACAGGCGAAGCTGGCGCGGCGTGACGCCGTAATGTCGCTTGATCAGCGTCGTCAGATAGCTCTGGCTGCCGAATCCGCAATCGAGCGCGATCGACAGGATACTCGCCGACGTGTTACACAGGCGCCAGCGCGCCCGTTCGAGACGCCGTTCGATGACGTACTGCATCGGCGTGCGGGAGAACTGCGCCTTGAACGCGGCGATCGTCGCGTGTTCGCTCAGGCCGGCCAGGCGCGCCAGATCGGCGAGGCCGATCGGTTTGCCGAGCGATTCGTCGATGAACCGATTTATCTGCATTTCGCACAACGTATCAGCGAACCCGCGGAGATCGTGATGGAGGTCGGCGTTCGAATTGCGCCGGTAAGTCGCGGTCGGTGGTTCGCCGAAACGCTCAAGATAAGCGCTCGCGAAGCGGTTGGACGGTGTGAAGCCGAACGCGCGCAGGATATCGCTGAAACTGTCGTCGCCGTTCGCGAGCGCGCGCCGCACACCATGGAGCCGTCCGTCTAAAAACAGCGCGGCCGAGGGGCGGCCGGTGAGTCGGCGGATCGCATTGTCCAGCGCACCGGTCGGGCAGCCGAGCGCATGCGCGATCGAGCCGAGTGTTTTCCATCGCATCGGATCGGTTTCGATCAGCGCCACCGCGGAACGCGCGGTGTGTTCGGTCGCACAGGCATCCGTGGCGAACAGCGCACTGTAGTTGTTTCCGTGCCGCAACATCATATGTTTCAGCATGTGCTCGTACAGTGCGCGGATAGCCGGCTCCGGCGCAGGCGTCAGCATCATCATACGGCGCAGGCAGTCGGCTGCGGCGTTCCATGCAATGGCCGCTTCCGTCGCGACCGGTTTCATGTCGAACCGGACCGGCGTCGCGAGGGGGCGGCCGATCCATTGCGATACGAAGTCGTTGAGATCGCCGGCATCGAGTATGACCGACAGATGGCCGATGCCTTCGGGTTGCGTGACGCAGGTCGATATGCCGGTCGACGAAATCGGCATTACGTCGCCGACCGTACATTGAGCGACCGTTGCGCCGCTCGTATAGGTCGAACCGCCGCGGCGGCATGACAGGAACAAGTAATTCGGCCGCGGTTCCGGTGAATGAAAATGAAACGGCATCTCGTAATCGACGTCGTATATGCCGATTCCGTTCCATTCCTGACCGCCCATATTTACGGCCTTTCGGTCCGCATGCTGTGCGCGAAAGCGGTTATCCGCATAAATTTTTTCGATGAAATCGGACACTTCATCCGGATCGTCGCTGTGGAAACTATGCGTCAGAATCGATGATTCGCTCATCATGATGTTTGGTCGGGATTTTAGTGTCTCGATTGAATTCCTCAAGGAATCAATCAGGGCCGGAAGCAGCGCATTCGCGTCCGATATCGTAGGGAAATGTGAGCCGTTCGATAAGCCGCCAGACCGTATACGAGGTATACAACCGGCGGCACGCGTATCGACAACGAAACTGACGCGGGGCGAAACAACTCGGCCCGACAGTGCAAAAAACGCTCCAATCGACTTTCCTAGAATCGATGATTTTAGAGAAATTCCGTCAATATTTTGAAATAAATATTATTACATAGTCAATACAATGATGCCAATCGTTACAGTTCATGCTGGGCGAATGCAGCCGGAATTGTATGAATGACTCAATTAAAAAATGCGGCGTTATTTGGTGCGACCGAATGAAACCGGTTCGCTGAGTCCGTGAAAGGGGGCGTGTCCGTCGTCCAGTACGGGCGCGCTTGCGCTGCACCAGCCGCAGAAGACGAGCGATGAACATTCTCTATACCAACTTTCATGGCGGCAATGGTGGCGGACACGACACCTATATCTATCAACTCGCAGCCGGCTTGGGCTGCCGGTATCGCGTGGCGGTAGCGTCGCCGGCCGGCAGTCGGCTGTCGCGGATGGTCGACACGTTGCCGGGCGTGTGCGTCGTCGATATGCAGTTCAAGCCGGGCTGGCGCGCGTTCGTTCCGAAACTGTTGCGGTTGCGGCATCTGATCGCGCAATCGGTGTTCGACGTGATACACGTGAACGGGTCGGCCGACCATCGGCAAATCATGCTCGCCCTGGCGGGCTACCGCAAACGGCCGCCGGTCGTCTTCACGAAACACAATACGTATGCGGCCGGCAGCGTTGGCAATTTCCTGCGTGCGCGGTTTGCGACGGACCGCACGATCGCCGTCAGCGACTATGTGCGGGGAATGCTGGAACGGCAATCGCCTTATAACGACATCACGGTGATCAAGCATGGCGTTCAACCGCCGTCGCAGGCGCTCGGGCATGCCGAGATTCACCGCCGCAGGGCCGAATACTTTGGGAACGAGGGCGCTGATGCGATCGTGCTCGGCAGCGTGGCCGGCACGGCCGAGCACAAGGGCTGGAGCGATTTGGTCATCGCGCTGGCGCGACTGTCGCCCGCGCTGCGCGCGCGGTTTCGTGTCATGCTGGCCGGCGACTGGCCTTCGCCTGAACAGCGCGCATTCGTCAAGCGCAGCGGCGTGGGTGAGTTGGTCGCGTTCGTCGGACCAACGGATCGCACACACGACGTGCTGGAGGCATGCGACGTATCGTTCGTGCTGTCGTATCACGAGAGCCTGTCGTATGCGTGCCGCGAAGCGATGTCGATGGGCCGGGCGGTAATCGTGACGGCGGTCGGCGGCCTGCCGGAGAACGTGAGCGATCGCGTCGACGGATGGATCGTCCCGCCGCGCTCGCCGGATGCGGTGGCAGCCGTGCTGCTCGAGATCGCCGCACATCCGGAGCGAGCGGTGCGGATGGGCCGCGCCGCTCGGGCAAGGAGCGAGTACGAATTCGGTTTCCAGCGATTCATCGACGAAACCGCGTCCGTTTATCGCGCGTTGGTTCGAAAAGCGGCGACGCGCACATGAACGATCGCTCGACGCAACCACCGGTGCCGTCGAGCGCGCCGGCGCCGATCCGACCTGCTGCGTCTTGTCCGATCCTGATGTATCACCAGATTCGGCCGCTGCCGCCACGTTCGGACGTCCTGCGCGGGCTGAGCGTCGACCCTCGTGCGTTTCGCCGCCAGATGCGCGTGCTGAAGGCATTCGGCTATCGCGGCGTGTCGGTCGCTGAACTGCAACGGCAACAGGCGCAGGCGCGGGGCGGGAAGCTGTTCGCGATTACATTCGACGACGGTTTTCGCAACGTATTCGACCACGCGTTGCCCGTGCTCGACGAACTCGGCTTCACCGCGACCTGTTATTTCGTGTCGGGAAAGCTCGGACGAAGCAACGACTGGGATCGTGGGCTCGCGACGGCCGAGGCGGCGTTGATGGATCGCGGTGCGATGCGCGAATGGCTCGCACACGGACACGAAGTGGGTGCGCATACCGTCGATCACGTCGCACTATCGGAAGTCTCAGCACAGACTGCACGGCGGCAGATCGCGCACTCGAAAGCGCAGCTCGAGGAGGCGACCGGACGCGCCGTCGTGTCGTTTTGCTATCCGTACGGATCGTTCGATACGATAGTGAGGCGGCTCATCGTCGAAGCGGGTTTCCATAATGCGACGACGACCGCGCGCGGCCGCGCGACAGCGTGCACCGACCCATTTTTGCTGCCCCGGCTGGCAGTGCCGGGCGGGCGCGGCATCGTGCGATTCATCGGGCGATTCTTCCGGTGAGGCGCGATACGTCCGTCGCGGACGCCGCGCGCGTTGCCACTGCGTTCGACACGCGCTGGTTCGAGCGGCCGGCAGCCCGCGTACTGATGCTCGTCGCGCTCGGGATCGCGTATCTGGTGCCGGGACTTGTCGGGCACGACCCGTGGAAGCAGGACGAAACGTACACGTTCGGGATTATTCGGCACATGCTCGATAGCGGAGGCTGGATCGTGCCGACCAACGCCGGCGTGCCGTTTCTCGAGAAACCGCCGTTGTATGACTGGGTCGCCGTCGCATTCGCGCGACTGTTCGGCGGGCTGCTGCCGCTGCACGATGCGGCCCGCCTCGCAAGCGGATTCTTCGCGGCGCTTGCGTTCGGCTTTACCGCGTACGCCGCGCGCGTGGCGACCGGCGCGACACGCTGGCTCGATCCGGGCGTGACGGGCCCGGTCGCGCTGTGCGCGGGCACGCTCGTCGTGATCAAGCATACGCACGACATGATGACCGACGTCGCGCTGATGGCCGGTACGGCGATCGGCTTCAGCGGCCTGCTCGAGCTCGTCGCTGCGTGCACGCGCGGTGGTCGTCCCGACCGTCGTGCCGCAGTGCGGCTGGGTGCCGGCGTCGGCATTGCGCTGATGTCGAAGGGCCTGTTCGTGCCGCTCGTGTTCGGCGCGACGCTGTGCGTGGCGCTCGCGTTGTACCCGGCATGCCGCACGCGTGCATGCGCGCGGGCGCTGGCGGTGGCCGCCGCGATCGTTGCGCCGTTCGCGCTCGTGTGGCCCGTCGCGCTCTATCTGCGATCGGAGACACTCTTTGCGATCTGGTTCTGGGACAACAATGTCGGTCGCTTCCTCGGCTTTTCGGTACCAATGCTCGGTGCCGAGAACGACAAGCCGCTGTTTGTCTGGCGCGCGCTGCTGACGGTCGGATTCCCGGTCGGTCCGCTCTCGGTCGTCGCGATCGCCGGTGGCGTATTGCGCGGCTGGCGCAATCCGGCGATCGCGCTGCCGGTCGCATTCGCCGCGCTTGGGCTCGTCGTACTGCATGTCGCCGCGACGTCGCGGCAGCTGTACATCCTGCCGTTCGTCGGGCCGCTGTCACTGATCGCCGCGCGCAGCATCGAGCGTATCGACGCACGATGGCATACGGGATGGGATTACGCGAGCCGGTGCCTGTTCGGCGCGTTCGCGTTGCTCGTCTGGTACGTGTGGTTCACGATGACGGGCGATACGTTGCCGCGCGAAGTCGTCGCATGGCTCGACGTGTGGCTGCCGCTCGACTGGACGATCCCGCTGCAACCGGCGGCGCTCTGCGCGGCACTGATGCTCAGCGCGGGCTGGCTCGCGGCACTGCCGTTGTTGGGCAGAGCGGGTCCATGGCGCGGCGTGCTGTCGTGGGCGAGCGGTGCGGTGCTCGCGTGGGGCCTCGTGTACACACTGCTGCTGCCGTGGATCGATGTCGCGAAGAGCTACCGTTCGCCGTTCGTCGATTTGAAGACTCGGCTCGCGAGCGAGTGGCGCGAGACCGATTGCGTCGCCAGCCCGGGACTTGGCGAATCGGAGGCGCCGATGCTCGACTACTTCGCCGGCATTCGCTACGTGCCGGCGAACGACCCGCATGCGCGGTCGTGCCGCTGGTTGATCGTCCAGGGTGTGCGCGGCGCGGTGCCGGATCCGGGCGAATCGTGGACGCCATTCTGGCAGGGGGCCCGGCTGGGCGATAAGCACGAGTCGCTCGTCATGTATCGCGCGGCCAGCGGAGATGCCGTGCATGCGGGCCGTGTACACGCTGCGTCGAATCCGGAGGAGGGCCGATGACGACGCGCAGCAGACGCCGGGGCGGCTGGCTCGCCGCGCTTGTGATCGGGGCGACCATGCTGCTCGTGGCGGAGTTGATCGGGATCGTTGCTTGGATCGTCGGTTAGTGCGAAAACACGCGCCGACACGCGCTCATGGCAAGCATCGGCTCATGTGGGACCGGGTTTTCGATGATTTGACATGGGTGTCAAAAAATCTATACTCGAGTCGAATCAAAACCCGCCGCGTCCGGTCGCATGCGCTGTCGCGACCCATCACGCTCCGGACGACCCGGACGCGCCAGACCCCGTCCGGCCTCCGCGAGACCCGTATGTCGCAAGGCCGGCCCGATGTGCGGCGGCTCGCATCCAGGCCTGTACCGGTCAGCGCACCTCAGCCGCGCCCTACCGATTTCGGCATGCAGACCATTCCTTCGACCCGACTCGACGCACGATTCCTCGAAATTTCCGTCGCGGAGCCCGCGGCGGCCCATGCGGCGATTGCCAACCGGTATTGCGCGTATCGCGAGCGCGGCCCCGGCGGCGGCGCGATCGCGCCGGTCGTTCTGCATGGCGCGGCATGCGGCGCGATAGCGATATCGACGTTGACCTTTGGGCGCGACATCGAAATCGAGCCCGACGACCTGGGCGCTTGCCTGCTCGTCACGACCACCACGAATGGCCGGGCGGGGATCACCGCCGGCCACGCGCACTACGGCGGCGGCCCGGGCACGACCGTCCTGAGCGTGGCGTCGGACCGGCCGCGATTCCATTACGATCCGGCCACTGAAGTGCTCAAGGTGCAACTCGATCATCGGCGCGTGTCCGCGGCGTGCTGGCGCATGATGCGGCATCCGGGCCGCGCGCCGCTGCGCTTCGATGCGGCGATGCGCGATTCGCACGCGTTGACGCGCTGGTTCATGCTGCTGGATTTCGTCATGACGACGCTGAACGAAAGCGATGCCGCGCTGCGCGAGTATCTTGCGCCGAGCATCGAGGAAATGCTGACTGTCACGTTGCTCGATACGCAACCGCACAACTACACGGCCGAGCTGCATCGATCGAGCGGCGTGATCGCGCCGAAGCAGTTGCGTCGGGCCGTCGAATTCATGGAGGCGCGGCTCGGACAGGCGCTGACGCTCGCCGAAATCGCCGAGGCGGCGGATTGCAGCATCCGTTCGCTGTCGCGCGCGTTCAGCGCATTCCGCCAGACGACGCCGATGCAGCACCTGAATCATCTGCGGCTGGAAAAAGTACGCAGCGAGCTGCTGTCGGACGCCGATGCCGCGACCACCATCTCGACGATCGCGCTGCGATACGGATTCGGTCACCTGAGCGCATTCAACCAGCAATACCGGCGCCGTTACGGCGAAACGCCATCGCAAACCCGCAAGCGGGCTCGCGATGGTGCGTTCCAGCGCTAGCGATCGGGTTACGATATCTTGTACATCCCGCCGTCGACGGCCAGTGCCTGGCCGGTCACGAAGGCGCCGTCGTCGCTCGTGAGGAACAGGATCGGCCCGACGATGTCTTCCGGTGTCGCGAAACGCTTGATGGCCTGCTGCTGCCATACGCTGCGCGCGAGCTCATCGGGAATGCCGCTCGTGCCGGGCGTGCGTGTGAGCGCCGGCAGAATCGCGTTGACGGTGATGTTGTCGCCGGCCAGTTCGTTGGCCAGTCCGCGAACGAAACCGATCACGCCCATCTTCGCCGCCATGTAGTGGCTGAGCCCCGCGAGCGGCGTGCCGATCGAATTCGACGAGAAATTCACGAAGCGCCCCCACCGGTTTGCGCGCATCAGCGGGACGAATGCCTTCGCCGAATGGAAATGCGAATCGAGGTTCACCCGAAGCGTGCGTGACCACAGGTCGAAATCGAGATCGTCAAACGCGGCGAACGGATAGATGCCGGCGTTGTTCACCACGATGTCGGCGCGCCCGTAACGCTCGTCGACGGCCCGCGCGAAGCCCGTCCATGCCTGCGGATCGCTGACGTCGCCGGTGAGCACGAGCGGATCGCCGTCGATCAGCGCGCGCGTTTCCGACGGGACGTCGAGGTCGATCAATACCAGTTGCGCGCCGCGCGCGGCCAGCCGGACGGCGACTTCCCGACCGATGCCGCGGCCGGCGCCGGTGACCACGGCCACGCGTCCTTCGTGGGTGTTGTTCATGATGTCTCCTTCGATAGAGGTGAATGAGGTACCGCGGACACTTCAAAGCGGGAATACCGCCCTGATCCAGAAAGCATGGCCCTCCGCGCCGTTGCGGACGGCCATTTCGCGTTGCCACTTGGCGGTCACGAACCAGCCCTGGCGACTCGCGTACTTGAGGCTCGGGCCGATCGCGAATGCCCGGTGACGATTGCCGGCGACGGTCTGCCCGTCGTCCCGGTCGTCGGTGGTCTGAACCGTCATGTAGCCGCCGACACCGAGTACCCACCGCGGTGTGGCGGCCCAGCCGAGCGAATAGTCGGCATAAAGTTCGTTGCCGGACGCATAACCCGTCGCATGATTGGTTTGGTTGAACAGGTAGCCGAGCTTCACGTCCGCATTCAGCCCGCGAGGATCGGCCCAGCTCGCCGCATAGACGGGGCCGAAGGCCCAGTAATTGCGCCCGATGTTGGCGAGGTCGTTCCTGTTGTAGCCACCCGTCGGCGCGAAGAAATCGAATGCGCCGATGACGTGCAGGTTGGGGCTGAAATGCCAGCCGATGCCTGGCGACAGCGTGATGTCGCCGAGCCCGGTCCGGGTCTGGCCGCGGCCGGAGGCTTCCACGTGCAGGTTGACCATCGGCACGATCAGGCTCAACAGGAAGTCACCACCCAGCACCCGTTGCGGCGTGACCCAGACGAGGCGGCTGACGAATGCATTGGCATTGAGCCTGAAGCCGGGCGGCGTGGCGTCCTGTCCGTCGTTGCCGACGAATCGGCGGGCAAAGTACGCTTCCCCGTAGAACAGCGCGTAGAGGCCGGGCGGCGGCAGTGCACCGGTCAGGTAGTTCTCCGCGCCGAACGGATAGACCGAGCCGCCGCCCTCCGTCGCAACGGCGGGCCGCACACCCAGCGCAGCGGCCAGCGCGACGATGCCGGCCGCTGCGCGACCGAGTGGAAAGGACATGGGAATCCCCTTGTGTGCGCCGGCTATTGCCGTGCGCCGAAGATGCCCAGTGCGCCGGGCTGCAGGTCGACGATCACGCTCTTCGTCAACGTGTAGTGGTTCAGCACCTCGTGCGCGAATTCGCGGCCGAAGCCGCTTTGCTTGTAGCCGCCGATCGGCATGCCGCCGAGAAAGTTGTAGTAGCGGTTGATCCACACCGTGCCGGTTTCCAGCGCGCAGGCCATGCGATGGGCGCGCGCGAGGTTGGCGGTCCAGATGCCGCCGCCCAGGCCGTAGACGGATGCATTGGCCAACCGTACGACCTCGTCGTCGTCCTTCCAGGTGAGCACGCTCGTGACGGGGCCGAAGATTTCCTCCTGCGCGATCTTCATCGAGTTCTTCACGTCGACGAACACGGTCGGTTGAATGAAGAGTCCGTTGTCGTAGCCGGGCACGCGGGCGCGGCCACCGCCCGTCAGCACCCGGGCGCCTTCGCGCGGGCCTTCTTCCAGATAGCCGAGGATTTTGTCCATCTGCATCCGCGATGCCTGGGGGCCGAGCTGCGTGTCCGGCGACGTCGGGTCACCGATCCGAATGCCGGCGAGAATGCGCTGGAGCTTGTCGAGGAAATCATCGCGCACCTTTTCGTGGACGAACAGGCGCGAGCCCGCGAGGCAGACTTCGCCCTTGTTCAGTACCGTCGACATGGCCGCGCCTTCGGCGGCGGCGTCGAGGTCGGCATCCTCGCAGACGATGTTGGCCGATTTTCCGCCGAGTTCCATCGTTTGCGGGATGATGTTGGCCGCAGCGTACTGGACGAGCTTGCGCGCGGTCGGCCGCGAACCGGTGAAGCCGACCTTGCGCACGCGCGTGTCGGTCACCAGCGCCTCGCCGAGATCCGGACCGTAGCCCGTCACGATGTTCAGGACGCCGGGCGGCAGCAGGTCCGCCATCTCGCGAGCGAATTCGAGCACCGACAGGCATACGATCTCGGACGGCTTCAGCACGATCGTGTTACCGGCGGCGAGGGCTGGCGCGATCTTGCACGCGAGCATGATCATCGGCACGTTCCACGGAATGATCTGCACGACCACGCCGAGCGGCTCGCGATGCACGATGCCGATCGAGTCCGTGCCGAGCGACGACGTGTGGCGCATCGATTCGCCGTGCAGTTGCCACGGCGCGCCGGAGAAGATCGCGAACTGCTCGATCGCCATCGGCATGTCGAAGTGCATCGATTCACTGATCGGCTTGCCATTGTTCAGCGTATCCATGAGCGCGTAGTACTGCTGCCGGGCCTTGAGGCGGCGCATGATCTCGTACAGGATCTCCTGACGCGCGGCGGGCTGCGTGCGCGCCCAGCCCGGGAACGCGCGCGCAGCCGCATCGATGGCCCGTTCGGCATCCTTGCCGTTTCCGGCCGCGATGCAAGCGAGGACGTCGCCCGTCGCCGGATTGTGCAGATCGATCGTTTTGCCGGTATCGCCCGGCGTCCACTTGCCGTCGATGAACTGGCCATATTCGTGAAGAAAGCCTGCGCCGGCAGGGGCGTGGAAGGGGGTGGTCGCGGTCATTGAAGTCGTCTCCTTGATATCGTCTGTTCGAGGGTGTGGTGCTCGAGGTTCTCGGCGTGGCGCCGTCGTTGCTCGAACCAGACGTCAAGTTAGGCTCGTGCGGCCCCGGTCGCTACCATCGGCTGGCCAGCGTCGGTGCATTCTTGCCAAAACGTCTATCGCGCATGCGCGCAGGCCGGGTGTGCGGGGCGATATCGGAAGGAAGGGGGAATTTGTCGGCGTTCAGCGTCCAACTGCCCAACTGCGCAAGACCGCGACCACGGCAAACGGACGCCGCTTCGTCAGAACTTCTGCTGGAGGCCGACCATGGCGCCGAGTTGATTCATCCCGGTTCCGACGGTCCCGCCTGCGGCGACCGAATTCTCGGCCAGCTTGCTGTTGAACATGTATCCGAGCGACGTATACGCGATCGTGCGCTTCGACAATGCGTAGTTCGCCCGCGCGACGAGCAGCGTCGACTGCGCGCTGTGGGCCCCTTCGTCCCGGCCGCGCTGAAGGTAGCGGACGCCCTGGGCGTCGATGGAGAGGGCTGGCGTGCTCGAATACGTTGCGCCGGCGAAGAAGATGTCCGACTGCAGGTGGGTGGCGGCTGCCATGTTGTTGCGTATCCAGCCGATACCGACCTTGACGGGGCCCGTGACCAGATAGCCGTCGACGATATTGCGCGTCGCGGTATACGCGTTTCGGTTCAATGGCGCGGAAGCGCCGGTGCCGCCGCGCATCACGTCGTAGGACGCCGCCACGCCGAAGCTCGCGGTGTCGTAGGCGACGAGCGCCGTGTATTGCCGGCATGCGAGGATGTCTCCCGGTACCTGCCCGGCGCAATTCGTCGCGCCCGGGCCGGCGGGGCCGGCCGCGTCGCGCCCGAAGCTGTACGTCGCGCCGACGGTGATGCCGCGGAAACGGCCGAGATAGCCGATAGCATTGTCGCTGCGCGCGTTCGGCAGATACCCGTCGAATACGTACAGCGAGTGAATCGACGGCCCGATCACGTCGGCTTTCGCCAGCGCGTACGTCGTCATGTTCATCTGGCGGCCGAGCGTCAGTGCACCGTCATCGCTGCCGACCCCGACGTTGGCCTGCCGGCCGAACAGGCGGCCACCGTAATTCAGGGCGCCGGTGCCGGGCTGGAAACCCGACTCGAGCACGAAGAACGCATGGTAGCCGCCGCCGAGGTCTTCGCGGCCCCTGAAGCCGAAGCGGGACGGTAATTCGCCGGTCAGAACGGGCATGCCGACCCATGATCCACCGTGTGCGGTCGCGTGGTTGTAATACGACACGCCGGTATCGACGATGCCGTAAAGGGTGACACTGCTTTGCCCGTATGCGAGCCCTGACGCCGCCACCAACCCGGCGGCGCTCCATTTGATCTTCATGACGGTCCTGTCTCCATTCTGGCGCCGCAACGCCCTGTTTGAAATATATGCGGGTTGGCTTGCGCGTTCGGTGCGTGTACGGCTCACGCATGCACCTGCCTATCAATTAGTACAATTGAATTTGATCCGGGCGAGCTGTCCGGATCGATCGTGACTCACCGGGGAGACGAGCCCGGCTTCGTGCCGGTCGGAATGTCGGCTTGCGACGGGTCAGCGTGCCTGCAGCAGGGCGCCAGCGCCGGGGATCGCGGGTTCCAGGCCCAAATGGTCGAGCATCCGGCGGACGGTGCACACTGCGGTCGAGACCGTCGGAATCCCGGTCGCATCCTCGATGCGTTGCACGGCGGGCAGCGACGGCATCTGCACGCAAGCGGAGGCGACGATCACGTCGGCACCGGCGGTATCCAGGCGTTTGACGTCGTCCAGCAATTGCAACGGGTCGCGCCTGCCGACTTCGAGGTTGTCGGGAATCTCGAAACAGATCGCGTCGACGACTTCGATGCCCTCGTGTTCAATGTACTGGACGACCAGGTCGGTCAACGGCTTCATGTACGGCGCCATCAGCGCGATGCGGCGGGCGCCCAGCGTTTTCAGCCCATCCACTAGCGCGCCGGCCGACGTCATGACCGGTGCGAGGCAATGGTTGGCTCGCGCGACCTCGGTCAGTTCCCGCTCGGTCTCGCGGTGATAGCCGAGGCCCATGGCCATGATCGCGACGAGGCACGCGGTACTCATCACGTCCACGCGCGCGTCGGCCAGTTCGGCTGCACAGCGCAGGCCCTCCCTGTTCATCGCGGCCAGTTCCTCCTGCGTGACCTTGTGCATGCGCATGCGACTGGAATGGAAGGTGAAATGTTCGTCGGGGCGAACCGCCTCGCGAGCGCGGAGCATCGCGGGAATCTCGGTTTCCATCGTCGTGTTGGAACTGGGCACGATCTGCCCGATACGGAAGTGTCTGGTCACGGTATGTTCCTTTTCTTGCGGGGTGGGGAGATCAGATGCGGGAGGTGGCGTCACGCGGCGCCGGTTCGACCGCGCGCGCCGGCGCCGGCAGGTCGCCGGCGCGCCAGAAGGCGAGAGTCGCGAGCAGTGCCGCGACGCACGGCACGGCTGCGGCGACGAGCAGGCTGGAGGACGGCCAGTTCAGTCGCACCAGTTCGCCGCCGATCACGGGGCCCAGGATCGAGCCGAGCCGGCCGACGCCGAGCGCCCAGCTCATGCCGGTGGAGCGCAGCGCGGTCGGGTAATACACGGCGGCCAGCGCATTCAGCGCGGTTTGCCCGCCGAGCACGCAGAAGCCGGCGATCGCGATCGCGACGAACGCGGTTGCCAGCGAACCAGCCACCTGACCGATCGCGGCAACCGCCAGCGCCGAGCCGACGAAGGTCAGCGCCAGCGTCGGTCCGAAACCATACCGGTCGACGAGCCAGCCGAGCAGCAGGTTGCCGGCGATGCCGCCAACCCAGAAGATCATGCCGGCGAGTACGGCCTGCGACGTGGCGTGGCCTGCGCCGTTCATGATCATCGGGAGCCAGTTCGCGAGAAAGTAGGCGGCGAGCAGGTTCATGAAATTCAGGATCCACAGCAGCGCGGTGCCGGTGCCGAGCGCATGACGGAACAGATGCACGAACGGCACGCCGCTCGTCTTCTTGTCGGGCACGACGAATTCGACGTGCGCATCGATTGCGAGCGCGGGGTCGATGCGCCGCAACAGCGCCCGGACGCGGTCCCGGCCGCGCTGCTGCATCGCCATGAATTGCGGCGATTCCGGCATGCCCGCGATCATCGCGAGGGCCACCAGCAGCGGGGCTGCCGCGCCGACGATGAACACCGAACGCCAGCCGAGCGCCGGAATCATCGCTGCGGCAATCGCGCCGCCGATTGCCCCGCCGACGATGAATCCGGACGAGATGATCATCATCGTCGTGACGCGAATGCGTGTCGGGCTGAACTCGCCCGCGAGCGCGACTGCGTTGGGAATGATCGCGCCCATGCTCAGCCCGGCCGCGAAGCGCAGCAGCAGCAACTGCGGCACCGAGCCGGCTTGTGCCGTCGCATACATGCACGCGGCCAGACAGAGCATCGCGCCGATCAGCACCGGACGGCGGCCGATGCGGTCTGCAACGGGGCCAAGCAGCATGGCACCGATCGTCATGCCGACCAGGCCCGCGCCGAACACTTGTCCGAGGTCGGCCCGGGCGACGCCCCACTGCTTGATGATGGCCGGCGCGACATAGCCGATCGCTTGCACGTCGAAACCATCGATCACGAGGCACAGTGCGCACAGACCGAGTACGAGGTACTGCAAGGCGCCAAGACGGCTGCGGCCGATGACGTCGACGACATTGACGGTGGTTGGGGTCATGGTGCAGTCCTTCAGCGGGCGCTGGCCGGCAGTGCGTCGTAGGCGTCGACGAACAACCGGTCGCGTTGCCGGAGATCGTCGTGGGTCACCTTTTCGGTGCGGCACATGTAGTCGTAGGCGAAGCTGACCGGATCGAGATGCAGCTTGCCGGCGACGTTCTCGTACCAGTCGAGGCTCTTTGCCGCCGCGCCCTGGAAGCGGGACGACGCGGGCCGGCGCTCGGCCTCGAACGCGGCGAACGCAGCCGGCGGGTCGCCGGGCGTCGCCGCCACGGCGCGGTGCAGCGCGATCGCGTCCTGCATCGCCATGCGGGTGCCGGAGCCGAGTGAGAAGTGCACAGTGCGCAATGCGTCGCCGAGCAACACGATGTTGTCGTGATGCCAGTTCGCGTTGCTGACGATGTTGGCTTCGAACCAGAGCGAGCGGTTGGTCAGCAGTTCGTTGCTGCCGAGCTCGGGGCGGAACACGTCGGCGCAGAAGCGGCGGCTTTCGTCCTCGCTGGCGTGGTCGAGCCCGGCACGCCGCCATGTGTCGGGATCCGTTTCGATCAGGAAGGTCGACAGGTCGGGGCTGTATTGGTAACAGTGCGCGATGAACACGCCGTGCTGGGTTTCGCGAAAGATCAGTGAAACCGGATGGAAGCGCTGGTGTGTGCCGTACCACGCGAACTTGTTGCGGCGCCGGACGAATTCCGGGCGGAAGTGTTCGGTCAACTGTGTGCGTATCGCGCTGTTGCCGCCGTCGGCAGCCACCAGCAAGTCGCAGCCAGACGCGAGCGCGCGCGCATCCTCGATGCGCCGGCCGTATTCGATCCGGATGCCTTCGCGTTCGCACGCGCGCTGCAGGACTCGCAGCATCTCGATGCGCGACGTGCGCGAGAAATGATTGCCGTGGACTTGAACGTGCGTGCCACGGTGAACGATTTCCATGTAGTCGCAACGTTCGTGATGCGCGATGAATTCGTCGAAAAACGCCGGATCGGCTTCCTTCAGGAACGATAGCCCGATATCGGAGAACACCACGCCCCAGCCGTAGGTCGCCCCCTCCGGGTTCTGTTCGTAAATGGTGATTCGATGCGAAGGATCGTGCTTTTTTGCAAGCAGTGCGAAATACATACCGGCAGGGCCGGCGCCGACGATGTCGATTTTCATGATGCGTCGTCCTAGATGAATGGATTCGAATCGGCGCCGGCACAGTCGCGCTGGTAGTCCAGCAACGCTTGGCGGAACGCAGGCGGGATGTCGATCGACCTGCGTTCGTCGTGCGCGACGCAGACGGGCGTCAAGCGTGCGTTGAAGACGGCCGCGCCCTGCGGCGTACGGGCGACGATGTCCAGCACGTATGAGCGCTGGCGCACGTCCGCCACCTGCACGGTCATGTCGAATTCGTCGTCGGGTCGCAGCGAGCCGATGAAATCGAACGACAGCGCCCGGCTCGGCGTGCCGAAGCCGAGCGCGCGCTTCGCACGCTGTGGCGTATCGGCGAGCAACGCTCCGTAGAACAGTTCGGCTGCGCAGATCACGTAATCGGCGAAGGTCGCGGTATACACCACGCCGGCCGGATCGCATTCGCCCCATTTCACTCGGCGGCGCACCGTGAGCGGCCGTTCGCCGAGCAGGTATTCGATCGGTGCGGGCGCGCTCATTGTCCGGCCTCCTGCGCGAGGAGATCGACGATGAGCCGCTTCATCGCCGGCTTGTCGACCTTACCGACGCGCGTGACGGGAAATGCGTCGACCACCTCGACCCGCTCGGGGCATTTGTATCGGGCCAGCCCGCGTTCGACGAGGAATTGCCCGAGCGCCTGTACGTCGGGCGCCTGCATGCCCGGGCGGGGGATGATGAAGATACAGCCTTTTTCTCCGTAGAACGGGTCGGGCATCGGCACCAGCTTGGCATCGGCGACCGACGGATGCTGGCTGACGTGGCTTTCGACTTCCTCGCAGCCGATCTTTTCTCCGCCGCGGTTGATGTTGTCGCGCAAGCGCCCTTCGAACGTGTAGTACAGCGCGCCGTCCACCGCATGCGCAGTGGCCATGTCGCCGGTGCGGTAGAAACCGTCGGACGTGAAGGATTGCTCGTTGGCTTCGGCGTTCGCGAAGTACCCGGTTAGCGTGGACGGCCCGCGAAAGCACAGCTCGCCGATCTGGCCGGGCGGGACGGGCTGCTCCGAGCCGGGTTCCAGCAGACGGATCTCGTCGTCGGCGCAACCGGAGCGTCCTTGCGTCCGATGGCGCACCTCGGCCGGCGCATCGGCCGGCGAGCCGAGCAGCAGGCCCTCCGTGATGCCGTACAGGTTCGAGCACGGCACGCCCAGGTGAGTCTCCAGCGTATCGGCGCGGCTCATCGTCGAGAACAGCTCGAGCGACGACAGGTCGTGACGCGCGATATCCGGGTAGGCCATCAGTTGCGGCGCGATCGGGCCGATCGACAGCGCATGCGTGATCCGGTGCCTGCCGATCAGGTCGAGCATCAGCGGAATGTCGACCTGCGGCATCAGGACCACCGGCACGCCGAGGAGCGCGGCCGGAATCAGCGCGTACAGCTGGCCGGCGTTGTGCATCAGCGGCAGCGACCAGATCAGCCGGCTGTCGGCGTCGACGCGATAGCGCCGCATCCAGCCGGCCGAGTGGCCCAGATACTCGGCGTGAAACCGAGGAATGATCTTCGGGACGCCCGTGGTGCCGCCGGAGAGCTGGAAGCTGAGCACGTCGGATACGCCGATCCGCACGCGCCCGAGGCGTTCGCGAGCCTGCGCGAGCGGCATATCGTCGATCAGCGCTTGCATGCCGACTGCACCGGCACGTTCGCCGCGCACGATCACGCGATGCGCGAGCGACGGATGACGCGCCGCCATCGATTCGGCGAAGGCCGGCAGGTCGAAGCGCGTGCTGAAATCCGCCTGAACGAAGTAGCCGCGTGCGCCGGACAGTTGCGCGAGCTGACCGATTTCGATCTCGCGATGTTGCGGCAGCGAACATACCGGTACGATGCCGGCCTTGAAGCAGGCCAGCAGCGCGATCGTGGTTTCCACCGTGGTGCCGAGTTGAAAGATCGCGCGGTCGCCGGGCGCGAGGCCCAGCGCCAGCAGCGCGGCGCCGAGGCGTTCGGTGGCCTCGTCGAGTTCGGCGAAGCCGATCGTGCGGTCGTGACCGATAAACGCGATGCGCTCCGGATGGCGCTGCGCGGTGGTGCGCAGCGCGTCGCCGACGGTGCTGGCGATCCACGCGCCGCTGGCCAGTGCGGCTTCCGCCCTGACGCGGCCAGGGTAGACGACGCCGGCAATCGGCTGTTCGACTCGAGTCTCCATCATGTCTCCTCCCGTCGCGGCTCAGGACCGTACCGGCGCGATGCGCAGGACGTCGCGGTCGAACCGCTCGATGCGCCCGTGCAGGCCGCCGGTCAGCATGCCGTACCAGAGCGCGGGCTTGAAGCCGAGCGCCCGGCGCTCGAACTCGATCGGGCCGTCGGCTTCGATTGAATCGTATTCCTTACCTTCATGCACGCGGCAAGCGGGATGCTGCAGTGCCGCGCGTACGAGCGGTGCGAATTCCGCCACGCGAGGCACCGAGATGCGCACCGGCGCGCCGGTGGCGTGGCCGCGTTCAGCCACCAGTTCCGCCTTGCGGTTCCAGATCGCGTCGACGGTATCCAGCGGACGTTCGGCCGCGCGCGCGGCGTCTTCCAGCGTCATCGCCGCTTCGAGCGTGAGTTGCGCGTCGGTGGCATCGACGGTCGTCAGCGGGCGAAGCTTGTGTGTGAACTCGACGAAGTAGCCGTTGGGATCACGCACGTAGACGGATTCGATCACTTCGTGCCGGGTTTCCACCGATACGTCCAGCCCTTGCGCGTCGAGATGCCGTTTCCACGCGCGCAGTGCGTCCGGACCATCGACGAGCCACGCGGTATGCGTTGCATCGGCGACGTGGTCGTCCGGCAGCGGGCGGGCGGCGGCTCGCGCCGCCATCTCGGCCGGCTCGTCGCTGCCGAGGTAGTAGAAGAACGCGATGGTGCTGCCGTTGCCGCTGTCGAAGAAGAAATGCAGGAAGTCCGGGTGCGTCGCCGGTCCCCAGCCGCGTGCGGAAATCACATGCACGAGCGGCAGGCCGAGCTTGTCGCGGTAGAACTCGACGGTTTCGCGCAGTCGCCAGGTCGGGCGCGCGGTGTGGTCGACGCCGTGCAGCGTCAGCGGGGGAAGAGGGTGAGCAGGCATGAGTCGTGTCGTCCGTGAAGGGTCGTGATGACGAAGAAGGGCCGGGAACGGCAGGCGGCCCGATCAGAGCGAAAATTGCTCGCGCAACCATTGCGTGAGCAGCCGGCCGGCCTCGAGCCGTCCAGGTGCTTCGTCGGCGCTCAACGCGCGGCCGTGGTGATCGCCGCGTACGCGGTGGTGATGTTTGGACGGCGACGCGATCGCATCGACGATGCGTTGCACGTCGCCCGGAAAGCACGCCTGGCCGCCGGTGTATTCGATGACGAGCACCGGCTGGACGATCGAGGGCGCGGTGCTGGCCAGCGACGCGTTGGACGACAGCGCCGACCACGTCGACAGCCAGCTTTCCGGTGTGCACTGCCGCGCGAATCCGACCGCGCCGTAGTTGGACGCATACGGGTCGGCGCCCCACAGTGAGCCGAACTTGCGGTCCGATGCATCGAGGCCGAGATCGAAGCAACGCAGGTCGGCGTCTGTGCGCCAGACGTTGAAGATCGGCGTGTGGGCGGCGACGCGCCGGTCTTCCGGCGTGACGGCGATGCCATTCGCGCCGCTTTCCTTCACACGCCGGCGAGCTTCTTGCCGCCGCGCGATCAGCGTTCGGGCGTGCGCATCGAGGCGGGCCACGCGTGCGTGTTGGGCGCCGCGGTATCGTTCGACGAATTCGGCGCTATAGCGGGTGTTGCCTTTGCCCGCATAGCCGTTGGCCGGAGACAGCGGATCGAGCGACGGATCGACGGACAGCGGATCGTTCTCGTCCGTGACGCTCGGATCGATGCAGTTGAGCAGCAGCGCGCCCTGGCCGGGGTGCGGGCCGACCAGCACGAAACCGTCGACGACGGGCATGTCGAGTTCGGCCAGTTGCGTCGGGCGTCCGCCCGGGGTGCGTGCGATGCGCTGCGCGCCAGGCAGCGCGGACTGCTGCACATACAGCGCATACAGTCCCGCGCCGCCCGAATTGCCGAGCAGCACGATGCGCCGGAACCCCGCCGCGCGCAGGTATTGCAGCCCGGCGGCCACGTCGTGCAGCGCGAATTCGTGTTCGAGTCGCAGGTCGTTGCCGACCGACCGCGGCGACTGTGACCAAGCGGCGTAGCCGGCTTCCACGATATCCGGAATCAGGTAATGGCAGGCCATGAACTCGCGCGGGTGCATCACGCACACCACGGTGTCCGTCGCCGTCGACGGGCGGTACAGCGAACCGCCGGTGGCCGCCTGGTCGGCGGTGCGCAGCACGACATTGGTCGTGACCGTGCCCGGCGGAACGTCGCGCGGGTTCCAGTCGGTATTGAGAAAGCCCGCGGTGGCCTGGGCGGCCGGTTTGCTGGAGGGAGATAAACCGTTCATCGGACGAATCGCGCGTGCGCGCTCCTGACATTGACCATATGCCAATGCTAGGTAGATTTGACAATAACGTCAAATTTTTGACGTAAGTGTAAACGCCGATTCGAACGGGAACGGTGAACGGCCGGTACGTCAGTCCCTGCCGTGGAGGCTGCTTTCGAGGGTGGCCAGCGCTTCGTGCATGCCGGCCAGCGCGCGACGGACGTCGGCGCGCGTGGCGGGCGGCCGGGTGCCGTCGACGACGTCTTCGACGCGAAGCATGCGCAGGCCGAGCGACGCGATGAGTTCGGCGACCGCGTCGACGGACGTGTGCCGGCGAGCGTCGAACCACCACGCGCACCAGTTGCACATGCCGATGATGGAGAAGGCCGCGACATCGGCGTCGACCGCGTGGAAGACGCCTTGCTCGATGCCGCGCCGGATGACGTTCACGAAATCGTCTCGCACGGCGCGCCGCGCTGTCTGGGCAGCGTTGCGCTGCGCGTCCGGCAGGCTGCTTTCGCTGCGTTCGGCGACACGGAACTGCAGCGGATGCGTGAGGATCAGCCCGGCGTGGCCGAGGATCAGTTGCCGAAGCCCCTCGTCGGGCGGCAGCTCCGCGCGTTGCGCGACTTCCTTCGTCAGATCGCTGGCGCGTTCGGTGACTTCCCGCGTCAACGCTTCCAGCATCGATTCCTTGCTGGGGAAGTAGTAATACAGCGCCGTGCGCGTCATGCCGACCGCGTCGGCAATATCGTTGATGTTGGTGCCGCCGAATCCTTTCTCGATGAACAGCAGCGATGCGGCATCGAGAATCGCCTGCCGCTGTGCGTCGCTGCGGGTCGGGCGCGATTTGGTCGGGGTTGTCGTTTTGCTCATGCGGAGTTTGCGCGGAGTCGCTTTCGATCGACGCATGTTAGCACCGGTGAAGCGACGTCTTTGCTTCGCAAACCGTCGGCATCCCTGCACGGTCTACGACTCGAAACAAGCGATGAACCAGTTTGCTATTTTGTTCTGCGAGCGATTCGTGCAGGCGCGGGGATAATGCGTTGGTTATCCGCCTCGCTCGCCAAAATGCGGGCGGGTTGCGGAGAGTTCATCATGACCTAAACGCCAAAAGGATGCGATTCGTTTGGGGCCGGACTGAGATGCGTCGGATCGACAACGCTCGCCTTGCAAAGCCGGGGCGGACCATACATTTTTTACGAGTACGTTCCGCAACATGGCGTTGTCCATGCTCGAGTCCGCCACGATCCGTTTCGGCTTCGCGTTTTTCCTCTTCGAGATGGCGCAATCGGCACAACCCAGAAGGGTCCATCCGCCACATCCGATTCCGCACGGTCACCTCGATCGTGCGATCTGCGGCATGTACGGCAGAGAGAGGACCCCGTTACGTGGCGCCTACTCGCGCATTGCCGCAGCCAACGCTGGTGACGACGATCTCCCGATCCGAGGAAGGCGCGGTGGTCCGGTATCGGTGGGCGACCTGCAAGGGTTGCTAGGCGCTGCCGCTCCGCCGCTAGACTCGCTCGACCGGAATCGCGGGGTAATGGCTGGTTCCGGTCTGTCGAGTGGGGAATGCACGCTTCGCGTAGGTAGTAAGGCCGTGCGGTAGTAGTGCAAGCCGCTACGGTGTGCAAAGTAGGGCTACGTCAATTTTCACAAAATTGAAAGAATTTATAGAAAACATGTTTTTAAAATAATCCTATCCTGCATGTAATGAAACGAACGTTGCCGATATTTTGGATTCGGTATTCTGGATCGCGGACCAAGCCGTCCGGATGCGGGGACCGAATGTCGACCGCCGTACGGAAGACACGAAAAATATCAACTTACCTAACGAGGAGCGTTGTCCCGCTCACGCAAGCTTCGTGCCCGATGCAATTTTGTCGAGCGTGATAGCAGACGTTATCGAAGTGGGTAAATCCCAACGCCGGAAAATTATGACGATTCTTGGCCCGAAATCCTGTGATCGTGTCGGAAGAAAATTCGTCTTTCCGCCTTGCTTTCGTGCCTTCGGAACGACTCGGCCGCGTTTCGGCTAGGTAATATCCCTTCCTCGCGGACCTTACATTTTCCATGAAATTTCAATCGGCTGAGCGCTTTTGCCGCGCGGGCCGAGTATACAATTTTGGCTATTCGGCCTGGATTTCATCGGCATGACCCACTCAAAAATACAATAAATTAGGAGTCTATAGGATGTTTTAGAATGCGCACTAAAAACGCGGTCGGAATTTGGTTCAGTTGACGGCTGATACGAAAACTTTTAGCAGTACGCTCACGCGACGGATCGAGACAATGCCCGCGTTATCCATCGCCAAGAAGGCGACGTTCGCTGCACCACGTCTGACGTCGCGGAGTGTTGATGTGATGAAAATGGCGAGTCTGGAGAGATCGCGCTACGTAAATCGGAACAATCATTTTATATGTCCCGGATCCGGGAATGGTAATGACGTTTCGATATGAGCAGCGTGGCTACCACATCGATTGTGCGGTCGACCAGGGAGTGCTGATCGCGGCGGTGGCGTACCGAGAACCCGGCCATGGAGTATGGCGTTCGTGTGTAAGCGGCCAGCCAACCCGTCTTGAGTTTGGCCGAGGCGCTTGGGAGTATCGTGTCCACTTAACGAATAAGCGGACACGTGAACACTATCGAATCGGAATCACTCCCGGAGCGTCGTCGTCGGCAACGCTATAGTGAGGAGTTCAAGGCGCAGGTGGTAGCGGCCTGCCAGGGAATCGGCGTATCGGTTGCGGCGGTCGCTCTGGAACACAGGCTCAACGCGAATCTGCTGCGGCGCTGGATCGATCAGGCGGAAGGCCGACTTCCCAAGAGACCGCTGGGCCGTCCGCCGGCCACGCCACCGTCGCTGCCAGCCTTTGTGCCGGTGGCATTGGGAGCGCCGAGTCCGCATTCGCCGGAGATCCGCATTGAGATTCGCCGAGGAGATCAGTCGATCACGGTGAGTTGGCCGGTATCCGAGGCAACCCAGTGTGCCGTCTGGCTGCGCGAGTGGCTGCGGTGATTCGTGTCGACGAGATCTGGCTGGCGGTCGATCCACTGGACATGCGGGCCGGTTTCGACACGGCCCTGGCACGTGTGGTCAAGGTGTTCGGCGCCGCGCACCCACACCATGCCTATCTGTTCGCCAATCGGCGCGCCACCCGCATGAAGGTCCTGATTCACGACGGGATCGGCATCTGGCTGGCCGCGCGACGCCTGAATCAAGGGCAGTTCGCGTGGCCGCACATCGGCAGCGAACCGAAGCAGCGTGTCTTGACGCACGAACAACTGGCCGGCCTGGTGCTGGGCTTGCCCTGGCAACGCATCGGCGAGGATGGCGTGATCCGTGTCGTCTAAATCCGGCGGGGAGGTAAACAGTCACGCTTCCTCCGTCGGCAGGGTTCTGGCAGACTGACCCGCATGAACCCCGCCGACCTCGACGCACTCAACCCGGAACAGTTGCGCG
>FTHQ01000093.1_pt1 | contig 28097 bp, 24 predicted proteins | sample 1641001 | NCBI WGS metagenome assembly FTHQ01 (sample SAMEA3914872, study PRJEB12502) | metagenome | biome: forest; material: soil | place: Canada | collected 2011-07-03 | depth 0.3 m | reverse complement strand
GCGCCCGCGCCTGCGAAGGCTGCGCCGGCACCGGCAGCCGCCGCCCCGGCCGCCGCGCCGTCGGGCGAATACCGCGCCAGCCACGCATCGCCGTCGGTCCGCAAGTTCGCACGCGAACTCGGCGTCGACGTCGCACGCGTGCAGGGTTCGGGTCCGAAGGGCCGCATTACGAAGGAAGACGTCACGGGCTTCGTGAAGGGCGTGATGACGGGCCAGCGTGCGGCGCCGGGCGCGGCAGCCGCGCCGGCAGGCGGCGGCGAGCTGAACCTGCTGCCGTGGCCGAAGGTCGACTTCTCGAAGTTCGGCCCGTTCGAGGCGAAGCCGCTGTCGCGCATCAAGAAGATCTCGGGCGCGAACCTGCATCGCAACTGGGTGATGATCCCGCACGTCACGAACAACGACGAAGCGGACATCACCGAGCTCGAGGCGCTGCGCGTCCAGCTGAACAAGGAGCACGAAAAGGCGGGCGTGAAGTTCACGATGCTCGCGTTCGTGATCAAGGCAGTCGTCGCCGCGCTGAAGAAATTCCCGACCTTCAACGCGAGCCTCGACGGCGACAACCTCGTGTTCAAGCAGTACTTCCACGTCGGTTTCGCGGCCGATACGCCGAACGGCCTCGTCGTGCCGGTGATCCGCGATGCGGACAAGAAGGGCCTCGTCGACATCGCGAAGGAAATGAGCGACCTGTCGAAGGCCGCGCGCGAAGGCAAGCTGAAGCCGGACCAGATGCAGGGCGGCTGCTTCTCGATCTCGTCGCTCGGCGGGATCGGCGGGACGAACTTCACGCCGATCATCAACGCGCCGGAAGTGGCGATCCTCGGGTTGTCGCGCGGCCAGATGAAGCCGGTGTGGGACGGCAAGCAGTTCGTGCCGCGTCTCATGCTGCCGCTGTCGCTGTCGTATGACCATCGCGTGATCGATGGCGCGGAAGCCGCGCGGTTCAATGCGTATCTCGGCGCGTTGCTCGGCGATTTCCGTCGCATCATTCTTTGATGAGCGGGGAGGTGGCTCGCGGGGGCGTGGGTTTGTTTTTGGTTCTCTACGCCCTTTCGTTGAACCTGTTGCGCTAACGGTCTGCTAGCGTCGCCCCTGCGCGGGGCGGCGGTCACTTTTCTTTGTCTTCCAAAGAAAAGTAACCACAAGAAAGGCGCGTCCTTGGGCGGACGGCAAAGGTGGTCATGCCCAGGGTTGTGGTTTTTGCCCGGCCGTAGTCAGGTTCTTTCGCGGGTTCCTCCCCCTCTGTCTGCAGTCAATCAAGAAGGGGACAGTCATGAGTCTCATCGAAGTCAAGGTTCCGGATATCGGCGATTTCAGCGGCGTCGATGTCATCGAAGTCAACGTGAAACCCGGCGACGTGATCGAAAAAGAGCAAACGCTCATCACGCTCGAATCCGATAAAGCCTCCATGGAAGTGCCCAGCGACGTCGCCGGCACCGTCAAGGAAGTCAAGGTCAAAGCCGGCGAGAAAGTCTCGCAAGGCACCGTCATCGCCATCGTCGAAGCATCGGCAGGCGCAGCCGCGCCCGCACCCGCGAAAGCACCCGAAGCGCCGAAGGCCGCAGCAGCTGCACCGGCCCCGGCCGCCGCGCCGGCACCCGCGCCGCAAGCCGGCAGCTACAGCGGCGCGGCCGACATCGAGTGCGACATGCTCGTGCTCGGCGCCGGCCCCGGCGGTTACTCGGCCGCGTTCCGCGCGGCCGACCTCGGCATGAAGACCGTGCTCGTCGAACGCTACTCGACGCTCGGCGGCGTGTGCCTGAACGTCGGTTGCATCCCGTCGAAGGCACTGCTGCATACGTCGCTCGTCGTCGAGGAAGCCGCGGCGCTCGCGTCGCACGGCATCACGTTCGGCAAGCCGCAAGTCGATCTCGACAAGCTGCGCGACTTCAAGGGCGGCGTCGTCAAGAAGCTGACGACGGGCCTCGCCGGCATGGCGAAGGCACGCAAGGTCGAAGTGGTGACCGGCGTCGGCGCGTTCGTCGATCCGTTCCACATGGAAGTGCAGGGCGAAAACGGCAAGAAGGTCGTCAAGTTCAAGCAGGCGATCATCGCCGCGGGCTCGCAGGCCGTGAAGCTGCCGTTCATGCCGGAAGACCCGCGCGTCGTCGATTCGACGGGCGCGCTCGAACTGCGCCAGCTGCCCAAGCGCATGCTCGTGATCGGCGGCGGCATCATCGGCCTCGAAATGGCCACGGTGTACTCGACGCTCGGCGCCGAGATCGACGTCGTCGAAATGATGGACGGCCTGATGATGGGCGCCGACCGCGATCTCGTGAAGGTCTGGGAAAAGTACAACGCGAAGCGCTTCGGCAACGTGATGCTGAAGACCAAGACGGTCGGCGCGGAAGCGAAGGAAGACGGCATCTACGTGAAGTTCGAGGGCGAGAAGGCGCCGGCGGAAGCGCAGCGCTACGACCTCGTGCTCGTCGCGGTGGGCCGCAGCCCGAACGGCAAGAAGATCGGTGCCGACAAGGCCGGCGTCGCGGTCACGGATCGCGGCTTCATCGAGGTCGACAAGCAGATGCGCACGAACGTGCCGCACATCTTCGCGATCGGCGATATCGTCGGCCAGCCGATGCTCGCGCACAAGGCCGTGCACGAAGGCCACGTTGCCGCGGAAGCCGCGCACGGCGAGAAGGCGTACTTCGACGCGCTGCAGATTCCGTCGGTGGCCTACACCGATCCGGAAGTGGCGTGGGCCGGCAAGACGGAAGACCAGTGCAAGGCCGAAGGCATCAAGTACGGCAAGGCCGTGTTCCCGTGGGCCGCTTCGGGCCGTGCGATCGCGAACGGCCGCGACGAAGGCTTCACGAAACTGATCTTCGACGAGGAAACCCATCGCGTGATCGGCGGCGCGATCGTCGGCCTGAACGCGGGCGACCTGATCAGCGAAGTGTGCCTCGCGGTCGAGATGGGCGCGGACGCGGAAGACATCGGCAAGACGATCCATCCGCACCCGACGCTCGGCGAATCTGTCGGCATGGCCGCCGAGCTGTACGAAGGCGTCTGTACGGACCTGCCGCCGCAGCGCAAGAAGTAACGCGAACGGCGCGGCCGGCCACGTGCCGGCCCGGAAAAAACGCCGCCGCCCGGATCATCCGGGCGGCGGCGTTTTCTTTGGTGTGCGCGCGACAGGCTAGAAGGCGGAGCGCCGTTGCCGCTCGCCCACGCCCCCATGTTCCGGCGCCAGAAACGAAAAAGCCGCGCTGGGCGCGGCTCTTTCAGGAGCAGGGGACGCTTACGCGGCCGGCTTGCTCGAACGACGTGCGGCAGCGGCGGTGGCAGCCTTCGTTGCGACGGCAGCAGCGGCGTTGAAGTTCGTTTCAGCGATTTCGACCGCTTGCTTCGTGGCCTTCTGAACCGTTTCGTACGTGGTGTTCGCAGCGTTCAGTGCCGACTTCAGTGCGGCGACAGCCGTTTCCGAACCGGCCGGGGCGTTCTTCGCGACGTTGTCGACGAGCGCCTGGACCTTCTTGTTCTGCTCTTCGAATTGCGCTTCGGCAACCTTCGCGAACTCGGCTTGCGTCGACGATGCGATTTCGTACAGGTGACGGCCGTACGACAGCACCTTTTCCGCGACCGGCTGCGACAGGCTCGCCTGCAGCGCGATCAGTTCCTGCGCGTCCTTCACCGACAGCAGACGCTGCGCGTTTTCCTGGCCCTCGGCCAGCGTCGACTTCACGACCTGCAGGTTGAGTTCGATCAGCTTTTCGACGCCTTCGAACGCCTTGGTCGTCAGACCGAACAGGCTTTCGAGGTTGGCTTTCTGGGCGGCGGCGATTTGCTCGGGGGTCAGCAAGGACATGTCAAGCTCCTGAAAAGCGATCGCGTCGATCGCAGGGTAAAGGGCACTACGCTGGGGAACTTCGGCGATGCGTGCTTTGTGCAACGCAGCAATGAGGCCTATTTTAGGGCAGAGAAAACGGATGTCAAGTATTTTTTGTGCGTTGCACAATCGCGACAAATTATCGATAAAACAACGAGTTATCGTAGCGGTTCGGAATCGGTTTCAGGCTTGTTCCCAGATGGTGCGCACGACGGCGGGGCAAGCGCGCTGCACCATGATCACGCACAGGTAAACCTGACAGGCCCATGGAACGTTATCCTTCTGTTCCTGTCGAAAAGCGCGCCGTTTCGATGCGCGTGCCGTGGCGACGTGCCGCCGCCACGGTCGAGGCCGGCGCCTTTGGCACGCCGAGCGCCGGATACGTACTTTCCCCGCTTTAAATTGCCTCCGAAGTGACGTTATCTCAATTAACCGTGTGGTAATCGGGAGACGGGCGCTGTCGGGCAGTGCATCCCATGGATTTTTTCGATGGGAGCGGAAGGGTCGATTGGCCGGAGGTTGGCCGACCCTTACATTCCGGTTTAACGACGATCGGTAAGTGCCTAATATTGCTCTTTTTTTCAGCTTTAACTACACTTGCGGAAACCTCCCGCCCGCTTTGTCCAGACCCCAATGAAAGCCGAATCGTTTTCACCGCGCAGATTGTTGCAGAGCATGACGCTCGGCACGGCTGTGTCGGTCGCAGTCGCGTTGCTGGCGACCACCGCGTCCGTCACGCCTGCCGATGCCTTCGCCGCCACTGCGAAGACCCAAGCCGCCAAGAAAAAAGCCGTCGCTCCTGCTTCGTCAGCGAAGAAGAAGTCGGCCAAGGCGACCCCCGATAAATCCGCCAAGGTCGCCGCGGCCGATGCGCCGCGCGCGAAAGCGTCGCGAAAGCGCGTGACGCTCGCGGCGAACAACGTGCACGGCGGCCATCGCGGCGCGGTGCGCAAGGTCGCGTTCCAGCCGCGCCGTCCGACGGTCGGCCAGGCGTTCGGCCTGCACGACACGCCCGACGCGCTCGCGCTGCGCTCCAGCGTCGCGTACGTCGTCGACCAGAATTCCGGCGAGCCGCTGTTCGACAAGAATTCGCACGCGGTCGTGCCGATCGCGTCGATCTCGAAGCTGATGACGGCGATGGTCGTGCTCGACTCGAAGTCGCCGATGACCGACCAGCTCGAAGTCACCGACGAAGACCGCGACTACGAGAAGGGCACGGGCTCGCGCCTGTCGGTCGGCTCGGTGCTGTCGCGCGAGGACATGCTGCACATCGCGCTGATGGCGTCGGAAAACCGCGCGGCCGCCGCGCTGTCGCGTTATTACCCGGGCGGCCGTCCGGCGTTCATCGCGGCGATGAACGCGAAGGCGAAGTCGCTCGGCATGACCGATACGCACTTCGAGAATTCGACCGGCCTGTCGAGCTCGAACGTGTCGAGCGCGCGCGATCTCGTGAAGATGGTCAATGCGGCGTACCAGTATCCGATGATCCGCCAGTTCTCGACCGATCGCACCTATGAGGTGTACACGGGCAAGCGCAACCTGGTCTACAACAGCACCAACGCGCTGATCCGCGGCAACGGCTCGTGGGACATCGGCCTGCAGAAGACGGGCTTCATCAACGAAGCGGGCGAATGCCTGGTGATGCAGGCGACGATCCACGGCCGGCCGATGGTGATGGTGCTGCTCGATTCGTTCGGCAAGTACTCGCGCTTCGCCGACGCGTCGCGCCTGCGCAACTGGCTCGATGCCGGCGGCGGCGAACGCCTGACGGCGGCTAACACGCCGAGCGGCGGCACCTGATCGTGTGCGGCGGTTCGCCGCCGTATCGATCGCCGCAACGAAAAAGCCCCGCAATCGCGGGGCTTTTTTCGTCCGGCGACACACCGGAGCGGGAACCGGGCCGACGGCGCGGCTTACGCCTGCCGTTGCAACCCGTCCACGTCCTTCTCGGGCGCCGGCCGGTAGCCGAGCGATTCCGAGATGGTGAGCGCCGTGCGGCTCAACTGGCCGAGCCACGCGTCCTGCAGGCGGTCGGCCGGCGCCGACAGCGACAGGCCCGCGACGAGCTTGCCCGAATCGTCGTAGATGCCGGCCGCGATACAGCGCACGCCGAGCTCGAGCTCCTCGTTGTCGCGCGCGCACGATTGCTGGCGGACGATCGTCAGCTCGCGCTCGAGCTTCGCGATGTCGGTGATGCTGTTCTGCGTATGGCCGGACAGCCCCGTGCGCGTCGCATAGGCACGCACGCGCGACGTTTCGTCGGCCGCGAGGAACAGCTTGCCGACCGACGTGAGGTGCAGCGGCGCGCGGCCGCCGATCGCGCGGACGACCTGCATGCCCGAGCGCTCGGAGTACGCGCGCTCGATATAGACGATCTCGTCGCCCTGGCGCACCGACAGGTTCACGGTCTGCCCGGTGAGGCGGTGCAACTCGCGCATCGGCATCAGCGCCGCATCGCGCACCGACAGGCGCGCCTTCACGAGATTGCCGAGCTCGAGCAGCCGCATGCCGAGGCGGTAGGTGCCGGGATCGGAGCGGTCGACCAGGCGGCAGGTCACCATGTCGTTGAGGATGCGGTGCGCGGTCGACGGGTGCAGCTCCGTGCGCTGCGCAAGTTCCTTCAGGCTGACCGGGTCACTGTGCGCGGCGAGCGCGTCCAGCAACCGCATCATGCGTTCGATCACCTGGATCGACGTTTTTGAATCCGGGGTGGGTTGGCTCATGTCGGGGGAGGAATCGGTTGACGCGTCAAGCGGTGTTGCAACGATTGTATCTCGTATTGTGAAAAAAGCGAACGCCGTTCGAGGAAGTCCTCGTTTCGCGCAGTGCGGGCTTGCGCGCGGGCCGGCGTTGGTCTTGCTGGCCAAACGTCGGATAATGAGAGCCGTTTTCTCGAAGGAGCACGTATGCGAGTCGGTTTGTTCGTCACCTGCCTGGTCGACCTGATGCGCCCCGAAATCGGCTTTTCGGCGCTCAAGCTGATTCGCGACGCCGGCTACGAGGTGATCGTGCCGCCCGCGCAGACCTGCTGCGGCCAGCCGGCCTACAACTCGGGCGACCGTGCGCTCGCGCGCGATCTCGCGGAAAAGACGCTGCGCGAGTTCGAGCAGTTCGATTACGTCGTCGCGCCGTCGGGTTCGTGCGGCGGGATGATCCGCGCGCACTACGGCGACCTGTTCCGCGACGACCCCGAACTGATGGGGCGCTACACGCGATTCCAGCAGAAAGTCCACGAACTGACCGATTTCCTCGCGAACGTCGCGAAGGTGTCGCTCGCGCCGGGCGAATTCGCCGGGCCGGTCACCTATCACGATTCATGCTCGGGCCTGCGCGAGCTCGGCGTGAAGGCGCAGCCGCGCGCGCTGCTCGCGCAGCGCGGCGTCGCGGTGACCGAGATGAAGGATTGCGAGCACTGTTGCGGCTTCGGCGGCACGTTCGCGGTCAAGTACGGCGACATCTCGGCGGCCATCGCGGACGAGAAATGCGCGAACGTGCGCGCGTCGGGCGCGGGCACCGTCGTGCTCGGCGATCTCGGCTGCATGCTGAACATCGAAGGGCGGTTGCGCCGCACCGGCGACCGCGACACGCGCGTGCTGCACGTCGCGCAGGTGCTGGCGGGCGACGTCTGACGCCCGGTTCCGCTCACTTTTCCCCGATACCGCGATGCAAGTCCAATCGATGCATTTCAAGGCGCGCGCCGGCCAGAAGCTGGCCGACCAGCGCCTGCAGCAGAACCTGAAGAAGCTGTCGACGAAGTTCGTGTCCGCCCGCGCCGACGCGATGACCCTGATCGACTTCCCGGCCACGCGCGCCGCGCTCAAGGCGCGCCGCAACCGCGCGCTGGAGCATCTCGACGTGTGGCTCGAGGCATTCGAGCGCGAGGCGACGCGGCGCGGCACGACGGTCCTGTTCGCCGAGACGACCGCGGACGCCGCGCGGCTCGTGGCCGACATCGCGCGCCGGCACGACGTGAAGAAGGTCATCAAGACCAAGTCGATGGTGTCCGAGGAAATGCGCCTGAACGCGGTGCTCGCGGAGATGGGCGTGCAGTCGATCGAGACGGACCTCGGCGAATACATCCTGCAGATCAACGACAACGAGCCGCCGAGCCACATCATTGCGCCCGTCGTGCACAAGGACAAGGACGAGATCGCCGACCTGTTCGCGCGCACGCACCGGCGTGAGCGGCTCACCGAGATTCCGGACATGACGCGCGAGGCGCGCGAGGTGCTGCGCCCGCATTTCATGTCGGCCGACATGGGCGTGACGGGCGGCAATTTCGTGATCGCGGAGACGGGCTCGGTCGCGATCGTGACGAACGAAGGGAACGAGGGCATGTGCACGGTCATGCCGCGCGTGCATGTTGCGGTGACGGGCATCGAGAAGGTGCTGCCGACGCTCGAGGATCTCGCGACCGCGATGCGGCTGCTGCCGCGCTCCGCAACCGGGCAGAAGACGTCGAACTACTTCTCGCTGCTGACCGGGCCGCGCGGGCCGGGCGACGAGGACGGCCCCGAGCACAACTACGTGGTGCTCGTCGACGGCGGCCGCACCGGCCTGATCGGCGGCGAATTCCAGGAGATGCTGCGCTGCATCCGCTGCGGCGCGTGCATGAACCATTGCCCGGTGTACCAGAAGGTCGGCGGTCATGCGTACGGCTGGGTCTATCCGGGGCCGATGGGCTCGGTGCTGACGCCGAGCTACGTCGGGCTCGACCGCACGCTCGACCTGCCGCAGGCCGCGACGCTGTGCGGCGAATGCGACAGCGTCTGTCCGGCCGGGATTCCGTTGTCGCACCTGCTGCGCACGCTGCGCGAGAAGCAGGTCGAGCGCCATCTGCGGCCGTGGCGCGAGCGGGCGGCGCTCGCCGCGTGGGGTTTCTTCGCCCGGCGGCCGATGCTGTATGCGCTGACGACCAAGCTCGCCGTGCGCATCCTCGAACGGCTGGGCGGCAACGGCGGCACGTTGCGGCGCCTGCCGATGATGGGCGGCTGGATGGACACGCGCGACATGCCGACGCCGACCGGGCGCACGTTCCGCGAGCTGTACGCGGCGTCGCAAAGTCACCTCGGCTGACACTGTTCAGCGGGCAGCAACAGTGCGTTCGCTATTTGTATATTTATCTCGATAGATGCGGTCTATAGAATCTCGTCTGTAGTCCCCGGAATTGGGTTTCGGGGTACGAGGTCAAGGAGGTCCGCATCATGAAAAAGACAATATCGATGTACTGGCCGCTGGCAATCGTGGTCCCGCTGGCAGCGGTTGCCTATCTGCATGCGACGGCCGGTGCGCCGTCGCGCGGCCCGCTCGCGGTTCACCAGGCGTCCGCCGAACTGGCGCGCGCGGTGTCGTTCGGGCTGGTCGGCGACGCGGCGACGCCGCTGCCGGCGGCATCCGGCGAGATTGCGCTCGCTGCGCCGAAGGCGCTGTAAGGCATGGCGCCGTCGCTTGGCGCGGCGGCGCGATTCCGGTCGCCTTTGTATAATGGCGTGTTCTTCTCCCACGCGGTCCGCCGCGGCTTTCCGATAGTGCGATGACCCGCGTTGCGATCTGTTTCGTCTGTCTCGGCAACATCTGCCGTTCGCCCACCGCGGAAGGGGTGATGCGCCACCAGGTCGACGCGGCCGCGCTGGCCGACCGGATCGCGATCGATTCGGCCGGCACCGGCGACTGGCACGTGGGCGAGCCGCCCGATACGCGCGCGCAGGCGGCCGCCCGGAGCCGCGGCTACGATCTGTCGGCGCTGCGCGCGCGGCAGGTGAGCGCGGCGGATTTCGAGCGGTTCGATCTGCTGCTCGCGATGGACGAGGCGAATCTCGCCGAACTGCGCCGCCGTTGCCCGCCGCAGCATCGCGACAAGGTGCGTCTGCTGATGGAGTTCGCGCCGGGCGCGACCGAAACCGAAGTGGCCGATCCGTATTTCGGCGGTGCGCAGGGCTTCGAACAGGTGCTCGACCAGGTCGAGCGCGCGTGCGCGGGCCTGCTGGAGACGCTCCGGGCCCGCACGGCGCGCTGATCGCACGGTATTCAGCGGTCTGCGAATACCCTTTCAAAGACATGGATACTTGACTAAAAACGTCAAATATTTATACTTGACCAAAATCGTCAAGATTGCAGTCCCCTAGACACCATGAGACTCACCACCAAAGGCCGTTTCGCCGTCACGGCGATGATTGACTTGGCACTGCGCCAGGAGCAGGGCCCGGTGACGCTTGCAGGCATCAGCCAGCGCCAGCGGATTTCGCTCTCGTATCTCGAACAGCTGTTCGGCAAGCTGCGCAGGCATGAAATCGTCGAATCCGTGCGCGGCCCGGGCGGCGGCTACAACCTCGCGCGTCGCGCGCAGGACGTCACCGTTGCCGACATCATCATCGCGGTCGATGAACCGCTCGACGCCACGCAGTGCGGCGGCAAAGGCACGTGCGACGGCTCGAAGCAGCCCGACGGCCATTGCATGACGCACGAGCTGTGGTCGACGCTGAACCAGAAGATGGTCGAATACCTCGATTCGGTGTCGCTGCAGGATCTCGTCGATCAGCAGCGCGCACGCGAGGGCGCCCCCGCGGTGCTGCGCGATCGTCGCGCGCCCGAGCCCGTCGCCGCACCGGCCGAGCCCGCGCGCACGATGCCGCTCGGCCCCAATTCGGTGTTCAACATCGCGAGTTCGTGAGCGCGAAGGCGCCCGCCATACCCCATAACGCACATAGTCCCTGCACAGAATACCCGGAGCGACAGATGACCCAAGAGACTCTCCACCTGCCCATCTATATGGATTACAGCGCGACGACGCCGGTCGATCCGCGCGTGGTCGACAAGATGGTGCCGTACCTGCGCGAGCAGTTCGGCAACCCGGCGTCGCGCAGCCACGCCTATGGCTGGGACGCGGAGCGTGCGGTCGAGGAAGCACGCGAGCAAGTGGCCGCGCTCGTGAACGCGGATCCGCGCGAGATCATCTGGACGTCCGGCGCCACCGAGTCGGACAACCTCGCGATCAAGGGCGCCGCGAACTTCTACAAGGGCAAGGGCAAGCACATCATCACGGTGAAGACCGAGCACAAGGCCGTGCTCGATACGTGCCGCGAGCTCGAGCGCGACGGTTTCGAAGTCACCTACCTCGACGTGAAGGATGACGGCCTGATCGATCTCGACGTGTTCAAGGCCGCGCTGCGCCCGGACACGATCCTCGTGTCGGTGATGCACGTGAACAACGAGATCGGCGTGATCCAGGACATCGAGACGATCGGCGAGATCTGCCGCGAGAAGGGCATCGTGTTCCACGTCGATGCCGCGCAGTCGACCGGCAAGGTTGCGATCGATCTCGCGAAGCTGAAGGTCGACCTGATGTCGTTCTCGGCCCACAAGACCTACGGCCCGAAGGGCATCGGTGCGCTGTACGTGCGTCGCAAGCCGCGCGTGCGCATCGAGGCGCAGATGCACGGCGGCGGCCACGAACGCGGCATGCGTTCGGGCACGCTGCCGACGCACCAGATCGTCGGCATGGGCGAAGCGTTCCGTATCGCCCGCGAGGAAATGGCGACCGAGAACGAGCGCATCCGCATGCTGCGCGACAAGCTGCTGCGCGGCCTGTCGCAGATCGAGGAAACCTACGTGAACGGCGACATGGATCACCGTGTCCCGCACAACCTGAACATCAGCTTCAACTTCGTCGAAGGCGAGTCGCTGATCATGGCGATCAAGGACGTCGCGGTGTCGTCGGGCTCCGCGTGCACGTCGGCGTCGCTGGAGCCGTCGTACGTGCTGCGGGCGCTCGGCCGCAACGACGAACTCGCGCACAGCTCGATCCGCTTCACGGTCGGCCGCTTCACGACGGAGCAGGAAGTCGACTTCGTGATCGATCTGCTGAACAGCAAGATCGCGAAGCTGCGCGAACTGTCGCCGCTCTGGGAAATGCACCAGGAAGGCATCGATCTGTCGACGATCGAATGGGCCGCACACTGATACCGCATTGAATGCAACCGCGGGCGGATTGACGCACGCAGACGTAACGAGTCAAGGAGTCTGAGTCATGTCTTACAGCAACAAGGTTCTGGATCACTACGAAAACCCGCGCAACGTCGGTTCGTTCGCGAAGGACGACGACACGGTCGGCACGGGCATGGTCGGCGCGCCGGCTTGCGGCGACGTGATGAAGCTGCAGATCCGCGTCGGCGCGGACGGCGTGATCGAAGACGCGAAGTTCAAGACTTACGGTTGCGGTTCGGCGATCGCATCGAGCTCGCTCGTCACCGAATGGGTGAAGGGCAAGACGCTCGACGAGGCACTGTCGATCAAGAACACGCAGATCGCCGAGGAACTCGCGCTGCCGCCGGTGAAGATTCACTGCTCGATCCTCGCGGAAGACGCGATCAAGGCAGCCGTGGCCGACTACAAGAAGCGCCACGACACCAAGGAAGGCGATCAGGCAGCAGCCTGAGCGGCACCGAGCGGCTAGGGAAGGAAACGCGGTGCCTCCGGGTGGGGCGCCGCGGCAAGGACATCATGGCAATTACACTGACCGAAAAAGCAGCACAGCACGTGCAGAAATACCTCGTCCGTCGCGGTAAGGGTATGGGCCTGCGGCTTGGCGTTCGCACGACCGGGTGCTCGGGACTCGCGTACAAGCTCGAGTATGTCGACGAGCTGGCGCCCGAGGATCAGGTGTTCGAGAGCCATGGCGTGAAGGTCATCGTTGACCCGAAGAGCCTCGCCTATATTGACGGCACCGAGCTCGACTTCGCCCGCGAAGGCCTGAACGAAGGGTTCAAGTTCAACAACCCGAACGTGAAGGACGAGTGCGGGTGCGGGGAATCGTTCCGCGTGTGACGCGGCGCGCTCCGCGCGATGCGGGCAAGAGGCGGCACGGGCCGCCTTTTTAATGTGCGGCGTTTGCCGCGCGACGAACCGGAATTGAACGCGACGATGGTTTCGCTGAAAGACAGCCATTTCGACCTGTTTCACCTGCCGGCGCAATTCGCGCTCGACGAGACGGCGCTCGACGCCGCCTACCGGACGGTGCAGACGCAGGTGCATCCGGACCGCTTCGCGGCGGCCGGCGACGCGCAAAAGCGTATCGCGATGCAATGGGCCACCCGCGCGAACGAGGCGTACCGCACGCTGCGCGATCCGCTGAAGCGCGCGTCCTATCTGCTGTCGCTGCGCGGCGTCGACATCGGCGCGGAAAACAACACGGCGATGGAGCCTGCGTTCCTGATGCAGCAGATGGAGTGGCGCGAGGGCATCGAGGATGCCGCGGCCGCCCGCAACGTCGACGCGCTCGATGCGTTGCTCGCCGAGTTGCGCGACGAGAAGCGCGTGCGCGTCGAGCGCCTCGGCACGCTGCTCGACAGCGGCGCCGACCAGGCCGCCGCGGAAGCCGTGCGTCAGCTGATGTTCATCGAACGGGTCGCGTCGGAAGTGGGCGCACAGATCGAGCGCCTCGAAACTTAACCGCGTGCCTTGCGGCACGCGCAGCAAACGGGCCGAGCGCCCGAACGAACCAAGATGGCTTTACTGCAAATTTCCGAACCGGGCATGGCGCCGGCGCCGCACCAGCGGCGACTCGCCGTCGGGATCGATCTCGGCACGACGAACTCGCTCGTCGCCGCCGTGCGCAACAGCGTGCCTGAAGTACTGCCGGACGAAGCGGGCCGCGTGCTGCTGCCGTCCGTGGTCCGTTATCTCGAGAAGGGCGGCCGCCGCATCGGCCACGAAGCGAAGGAGCAAGCCGCGACCGATCCGCGCAACACGATCGTGTCGGTCAAGCGCTTCATGGGCCGCGGCAAGGCCGAGGTCGAAGGCGCGGCGAACGCGCCGTACGAATTCGTCGATGCGCCGGGCATGGTGCAGATCCGCACGATCGACGGCGTGAAGAGCCCGGTGGAGGTGTCGGCCGAGATTCTCGCGACGCTGCGTTATCGCGCGGAAGACACGCTCGGCGACGAGCTGGTCGGTGCGGTGATCACGGTGCCCGCGTATTTCGACGATGCGCAGCGCCAGGCGACCAAGGATGCCGCGCGTCTCGCGGGCCTCAACGTGCTGCGCCTGCTGAACGAACCGACTGCCGCGGCGATCGCCTACGGTCTCGACAACGCGGCCGAAGGTCTTTACGCGGTATACGATCTCGGCGGCGGCACGTTCGACCTGTCGATCCTGAAGCTGACGAAGGGCGTGTTCGAGGTGCTGGCCGCGGGCGGCGATTCCGCGCTCGGCGGCGACGATTTCGACCACGCGCTGTTCGACCATGTGCTCGCGCAGGCCGGTATCGACGCGAAGACGCTCGCGCCCGAAGACGTGCGCCTGCTGCTCGATCGCGTGCGCGTGCTGAAGGAAGCGCTGTCGTCGGCGCCCGAAGCGGCGCTCGACGTGACGCTGTCGAGCGGCGCGCACCTGGCGCCGACGATTTCGCACGACACGTTCGCATCGCTCGTCGAGCCGCTCGTGCAGCGCACGCTCACGCCGACCCGCAAGGCGCTGCGCGATGCGCAGGTCACGCCGGCCGACATCAAGGGCGTCGTGCTCGTCGGCGGCGCGACGCGCATGCCGGTGATCCGCGACGCGGTCGCGAAGTATTTCGGTCAGCCGCCGCTCGTGAACCTCGATCCGGACCAGGTCGTCGCGCTCGGCGCGGCGATCCAGGCCGATCTGCTCGCGGGCAATCGCGGCACCGGCGACGACTGGTTGCTGCTCGACGTGATTCCGCTGTCGCTCGGGGTCGAGACGATGGGCGGCCTCGTCGAGAAGATCATTCCGCGCAACTCGACGATTCCGATCGCGCGTGCGCAGGAATTCACGACCTTCAAGGACGGCCAGACCGCGATGGCGATCCACGTCGTGCAGGGCGAGCGCGAGCTCGTGGCCGACTGCCGGTCGCTCGCGCGCTTCGAGCTGCGCGGCATTCCGCCGATGACGGCGGGCGCCGCGCGCATTCGCGTGACCTATCAGGTCGACGCGGACGGCCTGTTGTCGGTATTTGCACGCGAGCAGCAGTCGGGCGTCGAGGCATCGGTCGTCGTGAAGCCGTCGTACGGCCTCGCCGATGACGACATCGCCAAGATGCTGGAAGACAGCTTCAAGACCGCCGAAATCGACATGCGCGCCCGCGCGCTGCGCGAAGCGCAGGTCGAAGCCCAGCGGATGCTCGAGGCGACGCAGGCCGCGCTGGCGGCCGACGGCGAACTGCTCGATGCCGACGAGCGCGCGCAGGTCGACGCGCTGGCCGATGCCTTGCGCGCGGTCGCGCAGGGCGACGATACGAATGCGATCGAAGCGGCGACCAAGGCGCTGGCCGACGGCACCGACGAATTCGCGGCGCGCCGGATGGACAAGAGCATCAAGCGCGCGCTGTCGGGCCGCCGGCTCGACGAGATCTGAATCCACGAACCGCGCATCGGCCGGCAACGGCCTGCGCGATGATGAACCGTGCGGCGCGTCGCGCCGCACCCTGACTGACGGAACGGACATGCCTCAACTGGTGGTGCTGCCTCACGTCGAACTGTGCCCGGATGGCGCAGTGATCGACGCGACGCCCGGCAAGAGTATCTGCGACAACCTGCTCGATCACGGGATCGAGATCGAGCATGCATGCGAGAAGTCGTGCGCATGCACGACGTGCCACGTGGTGATCCGCGAGGGCTTCAACGATCTGACGCCGTCCGAGGAGGACGAGGACGATCTGCTGGACAAGGCGTGGGGCCTCGAGCCGACGTCGCGCCTGTCGTGCCAGGCGATCGTGAAGGAAGATTCGGACCTGGTGGTCGAGATCCCGAAGTACTCGATCAACCACGCGAAGGAAAACCACTGACCGAAACCGGAGGCAGGCGATGAAATGGACCGATTCGCGTGAAATAGCCATTGCGCTGGCGGACAAGCACCCCGACATCGACCCGCAGCGGATCAACTTCGTCGACCTGCGCCAGTGGGTGCTCGAGCTCGACGGCTTCGACGACGATCCGACGCACTCGGGCGAGAAGATCCTCGAGGCGATCCAGGCACACTGGATCGACGAATCGGATTTCGACGACGAGGACTGACCGACCGGCCAGCGCGTGCGCGGCAACGGTTACGCCGCGCCCATGAAAAACGGCTCGTGAGCGTTTGCTCACGAGCCGTTTGCGTTTTCGGCGAGCCCGCACGCGACAAGCGGGCAGGGGCGCCGGCACTACATGATCCGCTTCAAGCGCCGACCAGCGTGCCGTTCTCGATCCGCACGCGCTGACCCTGGCCGAACGGCGGCGGGTTGCGGTACGTGAACGTGCGGGTCGCGCCGCTTTCCATCTGCACTTGCACCTGATAGTCGGTTTCCGCGCGAACCTGCTTCTCGACCTGGTTGCCGGCGAGTCCACCGCCCAGCGCGCCGATGATCGTCATCGCGGTGCGGCCGTTGCCGTGGCCGAACTGGTTGCCGAGCAGGCCGCCGGCCGCCGCGCCGCCCACGGCGCCGATCCCCGAGCTCTGGCCCGGCGTGCGCGTTTGCGTGATCGACACGACCGTGCCGCAACTCTGGCAGTAGGTTTGCGCAGGCGCCGACGGCTGCTGCGCGTATTGCGGCGGTTGCGGGGCGGTCGTGTGACGGCGGTGCGGCGCAGCCGGGCGCGGCGCGGGCTTCGGCTCGGCCTGCGCGACGGCGGCCTTCTGCTGCGCGGCGGCTTGCTCCGCGGCCTGCCGCTGCGCTTGCGCGGCCAGCGCGGCGCTGGCGGCCGCGGCCGTATCGACGGCCGGCTGCGACGCGATCAGCGCGGCCTGGGTCTGGCCGTTCTGTTCGTTGCTGCTGGTGGCTTTCGGGAAGACGCCCGTGATCGCTGCCGTCGCCGCGAGGCTGGCGACGATGACGGCGCCCGCCGCGGTGGCGATGAGCGGGTGGAGGCGTTGCTTTTGCGGCGTGGTCTGAGTCTGGTTGTCCATTTTCTTCTCCAAGGTCGATCCGGATCGGCGCGCTGCGCCGGAGCAGGATCCCACGCTCGGGAGCGAGCAGACTTGGCGTTCCTGCGCCTCGTTCTGGTCCCGTGGTCATGCGTGGTGACGCAAAAGGAGTGTCGTCCACCGCCAGACGGCGCGCCGTATCAAGGTGTAACGAATTGCAGCGGGGCATTGGCGGCCGTTTCCGGGAAAACCCGGAGAAGCGCGTCGCGACGAGGGAATAAAACGGGGAAGGATCGAGGGCCGACAGACGCCGGCTGGCGGGATTTACGCGTCGTTACAAAGCCGACGCGTGCGCGCCACGGGGCGCGGCGCACACGCGGTCGCGGCCATCAGTCTTCGCGGCGCAGATGCGGGAACAGCAGCACGTCGCGGATCGTCGGGCTGTCGGTCAGCAGCATCACGAGACGGTCGATGCCGATCCCGCAGCCGCCGGTCGGGGGCATCCCGTATTCGAGCGCGCGGATGTAGTCGGCGTCGAAGAACATCGCTTCCTCGTCGCCCGCATCCTTCTGCTCGACCTGCTTCTTGAAGCGCGCGGCCTGGTCTTCCGGATCGTTCAGCTCCGAGAAGCCGTTCGCGATCTCGCGGCCGGTCATGAACAGCTCGAAACGCTCGGTGATGCCCGGCACCGTATCCGATGCGCGTGCGAGCGGCGACACCTCGACCGGGTAGTCGATGATGAACGTCGGTTCCCACAGCTGCGCTTCGGCCGTTTCCTCGAACAGCGCGAGTTGCAGCGCGCCGATGCCGGCGTTCAGGAACGCCGGCTGCGACACGTCGACGCCGAAGCGCTTCAGCTCGGTGCGCAGGAACGCGTCGTCCGACAGCTGGCCGTCGGTGTAGTCCGGTGCGTACTTCTGGATCGCCTGCGTGATCGTCAGGCGATGGAACGGCTTCGCGAGGTCGAGCTCGCGGCCCTGGTACTGGATCGTCGCGGTGCCGAGCGCATCGATCGCCGCCTGGCGGATCAGTTGCTCGGTGAAGTCCATCAGCCAGCGGTAGTCGGTGTACGCGGCGTAGAACTCCATCATCGTGAATTCCGGGTTGTGACGCGGCGACACGCCTTCATTCCGGAAATTGCGGTTGATCTCGAACACACGCTCGAAGCCGCCGACGATCAGGCGCTTCAGGTACAGCTCCGGCGCGATACGCAGGAACATCTGCATGTCGAGCGCATTGTGATGCGTGACGAACGGCTTCGCGGCCGCGCCGCCCGGGATCGGGTGCAGCATCGGCGTCTCGACTTCCATGAAGTCGGCGTTGTCCATGAACTTGCGGATCGACGCGATCGTCTTCGTGCGGGCGCGGAACGTGTCGCGCGTTTCCGGCGTGACGATCAGGTCGACGTAGCGCTGGCGATAGCGCATTTCCTGGTCGGACAGGCCGTGGAACTTGTCCGGCAGCGGCCGCAGCGCCTTCGACAGCAGGCGCAGCTCCTTGCACTGGACCGACAGCTCGCCCTTGTTGGTGCGGAACAGCACGCCGCGCGCGGCGACGATGTCGCCGAGGTCCCACTTCTTGAACGCGTCGTAGGTCTCGGCGCCGACGTCGTTCGGCGTCACGAAGAACTGGATCTGGCCCGAGCCGTCCTGCACCGTCGCGAAGCTCGCCTTGCCCATCACGCGCTTGAGCATCATGCGGCCGGCGACCGACACCTCGACCGGGTTCGCTTCGAGCGCGGCCTTGTCCGAATCGGCGAATTTCGCCTGCAGGTCGGCTGCGTGGTGCTCGGGGCGGAAGTCGTTCGGGTAGGCGACGCCTTGCTCGCGCAACGCGCGCAGCTTCTCGCGGCGCTCGGCGATGATCTGGTTTTCGTCCGCCGTGACGGCGGGCTGCGTTTGGGTCGGTTCGGTCATGATGGTCGGAATTCGGAGTGGGGTGCGGCAACGCAAACGGAAAGGGCGGCGCGGGCCGGCCGCGCCGCGGCGCTTACACGCCCTGTTTGAGGCTCGCGCTGATGAAGTCGTCGAGATCGCCGTCGAGCACCGCCCGCGTGTTGCTCATTTCGACGTTCGTGCGCAGGTCCTTCACGCGGCTCTGGTCGAGCACGTACGAGCGGATCTGGTGGCCCCAGCCCACATCGGTCTTGCTCGATTCGAGCTTGTCCTGCTCGGCCTGGCGCTTGCGCATTTCGACTTCGTACAGGCGCGATTTCAGCATCGCCATCGCTTCGGCGCGGTTGCGGTGCTGCGAGCGGTCGTTCTGGCACTGCACGACGATGCCGGTCGGCATGTGCGTGATCCGCACCGCGGAGTCGGTCTTGTTGATGTGCTGGCCACCCGCGCCCGACGCGCGGTACGTGTCGATGCGCAGGTCGGCCGGGTTGATCTCGACTTCGATCGAGTCGTCGATTTCCGGATAGACGAACACCGACGAGAACGACGTGTGGCGACCGCCCGACGAGTCGAACGGCGACTTGCGCACGAGGCGGTGGATGCCCGTTTCGGTGCGCAGGAAGCCGTACGCGTATTCGCCCGTGACCTTGACCGTCGCGTTCTTGATGCCGGCGACGTCGCCGTCGGACTCTTCGAGCACTTCGGCCTTGAAGCCCTTGCGCTCGCAGTAGCGCAGGTACTGGCGCAGCAGCATCGACGCCCAGTCGCATGCCTCGGTGCCGCCGGCGCCGGCCTGGATATCGATGAAGCAGTTGTTCGGATCGGCCGGGTTCGAGAACATCCGGCGGAACTCGATGTCGCCGACGCGTGCTTCGAGCTTCGCGGCGTCTTCTTCCGACGCGAGAAGCGTGTCCTCGTCGCCTTCCTCGCGCGCCAGCTCGAACAGGTCGAGCGCGTCGCGCAGGTCGCTATCGAGCGCGGTGAGCGTCGTGACGACGCCTTCGAGCAGCTTCTTCTCGCGGCCGAGCGCCTGGGCGTTCTTCGAATCGTTCCAGACGTTCGGGTCTTCGAGTTCCTTGTTGACTTCGGTCAGACGCGCAGCTTTGGCGTCGTAGTCAAAGATACCCCCGAAGCTCGCCCGCGCGATTGCGCAGGTCGAGCAGGGAGCTTTCGATCGCGTTGAGACGTTCCGCTTCCATGATCGTTCGCTGTTCCGGCTTCGTAAAAAAGCGGAATTATAGCCGATCGGCGGGGTTGCCCGGTGACGCAAACGGTGCTCGCACGCGTGTCGACGGCCCCGTCCGGCGCGGCGCGCACGCGTGCGGCGGCGCGGTGGCGGACGGTCGGCCCGCTCAGCCGGCCGCGTGTTCGACGATCAGCTGCACGCGCGTGACGCCGTTCCACGTATCGGCGACGAGCCGGTACGCGACCAGCGCGCTCGCCGGCAGCGGCTCGGTGTGGTTGAACCAGATCGCGTTGAAGCGCTGACGGCCGCGCGCCAGCTGCAGCTTCAGGTGCTTTTCCTTCACGAGCGACTGCGACACGACGTCGAATTCGCCCGAGAAAAGCGGGGCCGGAAACCCTTGCCCCCACACGGCTTCGTCGAGCAGGCCGACGAACTGCGGCGTGAAGTACGCGTCCTCGAGTTCGCCGTCGGTCTCGATCACGCGGGCGAGCGCGTCGTCGGACAGCCATTCGCGCGCGACGGCCTCGAACGCGGCCGCGAAGCGCGGCACGTTGTCGGTGTCGAGCGTGAGACCGGCCGCCATCGCGTGGCCGCCGAACGCGACGATCAGGTCCGGTTCGCGTTTCGACACGAGGTCGAGCGCGTCGCGCAGGTGGAAGCCGGCGATCGACCGTCCCGACCCCTTGACCCGCCGGCCTTCGTCGTCGGCGTGCGCGAACGTGAACGACGGGCGGTGGAATTTCTCCTTGAGCCGGCCGGCGACGATGCCGATCACGCCCTGGTGCCACGCGGGATTGAACAGCGTGATCGTGCATGCGTCGGCCGGATCGACGTCGGCGAGATCGGCGAGCGCCTGCTGCTGCATGCCGGCCTCGATTTCGCGGCGCTCGCGGTTCATCACGTCGAGCTGTTGCGCGAGATCCCACGCGCGGCCGATGTCGTCGGTGATCAGGCATTCGATGCCGAGCGACATGTCGGATAGCCGCCCGGCGGCGTTCAGGCGCGGGCCGAGGCCGAAGCCGAGGTCGAAGCCCGACGCGGTGCGCGCTTCGCGCCCGGCGGCGCGGAACAGCGCGGCGATGCCCGGCTGCATGCGGCCGTTGCGGATGCGCTGCAGCCCCTGCGCGACCAGCACGCGGTTGTTGCCGTCGAGCCGCACGACGTCGGCGACGGTGCCGAGCGCGACGAGGTCGAGCAGGCCGTCGAGGCGCGGCTCGGCTTCCTTGCTCGCGAACGCGCCGCGGCGGCGCAGCTCGGCGCGCAGCGCGAGCAGCACGTAGAACATTACGCCGACGCCGGCGAGGTGCTTGCTCGGGAACGCGCAGCCGGGCTGATTCGGGTTGACGATCGCGCGCGCGGCGGGCAGCGCGTCGCCGGGCAGGTGGTGGTCGGTCACGAGCACGTCGATGCCGCGCGCGTTCGCGGCTTCGACGCCGGCGACGCTCGCGATCCCGTTGTCGACGGTGATCAGCAGGTCGGGTTGGCGCGCGGCCGCGAGTTCGACGATCTCGGGCGTGAGGCCGTAGCCGTATTCGAAGCGGTTCGGCACCAGGTAGTCGATCTGCGCGCCGAACATCCGCAGGCCGCGCACCGCGACCGCGCAGGCGGTCGCGCCGTCGCAGTCGTAGTCGGCGACGACCAGCAGGCGCCGCTTGTCGGCGATCGCGTCGGCGAGCAGCACCGCCGCATCGGCGCAGCCTTTCAGCTCGGTGGGCGGAACGAGGCGCGCGAGCGCGGTCTCGATGTCGACGGGCGACTGCACGCCGCGCGACGCGTACAGGCGCGCGAGGACGGGGTGCAGACCGTGGCGCGCAAGCGCTTCGGCGTCGGCGGGCGCGACGGGGCGGGTAACGATCCGGGTCATTCGGGGTCTGCTGGTTATTCGAACAGGGAGGCGAGCGCGCGGCGGCGCCAGAACTTGCGCAGGTCGCCGCGCGTCGCGTGCAGCGTCACGGAGCTCGTGTCGCCGCACAGCGTGACATCGACGGCCGCCAGCTCGCCGTTCCGCAGCGCGGCGAGCGCCGGCGCGAACCAGTCGCGCTCGAGCGCGGCGAGCCCGTCGTGCCAGCGCGCCCAGTCCTGCTCGATGAACGGGGTGGTCAGCGCCGGCAGCTCGACGAGCGTCGCGCCATCAGTGGCCGGCAGCGCGCCGAACGTCGCGGGCGGGCGGGCGGCTTCGGTTTGCGCGGCGCGTGCGAGGCCGAGCGCGGCGGGCGACGCGGACAGCACGCGCGCGAACGGCTTGCCGACCGGCTTCAGCGTGCCTTGCGCATGGAACCAGATCGAATTGACGGCCGGCAGCCCACGCGCCTCGCGGGCTTCGTTGACCGGATGCTGGAACCACGCCATCTGCACTTCGTTCTGCAGTTTCATCCACATCCGCGAGCGCTCGCCCGTATGCGCCTCGTGCGGCAGCCAGATCTCGATGTTGCGGCCGCTGGCGCGCAGCGGCGCGGCGCCGGCGAGGCGCGCGAGCTGGTCGCTCGACAGATACCAGCGCGCCGGGTTCGGCGCTTCGAGCCGCACGCCGAGCTCCTCGATCAGCGGCCGCGCGACCGCGAGCAGCGCGGCCGCGTCGCCGTCGTCGAGCGCGAGGGCGGCCGGATCGACGAGCACCAGGTGATCGTGCGCGATTTCGACGTGCACGGGCTCGACGCACGCCCATGCGTGCGTGCCGGGATCGCCACCGTCGGCCAGCAGCATGTAGGGCGCGAGCGGCGCCTCGTCCGCGGCGTTGCCGTGGGTGGCGCCGAACCGGCTCGCCAGCCAGCGCTCGTGCGGCAGCGTGCGCTGGAAGTCCTCGCCGGCCACGCGCTCGACGAGGCTCGCGCGGGCGAGCAACTTCTGAAGCGCGGGGCTGTCCAGCGTGTGCAGGGACGAGGCCGCATCGGCCGCCGACGGCAGCGCGAACGGAACGAGAAAATGGAGGCGTCGGTCGTGCATGATGGTGCGCATTGTATGGCAAACTGCGCGCGTGATCGGGCCGGCTGACGGCCCGATCGCGTCCGGCGGCCGTTTTTCGACCGTGCCCGGGCTGCCGGCCGCCACCCGGCGGCGGTCCGGCCGCGGCGCGCCTCCCGCCGTAACCAGCAGAAAGGATTCGCTTGAAACTTCCGTACGAATGGCAGATCGGCTGGCGCTACACGCGCGCCGGCAAACGCACGACCGGCAACGGCTTCATTTCCTTCATCGCGCTCGTCTCGATGCTCGGGATCGCGCTCGGCGTCGCGGCGCTGATCGTCGTGCTGTCGGTGATGAACGGCTTCCAGAAGGAAGTGCGCGACCGCATGCTGTCGGTGCTCGCGCACGTCGAGGTGTTCTCGCCGACGGGCTCGATGCCCGACTGGCAACTGACCGCGCAGGAAGCGCGCCGCAATCCGTCGGTGATCGGCGCGGCGCCGTACGTCGACGCGCAGGCGCTGCTCACGCGCCAGGACGCGGTGAGCGGCGTGATGCTGCGCGGCGTCGAGCCGTCGCTCGAGCCGCAGGTGTCCGACATCGGCAAGGACATGAAGGCCGGCCAGCTCGGCGCGCTCGTGCCGGGCCAGTTCGGCATCGTGCTCGGCGACGCGCTCGCCGGCAACCTCGGCGTGACGGTCGGCGACAAGGTCACGCTCGTCGCGCCCGAAGGCTCGATCACGCCGGCCGGCATGATGCCGCGGCTGAAGCAGTTCACGGTGGTCGGCGTGTTCGAATCGGGCCACTACGAATACGACAGCACGCTCGCGATGATCAACATCCGCGACGCCGAGGCGCTGTTCCGGATGAGCGCGCCGACCGGCGTGCGGCTGCGGCTCACCGACATGCAGAAGGCGCCGCAGGTCGCGGTCGAGCTGTCGCATACGCTGTCGGGCAGCCTGTACATCCGCGACTGGACCCAGCAGAACAAGACGTGGTTCTCGGCCGTGCAGATCGAGAAGCGGATGATGTTCATCATCCTCACGCTGATCATCGCGGTGGCCGCGTTCAACCTCGTGTCGTCGCTCGTGATGACCGTGACCAACAAGCAGGCCGACATCGCGATCCTGCGCACGCTCGGCGCGCAGCCGGGGTCGATCATGAAGATCTTCGTCGTGCAGGGCGTGACGATCGGCTTCGTCGGCACGGCGTCCGGCGTCGCGCTCGGTTGCCTGATCGCGTGGAGCATCCCGTGGCTGATTCCGATGATCGAGCACCTGTTCGGCGTGCAGTTCCTGCCGCCGTCGGTGTACTTCATCAGCGAGCTGCCGTCCGAACTCGTCGCGAGCGACGTGATCCGGATCGGGCTGATCGCGTTCGCGCTGTCGGCCGTCGCGACGCTCTATCCGAGCTGGCGCGGCGCGAAGGTGAAGCCGGCGGAGGCGCTCCGCTATGAATGACCGCGCGACCGCATTCGCGGATTCACGACAACACAACAGACAGGATTCGGCAGGTATGCAGGAATACGTGCTTCAGGCGCGCGGGATCACGAAGGCGTTCGTGCAGGGCGGCTTCAACGTGCAGGTGCTCAACAACACCGAGCTGACGGTGCGGCGCGGCGAGAAGCTCGCGGTCGTCGGCGCGTCGGGCTCCGGCAAGAGCACGCTGCTGCACGTGCTGGGCGGGCTCGACGAGCCGAGCGCCGGCGAAGTGTCGCTGCTCGGCAAGCCGTTTACGCAGCTCGCCGAGCGCGAGCGCAACGAGCTGCGCAACCGCGCGCTCGGCTTCGTCTACCAGTTCCATCACCTGCTGCCCGAGTTCACCGCGCTGGACAACGTCGCGATGCCGCTGCGCATCCGCCGGATGACGACCGAGGACGCGCGCGCGCAGGCACAGGCGATGCTCGAACGCGTCGGTCTCGGCCCGCGTGCGAAGCACCGGCCGGGCGAGCTGTCGGGCGGCGAGCGGCAGCGCGTCGCGATCGCGCGCGCGCTGGTCACGAAGCCCGCGTGCGTGCTCGCCGACGAGCCGACCGGCAACCTCGACGGCACGACGGCCGACACGGTGTTCAACCTGATGCTCGAACTGTCCGAGACGCTCGAAACGAGTTTCGTGATCGTCACGCACGATCCCGATCTCGCCGCGCGCTGCGACCGCATCATGCGGTTGCGCGACGGCGTGCTGCACGAGGAGCCGGCGCTGCCGGTGTAAAAAAGCAGCGCCTTTTGGGCCGGCCGCCGGTTCGTCCGGCACGGCGCAAGGGCGCGGGACTGCTGCCATGTGGATCGACACGCACTGCCATCTCGATGCCGCCGAGTTCGACGCCGACCGCGACGCGGTCGCGCAGGCTGCGCGCGCGGCCGGCGTGTCGCGCATCGTGATCCCGAGCATCGGGCGCGACAACTTCACGACGGTGCGCGAACTCGCGCAGCGCACGCCGGGCGCCGTCTATGCGCTCGGCATTCATCCGATGTACACGCCGCAGGCGCGCGATGCCGACCTCGATCGACTGCGCATGGAGATCGAGGCGAGCCTCGACGATCCGCGTTTCGTCGCGATCGGCGAGATCGGGCTCGACTATTTCGTGCCGGGGCTCGACGAAGACCGGCAGCAGTTCTTCTACCAGGGCCAGCTCAGGCTGGCGCGGGAATTCGACTTGCCGGTGTTGTGCCACGTGCGCAAGTCGCAGGACCGCGTGCTGGCCGGGCTGCGCCGTTTCGGCGTGCGGCGTGGCATCGCGCATGCGTTCAACGGCAGTTTCCAGCAGGCCGAAGCGTATCTGGCGCAGGGACTGCATCTCGGCTTCGGCGGCAACGTGACCTTCACGCGCGCGCTGCAGATTCGCCGGCTCGCCACCGAGTTGCCGCTCGACGCGCTCGTCGTCGAGACCGACGCGCCCGACATCGCGCCCGAATGGGCATACAAATCCCGCAATACGCCCGACCAGGTGCCGCGCATCGGCGTCGTGCTCGCCGAATTGCGCGGCCTCGATACTGGCGAATTGGCCGTCTGCACTTCGGCTAACGCGCTCGCCGCGCTGCCGCGACTCGCACTTTCGTCCGCATAATCGTTGCCGGAAGGCACCTTGTTGGCAGGGTGGCGCCGGGTCGACGAGGAGGCGGAATGCGCGTGGGGTGGATCGCGTTCGCGCTCGGCGTCGTCGTGCTGCAGCGGCAGGCGGCGTTGCCGGGGGCGGTCGCATGGACGGTCGGAGCAGCCGTGCTCGCGGGCTGCGCGGTGCTGGGCGCGTGGTGCGTGCGTCGAAGGCGCACGCGTGCGGTCGTTGCATGCGGATGGATGCTGTGGGCGCTCGCGGCCTGCGTCGCGGGGTTCGGCTATGCGGCCGCGCGAGCCGAATGGCGCCTGGGCGACAACCTGCCGGCGGAATGGGAAGGGCGCGACATCGTCGTCACGGGGGTGATCCGCGGGTTGCCCGTCGTCGACGAGACAGGCGCGCGGCTGCTGTTCGCGGTCGAATCGAACGATGCGGGGCTCACCCGTTTTCCGCCATTGATCCGGTTGTCGTGGCGCGCGTATGGCGCAGCCGCGACACGCGACGCGCTTCCCGATTTGCGGGCGGCCCAACGCTGGCGGTTCGTCGTGCGTCTCAAGCGTCCGCATGCCGAGGCCAATCCCGGCGTGCGCGACAGCGAGGCGGCATGGCTCGCCGCGGGCATTCGTGCGATCGGCTATGTCAGTGCGCCGCGCCGGGCGGTATTGCTCGATGCGCGCGCATCCGGATGGCGTGCATCGATCGATCGGGTGCGCGACACGCTGCGGGCACGCATCGGCGACGTGCTCGGTGCCGAGGCGGCGCACCGCGGCATCGTCGCCGCGCTGGCGATCGGCGACCAGTCGGGCATCGGCGACGACGACTGGCGCGTCCTGCGCAATACGGGCACGAGCCACCTGGTCGCGATTTCCGGTCTCCATGTCGGGCTGGTCGGCGCGATCGCCGGCTGGCTCGTGTCGATGCTCTGGCGCCGCGTGTGCTGGCGCGGGCGGGCCGCGACGCTCGTGCTGCCGGCGCCGTATGCGGCCGCGCTCGCCGCGTTGGTCGCCGCGGCGGGCTACGCGGCGCTCGCCGGTTTCAACGTGCCGGCGCAGCGCGCGTGGTGGATGATCGCCGGCGGCGGCATCGCGTATCTGGCCGGCCGCAGCGTGCCGACGTCCGCGGTGCTGTGCGCGGCGCTCGGCGGCGTGCTGCTCGCCGATCCGTGGGCCGTGCTGTCGGCCGGCTTCTGGCTGTCGTTCGGCGCGGTCGCCGTGATCCTGCTGGCCGTCGCCGGCTGGCGCGCGGTGCGTGAAGCCGACGAAGCCGGCATGGAAGGCGGCGCGGCCGATTGGCGGAGCCGGTTGCGCGCGTGGACGACGCGCTGCGGACGCCGCCTCGCCGACGCGACGCGCGTGCAGTACGCGGTGACGATCGGGCTCGCGCCGCTCACCGCCGCGTGGTTCGCGCAGGTTTCGCTGTCGGGCCCGTTCGGCAATGCGTTCGCGATTCCGTGGGTCAGCTCGGTCGTGACGCCGGTCGTGCTGGCCGGCATCGCGTTGCCGCCGCCGCTCGATGCGGCGGCCTTCCGGCTTGCGCATGCGGCGCTCGAACCGATGATGACGCTGCTCGGGCACCTGGCCGACTGGCCGGCCGGCGTGTTCTGGCTGCGCATGCCCGACTGGCCGGTGCTGGCGCTCGCATGCGTGGGCGTCGCGTGGGTGCTGATGCCGCGCGGCTGGCCGTTGCGCTGGGCGGCGCCGCTCACGTGGCTACCGCTCGTCGCGCCTGCGCCCGATGCGCCACCGCCCGGCGGCTTCCGGATGACCGTGCTCGACGTGGGGCAGGGCGCGGCGGTGCTGGTCGAAACCGCGCGGCGGACCTTGCTGTTCGATGCGGGCCCGGGTGCGGAATCGTCCCACGCCGGTACGCGGATCGTCGCGCCGGCGTTGCGGGCGCGCGGCATCTCGACGATCGATTCGCTCGTGCTTGTATGTTCAGTACTGACCAGTACGGTAAAGTCTGGTGGTAGCCAGACGAGACCGTGCAGTTTGCCCCGCGCTTGGGTGTTGGAGCCCGTGACTGAGTACAAAACGCACGGTTGCCGTGCTGGTCTTCCTGAAGCCCGAACGGTTACGCGCGCCATTTACATCGAGTGCGCATGTACAAGCATGGGATCCGAAGATCATGTCTGCTCCTTCTGCCGTAACGGTCGGCATTGACGTCGCAAAAGCTCACGTCGATGTTTCCGTACTGGGCGCCAATCTGGACATCCGTCGATTCAACAACGATGCCGAGGGCCACTCGGCCCTGGCTGTTGCCCTTCAGCCGCTGAACGTGCAGTTGGTCGTGATGGAGGCGACCGGTGGCTACGAGACCGAGCTGGCGTGCGCCTTGCAAGGTGCGGGTTTGCCGGTCGCTGTCGTCAACCCTCGGCAAGCA
>FTHQ01000223.1_pt1 | contig 28589 bp, 28 predicted proteins | sample 1641001 | NCBI WGS metagenome assembly FTHQ01 (sample SAMEA3914872, study PRJEB12502) | metagenome | biome: forest; material: soil | place: Canada | collected 2011-07-03 | depth 0.3 m | reverse complement strand
CGGTGCGGACGGCACCGCACCGCGACGCACACGGCAATCGCGGCCGCAGCGGGAGGTCGTGCGAATGGCGAGCATGAAGAACGGGAATGAAGCGTCGGGGCGATCAGCGCCGGCTTATTGCCACGAGCCGATGTCGGAGTCGTTGCTTTCGCCGCCTTCCTTGCCGTCGGCGCCGTAGCTGAACACGTCGATCTCGCCGTGCACGCCCGGGTTCAGGTACTTGTACCCGTTGCCCCACGGATCGTTCGGCAGGCGCTCGAGATAGCCGCCGTCCTTCCAGTTGTTCGGGATCGGATCGTTGGTCGGCTTCTGGATCAGCGCGTTCAGGCCCTGCTCCTGGGTCGGATAGCGGCCGTTGTCGAGACGATACAGCTTGAGCGCCTGCATGATCGTGCCGATGTCCTGCTTCGCGGCGATGCGGCGCGCCTCGTCCGGGCGGCTCATGATCTTCGGCACGATCAGCGCCGCCAGGATCCCGAGGATCGCGACCACCACCATGATCTCGATCAGCGTGAAACCGCGCTGACGACGCACGGCCGCGTTGCGGCGAGTGATCCACGTTTGCATGACTGACTACCTCTTTCCAAAAAATGTCGTCGATTGAGTGACGCACCCGGCGCACCGGACGATTGCCTGACGGCAACCTTCCGGACCGGCGGGCGCGGAGCACGCATTGTAAGGCGCGCATCGCCGAGGGCTTTCACTCAACGCAAATTTCACATACATCCGTACAATAGCGCGCATGAACGCGCTCTCGATCCGGATCCTTTCCCTCGCCCTCTTCGCGGGTTTGTGCGCGACGGCCACCTACTGGGTCGTCACGCTGTCGGCCCGCGAAGCGCCGCTGCCCGCCGCCGCCGCGCGGCTGCCGATCCGCACCGAGGACGCCGCGGCGCTCTTCGGCGGCCAGCTCGACAAGAGTCCCGTCCAGGACATCCACCTGTTCGGCATTCTCGCGCTCGACCACGGCGGCGCCGCGATCGTCGGCGTCGGCGGCGAACCGCCGCGCGCCGTGTCGCTCGGCGCGGACGTCACGTCCGGCGCGAAGCTCGCCGAAGTCCGCCCGCGCTCGATCATCATCGACCGCAACGGCGCCCGCGCCGAAATCCAGCTCCCGGCGAACACGCCGTCCCCCGCGATCTACATGCGCTGAACGATGGCGGCCCGGCAAACGGGCCGCAGCGTCACTGCACCATGTTGTTCAGCTCGATGATCGGCAGCATCACGGCCAGCACGATCACCAGCACGATGCCGCCCATCGCGAGGATCAGCAGCGGCTCCAGCAGGCTCGTCAGGAACATCGTGCGGCGCTCCAGCTCGCGCGCTTCGCCTTCGGCCGCGCGGTCCAGCATCGTCGTCACGTCGCCCGTCGCTTCGCCCGACCGGATCAAGTGCACCAGCACCGGCGGAAACGTCTTCACGTTGTTCAGCGCGCGCGACAGCGCGGAGCCTTCGCGCACGCGCACGATCGCATCGTCGATGTTCGCGCGCATCGCGCGGTTCGACAGCGTCTCGCCGGCCGCCTGCAACGCGCGCAGGATCGGCACGCCGGCCGCGGTGAGGATGCCGAGCGTGCTCGCGAAGCGCACCGTGTTGTAGCCGCGCACGAGCTTGCCCGCGAGCGGCGCGGTCAGCACCCAGCGATCGAACGCAAGCCGGGGCCCGGCGCGCGACAGCGTCGCCTTCACGAACCACACGACCACCACGACCGCGATCAGGATCGCCCACCACCAGTGCCGCACGAATTCCGACAGCGCCATCATCACGACCGTGAGGATCGGCAGTTGCTGCTTCGTGCTCGCGAACACGTTGACGACCTGCGGTACGACGTAGCTCAGCAGGAACGTGACGATGCCGAATGCGATCAGCGTGACGATGCCCGGATACGTGAACGCCAGCAGGATCTTCTGCTTGAGCGCATTGCTCTGCTCGATGTAGTCGGCCAAGCGCGACAGCACGATGCCGAGCTTGCCGGTGTGCTCGCCCGCAGCAACGAGTGCGCGGTAGATCTCCGGAAAATCGCGCGGATGCTGGCCGAGCGCATTCGCGAGCGAATGGCCGCCGAGCACTTCCGCGCGGATCGCGGCCATCAGTTCGCGGATGTAGTCGCGCTCGGCCTGCTCGGTCAGCACGCCGAGCGCCTCGTCGAGCGGCAGCCCGGCGATCAGCAGGCTCGCGAGCTGGCGCGTGAGGATCGCCTGTTCGCGCTGCGACAGCTTGCGGCCGAACGCGAGCCGCTGCGACCGCGCGCCGCGCGTCGCGCTCGCGGCCGGCTCGACGACGAGCGGCGTGAGCCCCTGCGTGCGCAGCTGGCCGCGTGCGGCGCGCGCACTGTCGGCATCGATCACGCCTTTCTGCGCGCGTCCCGCCGCATCGATTGCTTCGAAACGGAATGCCGGCATCGCGCTATGCGCCTCCCGTCACGCGCAGCACTTCCTCGAGCGACGTCGCGCCGGACGCAAGCCAGCGCTCGGCGTCGTCGCGCAGCGTGCGCATGCCTTCCGCGCGGCCGGCGGCGAGAATTTCAGCATCGGCCGCGTTGCGGTGAATCAGCGAGCGGATCGAATCGTCGATCACCAGCAGTTCGTACACACCGCGCCGGCCCGCATAACCGGAATGTCCGCACTTCGCGCAGCCGACCGGATGCCACACGGTCCGGCCGTCCTCGTGGCGCTCTTCCTTGCAGACCGGGCAGAGCTGGCGCACCAGGCGCTGCGCGAGCACGCCCAGCAGCGACGACGCGAGCAGGTACGGCTCGACGCCCATGTCGGTCAGGCGCGTGACGGCGGACGCCGCGTCGTTCGTGTGTAGCGTCGCGAGCACGAGGTGGCCCGTCAGCGACGCCTGCACCGCGATCTGCGCGGTTTCGAGGTCGCGGATTTCGCCGATCATGATCACGTCCGGGTCCTGGCGCAGGATCGAGCGCAGCGCGCGGGCAAAGGTCATCCCGATTCGCTCGTTCACCTGCGTCTGGCCGATGCCGGACAGGTCGTATTCGATCGGGTCCTCGACGGTCATGATGTTGGTCGTCGCGGTTTCGAGCCGCGACATCGACGCGTACAGCGTGGTCGTCTTGCCCGAACCGGTCGGGCCGGTGACGAGCACGATGCCGTGCGGGCGGCCGATTAGCTTGTCGAACTGGACGAGCGTGTCGCGGCCCATCCCGAGCGCTTCGAGGTTCAGGCGCTGCGCATCCTTTTCCAGCAGACGCAGCACCGCGCGCTCGCCGTGCCCGGTCGGCAGCGTCGACACGCGCACGTCGACCGGCCGGCCGCCGACGCGCAGCGTGATGCGGCCGTCCTGCGGCAGGCGCTTCTCCGCGATGTCGAGCTGCGCCATGATCTTGATCCGCGAGATCAGCGCGCCGTGCAGCGCCTTCTTCGGGCGCACGACGTCGCGCAGCGTGCCGTCGACGCGAAAGCGCACGACCGACGCATTTTCGAACGGCTCGATGTGAATGTCCGACGCCTGTTCGCGCGCCGCTTGCGTGAGCAGCGCGTTGATCATCCGGATGATCGGCGCGTCGTCTTCCGATTCGAGCAGATCCTCGACTTCGGGAATGTCCTGCATCAGCCGCGACAGGTCGACTTCGCCTTCGACCTCGCCGACCACCTGCGCGGCGCTGCCGTCCTGGCGCGCGTACGCCTGGTTGATCGCCTGCGCGAGCTCGTCGGCCGGCACGCGATGCACGGCGATCGAGCCGAAGTTGCGGGCGATTTCCGCGAGCGCGGCGTCGCTCGTGCGTTCGCTGATCCACACCTCGAGCGTGTCGTCGAGCTGATGCGCGATCAGCACCTGGCCGCTCTTCGCGAAGCCGTACGGCAGCAGGCGCGCGGCGAGCGGCGATGGCGGCTGGCGTTCGCCCGGCGCGCCGTCGTGGGCGGAAGACGCGAGCACGTCGCTCACTGCGAGGCTCCCGGTGCGGTGGTCAGCGGCTGGGCCGGCACCGCCTGCTGCGGCACGCCCTGCGGCTGCGCGGGCGTGGCTTCCGGCAACGGCTGGGCCGGCACCGGCGCGACCTGGCGCTGCAACTGCTGGCGACGCATCTTGTCGAGATCGAACAGGTTGCCGGCCGGCGTGCCGCCCTGGCTCGGACCGATCGGCATCGGCGGGACGACCGGATCGTCCTTGTCGCGGATCACGTTGTTGTCCGACTTGTACGCGCCCGTCACACCCTGGATGTAGTCGTAGCGGTTGGCCGTGACTTCCTGCGCGGTGCTGCGATCGGAAATGATCACCGGGCGCAGGAACACCATCAGGTTCGTCTTCTGCCGCTGCTTCGATTCCGAACGGAACAGCTGGCCGATCCACGGGATGTCGCCGAGCAGCGGCACCTTGCTGTTCGACACCGCGTAGTTGTCCTGCATCAGGCCGCCGAGCACGATGATCTCGCCGTTGTCGGCCAGGATCGTCGACTGGATCGAGCGCTTCGTGAAGGTCGGGCCGGTCTGCGCGCTGGTGGTGCCGCTGACGACCGCCGAATCCTCGGTGTAGAGCTGCAGCTTCAGGATCCCGCCGTCGGTGATCTGCGGCTTCACGTGCAGCGTCAGGCCGACGTCGCGACGATCGTACGTGTTGAACGCATTGCTCGTGGTGCCGCTCGTCAGGTTCGAGTACGAACCGGTCGCGATCGGCACGTTCTGGCCGACGACGATCTTCGCTTCCTCGTTGTCGAGCGTGATCAGGTTCGGCGTCGACAGCACGTTCGCGTCGCTCACGCCCGAGAAATACTGCAGCAGCGCGCCGAGGCCCTGCACGCCGAACATGTTGTGCAGCCAGCCGATGTTGAGCCCCTGGTTCAGCCCCGAAAGGTTGGCCGCGAGGCCGGCGCCGGTACTGCCCGCGGTGCCGGTCGTGAGGTTGATGATGCTGTTGCCCGCGACGTTGCCGGCCGCCGCGGCCAGGTTCGTGCCGCCGAGGAACTGGCCGCTCGCGACCTGCCACTGGATACCGAGTTGCCCCTGCGTCGTCGAGTTCAGCTCGACGATCAGCGCTTCGATATAGACCTGCGCGCGCCGCGCGTCGAGCTGGTCGATCACCGAGCGCAGGTTCCGGTAAACCGGATCGGACGCGGTGATGATCAGCGAGTTGGTGGCCGAGTCGGCCTGGATCATCCCGCCTGGCTGGTTGTCGTCACCGCTCTTGTCCTTGTCGCCGCCGAGCAGGCCGCCGCTGCCGATTCCGCCGCTGGACGAAGAACCGCTGCCGTAGGACGACGACGACGAGCCGCCCAGGCCGCCCGACGGCAGCGGCGGGGTGCCCGACGTGCCGGTCGAGAAGTTGCCGCTCGCCGACGAACCGCCGTTCTGGTTGAAGCTGTTCGCATCGTTGGACGACGCCGACGAGCCGCTGTCGTTGCCGCCCTTGCCGAGCATCCCGCGCAGCGTCTTCGCGAGCTTCACCGCATCGGCGTTGCGCAGCGGCACGACGTGCATGTTGCCGGGCACCGCGCTCGGCGCGTCGAGCTGCAGCGCGAGACGTTTCGCGGCCGCGAGGCGCGACCCGTTCGATGCGCGCAGCAGCAGCGAATTGGTGCGCGGGTCGGCCGTGACCGACACCTTCAGCGTCGCGTCGCTGTTGCCGATCGCACCCGGGTCGAGCATCTTCTGCATCTGCGCGGCGAGGTCGATCGCGTTCGCGTTGCGCAGCGTCACGACCTGCACCTGCGCGCCCGCGGCGCTGTCGATGCCCGAGATGATCTGCGCGATGCGGCGCACGTTGTCCGCATAGTCGGTCACGACGATCGTGTTGTTCGCCGGGTAGGCCGTCACCGTGTTGTTCGGCGAGATCAGCGGCCGCAGCACGGGCAGCAGGTTGTTCGCCGATTCGTTGTGCAGCTCGAACACCTGCGTGATCACCTGGTCGCCACGCGCCTGCGGCGCATTGCCGACGTAGGTCGGCACGCCCTGCAGCTTCGCGTCGGCTTCCGGCACGACCTTCAGCACGCCGTGATCCTGCACGAGCGCGAAGCCCTGCATGCGCAGCGCCGACTGCAGCGTCTTCAACGCCTGGTCTTCCGGCACCGGCCGTTCGGCCACGAGATTGAGCTGCCCCTTCACGCGGGGGTCGACGATGATGGTCTTGCCGGTCGCGGCGCCGATCGCTTTCGCGACCTGGTCGATATCCGCATTCACGAAATTGAGCGTGACCTGAGCGTAGGCGGCCTGCGAGACGATGATGCCGGCCACGAGCAGGGTCGTGGCAACACGCCGCATAACGAAGCGATTTCTTGTCATGGATGAATGGGTCGATGCCGGCTCAGGCCACTTCCGGCGGTAGTGCTGGGATCCAAGTCCGAAAGAGGCGACATTAGCAGTTTTTCATGTCCGAAATATCACATTGATCCGAGGACTGTCTCACATACGACATGCGTCCGGCGAACCGTATGCAATATGTAAGGATCCGCGTCGCCCTCCGCATGCCGGCCCTCTCCCTTGTTTTCGCGATGAACCGACACGGAAATGCGGTATAACCGGGCTGCCGTATTCCTGCCTGTCGCAATCTGACGGTCTGCCGGTATGATACGGGCGGCGCGTTTCTCGTCGCACTAATAACAGGCACGGGTTTTCCCGAGCTTCGCGCAATTCCTTTTCGTTTCCGCACGATGAACAGACGGTTCGCTTCGATCGCGTTGATCGCCGCCGGCGCGTGGTTCGCCAGCGGCAACGCACGCGCCGATTGTTTCGACGAAGCGGCCAAATATCAGCAGGTCAATCCGCTGATCCTGCGCGCGATCGCGTGGCAGGAGTCGCGCAACCGGCCCGGCGCGCTGAACAAGAACACCAACGGCTCGGTCGACTACGGCCTGATGCAGATCAATTCGATCCACCTGCCGACGCTGTCGCGCTACGGGATCGGCCGCGACACGCTGATGGAGCCGTGCAAGAACGTGTACATCGCCGCGTGGCATCTCAAGCAGAAGATGAATCGCTACGGCAACACGTGGCAGGCAGTCGGCGCCTATCATTCGGAAACGCCATCGCTGCGCGACAAGTACGCGCGGCAGATCGCCGGCATCCTGACGCAATGGAAGCTGCTGCCGCCCGCGCAGACCACTCAAGCCGCTCAAGCCGCTCAAGCCGCTCAAGCCGCGCAGTGATTCTGCGCCGCGTCACCGGCCGGCGCCGGGCCGGCCGCGCGCGTTTGATGCACAATGCGGGCTGACGCCGCCGTTTGGCCCGTGCGCGGGCCGATCGCGCCCCGGCAGGGCGCCGCGGCCGCTTTTTCATCTTTTCCGTTGGTGCATATCATCATGAATCCGGCAATGAAACAGCCGTTGCCCGTCACCGTGCTGTCCGGTTTCCTCGGCGCCGGCAAGACCACGCTGCTCAACCACGTCCTCGCGAACCGCGCGGGCCTGAAAGTCGCGGTGATCGTCAACGATCTCGCGGCGGTCAACATCGACGCGTCGCTCGTGCGCGATGCGCAGGCGCTGTCGCACGTCGAGGAACGCCTCGTCGAAATGTCGAACGGCTGCATCTGCTGCACGCTGCGCGACGATCTGCTCGTCGAGATCCGCAACCTTGCATCCGAAGGCCGCTTCGACGCGATCATGATCGAATCGACCGGTATCGCGGAGCCGATGCCGATCGCCGAAACCTTCACGTTCGTCGACGACGACGGCGCGTCGCTGTCGTCCATCGCGCGGCTCGACACGCTCGTCACCGTGGTCGACGCGTACAACTTCCTGCGCGACTACGGCTCCGACGACGCGCTCGCGACGCGCGGCATCGCCGCGTCGGAAGACGACGACCGCACGCTCGTCGAGCTGCTGATCGAGCAGATCGAATTCTGCGACGTGCTGGTGATCAACAAGGCCGACCTCGTCGGCGCGGACGATCTCGCGCGCCTGCAGCACATCCTCGCGCGCCTCAATCCGCGCGCGCACCAGGTCGTGTCGACGTTCGGCAACGTGCCGCTCGACGAAGTGCTGAACACCGGCCGCTTCGATTTCGACGAAGCCGCGAACGCGCCGGGCTGGCTCGCGTCGCTCGATCACGATCACACGCATTGCGACGACCCCGACTGCCATGACGACCATCATGCGCACGTGCACGGCGAAGCCGACGAATTCGGAATCGGCAATTTTGTTTACCGCGCGCGCCGGCCGTTTCACCCGGCACGACTCTGGGCGCTGCTGCATCAGGAGTGGCCGGGCGTGCTGCGCAGCAAGGGTTTCTTCTGGCTCGCGACGCGCAACGACATCGCGGGCTCGCTATCGCAGGCGGGCGGCGTGTGCCGGCATGGCCCGGCAGGCTTGTGGTGGGCGGCGCAGGATCGCGCGGAATGGCCGGACGACGACGAGTTGCTCGCCGAAATCCGCACGGAATGGCTGGGCGATCTCGACGATCGCACGGTCGGCGATCGCCGGCAGGAACTCGTGCTGATCGGCATCGCGCTCGACGCCGACGCGTGGCGCGCGAAACTCGATGCGTGCCTGCTGACCGATGCGGAGTTCGCGCTCGGCGCGGCGGGATGGGCGGCGTTCGACGATCCGTTCCCGGCGTGGGATGTCGATTCGCACGACGACGACGACCACGGCGACACGCAGATCGTGCACGCATGATCGGCTGGTAACGGCTTGTAAAAGTAACCGTTAACTTTTGCAAGAGCGGCGCGAACTGTGGCGAAAATGCCGCGCGCGCCCAACAAAAAACCCGCCGAGAGGCGGGTTTTTCCTGGAACAGGCGCGGGTTTAACGCTTGTTGACGGCGTCCTTGAACGCCTTGCCAGCCGTGAACTTGACCGTCTTGGCTGCCGGGATCTTGATGGTTTCGCCCGTCTTCGGGTTGCGGCCCGTACGTGCTGCGCGCTTGCCCGAACCGAAGCTGCCGAAGCCGATCAGCTGAACCGCATCACCCTTCGACACGGCCTTCTTGATGACTTCGAGCAGCGTGTCCAGCGTTTCGCCGGTTTGAGCCTTGCTGGCGCCCGTTTGGGCGGCGACGGCGTCGATCAGTTCCTGTTTGTTCATTAAGGTTCCTTTATCAGGTTAGGTTGACACGAACAGCGCGAACGCGCCGATTATACGTGCGCGAACCGTGCCGTCGAGAGTCAGACTCCGACGACACAGCGCCGAATCCTGGCCCGCGCGACGCGCCCTCCGGCTTGCCGGCGGCCACCCCGCGGTACGGCGTTGCTATGATAGCGCAGCGCAAACCCAATAACGACAAGGGTTTCAAAGATTTTCATCGGTATTTCGCCGAATGAATCGTCGATTGCCCGTTTTTTGACCTGCGCCAACCGGACAGGATACGCAGCGCGGTCCGCCCGACCGCCGCCCCGTTGGCTTTTCCCAACGGCCCGTCGGACGGCCTCCCGCAATCCCTTGCCAGGCTTGGCTGCCACGTTTTTTGTTTCGCATGCCCGACCGACTTGTTTCCGCCACGCTCGCGCTTCGCGACGACGGCACGCTCGTTTCGCCCGAGTTCGGCACGCTCCATCGCGGCGCATCCGGCACGCTCGCACACGCGCATCGCGCGTTCGTCGCGGGCAACGGGCTGCCCGCGCGCTGGCAGCGCCGCCGAACGTTCACAATCGTCACGACGGGATTCGGCGCGGGCGCCGGCTTCCTCGCCGCATGGGCCGCGTGGCGCGGCGATCCTGAGCGCTGCGAACGGCTGCACGTCGTCGCGGTCGAACCGCACCCGTTGTCGCGCGACGACCTGCGCCGCGCGGTGTCGCATATGGTTGCAGACACAACCATATCGGCAGACGTAGACGCATTGATCGATGCATGGCCGATGCTGGTGCCGGGCCTGCACCGGCTCGAATTCGACGCAGGGCGCGTGGTGCTCACGCTCGCGTTCGGCGATGCGATCGAGCTGTCGAAGAAGCTCGTCGCGCGCGCCGATGCATTTTTTCTCGATGGCGCCGCGGCGTCGAGCGACGGAATTCGCGCGCTCGCAAAAATGGCCGGCGAGCACGCAACGTTTGCGACGCATGCAACGTCCGATGCCGTGAAACACGCGCTCGGCGAGACAGGTTTCACGTTCCGCGAAGTCGACGGTCGTCTCGTCGGCGAATATGCGCCACGCTGGCGCGCGCGCCGGCACGAACCGCCGCATGCATTGCCCGTTGCAGTACGCCGCGCGATCGTGATCGGCGCGGGCCTCGCGGGCTGCGCGGTGGTCGAACGTCTGGCCGCGCGCGGCTGGGACGTCACGTTGATCGAGCGGCACGAACGAATCGCGCGCGACGCGTCGGGCAATCCGGCCGGCGTTTTCCATCCGTTGATGACGCGCGACGACAACGTCGCGAGCCGGCTCACGCGCGGCGGCTTCCTGCACGCGATCGCACGCTGGCGAGCCCTCGAACGTGCGGGCCATGCCTTCGCACGCAGCACGCGGGGGATGATCCATCTCGCCGAATCGGCCGACGATTTCGCGCGGATGCGCGACGCGTTCGATGCCTTCGGTGCGCCGTCCGACTACGTGACGCTGCTCGACGCCGATGCCGCGCGTGCGCACCTGAACCTGCCGGTCGCGCATGGCGGGCTGCTGTTTCCGCACGGCGGCGCCGTCTGGCCGGCCGGGCTGTGCGCCGCGCAATGCACGGCGGCCGGCGAGCGTGTGCGCCTGCTTGCGTCCACCCGCGTCGCGCGGCTCGAGCGGCGGGACGACATCTGGCATGCGCTCGACGAGACGGGCGCCACGCTGGCCGACGCGCCCGTCGTCGTGCTCGCGAACGCGGGCGACGCCGCGCGCCTTGCCGGATTGCAGCACGTCGCGCTGCAACCGGTGCGCGGCCAGCTCACGCTGCTGCCGCCGGGCACGACGGCGCCGCTGCCGTGCCCGGCGATCGGCGACGGCTACGCGATCCCGCTCGACGACGGCACGCTGCTGATCGGCGCCACCTTCGAGCCGGACGACACCGATCCCGCGATGCGCGCGGCCGGCCACGCCGAAAGCCTCGAGCGCGTGCGGCGCCTGCTGCCGGGCCTGATCGGCGAGTGGCCGGATCCCGCCACGCTGCGCGGCCGCGTGGCGTTCCGCTGGGTCGTCGGCGATCGCCTGCCGCTCGTCGGCCCGCTCGCCGACGAAGCGCAGGCCGTTGCGAACGCACGCGCGCTGGGCGGTGCGCAGGCGCGCGACCTGCCGCGCATGCCGGGCCTCTACGGTGCATTCGGCTTCGGTTCGCGCGGGCTCGTGTGGGCGGCGCTCGGCGCCGAACTGATCGCGTCGCAACTCGAAGGCGAACCCTGGCCGCTCGAGCGCGAGCTCGCCGACGCGATCGATCCCGCCCGCTTCCTGATCCGCGCACTGCGCGCCCGCCGTGTCGGTTCGACCGGCTGACCGGTCGCACGCCTACGTCACAGTTTCCCGATTTTTCCGCGCAAGGTTATCCACGCGATGCTGTGGATAACCGCGCGGAATCCGCGCGCACTTCGTGTGCAATCACAGTGTACGTAAACTGGGCAACTCGGCACAGCTGTGCAGCGGCCCGAAAGTTGCTCAACTCAAATGTCTGTGCACGAACAGCCTGTGCAACCGGTTATGGTTTCGCCAACACCTTGATCTGCCAGCGTAAACCGGAGTTATCCACAGAACTGTGCGTCCTTTGTTAACTTCTACTACGTATATATACAAGTAAACCTTTGAAACCAAAGACCTGCGGTGCCGCACAGCGCCGCGAGTCGATTCAATCGGTTCCGGAGCGAAAAAGCTGTGGCACAATCGGTTTCCTTCGCGTTCGTTCGGCCAGGCGCCGGACATGCTTCAATGGAACGGTCGGCACGATTTCGAATCAGAATCCTCGAGACTGCGCAGTCCGTTCACACACCAGGCCGACAATCCAGATCGGCAACCTGAACGACGTTCCGCCCTGTGGTGGAACAGGCGGACCCCATGTACCGCCGTCGTCGAGCACAACAATCACATTCGGGGCGATACCCAGCCGGCGCGCATCCATTCCTGTCGCTTGACCCCGCGTCGCTGGCGGTTGCTTCCAAAGGAGAAGTCACCACGATGAAGTCGGCGTTCTCATTCCTGCCCAACTGGCCGCTTACGCCGGATGCCGTGTTCTGGGCCGGGCTCGCGCTGTTCGCAGCCGGCCTGTGCGGCGAGCTGTGCTATCGCGCGTGGCGCCTGCCGCGCATCACCGGCTATGCCGTGATCGGCCTGATCGCCGGTTCGTTCGGATTCGGCGTGATCGACGCGAGCACCGACGAAACCTCGCGGCTGCTGATGGACGTCGCGCTCGGCCTGCTGCTGTTCGAACTCGGCAGCCGCCTCGACCTGCGCTGGATCCGGCGCAATCCGTGGCTCGTCGCGTCGAGTCTCGCGGAAGCCACGCTGACCTTCGTGCTCGTGCTGTTCGTGATGCTCGCGCTCGGCGTATCGGGCATGGTCGCGCTGGTGCTGTCGGCGATCGCGATCGCGACGTCGCCGTCGATGGTGATCCAGCTCAAGACCGAACTGCGCGCGGAAGGGCAGGTATCGCAACGCCTGATCACGCTCACCGCGCTCAACAGCGTGTATGCGATCGTGCTGACCAAGCTCGTCACGAGCTGGCTGCACCAAGAAGCGTACGGCAACGTGTTCGCGACGATCCTGCAGCCGCTCTACCTGCTCGCCGGTTCGTTCATCGTCGCGTATCTCGTCGCGCGTTCGTGCAATTACCTGTTCCGTCACATGACCGCGACGATGCGCGACGAGCATTCGTTCGTCGCGCTGTTCGGGCTCGTGATGCTGGCGATCGCCGTCGCGCAGGCGCTGAAGCTGTCGACGCTGCTCACGCTGCTGCTCGCCGGCATCATCGTGAAGAACCTCGAAGCACGGCCGCAACTGTGGCCCGAGCATTTCGGCACGGCCGGCTGGCTGCTGACGGTGGTGCTGTTCGTGCTGACGCTCACGTCGTTCACGTGGGGCGACATCGCGCTCGGCGGGCTGCTCGCGATCGTGCTGATCGTCACGCGGCTCGTCGCGAAGCTGGCCGGCGTCGTCGCGTTCGCGAAGCCGAGCGGCCTCGGGATGAAGCAGGGCGTCGCGCTCGGCATCGCGCTCACGCCGATGTCCGCGCTGTCGTACCTGCTCGTCGACGATACCTACCAGCTTTATCCGAATTTCGACCCGCACCTGCGCGCGATCGTGATGTGCTCGATCGTGATCCTGCAGCTCGTCAGCCCGTTCGTCGTCTATCGCTGCCTGTCGGCGGTCGGCGAACGCAGCGACGGCAACTGATTCCGGAACCTGCCATGGCACTCGAAACCTTCGTCAATTCCGAACCGTTCACGTTCGGCGTCGAACTGGAGATCCAGGTCGTCAACACGCACAACTACGACCTGACCAAAGCGGCATCCGACCTGATGCGCCTGATCCAGGGCGAGACCTTTCCGGGCAACATCACGCCGGAAATCACCGAAAGCATGATCGAGCTGTCGACCGGCATCTGCCATTCGCACGAGCAGGCCGTCAGCGAGCTGCATGCGATCCGCGACGTGCTCGTGAAGGCGGCCGACCAGCTCAACGTCGGGCTGGCCGGTGGCGGCACGCATGCGTTCCAGCAATGGAGCGACCGGCAGATCTACGATGCGCCGCGCTTCCAGTACATCTCCGAGCTGTACGGCTATCTCGCGAAACAGTTCACCGTGTTCGGCCAGCACGTGCACATCGGCTGTCCCGATCCCGACAGCGCGCTGTTCCTGCTGCACTCGATGTCGCGCTTCATTCCGCACTTCATCGCGTTGTCCGCGTCGTCGCCGTTCGTGCAGAACGTCGACACGGGCTTCCATTCGGCACGCCTGAATTCGGTGTTCGCGTTCCCGCTGTCGGGCCGCGCGCCGTTCGTGCTCACCTGGGACAGCTTCGAGGAGTACTTCACGAAGATGGTGAACACGGGCGTCGTCAACTCGATGAAGGACTTCTACTGGGACATCCGGCCGAAGCCCGGCTACGGCACGATCGAGGTGCGCGTGATGGACACGCCGCTGTCGGTCGATCGCGCCGCGGCGATCGCCTGCTACATCCAGACGCTCGCGCGTTACCTGCTGACCGACCGGCCGCTGAAGCTGTCGGAGGACGACTATCTGGTCTACACGTTCAACCGTTTCGAAGCGTGCCGCTTCGGGCTCGAAGGCACCTGCGTGAATCCTCAGACGGGCGAGCGCCGCACGATCGCGGAAGACATCCTCGACACGCTCGACCGGATCGCGCCGCATGCGGCCGCGCTGGGCTCGCGCGCGGCGCTCGACGAAATCGGTGCGCTCGCGAAGGCGCGCGTGAACGACGCATCGTGGTTGAGAACCGTTTTCAAACAGGAAAAATCGCTGAACGAGACGGTCCGGCAGCAGTGCTTACGTTGGCGTGAGTGAAAAAATGTTTTGCAGATTGCAGGATCGACCGAACCGGGATTCGCTGAACGGCGCTCGGCGCCGTGTCCCGCCGAAATCGTTGCCAGGCGTCCTCAAAATCTGTGGATAACCCGATATTCCACTGCAAAGTCAACGCTCTGCAGGCGGGATAACCCGGTGGACCATTACCATGCGGCCGATGGCCGATTCGAACAGGACAATGCCGGCGCGCCCCGTTTTGTGGGCGCGCGACATTGCGCGCACAACGAAAAATGACGGTTATCCAGTGATTTTCCACAGAATGCAGGGGATAACTTAGCTGTGCGATTTTCCGCTCTCGCTTAGAATGTCGGCTTTGCGGACACCGGAACGACGCGTGTCTCTCCGGTCGCCGCGAACGCGACCGCCGCGTGTGCCTCGCGACGGCCGTGCTGACGCACTCGAGAGAGTGTGTCTGTTTTGAGATAGACATTCGATCTCCACACTACGGCTGCTCGGCAATCCGGGCGGCGGCAAAGCGAAAAGACTATGAGCGAAGGCGTTTACGGGAACCAGGCTGCGGGACGTGTGACCCACAGCTTGCTGCGGTTGAGCACGGCCATGCGGAGCGAGGCATGGGATTGGGCGGAAGGCGCTGGCCTCACGCCGACGCAGGGCGAGATTCTCGTGCTGCTGCTGCAGCGCAAGGGCCCGATGCGGCTCGGCGAGATCGCACGCGAGACGCAGCTCACCGCGGCCACCACGAGCGATGCGGTCAGCACGCTCGAGACGAAGGGGCTCGTCGAGAAGCGCCGTGCGCTGGACGACGGCCGCGCGCTGGCCGTGCGCCTGTCGGCGCGTGGCCGCACGGCCGCGAAGAAGGCGCTGCAATGGCCTGAATTCCTGACGAAAGCGGTCGGCAAGCTCGGCGCGGACGAGCAGGGCACGCTGTATCGCGCGCTGCTGAAGACGCTGCGCGAGCTGCAAGTGGCCGGTGCGACGCCGCCGCAGCGCATGTGCCTCACGTGCACGCATTTCCAGCCGGGCAAGCCGTCGAAGAAGACCGTGCATCACTGCGCGGCGCTCGACATCGCGATGTCCGACAGCGATCTGCGTCTCGACTGCTCGGTGCAGGAAGAAGCCGACGCGGCGACGCAGAAGAAGACCTGGAAGATTTTCGCAGGCTGACGTCCGTCGATCGACCGGGAGGCCGATGATGAACGCTGAAGTCGTGGCGATCCGCCACGTGCATTTCGAGGATCTCGGGAGCTTCGAGCAGGTGCTCGGCGAACGCGGTCGACGGGTGCGCTATGTCGATGTCGGATCGTCGCGGGTCGAGGTGCTGGACGTGCTCGAGCCGTCGCTGTTGGTCGTGCTCGGCGGGCCGCTCAGCGTGTACGACGATGCGCAGTATCCGACGATCGCGCCGCTGCTGGCGCTCGTGCGCCAGCGTATCGACGCGGGATTGCCGATCCTCGGTATCTGCCTCGGCGCGCAGTTCATCGCGCGGGCACTCGGCGCGCGCGTCTATCCGGCCGCGCAGCACGAACTCGGCTGGGCGCCGCTGACGCTCACCGACGCCGGCCGTGCATCGCCGCTGCGCCATCTCGATGGCGCGACGACGTCGATGCTGCACTGGCATGGCGATACGTTCGACCTGCCGGGCGGTGCGATCCATCTCGCGTCGACGCCGGCCTGCCGCCACCAGGCCTTCGCCTGGGGGCAGCACGTGCTGGCGCTGCAATGTCATCCCGAGATCCGCACCGATCGCTTCGAACCGTGGCTGATCGCGAACGCCGGCGAAATCGCCGCGACGCCCGGCGTCGACGCGCGCCAGCTGCGTGCCGATACCGCGCAGCACGGGCCCGTGCTCGAGGCGGCCGCACGGCGCATGTTCGCGGAGTGGCTCGGCAGCGTCGGGCTCTGACGTCGCGGGCGGCTCCGCCCGCTGCACAGGTTCGGCCCGACCCGCATCCGTTGCGGGCCGGCGCCTCGCCGTACATCGCGCATTCCGCGCACTGCCGGCGCCTGGCCGGCCGTACCTGACCATCCGCTTACTGCCGATCGCGCCATCTGCACGCTTCAGGCGTGCGTGCTACGCTCGTCCGCTCTTCCCCTTTCCTGACGAGCGGCTTCCATGACTGCGCTGTTTTCTCCGTTCACGCTGCGCGGCGTGACCCTTCCGAACCGGATCGTGATTTCCCCGATGTGCCAGTACTCGGCCGAACGCGGCGAAGCGACCGACTGGCACATGATTCACCTCGGCCATCTCGCGCTGTCGGGCGCGGGGCTGCTGTGCATCGAGGCGACCGCGGTGGAACCCGACGGGCGCATCACGCATGGCGACCTCGGCCTGTGGGACGACGTGACCGAAGCCGCGCTGAAGCCGGTGCTCGCCGCGATCCGCAAGCATTCGCCGGTCCGTATCGCGATGCAGTTGTCGCATGCGGGGCGCAAGGCGTCGAGCGCGGCGCCCTGGGAGGGCGGCCAGCTCGTGCCGGTCGCCGATGGCGGCTGGTTGCCGCATGGACCGTCGGCCGTGCCGCACAAGGACGGCGAGACGCCGCCGCTCGCGCTCGATGCCGCGGGCCTGAACCGCATCCGCGAAGCCTTCGCGGCGTCGGCGAAGCGTGCCGCGCGGCTCGGCATCGATGCGATCGAAGTACACGCGGCGCACGGCTACCTGCTGCATCAGTTCCTGTCGCCGCTCGCGAATCAGCGCACCGACGAATACGGCGGCTCGCGCGACAACCGGATGCGGTTTCCGCTCGAGATTTTCGAGATCGTGCGCGCGGCGTTTCCGGAAGACCAGCCGGTCGGCGTGCGCGTGTCCGCGACCGACTGGGTCGAAGGCGGCTGGGAGCTCGACGATACGATCGCGTTCGCGCACGAACTGAAGCGCCGCGGCTGCGACTGGATCGACGTGTCGTCCGGCGGCGTGTCGCCGCTGCAGAAGATTCCGCTGTCGCCCGGCTACCAGGTGCCGTTCGCGCAGGCCGTGAAGCGCGCGGTCGGCATGCCGACGATCGCGGTCGGGCTGATCAACGAGCCCGCGCACGCGAACCGGCTGATCGAGGCCGGCGATGCCGATTTCGTCGCGATGGCGCGCGCGATGCTGTACGACCCGCGCTGGCCGTGGCACGCGGCGGCCGAGCTCGGCGCGCAGGTGACGGCGCCGCCGCAATACTGGCGCTCGCAGCCGCGCGAGCACAAGGCGCTGTTCGGCGACGTCGCATTTGGCCAGCGCTGAGGACATCGCGCAATATTGCGCGCGATGTTGAACGAAGCAATCTTGAACGTGTAGGATGCGGGTGATTCGCCGCATGCCCCGACGCGGCACCGACCGGTGCCGCGTTTTCGTTTTGCGCGGCGCCCGGCCGCGATCGCGGCTGCTTCCCTTCAGGTCGTCTTCACAAGGATTGGTTCGATGAGTTCACGCAGGATCGCGGTGCGCCGCTCGGGAGTACACGGCAAGGGCGTGTTCGCCGTGGCGCCGATCAAGGCCGGCGAGCGCGTAGTGGAATACAAGGGCGAGCGAATCTCGTGGAAGGAAGCGCTGCGCCGTCATCCGCACGACCCGAGCGAGCCGAACCATACGTTCTACTTCGCACTGGACGAAGGCGGCGTGATCGACGGCAAGATCGACGGCAACAGCGCGCGCTGGATCAACCATTCGTGCGCGCCGAACTGCGAAGCCGAGGAAGTCAAAGGCCGTGTGTACATCCACGCGCTGCGCGACATTGAACCGGAAGAGGAGCTGTTCTACGACTACGGCCTCGTGATCGACGCGAAGCTGACGAAGAAGCTCAAGCGCGAATACGCGTGCCACTGCGGTGCGGAGTCGTGCCGCGGCACGTTGCTCGCGACGTCCGACGAAGGCGGGAAGAAGAAAAAGAAGAAGGACAAGAAGGACGGCAAGTCGGCGTCCGGTTCGAAGGACAAGAAGCACAAGAAGTGATGCAGGCGGCAGCGCATCGCGCGCTGTCGTTGTCGTTTCAGCCGACGGTTGCCGCATCGTGGCGGCCCGTCATTCGCTTTCCGTCTTACCGTTCCTGTTCCGGCGGGCTGCCCGGTCGACGGGCACGCGGTTGCCCGCCGAAGATCGCGCCGCTCAGTGCGTCGGCGCCGCGGCCGGCGTCGACGCGTCGGATGTCGCCGCGGTTCCGCTTGCTTGCGCGTAAGTGAGTTGCGGTGCAACGAGCCCGTCGATTGCGGCGACGGACATCAACAGGCTTGCCGCCAGCGCGGCCAGAGAACGCTTCGTCATACCCCACTCCAATTCTTTCGTTGAACTTACTATTTAGGTTCAAGCCGGTTTTCACCGGTCCGGCTCCCGCCGGACCGCCCACTGCATCAATTCAGGTTGAACGAGAACGGCACCTGCACCCGTACCGCCTGGCCTTGCGCCACGCATTTGAACCGCTTCACGGTGTTGTAGGCCGCACGATCGAGCACGGGGTCGGCCGACTGGGCCACGCGTTCGTTCGTGATGTTTCCTTCCGCATCCACGACGAACTCGATCGTCACGTCACCCGTGATGTTGTTTTCCTGCGCTTCCTTCGGGTGCTGCATCGACGCGCGCATCGAGTCCGAATTCGGGCAGACGACACCCACTTCGTGACTGACCGGCTTGGCCGGCGCGGGCGGGGCGACGACCGGCGCCTGTACGGCCGGCGCGGACGGCACCGGTGCCGACTGGTGCGTGATGGTCGCCTGCTGCGGCGGTGCCTGCACCGGCACTTCGGGCGGCGGCACGAACGGCGGCGGCGGCGGCGCGAACTTCGGCGGCGGAAGCTTGACGACCGGCATCGGCGGGGGCGGCGGCGGCTTCACCGGCTCGATGATGCGGGTTTCGATCGGATGCTGGATCACCTGCACGACTTTGGTCGCGAGGCCATTGAGCAATGCGTAGATCAGCACTGCATGCAACAGGAGGACGACTGCGATGCCGCCGAAACGGCGCACCGGATTCTGCTGCTTCTTGCCGAATTCCCGCGGACGGCCCAGCGTGGCCAGTCCGCTGTTCGAAGCAACCAGATGCTCTTCGACTTTCATGCCCACTATCCTTCCCCCAAGCGAATCGCCCAGTTTCGCGATGATGGCCGGCTCCGGAACCGGGTCGGTTCCGTCTCCGTCTCACCCCGAAATTTCATTTTTAATTCAATTGGCAATCCGAATTGAAAACATCGACTTCGGATACCGATTTATTCAATTTCAAGGAATCGTTTCAACCGCAACGGGATAGCCGCCCTATCCGGCGTCCATCCGCACCAGCGTGGTCAGGCAATTGCCAGTCGCGTCGACACAGGCACATTTCTCGTATGACGATTGGATCTTCGTTACACGCTGATGTCAGCCAGGCCGTTCGTCTTGGGTGCAGAAGATAGCAAGGAAAAAATCCGGGCGTCAAACTTTATTTGATACTTGAATACAAAGTTTGGAGGCCTCACTCGAATAACGAGTTAGTAAACTTCGCCAATCATTTCCCATTAATTCAGTAATTTTTTTGTATGGTTATCGCACTAATTCAGTGCTTATCCAAAATAATCACCAATTTAGTGCCAGCACACCGAATCGGTGCACTCCGGAATGAGCAATGCCGGATGCGCTTCATTGTCCGATGCATGAATTGAAGCCGATTGACCGTTTTCATGCAGGCGGGTCCTGTTCAGGCGGCATCCGTACGGTCGATCTTCGTTACTTTTAATAGGATTGCAAATCAATATATGGAAACATTCGCTAACTATTCAATTCTCACGATGATCTGCACAACGAACGTATCATCCGGCGACGGATAAAGCTGGGGGCACGGGAGCCCGCCCCTCTTCACGCACGGGCATCGCCACCTCACCGAGCCCGGTGGGAAAATGCCCGCGCATGCTTCATCGACACACGACCCGCATCGCTCAGGACAACATCATCCCCTGCATCCGGTGCGAGAAATGCGCGCGCTCGGCCGTCTCCATCAGCATCAGGAATTCGTCCTGCATCATGTGAATCAGCGCTTGATGGTCGCCGGCCTCGAAATAGACTTCCGGCTGCTGCGCGAGGTGTTCCTCGAGAAACGTCTTCATCCCGTACGCCATGCAGACCGGCGGCAGCGCGCCCATGTCGCAATCCTTGAACAATTCGCGCAACTCGACCTCCCGGGCGAGCACGAGATGGCGCCCCGTCTTCACCCAGAGATCCGACAGGCGCACGGCGTGCGTCGTCGGCAATACAGCCGCGACGTAGCCTTCGGCGTCCTCGAGAAGCACGGTTTTCGCGAGGCGATCGCCGGGAATATGCGCGGCGGCGGCCGTCTCCATGCTCGTATGACTATAGGGGTGGTACACGACTTCGTACCGCGATGACTTCTGGCGCAGGCAATCCTGCAGGGTGGCTGAGACCGGCATGGCGCACCTCGTCTGGGCGAATCGGACGAAAAGGGCGAACGGCGTTCGCTCCCGGTTCGTTCAGCATAGGTCGCATTCCGGGCCAATGGAAATGCCCTCGTGCAGCGCCCGCCCACATGGCCCGGCTCGCTTTCAAGGCCTTCGTCCGCCCTCGCCGGCATGCGGAATCCGGCCCCGGAATACGCTTGGCCGACCCTCATTTCTGCAGGCAGATTTCAGGCAGTGCGAAGGAAAAATGCGGTCGTGCCCGCCAATTTGCCCAGGTTGAGAAACTTGACCGTTAGTTGCGTTTTAAGAAGGACATCGGGATACCGCCCGGAATGCGTCGTTCAAAAAACGAACCCGCGAATGCCCGTCGTCACAACCGGCAAACCCACGCCGCCCACGGCTTTCCCGCTGCCCTATACTGATCCCGCCGCTCACCCTCCCGCGGCAGAAACCGACTCCTGGAGCGATCATGCATTACCAGTTGATCTACGAACTCGTCGACGATTACCTGTCGCGGCGCGAACCGTTCCGCGCCCAGCATCTCGCGCTCGCGCAAGCGGCGACCGAGCGCGGCGAACTGGTGCTCGCCGGTGCGCTGGCGGACCCGGCCGACCAGGCCGTGCTCGTGTTCGAAGGCGATTCGCCGGAAGCGGCCGAATCGTTCGCGCGCGCCGATCCGTACGTGCAGAACGGCCTCGTGAAATCGTGGCGCGTGCGGCCGTGGCGCGTCGTGATCGGCAAGCACGCGCCGCGTCCGGCCTGAAGCCGGACTACAGCCACCCCGCCCGCTTGAAACGCCACCACAGCGCGAGGTCGGCGATGGCCATCACCGCGATGCAGCCGTAGAACCCGTATTTCAGGTGCAGCTCGGGCATGTTCGCGAAGTTCATCCCGTAGATGCCGGCGATCATCGTCGGTATCGCGAACAGCGCGGCGAACGAGCCAAGCCGCTTGGTCACCTCGTTCTCCGCGAGCGAAATCATCCCGAGGTTGACCTGGATCGCCGTGACGACCATCTCGCGACGCCCTTCGATCGTCTTCACGATCCGCTGCAGATGGTCGTACACGTCGCGGAAGTAAGCCGCCATCCCGCTGCAGACCTGCGGCACGCGCCCGCCGGTGAGCTTCGCGAGCGGCTCCATCAGCGGCGCCGTGTGCTGGTACAGCAGCACGAGCCGGCGCTTCAGCGAATAGAGATCCTCGATGATCGCGCGCGACGACGCCGGCGTCGCCTTCGCGAAGATGCGGTCCTCGAGTTCCTCGAGTTCCGCTCCGAGCGTTTCGAGGATCGGGAAATACCGGTCGACGACCTGGTCCATCAACGCGTAGAACACGAACGCCGAACCCTCCCGCAACAAGTGCGGCTCGCGCTCGCAACGCTTGCGCACGTCGCGGAAATCGTGCTCGGTATGGTTGCGGATCGACAGCACGTAATTCGGGCCGACGAATACGTTCAATTCGCCGACCTTGAATTCGTCGTCCTCGTCGAGTTCGACCGTGTGAAGCACCGCGAACAGCGAATCGCCGTATTCCTCGATCTTCGGCCGCTGATGGCCCTTGCGGGCATCCTCGAGCGCCAGTTCGTGCAAGCCGAACTCCTCGCCCATCAGGTCGATTTCCTCGGGCGTCGGGTCCTTCAGCGCGACCCACACGAAGCATTCGGGCTTCGACACGTAATCGCTGATGGCGTCGATGTCGATATCGGCCAGCTTGCGGCCGTCCTGGTAAGCAGCACAGTTGATCAGCATGGTATTCGTGACGTTGCGGTTTGCGCATCAGTTTACCGGTTTGCTGCACGAACGGCCCGGCTTGCGCGGCACGCCGATATTGGTCATGATCGGGCTGCGTGCGCCGCAGCATGCGCGTCGACGCGCTTCCACAGGCCCGCCGGGCCTGCGTTGCGCGATGCACAACGGCCGTGCGGCCCAATCGTCAAGGAGACAGACCTATGTGGTATTTCTCGTGGATACTCGGCATCGGCGTGGCGCTCGGCTTCGGCATCATCAACGCGATGTGGCTGGAAGCGGAAGTATTCTCGCGCGGCGACAAGCGCAGCGATACGTCGGGCCAGCGGTCGGGGAGCCGGTATTCGTGACGCATCTGGTGTTTTTCTGCGGTCACGCCGGCACCGGCAAGACCACGCTCGCGAAGCGGCTCATCGGGCCGCTGATGCGCGCGACCGGCGAGGCGTTCTGCCTGCTCGACAAGGACACGCTGTACGGCCGCTACAGCGCGGCCGCGATGGGCGCGCTCACGGACGATCCGAACGATCGCGACAGCCCGCTCTATTTGAAACATCTTCGCGATCCCGAATACCAGGGGCTGCTCGACACGGCGCGCGAAAATCTCTCGCTCGGCATCGGCGCGATCGTCGTCGGCCCGCTGTCGCGTGAAGTGCGCGACCGGCGCATCCTGGATCGCGCGTGGCTCGGCATCGCACCGGACGTCACGCTGACGGTCGTCTGGGTCCATACGTCGGAAGACGTCGCGCACCAGCGGATCGTCGCGCGCGCCAATCCGAACGATGCGTACAAGCTCGCGCACTGGGACGAATACCGGCAGCGCCGCTTCGTGCCGACCGGCCACGAATGCGACGGCATCGTGATGTTCGACAACACCGCGCCGTCGGACGCGGACGTCGACGCACTGCTGTACCGCATCGTGCCGCCGCCGCAACCGGCGACGATCGTCCCGCCGCTGCCGGCCTGATCGCGCCGCCCGGCACCCTTTCCCTTCCCGCAAAAAACAACGCCGGAAGCGTTGCTGCGCTCCCGGCGTCGTACGGCCCTCGTGCCAGAGGCTGGCGGAATGGTCTGGCAACCGCGGTCAGGCAACCGCGTGCACGCGCTCCATCGTGCCGCCGTCGTACAGCTTGCCGAAGCGGTTCGACAGGAACGCCTTCAGCGACACCTTCTCTTGCGGGATGAAACCGCTCTGCGGCAGCTTCTTTTCGCGGAACAGATCCAGCACCGCGCACATCGCGCCGGCCGTCGTGATCTGGATCGCGCTCATGTGCATCCCGCACACGTCCTTCGCGAAGATCTTGCGGGTGAACACGTCCTGCACCAGCTGGCCGTCCTTCACGCCCGTCACCGTGACGAACACGAGCACGACGTCCTGCTTGGTCGACGGCACCGCGCGGCGCATGATCGACTTCAGCGTGTCGCGATCGGTCGACAGGCGCAGGTCTTCCAGCAGGAACTGAACGAGCTCGCGGTGACCCGGGTAGCGCACCGACTTGTAGTCGAGCGTCTCGACCTTGCCCGACAGCGTTTCGCACAGCGTGCCGAGGCCGCCCGACGTGTTGAACGCTTCGTATTCGGTGCCGTCGAGCGAGAAGTGCTCGAGGCCTTCGAGCGGCTGCACCCACTGCTTGCGGCCGTCGCGGATCGCTTCGCACGGCTGGCAGTACTCGTTGATCAGGCCGTCGACGCTCCACGTCAGGTTGTACTTCAGCGCGTTGGTCGGATACTCGGGCAGCGCGCCGACGCGCATCTTCACGTCGCGCACTTCGCTGAAGCCGTTCACGAGCTCGTGCGCGGCGATGCCGATGAAGCCCGGCGCGAGGCCGCACTGCGGCATGAACGCGCGGTCGGAGCCGTCGGCCAGTTCGCGGATCGCGTGGGTCGCACGCACGTCTTCGGTCAGGTCGAAGTAGTGAACGCCGGCAGCCTTCGCGGCGGCGGCCACGTTGACCGCGAGGTAGTAAGGCAGCGCGTTGACGAGCGCATCGAAGCCCTTCACTGCTTCGCGAATCGCATTCGCGTCGGCCGAATCGACCCGTTGCGTCGCGATGCCTTCGCGCGACAGCTTCGCGAGCGCATCCGCATCGCGGTCGAACGCGACGACTTCGTAGTCGCCCGTTTCGCGCAGCATGTGAGCAATGGTGTGCCCGATCAGACCTGCGCCGACAATGGCGATTTTCATGCGCTTATCTCCTGATGATGGGTTTGATGTTGGTGTACGGCGTCGAGCCATGAACACAGTTTAGGGACGCTCAAAATCAGTTCCAAGACGAAGAATGATGCGAAACGACCGATAGTTTCGACGCTATGACGACATATTTGGTCGAAACGACCAAATCATCTAAAAATCGTGTAGCGACGCGATCGCAAACCGGCCGTTGGCGGTTGCATATTGCAAGGATGAAGACGCGGACACAACGCGTGACATCGGGCGCACGAACGGCCCGTGCGTCCGATGCGGCACGTCGGTCGAAGCGGAATACGAACGGAGATTCGGGAGAGACGCGCGCGATGCGCGAAGGGTCGACCACGGTCGCCCGTGCCGATCATGAAGTACAGCAAAGGCCAATACGCATGCGAGCGGACGGGTACCCGACGTCAAGCCGCGCATCCGTGACGCAACGCGCCCCGCGCGATGCAGGGACTTGCGCCGTCATGCGCGGCGACGCGCGCAACAGGTCAGCCGCCGATCGTCCCGCGATCGATCTTGCGCGACAGGATGATCGACGTCGTCGTGCGCTCGACGCCTTCGAGCGTGCCGATCTGGTCAAGCAGGTCGTTGAGCCGCTCCGGCGAGTCGGCGCGCAGCCACGCAACGTAGTCGTACTCGCCGCTCACCGCGCACAGCAACTGGACTTCCGGCATCCGGTCGAGCTTGCGCAAGACGTCCTTGCCGAACTTCGGCGTGAGGATGATGCCGACGTACGCATAGATGCTCGCGTCGAGCACGTCCTGCCCGAGTCGCACGCTGTATCCGGCGATCACGTTGGTGCGTTCGAGCCGCGCGATGCGTGCGACGACCGTCGTGCGCGCCACGTCGAGCTGGCGTGCGAGATCGGCGACGCTGGCGCGCGCATCGGCTTGCAGCAGCGCGACGAGTTGCCGGTCGAGATCGTCGAGTTGGTCGAGGCGGGGTGGACGCATGACGCTGGGCCGGCACGCGATGCGCCGGCGGAGTGGAAAGTGACGCGATGATAGCGCCGAACGCCGGCGCACCCAACCGGCATCGCCCGGCGGCGAACCTTTCAATTTCGATTCGTATCGGATGTAAGCAAGTGTCGCATTCCCTGCCGCGCTGCATGCAACGTGCTACTAATAGCGGGCGACGCGAGCGGCGCGCTGGCGGCAATGGCCGCCGCGCCCGCTCGCCAGACACCACCTCGGAGAGCCCACCATGAAGAAAATCTCGCTCACCCTCGCTACGCTCGTCGTTGCAGCCAGCGCATTCGCGCAAACCCCGGCGCAGCCGCAAGCGAGCGCCCAGGCGCCGGCCACGACGGCCGCCACGCCCGCCGCGGCGTCGGCCCCGAGTGCCGAGCAGCGCGCGGCACGCCACGAAGCGCGCATCGAGCAGCGCATCAAGTACCTGCACGATCAATTGAAGATCACGTCGGCGCAGGAGCCGCAATGGAAGACGTTCGCCGACACGATGCGCGACAACGGCGCAACGATGGGCCGCCTCTACAGCGAACGGATGGCCAAGCACGACGTGTCCGCGCTCGACGACATGAAACAGTACGCGGAACTGTCGCAGGCGAACGCCGACGGCGCGAAGAAGCTCGCCGACGCGTTCGCGCCGCTCTACGAGAGCTTCCCGGCCGAGCAGAAGGCGCTGGCCGACACGACGTTCCGCAGCTGGCTGCACCACGGCGGCGAGCACCGCGGCAAGGGCAAGACGAAGGGCAAGGAAGGCAAGGCCGCCGCCGCGCCGGCCGCGAGCGCACCCGCGCAGCCCTGACGCCCTCCCCACCGGCGCCGTGCCGGCCCGCCCGGGCCGAACGGCGCCGCGTCGCGATCGGCGACCGGTGCGCCACACGGCGCGCCGAATTCGGGATAAGCTCCCGGCTTTCCCGCTTTCCCGCCCTTCCCCGCCATGCTCGAACTCAAGCAACTCGATCTGCGTACCGATCCGCAGGCCCGTCGCGTCGTCAAGGACGAAACCGTCGCCGTGTCGTTCGCGGACGCCGACGGCGAACTGATGAGCCTCGAAGGCCCGAACCGCTATGTCGCGGGCGACGCGTTGATCACCGGCTCGACCGGCGACCGCTGGGTCGTATCGCGCGCGCGCTTCGACGCCAAATACCTGCCCGCCGATCCGGCGCTCGCGCACGGCACGCCGGGCGCCTATCGCAACCGGCCGGCCGTCGTGCTCGCGCGGCGGATGGACGAACCGTTTACGATCGCCCGCTCGGAAAACGGCGACACGCTGCGCGGCGTCGCCGGCGACTGGGTCATGCAATACGCGCCCGGCGACTACGGCGTCGTGCAGGCGCAGCGCTTCGCGCAGGTCTACCGCGACGCGTAATACACTGCGCCGGCACGAGGCCGGCGCGGTCGCTCACGCAAAGTCTTCGTCGAGTTCGAGTTCCGCGTCGCGCTCGACGGCCTCGCCGGCCGCGTGCCGCTCCTCGAGCGAACCCAGCATCGCTTCCGTATACGCATGCAGCACCGCATGGCTGCGCGCGCGCTGCATCGGCTTGAGCGCCAGGTAGCGCGCGAGCGCGGCCGGCACGATCCGGATGTCGAGCGTCATCCGCTTCGGCGTTGCGCCGAACCGCATCGCCAGCCACTGCACGGACAGGAATCGCCCGCGCGCGTCGCTGTTTTCGACAAAGCGCGTCTGCTCCGGAAAGAGATCGCAGATCACGCGCGCGAGCGCGTCGAATTCCGCGCTCTGGCATTCGATCAGATAGTCGTCCATTGCGTCTTCCCCGTCATGCCGCCGCGCGCGACGGCCGGCACGTCTTCACCAGCACGATCACCAGGATCGCGGCCAGCGCGAAATACGCGGCCTCGACCCACGCGGCCGGCAGCACGCGCACCTGGTACAGCAGCGTCGGCGTCGCCGCGAGCGCATGCAGCACGATCGCAAGCGGCAACACGGCCAGTCGGCCGGCACGCACGCCGCGCCACACCAGCACCGACAACGCCAGTTGCACCGCGAACGCCGCGCAGCGTTCGAGCAGCAACAGCAGGATCGACTGGGCCGACAGCGTCGCGAGCATCATGTGCAGCCGCACCACGGTGTCGACCGGCAGGTCCGACAACTGCGTCTCGAGCTGGCCGCGGCTCGCGAGCCACGCGAGATACGACCACTGGCCCCACACGAGCACGCCGACGAACCACGCTTCGGCGCCGCCATGGCCGATTCCGTAGCCGATCCCGCGGCCATCGCCGGCCGATGCGCCATAGCGACGGTTCAGGACGCGCATCCCGAGATAGCGGCCGACTTCCTCGAATACGGCGGTCGCGAGCGCGCTGTACGCGACGAACGCGAGCGGCTGCGTCAGCCAGCCGTCCTCGGGCGTGCGGCTCAGCACGAGCCCGTGGAACGCGCGCTCGAGAATCATCGCGAACAGCGTGAAGACGGCGACACCGACGATCGTGTCGCGGCGGTTGAGCGCAAGCGGCTTGCGCAGGATGCGGTAGAGGGCGAGCGGCAGCAGCGCGATGATCAGCGTGGCGGCGATCAGCGCCGCCAGCGTGACGGGAGCGACAGTCATGGAGTTCCTTGGTTCGAAGCAGCGCGCCTGAAGCGCCGCGTGCCCCGAATGATACTCAGCTTGCGGTCGACGCGCGTGCAATCAGCTCGCCGGGCAGCATCGCGACGCGCACGTCGCCCGCCGCGCCGTCGATCCGCTCGTGCACGAATTCGACGGCCTTGTAGCCGATTTCGTAGGTCGGCTGACGGATCGTCGTGATGCCGATCAGCTCGGCCCATTCCGGGTCGTCGATCGACAGCAGCGCCGCCTTCTGTTGCCACGCGGCGCCGAAGCGCGCGCGCAGGTGGCGCGCGATCGCCAGCGCGACCGGCGCATTCGCGGCGAACAGCGCCGCGCGCACGCCGCGCCGGGCCGCGTCGTCGACGCGGGCATCGACGTCGGCGAGGGCCGCCGCGGCCGCGTCGGGTTCGTTCAGGTCGAGCACGACCGTCGGCGGCACCGCCAGCCCGCGCGCGGCCAGCGCCGCGCG
>FTHQ01000096.1_pt1 | contig 29282 bp, 24 predicted proteins | sample 1641001 | NCBI WGS metagenome assembly FTHQ01 (sample SAMEA3914872, study PRJEB12502) | metagenome | biome: forest; material: soil | place: Canada | collected 2011-07-03 | depth 0.3 m | reverse complement strand
CGACTTTACGCTGTCGGGCTGGCGGCAGGGGCGCTACGTGCACTTCAACAGCCTCGCGCGCTGGCTCGCGTGGATCTGGCCCTACGCGGCGCTGATCTGGCTCGGCCAGCGCGTCGAGCACGCGTGGCTGCCGGCCGCGCTGCGCCGCTGACGCCGCAGTCCGGGCCGTGCGGCGGCGGCCGTGCCGCGGGCAGCCGCGTGCGTCGGTCGCTATAATCGTCCGCATCCTCCGTTGCCGCCTCGCGCAACGGCAATCCATCGCCCCTCTTTCCGCACGGCCTCGTGCCGGGCCGCTCGTCACCATCATGGATTCCTACTACCAGCACCACGTCTTCTTCTGCCTGAACCAGCGCGACCCGGGCGCCGAACGTCCGAGCTGCGCGCAATGCGATGCACAGACCATGCAGGAATACGCGAAAAAGCGCGTGAAGGAACTTGGCCTCGCGGGGCCGGGCAAGGTCCGCATCAACAAGGCCGGCTGCCTCGACCGCTGCGAGGAAGGGCCGGTGATGGTCGTGTATCCGGAGGGCACGTGGTACACGTACGTCGATCAGGCCGACATCGACGAGATCGTCGAATCGCACCTGCGCGACGGCAAGGTCGTCGATCGCCTGAAGATCTGAGCGGGCCGGCCGAATGAACGTTCATACGCAGAAATCGCTGATCGCGGGCCCGATCGGCCAGATCGAAATCGCGGTCGACCTGCCCGACGCCGTGCGCGAAGGCGGCGCCGCGCCACGCGGCATCGCGCTCGTCGCGCATCCGCATCCGCTGTTCGGCGGCACGATGGACAACAAGGTCGCGCAGACGCTCGCGCGCACGCTCGTGCAGTTGAACTACGTCGTCTACCGGTCGAATTTCCGTGGCGTCGGCGCGACCGAAGGCGTGCACGACAACGGCACGGGCGAGGCCGACGATCTCCTCGCGGTGCTCGCGCACATGCGCGCGCAGCCCGCGTATGCGGACCTGCCGCTCGTGCTCGCGGGCTTCTCGTTCGGCACCTTCGTGCTGTCGCACGTCGCGAAGCGGTTGCGCGATGCGGGCGAGACGATCGAGCGGATGGTGTTCGTCGGCACGGCCGCGAGCCGCTGGCAAGTGGCCGACGTGCCCGAGAACACGCTCGTGATCCACGGCGAAACCGACGACACGGTGCCGATCGCATCGGTGTACGACTGGGCGCGGCCGCAGGAGCTGCCCGTCGTCGTGATCCCCGGCGCCGAGCATTTCCTCCATCGCAAGCTGCACGTGCTGAAGCGCATCATCGTCGACGCGTGGCGCTAGCCGCCATGCGGGCGTCGGCGTAGGAGCCGGCGGCCCGTACCGCGCATCGGCCCCGGCCGGACGATGCGCGACCCTTCCCGAAACTTCACGCGACAGCGCGCCGCACAGCGCGGTGCGCCGGCTACGGCATCGCGGTGCAACGCGACTTGCACACCGCCTGCGCGTGCCTTTCGCGCGGCTTCGAGCGCACGTGTTCGCCGCGTCTCCACGCTATGCTCTCGCAGCCGGTATGCGGGCGTCCGCTGCCAGGTTCGCGAAAACGCCGTTCGTGGCCACGTATAATGGCCGCATTCCGCGTCGCCCGCGGCCCGGCTGGGCCCATGCCGCGCTCGTTTCGCCGCCTGTCCGCCCGCTCGCGACGGCCGCGAACCGAACGCGTCCGCACGAGTCCAACCGGCGCGTTTCGCGTCGCCCGACGGTGTCGGGCGAGTGCCCGACACGCCCGCCGCCTTGCCGTTCAACCCTGCGCGTTTCGCACCGCACTTTCTGCCATCAGCCTGAATCGATCATGCGTCTGTCTTCCCAAGGCCTCAAGTCCCTCGCTTCCTCCATCGCCTTCGGCACCGCCGCGCGCAACGTCGCGCTCGGCGTGATGCTGCCCGTCGCGCTCGCGTCGACGATCGTCGTCGCCGAGGCGAAGCCGGCCGCCAAGGCCAAGGCCGCGCATGCGGCGCCGGCCGCCGAGCAGTTCACCGGCGCGCCCGCGACCTACATGCCGGGCGCGGTGCCGCCGCCGGGCGTGAACGCGCGCTCGTGGGTGCTCGTCGACGCGACGAGCAACACGGTGCTCGCATCGGGCAATGCGGACGAACGCGTCGAGCCGGCGTCGCTGACGAAGCTGATGACCGCGTACCTCGTGTTCGAGGCGCTCGACAAGAAGAAGATCTCGATGGAGCAGATCGTCACGCCGAGCGACGCGGTGCGCCGCGTCGGCCGCGACGAGTCGCGCATGTTCATCGAGGCGAACAAGCCGGTGTCCGTGCACGACCTCGTGTACGGGATGATCATCCAGTCGGGCAACGATGCCGCGATCGCGCTGGCCGAACTCGTCGGCGGCAGCGAAGGGCAGTTCGTCACGCTGATGAACGACGAGGCGGCGCGTCTCGGCATGAAGGGCACGCACTTCGCCGACGTGAACGGCATGCCCGACCCGAACCACTACACGACGGCCGGCGACCTCGCGAAGCTGTCCGCGCACCTGATCCGCGATTTTCCGCAGTACTACGGCATCTTCTCGGAGAAGGAATTCAAGTACAACAACATCCGCCAGGGCAACCGCAACCGGCTGCTGTGGCTCGACCCGACGGTCGACGGCCTGAAGACGGGCCATACGCAGGCGGCCGGCTTCTGCCTGATCGCATCGGCGAAGCGCGCGATCCCGGGTGTCGACGGCCAGCGCCGTCTCGTGTCGGTGATGATGGGCGAACAGAAGGAAAACGACCGCACGCAGGACAGCATGAAGATGTTGAACTACGGCTACAGCGCGTTCGATTCGGTGCGCCTGTTCAAGGGCGGCCAGGCGATCTCGACGCCGCGCATCTACAAGGGCAAGGACAACACCGTGCAGGTCGGCGTGAAGGGCGACCAGTGGGCGACCGTGCCGCGCGGCCTCGGCGACAAGGTCAAGACCGAAGTCGACGTGAACGCGCCGCTGATCGCGCCGCTCGCGGAAGGCCAGCAGGTCGGCACCGTGAAGATCGTCGCCGACGGCAAGACGCTGTCCGAATTCCCGGTCGTCGCGCTGCAGGCCGTGCCGGAAGCGGGTATCTTCGGACGTATCTGGGACTCGATCCTGCTGATGTTCAGCAAGAAGAAGTAAGCACGACGGGCCTTTGTTTTCACGACTTCATCCCCATCTGTCATAGCCATGAGCCAAGCCGAATTCGAACCGATCGTCTACCTCAGCGTCTCGGCGCAGGAGGAACTGGTGCCGCTGTCCGAAGCCCGTGTGCCGGTGCTCGACCGCGGATTCATCTTCGGCGACGGCGTGTATGAAGTCGTCCCCGTTTATGCGCACGACGGCGCGCACGTGCCGTTCCGGATCGAACAGCATCTGGACCGGCTCGCGCGCAGCCTGAAGAAGATCGGCATCGACAACCCGCACGATGCGGCGGGCTGGCGCGCGTTGATCGAGCGGGTGGTCGCGGCGAACGCCGAAGGCCTCGGCGACGGCAACGCGCTCGTCTACCTGCAGGTGACGCGCGGCGTCGCGAAGCGCGGCCACGCGTTCCCGGCGAACGCGGTGCCGACGGTGTTCGCGATGACGAGCCCGCTGCGCCTGCCGTCGGAAGAGGAGCGCGCGAAGGGCGTGCGCTGCGTGACGGCCGAGGACCGTCGCTGGCTGCATTGCGACATCAAGTCGATCTCGCTGCTCGGCAACGTGTTGATGGCGCAGCATGCGGCCGAGCGCGATGCGTTCGAGACGATCCAGCTGCGCGACGAAAACGTGACGGAAGGCTCGTCGTCGAACGTGTGGATCGTGAAGAACGGCGAACTGTTCGCGCCGCCGCGCAGCAACAAGATCCTCGAAGGGATCCGCTACGCGCTGGTCGAGCAGCTGGCCGACGAATGCGGGATTCGGTTCGTCGCGCGCGAGATCAGCGAGGTCGAACTGCGCTCGGCCGACGAGATCATGCTGACGTCGGCCACGAAGGAAATCCTGCCTGTGACGTCGCTCGACGATCTGCCCGTGCAGGGCGGCAAGCCGGGCCCCGTGTTCGCGGCGCTGTATGACGCGTACCAGCGTGCGAAGGCACGCGAGTTTGAACAGTTTGACCTAACCCGGAGAAAATGATGAGCGAACCGACCAAAACCGTCGAGGTCACCGGCGCGATCGAGACCCGGAAGGAGTCGCTGCTGGAGTTTCCGTGCGATTTCCCGATCAAGATCATGGGCAAGGCGCACCCCGAGTTCAAGGACACGATCTTCAAGGTCGTGGCCGTTCACGACAACGAGATCGACGTCGAGAAGATCGAGGAGCGCGCGTCGAGCGGCGGTAATTACACGGGCCTCACGATCACCGTGCGCGCGACGAGCCAGGAACAGCTCGACAACATCTACCGCGCGCTGACCGGCCATCCGATGGTCAAGGTCGTGCTCTAAGGGGCCGTTCTGGTGGCCCGGGATCAGCGCAAACGGCCGCTGATCCCTTTCCATCCTCCCTCCAGCGCGCACTCGGCGGGGCATTTTCCCGCCGCGCGCCGCGCGTCCAGCTCGTCGCACAGCCGCTTGTATTCGGCGACCTCCTCGAACAACCAGGTCCGGAACGCCTGCACGCGCGGCGTGTTGAGCAGCGGCGGCGGACACACGAAAAAATAGTGCCACGGGCTCGGCCCGTCGATGTCGAACAGGCGCACGATGCGCCCGTCGAGCAGGTCGTGGACCGCGAGCGAGCGGCGCACCAGCGCGATGCCCTGGCCCTCGATCGCGGCCAGCAGCAGGTTCGACGAATCCTGGTACAGGATCCCCCGTTTCGGCTCGGTCAGCGTATCGAGCCCGGCCGCGTCGAACCATGGCCGCCACAGCTCGTCGTCCGAGCGCAGCAGCGGGTAGTGCACGAGATCGGCGGGCGTCTGCGGCAGCTTGCCGCCATTCAGCGTCGGCGCGCAGGCCGGAAAGAACACCTCCTCGAACAGCGGCTCCACGTGCAGCCCCGGATAGCTGCCGAAGCCGAAGCGGATCGCCAGATCGACGTCGTCGCGCGCGAAATCGGTGAGCGAGTTGGTCGACTGCAGCTCGACGTCGATTTCCGGATGCCGCTCGATGAACGTGCCGATGCGCGGCGTGATGAAGCGCGCGGCGAACGACGACAGCATCGACACCACCAGCCGCCGGTCGCGGTCGCTCGCGCGTACGTCGCGCGTCGCGTCGGCGATCACCATCAGCGCGGTGCGGATCTGCTGCGCGTACCGCATGCCGGCGTCGGTCAGGCACAGCCGCTTGCCGTTGCGCGTGAACAGCTGCACGCCGAGCTCTTCCTCGAGCGCGCGCACCTGGTGGCTGACCGCGCCGTGCGTGACGAACAGCTCGTCGGCGGCGCGCGAGAAGTTCTCGTGGCGCGCGGCGGCTTCGAACGCGCGAATCGCGTTCAGCGCGGGGAGCTGGCGGAGGTCCATTTGCTAATTTTCCTCACATCGACGTGAAAATTGGTCGTTTGGTCGGACGCCTTCGAGTGACTACGATTGTAGCCATCGGAGCACTTATTGGCGGAGTCGATCATGCAAGAAATCTCTTCAAGCATCACCTTCGAAATTCCCCCGGGCGAGACCGTGCCGATGAGGGTGCAACGCAGCACGCGGCTGGTCGTCCAGTGCGGGCCGGTCTGGGCGACGCGCAGCAACGACGTCGACGACTACTTCCTGGCCGACGGCGAGACGCTGAAGCTGCGCCGCGGCGAGCGGCTGTGGCTCAGCGCGGAAGGCCGCGAGGGCGCGTGCGTCGCGTTCTCGGTGTCGCGGCCGCCGCGGGAAGTCGCGCTCGGCGGGCTGACCCGGCTGCGCCAACGCGTGAGCGCGCTGTTCCATGACGGCTGGCGCACCGTCTGACCATCATTTCATCCGACGGATACCGGCGATCCGTCCCCCTCCCCAGGGCCGGCGAGACCCACGGGTTTTCGGTAAACTACCGCCCATGTCCGTTTCGCCGGTTTCCATCGTGTCCACGCCTGTCGCCGTTTCCGCATCGCCCGCCGGAGTCCCGGATCAGCCGGTCCAGCCGGTCACCGTGCGCTGGCGGGGCAGCGAGGCGTACGAAGCGAGCTTCGACGCGATGCGCGCGTTCACCGATACGCGCACGGCCGACACCGGCGACGAGATCTGGGTGGTCGAGCATCCGCCCGTCTACACGCTCGGCCAGGCCGGCGACCCGGCGCACCTGCTGGTGGCCGACAGCGGCGTGCCGCTCGTGAAGGTCGACCGCGGCGGACAAATCACTTACCACGGCCCCGGCCAGATCGTCGTCTACCTGCTGCTGGACCTGCGCCGGCGCAAGCTGATGGTGCGCACGCTCGTGACGAAGATCGAGGAGGCCGTGATCGAAACCCTCGCGGCGTATAATCTCGCTTCGGTCCGCAAGGCGGGCGCGCCGGGGATCTACGTGGCATCCGGCGTGCACGAGGGCGCGAAAATCGCGGCCCTCGGCCTGAAGATCCGTAACGGCTGCAGCTATCACGGGCTGAGCCTGAACGTGAAGATGGATCTGCGCCCGTTTCTTGCGATCAACCCGTGCGGCTATGCCGGACTGGAAACCGTCGACATGGCGAGCCTCGAGGTTGCCGCCGACTGGAACGACGTCGCCCGCACGCTGGTGCGCCGTCTGATCGCCAACCTCGACGGCGCATCCGCGGCCGCCGACAAGCCGCACGCACTGGAACAATCGAATGACTGACGTTACCGCTTCTCCCGCACCGGCCGACACGGCCGCGACCCCTGCCTACGATCCGACCGCCAAGCAGAAGGCGCAGGCGAAGACGGCGCGCATCCCGATCAAGGTCATTCCGATCGAAAAGCTGAAGAAGCCCGAGTGGATCCGCGTGAAGGCGGCCACCGGCAGCTCGCGTTTCAACGAGATCAAGACGATCCTGCGCGAGCACAACCTGCACACCGTGTGCGAGGAGGCGAGCTGCCCGAACATCGGCGAATGCTTCGGCAAGGGCACCGCGACGTTCATGATCATGGGCGACAAGTGCACGCGCCGCTGCCCGTTCTGCGACGTCGGCCACGGCCGTCCCGATCCGCTCGACGCCGACGAACCGAAGAACCTCGCGCGCACGATCGCGGCGCTCAAGCTCAAGTACGTGGTGATCACGAGCGTCGACCGCGACGACCTGCGCGACGGCGGTGCGGCTCACTTCGTCGAGTGCATCCGCGAAGTGCGCGAGCAGTCGCCGGACACGCGCATCGAAATCCTCACGCCGGACTTCCGCGGCCGTCTCGACCGCGCGATCTCGATCCTGAACGCCGCGCCGCCCGACGTGATGAACCACAACCTCGAAACGGTGCCGCGCCTGTACAAGGAAGCGCGCCCGGGTTCGGACTATGCGCACTCGCTGAAGCTGCTGAAGGACTTCAAGGCGCAGCATCCGGACGTCGCGACGAAGTCGGGCCTGATGGTCGGCCTCGGCGAGACGGAAGAGGAAATCCTGCAGGTGATGCGCGACCTGCGCGCGCACGACGTCGACATGCTGACGATCGGCCAGTACCTGCAGCCGTCCGAGCACCACCTGCCGGTGCGCGCGTACGTGCATCCGGATACCTTCAAGATGTACGAGGAAGAGGCGTACAAGATGGGCTTCACGCACGCGGCCGTCGGTGCGATGGTGCGCTCGAGCTATCACGCCGATCTGCAGGCGCATGGGGCCGGGGTGGTCTGAGCATCGCACACGCCTCCATCTGCAGCAGTCCCGAGCAGTCGAAAAAAGCCCGCAGCAATGCGGGCTTTTTCGTTGGCGCGGCGGTTGCCCGCGCCCGCGCACGGCAATCGGCACCCGACCGGACGCGCAATCCGGTCGAGCGTGGAAAGCAAAGCTGAAACGGCATCGATAGCTTCGCAGGATAAGTTCGCTCCCGCCGCGCGCAAAGCTCGTAAAGTCGGCTCTCCCGCAGCAATGCCCGCATTCCGAAGGAGAGCCGCATGTCCCGTTTCAGCTTCATCCGCCGCGCCGTCGTCGCGCTGACCGCCTTTGCCGCGCTCGGCGCGGCGCACGCCGAATCGCGCGAAGTCGTGATCGCGTACCAGGACATGGTCGTGCCGTGGCGCTACGCGCAGGCGAGCGGTGAAGTCGAAAAGGCGACCGGCTACAAGGTCACGTTCCGCAAGCTCGACAGCGGCGCCGACGTGATCCGCGCGCTCGCGTCGGGCTCCGTGCAGCTCGGCGAGGCGGGGTCGAGCCCGATCGCGGCCGGCCTGTCGCAAGGGCTCGACATCTCGCTGTTCTGGGTGCTCGACAACATCAACGACGCCGAGGCGCTCGTCGCGCGCAACGGCTCGGGCGTGACCAGCATCGCCGCGCTCAAGGGCAAGAAGATCGGCGTGCCGTTCGTGTCGACGTCGCACTTCCATACGCTCGTCGCGCTGCAGGCCGCGGGCGTCAATCCGAACGACGTGAAGATCGTCAACCTGCGTCCGCCCGAAGTCGCGGCGGCGTGGGCGCGCGGCGACATCGACGCGACCTATATCTGGGATCCGGTGCTCGCGAAGGTCAAGCAGTCGGGCACGGTGCTGACGACGTCCGGCCAGGTTGCGAAGGAAAGTGGCAAGGCGACCTTCGACGGCTTCGTCGTGAGCCGCAAGTTCGCGCGCGAGAACCCCGAGTTCGTCACGCGTTTCGTGAAGGTGCTCGCGGCGGCAGACGCCGACTACCGCGCGCATGCGGCGGCGTGGAAGGTCGGCTCGCCGCAGGTCGCGGCGGTGGCGAAGGTGTCCGGCGCGAACGCGCAGGACGTGCCGGCCAGCCTCGCGCTCTACGCATTCCCGACGGCGGCCGAGCAGGCATCGCCGACGTGGCTCGGCGGCGGCGCGCAATCGGGCGCCGCGAAGTCGCTCGCGGCCACGGCCACGTTCCTCAAATCGCAAGGCACGATCCAGACGGTGCTGTCCGACTATTCGGCCGGCGTCGATCCGCAGTTCGTGCAGAAGGCTGCGCGCTGAGCGCGGCCATTCAGCCCACTCATCGCGGAGCCCCGATCATGAGCACGCTGGAAGTCCGTCAGGTATCGGTCGCCTATCCGGGCGAGCGCGGCAGGCCGACGACGCAGGCGCTCGCGCAGGTCGACCTGCGCATCGATGCCGGTGAATTCGTCGTCGCGCTCGGCGCGTCCGGGTGCGGCAAGACCACGCTGCTGAACTGCATGGCCGGCTTCGTCGCACCGACGACGGGCGACGTGCGGGTCGACGGCGTGCCGGTCACGGGCCCCGGCGCCGATCGCGGCGTCGTGTTCCAGAAATACGCGCTGCTGCCGTGGCTCGACGTGCTCGACAACGTCGCGCTCGGACTGCGCTTCGCGCGCGTGTCGAAGGCCGAACGCGATGCACGGGCGCGCGAGATGCTCACACTCGTCGGCCTCGAGCGTCATGCGCATGCGCGCGTGTACGAGCTGTCGGGCGGGATGCAGCAGCGGGTCGGCATCGCGCGGGCGCTCGCGAGCGACCCGCGCGTGCTGCTGATGGACGAGCCGATGGGCGCGCTCGATGCGATGACGCGCGGCACGATGCAGGCGCTCGTGCTCGACGTGTGGGCGCGCACCGGCAAGACGGTGTTCTTCATCACGCACGACGTCGAGGAGGCGTTGTTCCTCGCGACGCGTCTGATCGTGATGACGGCGGGCCCCGGTCGCATTGCCGAAACCTTCGAGCTGCCGTTCGCGCGCCGCTACGTCGAATCGCGCGATGCGCGCGCGGTGAAGTCGTCGCCGGACTTCATCGCGTGGCGCGAGCGGTTGATCGCGTACCTGCATCGCGACGAGGCGGCGGTGGAGCCCGCGTGATGAGTGAACTCGCACGGCACGGGGTGGCCGTGGGGCGCGGCCGGAACAGCACTTTGCACAGGCAGGACAGCATGAGCACACAGGATTCTTGGACGGCCGATCGTGCGGCCGCCGATTTCGAACGGGACGGTCGCACGCCGCGTCGGGCGGCGCCGCGCCGTGCGCCGTCGTCGCGCCGTTACCGGTTGCCGGGGCAGGGGAAGACGGCTGGGTTGAGCGCCGCGACGGTCGCGGCGCTGGCCGTGCTGTGGTGGGTCGCGACGCATCTGCAGTGGCTGCCGCCGCTGTTCCTGCCCGCGCCGGAAGCGGTGTGGACCGCGTTCGTCGATGCGTGGCACGGCCGCATCCAGGGCGGCCTGCCGTTGTCCGACCATCTGTTGTGGAGCGCGGCCCGCGTGTTCGGCGCGTTCGCGCTCGCGACCGCGATCGGCGTGCCGGCCGGCATCCTGATGGGCGTGAGCCGCGTCGCACGCGGCGTGCTCGATCCGCTGCTGGAATTCTACCGGCCGCTGCCGCCGCTCGCGTATCTGCCGCTCGTCGTGATCTGGTTCGGCATCGACGAAACGGCGAAGCTGGTCGTGATCTTCCTCGCGTGCTTCGCGCCGGTCGCGATGGCCGCGCGCGCCGGCGTGCGTGCCGCAACCGTCGAGCAGATCAACGCCGCGTATTCGCTCGGCGGCAGCTTCGCGCAGATCGTGCGCCATGTCGTGCTGCCGGCCGCGCTGCCGGAAATCCTCACCGGGCTGCGGATCGCGATCGGGTTCGGCTGGACGACGCTCGTCGCGGCCGAGATGGTCGCCGCGACGGCCGGGCTCGGGCAGATGGTGCTCAACGCGTCGAGCTTCCTGCGCACCGACATCGTCGTGATGGGCATCCTGCTCATCGGCGCGATCGCGTGGCTGTTCGATCTCGCGATGCGGTGGGTCGAGCGGCGGGTGGTGCCGTGGAAGGGGAGGGGGTGACGTCACACTGACGGCACGGGCAACGGGCGCGTACGCGCCGCCCGCGCCTTTCGCGCTCAATCGCCCATCGCCACCCCTTCCCGTCGCGGGTCCGCGCCGCCGAACCACACCGTCTGCCCCTGCACGTTCAGCCGCTGGATTCCCTGCAGCCCCGAGTTCATCTCGACGATCTGCACGTCGTGCCCGCGTCCCTTCAACCCGTCCACGAGCGCGTCCGACACGCGGCCCCGTTCGAGCTGCGTCGGCCCGTTCATCGACCCGAAGTTCGGCAGCGCGATCGCCTGCTGCATCGTCATGCCCCAGTCGAGCACGCCGACCAGCGTCTTCGCGACGTGATTGATGATCGCCGGGCCGCCGGCCGAGCCGACGATCATCGTCACCTGCTTCGTCTTCTTGTCGAACACGAGCTCCGGCGACATCGCCGAGCGCGGCCGCTTGCCCGGCTGCACGCGGTTCGCGACCGGCCGGCCGTTGTCGTTCGACACGAACGAGAAATCGGTGAGCTGGTTGTTCAGCATGAAGCCGCGCACCATCAGCCGCGAGCCGAACGCGTCCTCGATGCTGGTCGTCATCGACAGCGCCTGGCCGTAGCGGTCGACGATCGCGATGTCGGAGGTCGACGGCCATTCGGGGCTGCGGTCGTCGGCCATCGCGAGCGTCGCGCCCTGCGGCGTGCCGGCCTGCGCGACGCCCATGCTGGTGTCGCCGATCAGCCGCGCGCGCTGTGCGAGATAGGTCTTGTCGGTGAGGCTCGCCCAGGTGCCGCCCGGCAGCGGCACGAAATCGGGATCGGCCACGTAGCGTGCACGGTCCGCATACGCGAGGCGCCCGGCTTCGCTGAACAGGTGCGCGGCGAACGGCGTCGGCTCGTAGCCGACGTCGTTGCGCACCGGCTTCTGCGCGCCGATCTGCTGCCAGTCGGGCATCGCTTCGAGCATGCCGAGCATCTGCGCGATCGCGAGGCCGCCCGACGACGGCGGCGGCATCCCGCACACGATCGAGCGCCGGTAGTCGGCGCACAGCGGCGCGCGGACCTTCGCCTTGTAGCGCGCGAGATCCTGCAGCGACAGCAGCCCCGGGTTGGTCGGGTGCTTGCGCACCTTCGTGACGATGTCGCGTGCGATCGAGCCGCTGTAGAACGCGTTCGCGCCGCGGTCGGCGACCTGGCGCAGCACGGTCGCGAGCGCCGGGTTCTTCAGCACCGTGCCGGCGGCCTTCGGGGTGCCGTCCGCGTTGTAGAAGTACGCGCGGGCCGCCGGGTCGTTCTTCAGGTACTTGTCGTTCGCGATCAGCATCGCGAGCCGCGGGCTGATCGTGAAGCCGCGCTCGGCGAGCCGGATGGCCGGCTGGAACAGCCGGCGCCACGGCAGCTTGCCGTGCGCGCGGTGCGCGGCGTCGAGCATGCGCAGCACGCCCGGCGTGCCGACCGAGCGCCCGCCGACCACACCTTCGTAGAAGCTCATCGGCTGGCCGGTCGGCCCGTAGAACAGCCGGTCGGTCGCGGCAGCCGGCGCGGTTTCGCGGCCGTCGTACGCCTGCGTTGCACGGCCGTCGAAGTACAGCATGAACGCGCCGCCGCCGATGCCCGACGATTGCGGCTCGACGAGCGCCAGCACCATCTGCGTCGCGATGGCCGCGTCGATCGCGGTGCCGCCGGCCTTCAGCATGTCGTAGCCGGCTTGCGTCGCGAGCGGGTTCGCGGCCGCGATCATGAAATGCTGCGAGGTCCAGCCCGACTTGTCCGTCCAGCCGGACGACAGTTCGGGCGCGTGAACGCCCGGCAGCGGGACGGCCGCGCCCGATGCGGCGGTGACCGGGACGACGGCGCCCGATGGCGCGGACGGGGACGTGCAGCCGGCGTTGAACGCGACGAGCGCGACGGCGGCGAGCAGCGTCCAGGGACGCGAATACGGACGAATCCGGTCGAACATTGAACCCTCGGCAGCAGTGAATTCGAAGGAGACGGCGGCGTGGACGTCGGCGCGGGCGCAACGGCGCTGCCCGCCCCGGCGCGCTATTGTCGCCGCGCGCCCGGCGGCTTGTCATCCGACAGGAAACCCTGACGCATCCCGCCGGGCCCGCCCCGGCCGGTCTTTCCGGCCTGTTCGAGGATGAACTCTATGAACGTCGAGGTCGCGCGCGTGTGGTGGCGATTCGGCATGTACAGCATGTACATGTGGGTGCCGAAGATGCTGAGCCGGTACGCGTCGAGCGACGTGACGACGGCGCCGTGCCGCAGGTCGTCCTGCATCACGTAGTCGGGCACGATGCCGACGCCGATCCCCGCGAGGATCGCCTGGCGCAGGAACAGGAAGTTCTCCGAAATCAGCGTCGGTTCGAGCAGCACCTCGTGGCGTTCGTCGCCGAGATACGCGGCGATGCGGAGCTGCCGGCCCATCACCGTCGCGGTGACGACCGGCGCGGCGGCCAGCGCGCCGAGGCTCGCCGGCATCCCGTGCGCGGCCGCGAACGCGGGCGACGCGCACGCGACGTAGCGCACCGCGCCCATGTCGCGCGCGACCAGGTTCTGCGGCGGCTCGGACATCACGCGGATCGCGATGTCGACTTCGTCGCGCATCAGGTCTTCCACGCGATTCTCGAACACCACGTCGAGCACGATGCCCGGATGCCGCCGCTTGAACGCGAGCAGCCATTCGGACATCACGATCTGCCCGTAGCCGCTCGGCACCGACAGCCGCACGCGGCCCTGCAGGTCCTGCCCGAGCGTCGTCACCGATTCCTGCGCGGCGAGCAGTTCGTTGCGGATGCGCCGGCCGTGTTCGTACAGCTTCAGCCCGATCTCGGTCGGCTCCATGCGCCGCGTCGTGCGCCGCACCAGCTGCTGGCCGATCGAGCGCTCGAGCTGGTTGAGCCGGTAGCTGACGTTCGCCCGGCTCATCTTGAGCCGCTGCGCGGCCTTGCTGAGATTGCCGGCGTCGAGGATCTCGACGAGCAGCGTCAGCGCGTTCAGGTCCATGCCCGTATTCTCCTGATTCGGCCCGTTTAACGGTCGGAAAGCATCCAGTGTCAAGTCAGACTTGACAGCTTGTAAAGGCGTGCGGGAATTGTCAATGAATCTCGATCAATCGAGAATCGGGTCATGCCTGCTGCATCGACAGCTTCGACAGGAGACGCCATGAATTCCCCCGCCACGCCCCCAACCGGCACCGTCACGCGCGAGCGGCGCGACAAGGTGCTCGTCGTCACGATCGACCATCCGCCCGTGAACGCGCTGTCCGCCGACGTGCGGCGCGGCCTCGCCGACGCGATCGACGCCGCGCAGGCCGACGATGCGATCCGCGCGGTGCTGATCGTCGGCGCCGGCCGCAACTTCATCGCGGGCGCCGACATCCGCGAATTCGGCAAGCCGCCGGTGCCGCCGTCGCTGCCCGACGTGTGCGAGCGGATCGAGTCCGGCACGAAGCCGGTCGTGGTCGCGCTGCACGGCGCGACGCTCGGCGGCGGCCTCGAAGTCGCGCTGGCCGCGCATTACCGGCTCGCGGTGCCCGGCGCGAAACTCGGGCTGCCCGAAGTGACGCTCGGCCTGCTGCCCGGCGCGGGCGGCACGCAGCGCGCGCCGCGCCTGATCGGCGCGAAGGCCGCGCTCGACCTGATGCTGACGGGCCGTCATGCGAGCGCGGAGGAAGCGCTCGCGCTCGGCCTCGTCGATCGCGTCGCGCACAGCGACGACACGCTCGCCGAAGGGCTCGCCTATGCGCAGGAACTCGTGTCGCTCGGCGCACCGGTGCGCCGCACGCGCGATGCGCAGGGCCTGGCGGACCGCACGGCCGCGCAGGCGGCGATCGACGCGGCCCGCGCCGAATTGCCGAAGAAGTCGCGCGGCCTGTTCTCGCCGGCGAAGATCGTCGACGCGGTCGAGGCCGCGCTCACGCAGTCGTTCGACGCGGGAATGAAGTTCGAACGCAGCCTGTTCCTGCAATGTCTGGACAGCCCGCAGCGCGCGGGCCTCGTGCATGCGTTCTTCGCGGAACGCGAGGCGGCGAAGGCGCCCGAGGCGCGACGCGCGAGCGCACGGCCGGTCGAGCGGATCGGCGTGGTCGGCGGCGGCACGATGGGCGCGGGCATCGCGGTCGCGGCGCTCGACGCCGGGCTGCCGGTGACGATGATCGAGCGCGACGAAGCCTCGCTCGCGCGCGGCCGGGCGCACGTCGAGAAGGTGTACGACGGCCTCGTCGCGAAAGGGCGGATGACGCCCGCCGCGCACGCGGCGCGCCTCGCGCGCTTCAAGGGCAGCACGTCGTACGACGCGCTCGCGCAGGTCGACGTCGTGATCGAAGCCGTATTCGAGGACATGGCCGTGAAGCAGGCCGTGTTCGCCGAACTCGCCCGCGTGTGCAAGCCGGGCGCGGTGCTCGCGACCAACACGTCGTATCTCGACATCGACGCGCTCGCGAGCATCGACCGGCCGGCCGACGTGATCGGCCTGCATTTCTTCTCGCCGGCCAACGTGATGAAGCTGCTCGAGATCGTTGTGCCGGCGCGCGTGAGCCCGGACGTCGTCGCGACCGCGTTCGCGCTGGCCCGGCAGTTGAAGAAGACGCCGGTGCGCGCGGGCGTATGCGACGGCTTCATCGGCAACCGGATCCTCGCCGTCTACCGGACGGCGGCCGACTACCTGATGGAAGACGGCGCGTCGCCGTACCAGATCGATCGCGCGGTGCGCGAATTCGGCTTCCCGATGGGGCCGTTCCAGGTCGTCGACCTCGCGGGCGGCGACATCGGCTGGGCGACCCGCAAGCGCCGCGCGGCGACGCGCGATCCGAATGCGCGCTACGTGGAGATTTCCGACCGGCTGTGCGAGCGCGGCTGGTTCGGGCAGAAGACCGGCCGCGGCTACTACCTGTATCCGGACGGCGCGCGCGTCGGCACGCCCGACCCGGAAGTGGAGGCGATCGTCGCGGAAGAACGCGCGAAGAAGGGCATCACGCCGCGCACGTTCACCGACGACGAGATCCTGCGCCGCTACCTCGCCGCGATGATCAACGAAGGCGCGAACGTCGTGCACGAGAAGATCGCGCTGCGCCCGCTCGACGTCGACGCGGTGTTCCTGCACGGCTACGGCTTCCCGCGCTATCGCGGCGGCCCGATGCACTACGCGGACACGCTCGGCCTCGCGAACGTGCTCGCCGACATCCGCACGTTCGCGAAGGACGATCCGCTGTTCTGGAAGCCGTCGCCGCTGCTCGTCGATCTCGTCGCGCGCGGCGCGAATTTCGCGAGCCTGAACCACATCGACTGAACGCCAACCGCATTTGCCACGGACCGAAGATGGACCTCGATTTCACTCCCGAAGAGGAAGCCTTTCGCGCTGAAGTGCAGCGCTTCCTCGCCGCCGAACTGCCGGCGCGCACCGCGCGCAAGGTGAAGGGCGGCCTGCACCTGACGCGCGACGACATGCGCGAATGGCACGCGATCCTCAACGCGCGCGGCTGGCTCGCGAGCCACTGGCCGCGCGAATACGGCGGCCCCGGCTGGAGCGTCGCGCAGAAATTCCTGTTCGACAACGAATGTGCACTCGCCGGCGCGCCGCGCATCGTGCCGTTCGGCGTGAACATGCTCGGCCCGGTGCTGATCAAGTACGGCAACGACGCGCAGAAGCGCCACTGGCTGCCGCGCATCCTCGACGGCACCGACTGGTGGTGTCAGGGCTACTCGGAGCCGGGCGCCGGCTCCGATCTCGCGTCGGTGAAGACGAGCGCGGTGCGCCACGGCGATCACTACGTCGTGAACGGCCAGAAGACGTGGACCACGCTCGGCCACTACGCGAACATGATCTTCTGCCTCGTGCGCACCGCGACCGACGTGCGCAAGCAGGAAGGCATCAGCTTCCTGCTGATCGACATGAATACGCCGGGCGTCGACGTGCGTCCGATCATCACGCTCGACGGCGAGCATGAGGTGAACGAGGTGTTCTTCACCGACGTGCGCGTGCCGGTCGAGAACCTGGTCGGCGAAGAGAATCGCGGCTGGACCTACGCGAAATACCTGCTCACGTACGAGCGCACCAACATCGCGGGGATCGGCTTCTCGACCGCCGCCCTCGACCGGCTGCGCGCGGTGGCCGCGAAGGTCACGAAGAACGGCCGGCCGCTCGCGGACGATCCGTTCTTCGCGGCGCGGCTCGCGCGCGTCGAGATCGAGCTGGAAAACATGCGCACGACCAACCTGCGCGTGCTGGCCGCGGTCGCGGGCGGCGGCGTGCCGGGCGCGGAAAGCTCGATGCTGAAGATTCGCGGCACGCAGATCCGCCAGGAGATCACCGCGCTGATGCGGCGCGCGATGGGGCCGTACGCACAGCCGTTCGTCGACGACGCGCTCGACGCCGATTACGACGGCGAACCGGTCGGCCCGGAAGAAGCCGCGAGCGCCGCGCAGCAGTATTTCAACAACCGCAAGCTGTCGATCTTCGGCGGCTCGAACGAGATCCAGAAGAACATCATCGCGAAGATGATGCTCGGGCTGTAACGAGGGACGCGACGATGGATTTCCAGCACACAGAAGACCGCCGGATGCTGGCGGACACGTTGAACCGCTTCATCGCCGAACAGTACGCGTTCCCGGTGCGCGACCGCATCGCGCAGTCGGCCGAAGGGTTCGACCGCGCGATGTGGCAGCGCTTCGCCGAACTCGGCACGGTCGGAGCGCTGTTCGCCGAGGCCGATGGCGGCTTCGGCGGCGCGGGCTTCGACATCGCCGTGGTGTTCGAATGCCTCGGGCGCGGGCTCGTCGTCGAGCCGTTCCTCGGCGCGCTGCTCGCGGGCCGTGCGTTGGCGCTCGCCGGCGGCGATGCGCATCGCCACCGGCTCGCCGCATTGATCGACGGCAGCGCGAGCGCCGCGTTCGCGCACGACGAACCGGGCTCGCACTACGAACTGACGACGGTGCGCACGCGCGCCGAACGGTCCGGCGACGGCTGGGTGCTGACCGGCGCGAAAGGTGTCGTCGACCAGGCCGCGCAGGCGGCGTTCTTCGTCGTCAGCGCGCGCGTGTCCGGCAACGACGACGCGGCCGGCATCGGCCTGTTCGTCGTGCCGGCCGATGCGCCGGGCGTGTCGCTGCGCGACTACCGGAAGATCGACGGCGGCCGTGCGGCCGAAGTGCGCTTCGAGCGTGTCGCGCTGCCGGCCGACGCCGCGCTCGGCGCGCCGGAGGCGCTCGACGGCGAAGCGGGCGCCGAGCTGCTCGAACGCGTGCTCGGCTACGGGCTGCTCGCGCTGTCGGCGGAAGCGCTCGGCGCGATGGACGTCGCGAAGGAGCACACGCTCGACTACCTGCGCACACGCAAGCAGTTCGGGTTGCCGATCGGCAGCTTCCAGGCGCTGCAGCACCGGATGGCCGACCTGCTGCTCGAAGTCGAGCAGGCGCGCTCGGCCGTGATCAATGCGGCTGCGCAGCTCGACGCGCCGCGCGCGGTGCGCGAGCGCGCGCTCGCGGCGGCGAAATACAGCATCGGCCGGATCGGCACGCTCGTCGCCGAGGAAAGCATCCAGCTGCACGGCGGGATCGGGATGACGTGGGAGTTGCCGCTGTCGCACTACGCGAAGCGGCTGGTGATGATCGATCACCAGCTCGGTGACGAGGATCATCATCTCGCGCGCTACATCGCACTGTCGAAACAGTAACGGCGAAAACGCGAATGGAGGAGACAAGGATGACGAACGAACCGCGCGCGTTGCCGCTGGCGGGCGTGAAGGTGCTCGATTTCTCGCGCGTGCTGGCCGGCCCGTGGTGCGCGATGGTGCTGGCCGATTTCGGTGCGGAAGTGATCAAGGTCGAGCACCCGGCGCGCGGCGACGATACGCGCGACTGGGGGCTGCGGATCGGCGACACTGAAACCACGTATTTCAACAGCGTGAACCGCAGCAAGCGGTCGATCTGCGTCGACCTGCAGACGGACGCCGGCCAGCGCATCGCGCGTGAGCTGGCCGCGCAGGCCGACGTGCTGATCCACAACTTCAAGTTCGGCGGCGCGGAGAAGCTCGGCCTCGGCTACGACGCGCTGGCCGAGCTGAACCCGCGCCTCGTGCACTGCGCGATTTCGGGTTACGACCGGTCGGGCGCCGAGGCCGCGCGGCCCGGCTACGACCTCGTGGTGCAGGGCGAGGCCGGGCTGATGGCGCTGAACGGCGAGGCCGGCCAGCCGCCGCTGAAGTTCGGCGTCGCGGCGGTCGACCTGTTCACCGGCATGTATTCGGCGCAGGCGATCCTGGCCGCGTTGTACGAACGCCATGCGACCGGGCGCGGGCGGCGCATCGAGATGGCGCTGTTCGACTGCGGGCTGATGATCACCGCGTACTACGGGCTCGACGCGCTGCTGATGGGCGAGGACCCGCCGCGCTACGGCAACGCGCACCCGTCGATCGTGCCGTACGGCGTGTTCGACGCGGCCGACGGCCCGCTCGTGATCACGGTCGGCAACAACACGCAGTTCGCACGCTTTTGCGACGCGATCGAGCGTCCCGACCTGGCGGCGGACGAACGCTACAAGACCAACCTCGGCCGCTCGGAGAATCGTGCGGACCTGCTGCCCGAGATTCGCCGCGAACTGGCACGCCGGTCGCGCGCGACGCTGCTCGCCGCGCTCGCCGATGCGGGCATCCCGTGCGGCGAAGTGCTCGGGCTGCACGAAGCGCTGACGTCCGAACGTGCGACGAGTGCCGGGCTCGTCACGCGGCAGCCGCATCCGGTCGCGGGCGGCGTCGACGTGCTTGCGCCGCCGTACCGCTTCGACGGCGCGCGGCTGCCGGTACGCGGCGCGCCGCCGGTGCTCGGCGCCGATACCGATGCGGTGCTGGGCGGCTGGCTCGGGATGTCGGCGGAGGACGTCGCGCGGCTGCGCGCGGATCGCGTCGTGTAATTCAATTTACCGCCGCGGCGCGGGCGGAACAGTCGACGCGCGCCGACCATTCCACAAAACACCGCTCGCCATGACGAGCTGGAAATGGAGACACCATGGAGCTTTCCGTCATCGAATCGGTCACGGCGCGCCGCGACTACCAGCAGCTCGTGCGGGCACGGCGCCGCTTCAGCTTCACGCTGACGGCGCTGATGATCGCCACCTACTACGGCTTCATCCTGCTCGTCGCGCTTGCGCCGCACGTGCTCGCCGCGCCGCTGTACCGCGGCGCGACGACGACGGTCGGGATCGCCGCGGGTGTCGCGATCATCCTGATCGCGATCGGCCTGACCGCGTGCTACGTGCTGCGCGCGAACCGTGCGTTCGACCGCCGCGTCGACGCGATCCTGCAACGTTCGTGACGGAGGCCCGCATGCGACGCATTGCGCGCGCGCTCGGCGCGCTGACCGTTCTCGTCTCCTCCACCGCCCATGCGACCGGTGTCGCCGGCCCGATGCCCGACAAGGTCGAGCTGAACCCGGTCGCGATCGCGATGTTCTTCGCGTTCGTGTTCGCGACGCTCGCGCTCACGCGCTGGGCCGCGCGCCGCACCCGCTCGACGCGCGACTTCTACACGGCCGGCGGCGGCATCACCGGGCTGCAGAACGGGCTCGCGATCGCCGGCGACTACATGTCGGCCGCGTCGTTCCTCGGGCTGTCGGGGATGGTGTTCATGTTCGGCTTCGACGGGCTGATCTATTCGATCGGCTTCCTGGTCGGCTGGCCGTTCGTGATGTTCCTGATCGCCGAACCGCTGCGCAACCTCGGCAAGTTCACGTTCGTCGACGTCGTCGCGTACCGCTTCGCGCAGCGGCCGATCCGGTTGCTGACGTCGGCGAACGCGCTGACCATCGTCGTGCTGTACCTCGTCGTGCAGATGGTCGGCGCGGGCAAGCTGATCCAGTTGCTGTTCGGGCTGTCGTACGGCACGGCCGAGCTGATCGTCGGCGTGCTGATGGTCGTCTACGTGTTCTTCGGCGGGATGACCGCGACCACCTGGGTGCAGGTGATCAAGGCCGTGCTGCTGCTGTGCGGCTCGACGCTGCTCGCGGTGCTCGCGCTCGGCGAGTTCGGCTTCAGCATCGACGCGATGTTCCGCCGCGCGGTGGCCGTGCATCCGGGCGCGCTGTCGATCATGGGGCCCGGCAAGCTGATCCGCGACCCGGCCAATGCGCTGTCGCTCGGCATCGCGCTGATGTTCGGCACGGCCGGCTTCCCGCACATCCTGATGCGCTTCTTCACGGTGCCGAACGCGAAGGAGGCGCGCAAGTCGGTGCTCTACGCGACGGGCTTCATCGGCTACTTCTACCTGCTGACCTTCGTGATCGGCTTCTCGGCGATCGTGCTGCTCGCGCAGCATCCGGAATTCTTCCGGCTCGGCGCGAACGGCACGTTCAACCTGACGCACGACCTGCTCGGCGGCTCCAACATGGTCGCGGTGAAGCTCGCGCAGGCAGTGGGCGGCAACTGGTTCTACGGGTTCATCGCGGCCGTCACGTTCGCGACGATCCTCGCGGTGGTCGCGGGCCTGACGCTCGCCGGCGCGACGACGATCTCGCACGACCTGTATGCGCAGATGTGGGCGCGCGGCAAGCCCGACGAACGGCTGGAGATGCGGATCTCGCGCGCGGCGACGATCGTGCTGTCGGCCGTCGCGATCGGGCTGTCGATCCTGTTCGAGCACGTGAACGTCGCGTTCATGGTCGGGCTCGTCGCGGCGGTGGCCGCGAGCGCCAATTTCCCGGTGCTCGCGATGTCGATCTTCTGGCGCGGGATGACCACGCGCGGCGCGGTGCTCGGCGGCGGCCTCGGCCTCGTGTCGGCGGTCGCGCTCACGGTGCTGTCGAAGTCGGTGTGGGTCGACGTGCTGCACCACGCGCATGCGCCGGTGTTCCTCGACAACCCTGCGCTCGTGTCGGTGCCGCTCGCGTTCGTCGGGATCGTCATCGGTTCGCTCGCGGATCGCGGCGAGCGCGCACGCCGCGAGCGCGACGCGTTCGCGCAGCAGGAGTTCTACGCGCAGACCGGCGTGCTGGCCAGCCAGGCCGTGCGGCACTGATTCGTCTGACGAAGCGACACATCCGTCCGGATCGCCGGACGGATATTTTCCGGAAATCCGGAATCCCGGATTTTCTTGCCTGCCGCATTATGAGAAATACAATGAAAACAACGGCTTGAGGGGTTCCGGAAACCTGGCATCGACCTTGCGATATAAAGCGCATGGCCGGCCCCCGGCCTGACTATTAAACCAAGGAGACAACCGATGACCACTGCCTTCCTCCCCCTCCGGATGTTCTGAGGCATCGCTTGTTGCGGCACGGCAGCCGCGCGGGCGAGTGACTTTCCCCTGAGACATTCGCCTGCGCGCGTGACGCCGTTTCCACCGGCTCATCATCTACTTCAGCAGGAACCATCGTGAAGAAGAAACCCTTCTACAAAGTGCTCTATGTGCAGGTGATCTTCGCCATCATCGTCGGCGTGATCCTCGGCCACTACTACCCGGCGCTCGCCACCGACATGAAGCCGCTCGGCGACGGGTTCATCAAACTGATCAAGATGGTGATCGGTCCGATCATCTTCTGTACGGTCGTCACCGGCATCGCCGGCATGGAGGACATGAAGAAGGTCGGCCGAGTCGGCGGCAAGGCGCTGCTGTACTTCGAGATCGTGTCGACCTTCGCGCTGCTGCTCGGCCTCGCGGCCACGCACCTGCTGCGTCCGGGCGTCGGCTTCAACATCGATCCGGCGACGCTCGACGGCAAGGCCGTCGCGTCGTACGCGGCGAAGGCGCACGGGCAGTCGACGGTCGACTTCCTGATGCACATCATCCCGAACACGATGGTCGACGCGTTCGCGCAGGGTGAAATCCTGCAGATCCTGCTGATCGCGCTGCTGTTCGGCAGCGTGCTCGCGCACCTCGGCGAGCGCGGCCGTGTGGTCACCGACTTCATCGACGGCCTGACGCGGGTGCTGTTCGGCATCGTGCACATCGTCACGAAGCTGGCCCCGATCGGCGCGTTCGGCGCGATGGCGTTCACGATCGGCAAGTACGGCGTCGGCTCGCTGGTGCCGCTGCTCAAGCTGATCGGCACGTTCTACCTGACGTCGGTCGTGTTCGTGCTCGTCGTGCTCGGCGCGATCGCGCGCTTCACCGGCTTCTCGATCATCCGCTTCGTGTCGTACATCAAGGAAGAACTGCTGATCGTGCTCGGCACGAGCTCGTCGGAAGCCGCGCTGCCGCAACTGATGGAAAAGCTCGAGAAGGCCGGCTGCTCGCGTTCGGTCGTCGGCCTCGTCGTGCCGACCGGCTATTCGTTCAACCTCGACGGCACCAACATCTACATGACGATGGCCGTGCTGTTCATCGCGCAGGCGACCAACATCGAGCTGACCTGGATGCAGCAGCTCACGCTGCTGGCCGTCGCGATGCTGACGTCGAAGGGCGCGAGCGGCGTGACCGGGGCGGGCTTCATCACGCTCGCCGCGACGCTGGCCGTCGTGCCGACGATCCCGCTGTCAGGCATGGTGCTGATCCTCGGCATCGACCGCTTCATGAGCGAATGCCGTGCGCTGACCAACATCGTCGGCAACGGCGTGGCGACGGTCGTCGTGTCGGCCTGGGAGAAGGAGCTCGACCGCAACAAGCTGCGCCAGGCGCTGAAGGGCGGCAGCGAAGTCGCGCCGACCGAGACGGCCGGCGTCTGACGCGATGAACGAGCAGGCGGCGGAGCCGCCCGCCGGCCGTGCGGCCCGCGGCGCCCGGGGCATCGAGGCGGAGGCCTATGACACAATAGGCGATCCGCATCGCCAGGAAGCCTCGACCGTGACGCGCCGCCTGCTCATCCTCGTCGTGCTTGCCGCCGCGCTCGTCGCGGCGTGCGCGCTCACGTGGACGGTCACCTGGCAGCGCGGCGTCGCCGAGCTGCAGCGCAATGCCGCGGTGCGCGTCGACCGCACCACCAACGCGCTCAAGAGCACGCTCGATCGCTACGAATCGCTGCCTTACCTGCTCGGCAGCCATCCGTACGTGCAGGATCTGCTCGCGGAGCCCAAGCGCGGCGACTACACCGCGCGCGTCAACCGCTATCTCGAAGACCTCAACGAACACGCGCACGCGACCGTCACCTACGTGATCGGCGCGGACGGGCTGTGCGTCGCCGCCAGCAACTGGCGCGCGCCCGACAGCTTCGTCGGAATCGAATACCGTTTCCGCCCGTATTTTCTCGACGCGATGAACGGCCAGGTCGGCCGCTTTTTCGGGATCGGCACGATCTCGCGCGACCCCGGTTACTACATCTCGCAGCCCGTGTGGCACGACGGCAAGATCGCGGGCGTCGTCGTCGTGAAGCTCAACCTCGAATGGTTCCAGGGCGCCGACGCGTCCGAGCCGCTCGTCGTCGTGGACGATCACGGCGTCGTGTTCCTGTCGTCGGTGCCCGCGTGGAAGTACCACACGCTGCGCCCGCTCACGGGGCCGGTCGCCGCGTCGATCTACGAAACGCGCCAGTACGCGCAGCAACCGGTCACGCCGTTGCCGTTGCGCGTCGAGCAGACGCTCGGCGCCGATGCGGAGATCGTGCGCCTCGGCGCCGGCCGGCGCGCGCCGCGCTTTCTCGCCAGCAAGCGGCGGATCGGCGAGCCCGACTGGCTGCTCGTCACGCTCGCGCCGATCGCGCCGATCGATGCCGATGCGCGCAACGCGACGATCGTCACCGGCTTCGGCTTCGTGTCGGTCGCGCTGCTGGCGTTCTACTGGCGAATGCGCCGCGCCCGCGTGCGCGAGATGATCCGCGGCCGCGCGCTGCTGCAGCAGGCGTACGCGGAGCTGAACCGGCGCGTCGAGGAGCGTACGGCCGATTTGTCGGAAGCGAACGAGCAGTTGCAGAAGGAAGTCGGCGACCGGATCCGCGCGGAGCAGGAGCTGCGCGCCGCGCACGACGAACTGATCCAGGCGAGCAAGCTCGCCGCGCTCGGCCAGATGGCGGCCGGCATCACGCACGAACTGAACCAGCCGCTCGCGGCGCTGCGCAGCTTCTCGGACAACACGCGCGTGCTGCTCGATCGCGGCGAGCAGGCCGCCGCGCGCGAGAATCTCGAGGCGATCGCCGCGCTGACCGAGCGGATGGGCAAGATCACCAACCAGCTGAAGCTGTTCGTCGGCCGCGCGAAGCCGCGCAACGAGCAGGCCCTCGTCGTGCGCGCATTGCGCAGCGTGCTGTCGCTGCTCGACGAGCGCCTGCGCGGCGTCGCGCTCACGCTGACGCTGCAGGACGCGACCGTGTCGCCCGCGCGCGACGCGCCGCTCGACCTGGCGCGCGACTATCCGGAACTCGTCGCGCGCTGCGAGGATCTGCGCCTCGAACAGGTGCTGATCAACCTGCTCGGCAACGCGCTCGACGCGGTGGCCGGCGTCGCGGCGCCGGCGATCGAGGTGACGATCGCGGTGTCGGCCGCGACGCTCGCGGTCGAGGTGCGCGACAACGGCTCCGGGATCGCGCCCGATCTGCTGCCGCGCCTGTTCGAGCCGTTCTTCACGACCAAGGAAATGGGGCGCGGGCTCGGGCTCGGCCTCGCGATCTCGTCGTCGATCGCGAGCGACGCGGGCGGTGCGCTGACCGCCCGCAACGCCCCGTCGGGCGGCGCGCTGTTCGTCTTGACGCTGCGGCGCGCCCGCACGCATCATCCGGACTCCGTGTCCGAGCCGGCGGGTTCGCATTAGCGTGAACAGGCCCGGTCGGCGACCGACCGGCATCAATCGAGAGCCGCGTGCGAGCGCAGCGCGGCCTGTCAGGAGCAAGTGACCAAGATGGCCAACCGGCTGCAAGTGATCTATATCGAAGACGATGCGCTCGTGCGCCGGGCGAGCGTGCAGAGCCTTCAACTGGCGGGCTTCGACGTCGCCGGCTTCGAGTCGGCCGAAGCGGCCGAGAAGGCGATCGTCGCGGATACCGCCGGCGCGGTCGTCAGCGACATCCGGCTGCCCGGCGCGAGCGGGCTCGACGTGCTCGCGCAGTGCCGCGAGCGCGTGCCCGACGTGCCGGTGATCCTCGTCACCGGGCACGGCGACATCTCGATGGCCGTGCAGGCGATGCGCGACGGCGCGTACGACTTCATCGAAAAGCCGTTCGCGGCCGAGCGCCTGATCGAGACGGTGCGCCGCGCGCTCGAGCGCCGCGAGCTCGTGCTCGAGAACCACGCGCTGCGGCGCGAACTGGCCGGGCAGCACGTGGTCGCGCCGCGCATCATCGGCCGCAGCCCGGCGATCGAGCAGGTGCGCAAGCTGATCGCGAACGTCGCGCCGACCGACGCGTCGGTGCTGATCAACGGCGACACGGGCGCCGGCAAGGAACTGATCGCGCGCAGCCTGCACGAGCTGTCGCCGCGCCGCGACAAGCCGTTCATCGCGGTCAATTGCGGCGCGCTGCCCGAGCCGATGTTCGAATCGGAGATGTTCGGCTACGAGCCCGGCGCGTTCACCGGCGCGGCGAAGCGGCGCGTCGGCAAGCTCGAATACGCGTCCGGCGGCACGCTGTTTCTCGACGAAATCGAAAGCATGCCGCTCGCGTTGCAGGTCAAGCTGCTGCGCGTGCTGCAGGACGGTGTGCTGGAGCGGCTCGGCTCGAACCAGCCGATCCGCGTGAACTGCCGCGTGGTCGCGGCCGCGAAGGGCGACATGAGCGAACTCGTCGCGGCCGGTACGTTCCGGCGCGACCTGCTGTACCGGCTCAACGTCGTGACGATCGCGCTGCCGCCGCTCGCCGAGCGCCGCGAGGACATCGTGCCGCTGTTCGAGCATTTCATGCTCGACGCGGCCGTGCGCTACGGGCGGCCCGCACCGGTGCTGACCGACCGGCAGCGCGCGAGCCTGATGCAGCGCGACTGGCCGGGCAACGTGCGCGAGCTGCGCAATGCGGCCGACCGCTTCGTGCTCGGCGTGGCCGACATGCCGCAGGAAACGGGCGCGGGCGACGACGCCGACAACGACCAGACGCTGAAGGAGCGCATCGAGCAGTTCGAGCGCGCGGTGATCGCCGAGGCGCTGAACCAGACGGGCGGCGCGGTCGCGGCAACGGCCGACCGGCTGCACGTCGGCAAGGCGACGCTGTACGAGAAGATGAAGCGCTACGGGCTGTCGGCGAAAGGCGACACCGAGCGCTGAAAAGCAAACGGACCGCGGAACCGGGTTGCCCGGTCATGCGGTCCGTTGTCTTGCCGGAAGGGCGCGGTGCGCGCGCCTGCGAGCCGGATCGGGCGGCGCTCAGGCCGCGTTGCCGTCGAGCGCCTTCTTGAGCAGTGCGTCGAGCTCCGCGAATTGCGGCGCGCCGACGTAGCGCTTCAGGATCTTGCCGTCCTTGTCGACGACGAAGGTCGTCGGCGTGAGCTGCACGTTGCCGAACTGCTTCGCGACGCTGCCGTCGTCGAGCGCGACCTTGAACGGCAACTGGCGCGTCTGCGCGTAGTTCGCGACGTACATCGGCGGATCGTAGTTCATCGCGACCGCGACGAATTCCAGCCCCTGACCCTTGAAGCGATTGTAGGTATCGACCATCTGCGGCATTTCCTGCATGCAGGTCGCGCAGCTCGTCGCCCAGAAATTCACGAGATAGACCTTGCCCTTCAGGTCGCCGGCGGTCGAGACCTTCTGGCCCGACAGCAGCGTGAAGGTCGCGTCCGGCACGCTGGACTTGCCGTTGAACGCGAAGAAGCCGGCGACGGCGATCGCCGCGACGACTGCGGCCGCGACGATATAGCGGACGGGTCCGGTACTGCGGCGGGCGGGGGGCGTGGTGTTCATCTGGTGCTCTCGGAGTCGATGACGCGGATCGATGCAAGGGACGTCGAAATTCGGCGCTCATTTTAGCGCGAATGCGGCGCGCGCACCGGCGGCGGCCCCGCATCCCGGTTGTCAGGTTCGGCGGATAATGGCCGTTTTGCCTGCCGCGATCCACGCCATGCCGAAGGAAGTCACCGATTCGTTGCGCCCCCTTTTTCGCCCGCTGCGACACTTCGCCGCGCTCGCCTGCCTGAGCGCCGCGCTGGCCGCGTGCTCGCCGTCGTACGACTGGCGCACGCTGCACAACGACGCCGGCTATACGATCGACCTGCCGGCGAAGCCGACCGTCGAGCAGCAGCCGGTGGCGCTCGGCGGCGCGTCGATGCCGATGCGGATGCAGGCCGCGCACGTCGACGGCGCGGTGTTCGCGGTCGGCACGCTGACGCTGCCCGACGACCGCGACGATACGCGCCGCGCGGCGCTCGACTTCCTGCGCGCCGGGTTGTCGCGCAACCTCGAGGGCGTGCCACAGACGGCGTCGGTGCCCGTGCCGCTCGCGGCCGGCGGCGCGGTGAACGGGCTCGAGCTGCGCGTCACGGGCGCCGCCGCCGGCGGCGATCGCGCGCGCAAGACGATCGTCGCGCGGCTCGCCGCGCGCGGCCGGCATGCGTACCAGGCCGTCGTGATCGCCGACGGGCCGCTCGCGCAGGAGCAACTCGACCAGTTTTTCGGCTCGTTCAAACTCGATTGACGACGGCCGGCGCGGCGCCCGGACACACTGTGACAACTGAAAGTTCGTTCGCAGCTTTCGACGCTAATCGCCGGATTTTGCGAGGGTTTTTCGGCTATCCACAGCGCATGTGGATAACTTTGTTGAAAAGTCGCGCGCATTTCCCGCAGAGCCGCGCCGGACGGCCTTCCGGCCCGTTTGGCCGTCCGTACGCCCTTTGAGAAAAATCAATCAAAACAATGGGATACGAATTCCGTCCGGCAAAGGCCGCGGCGAGTCGCGAACCGGGGCCGGATTCGCGAAATTGTGCATAAGTCAAGTCTTGACAGCCTGATTTTGTCCTCCCAGCGCGCTCACAGCGCCGTCAGCGCGCGCCGGTAGCGGATCGCCTCGGCGATCTGCGCGGCCGTCGGCAGCGGGTCGCCGGCCAGGTCGGCGATCGTCCGCGCGACTTTCAGCACGCGGAAATACGCGCGCGCCGACCAGCCGAAGCGCTCGCCGGCCTCGCGCAGCAGCCGCTCGCCTTCGTCGGTCGGCCGGCACAGGTCGTCGGTTTCGCGGCCGCTCAGCATGTGATTCGTCTTGCCTTGCCGATCGAGCTGCAGCGCCCGCGCCTGGGCGACCCGGGCGGCCACCGCCGCGCTCGGCTCGCCGGGTGCCGTCGCGCGGGTCGCGAGTTCCGCCGGCGACAGCGCGGGCAGGTCGATCTGGATGTCGATGCGGTCGAGCAGCGGCCCCGACAGCTTGCGCAGATAGCGGGCGGCCACGTCCGGCGAGCAGCGGCAGCGCCCGGACGGATCGCCGTGCCAGCCGCACGGGCACGGGTTCATCGCGGCGATCAACTGGCACGCGGCGGGGAAGTCGGCCTGCTGGGCCGCGCGCGAGATCGTGATGCGGCCGGCTTCCAGCGGCTCGCGCAGCATTTCCAGCACGTGCCGGTCGAATTCCGGAAGTTCGTCGAGAAACAGCACGCCGAGATGCGCGAGCGTGATTTCGCCCGGCTGCGGCGGATTGCGGCCGCCCACCAGCGCGGCGGCGCTCGACGAGTGATGCGGCGCGCGGAACGGCCGGCGGCGCCACTGCGCGGGCGAGAAGCCGAGCCGGCTCGCGGACAGCAGCGCGGCCGAGGTCAGCG
>FTHQ01000390.1_pt1 | contig 29871 bp, 25 predicted proteins | sample 1641001 | NCBI WGS metagenome assembly FTHQ01 (sample SAMEA3914872, study PRJEB12502) | metagenome | biome: forest; material: soil | place: Canada | collected 2011-07-03 | depth 0.3 m | reverse complement strand
GCAGCGCGCGCAGGTCGCCGCGCAGCAGGCGCTGCCGGTGTCGGTCGTCGTGCCCGGCGCGGCGCCGGCCGACCAGACACTGACGTTGCCCGGCTCGGTGATGCCGTATGCGGACGCGTCGATCTATGCGCGCACGAGCGGCTATATCGCGCACTGGAGCGCCGATCTCGGCGCGCGCGTGAAGGCCGGCCAGACGCTCGCGCAGATCTCGGCGCCCGATCTCGATGCGCAGCTGCGCCAGGCGCGTGCGGACGAAGCGAGCGCGCAGGCGAACTACGACTATGCGAAATCGACCGCGCAGCGCTGGCAGGACATGCTGAAAACGCAATCGGTGTCGCAGCAGGACACCGACACGAAGGTCGCGGACATGAACGCGAAGCGCGCGATGCTCGCGTCCGCGCAGGCGAACGTCGCGCATCTTGCCGAACTCGTGTCGTACGAGTCGGTCACCGCGCCGTTCGACGGCGTGATCACCGCACGCAACGTCGACGTCGGCACGCTCGTGACCGCGGGCGGCACGCCGGGCAGCCCGGGCCTGTCCGGCGAACTGTTCCATCTCGAACAGACGAACACGCTGCGCGTGTTCGTCGACGTGCCACAGGACAGCGCGACCGGCGTGTCGGCCGGCACGTCCGTCTACCTGACGACGCCACAGTATCCGGGCCGGCACTTTGCCGCGCAGGTCGCGCGCAGCGCGGGCGCGATCGATCCCGTCACGCGCACGCTGCGTGTCGAGATCGACGTCGACAACCGCGACGGCGCGCTGATGCCCGGCGCGTATGCGCAGGCGCATCTCGTCGTGCCGAGCGCGGCGCCGGCGCTTGAACTGCCGGTCAGCGCGCTGCTGTTCCGCCCGAACGGCGTGCAGGTCGCCACCGTCGGTGCGAACGGACGTACGGCGCTGAAGACCGTGCAGATCGGGCGGGATTTCGGCACGCGCGTGGAGATCGTCGCGGGGCTCGCGGCGGCCGATCGCGTGATCGACAACCCGGGCGATGCGATCACGGTCGGGGAAGCCGTGAAGGTCGTGTCGACTTCGCACGATGCGGCGCCGGTTGCGGCTTCGTCCGCTTCGTCCGCTTCGTCTGCTTCGTCTGCTCCGCCCGCGCAACCGGCCTCCGCGGTCAGTGCACGCGACGTGCCGCCGGTGCACGCGGCCGGTGCCGCGCCGGCTGCGTCGACACTCGCTCCCGCGCCCGCCCACGGCTGACCCATCGACGACCACCCACGAGATGCCTGCCATGCGTCTTCCTCATCCGCTCCCGTTCGCTCGCCGCATCGTCGCGCTCGGCGCCGTCGCCGCACTGACCGCCTGCTCGACGCTGCCGCGCTATTCGCCGCCCGCCGTCGCGGTGCCCGCGCACTATGCAGGCGCACCGGCAGCACCTGCCGAACAAACCGGCTGGCACGTCGCGATGCCGGCCGACGCCGCCGCGCGCGGCGCCTGGTGGACTGTCTTCGACGATGCCGATCTGAACGCGCTCGAAGCGCGCGTCGACGTGTCGAACCAGACGGTGAAGAAAGCCGTCGCCGATCTGCAGCAAGCCCGCGCGATGGTCGACTATCAGCACGCCGGGTTCCTGCCGACGATCACGGCCGGTGCCGCGCAGAGCCGGGCGCGCGTGTCGCAGAACCGGCTCGGCTCGTCGCTCGCCGGCAAGACGACGCCCGACTACCAGGTCGGCGTGGCCGCGAGCTGGGAGCCCGACCTGTTCGGCCGCGTGCGCGACGCGGTGACCGGCGCGCAGGCGAACGCCGCCGCGAGCGCGGCCGACCTGCAGGCCGTGAAGCTGTCGGTCACGGCCGAACTCGCGACCGACTATTTCGCGCTGCGCTCGCTCGACACGCAGAAGCAACTGCTCGACGACACGGTGCATGCGTACGCGGACGCGCTGACGCTGCTCAAGCAGCAACTCGCGGCCGGTGCGATCGACGCGTCGGCGGTCGCGCAAGCCGAGACGCAGCTCGAATCGACCCGCACGCAGGACACCGACATCGATGCGTCGCGTGCGCAGTTGCAGCACGCGATCGCGACGCTCGTCGGCGAAAGCGCGTCGACGTTCGCGCTGCCGCCGCACGTACAGCCGTTCCACGTGCCGGCCATTCCGGCCGGCGTGCCGTCGCAACTGCTGGAGCGGCGGCCCGACATCGCGGCGGCCGAGCGTCGCGTCGCGGCCGCGAACGCGCAGATCGGCGAGGCGCGGGCCGCGTTCTTCCCGGATCTCGTGCTGTCGGCGAGCGCCGGCCTCGAAAGTTCGTTCTTCGCGCCGTGGCTCGCCGCGCCGAGCCTGTTCTGGTCGCTCGGCCCGCAACTCGCCGGCACGCTGTTCGACGGCGGCCGCCGCAGCGCGTCGCTGCGCGGCGCGCATGCGCAATACGACGGTGCGGTCGCCGACTACCGGCAAACCGTGCTCGTCGCGTTCCAGCAGGTCGAGGATCAGTTGTCCGCGCTCGATGCGCTCGCGTCCGAGGCCGGCAGCCAGCAGCGCGCGACCGACGCGGCCGACCTGTCACTGCGGCTGACGACGAATCGCTTCAACGCGGGCGCCGTCAGCTATCTGGACGTGGTGACCGCGCAGACGATCGCGCTGACGAACCGGCGCACGGCCGATCAGATCGACGCGCGCCGGATCGAGGCCGAAGTCGGGTTGCTGAAGGCGCTGGGTGGTGGCTGGCAGGTAAGCGTAAGCGCCGGCTCAGACGCGGAATCGAACACCGACACGCACGAACACGCGGCCGCCGCGCGCCACGAACCCGCCGTCACGCAGCCGGCGGCCGGTTGAACGTGAGCACGAAGCGCGTGCCGCGCGCATCGCTTTCGACCTGCGCGCTGCCGCCGTGCAGCTCCATCACCGAGCGCACGATCGCGAGGCCGAGCCCGGCCGTGCCGCCCGGCGCACCGCCGCTGCGCGCGGGGTCGCCGCGCACGAACCGGTCGAAGATCCGCGGCAGCAGCGCGGGATCGATCGGCTCGCCCGGATTCGCGACGACGACGCGCACCGCATCGGCCGTTTCATCGACGCTCAGCGTGATGACGCCGCCGGCAGGCGCGTATCGCAGCGCGTTCGCGAGCAGATTGCCGACGGCGCGGCGGAACAGCTCGACATCGGCCGTCAGCTGCCCGTGCCCGTCGACGCGCAACGTCGAGCCCGCTTCGTCGGCGAGCCCCTCGAAATACTCCGCGATGCGCTCGAGTTCGTCGCGCACGTCGAACGCGCGCTGCCGCGTGACGAAACTCGGATGCTCGGCGCGCGCGAGAAACAGGACGTTCTCGATCATCCGCGCGAGACGGTCGTATTCCTCGAGATTCGATTCGAGCAGCGTCTGGTACTCGTCGACCGACCGCGGCCGCGCGAGCGCGACTTCCGTGGCGCCGCGCATGTTGTTCAGCGGCGTGCGCAGGTCGTGCGCGAGATCGGCGCTGAATTGCGACAGATGCGCGAATGCCTGCTGCAGGCGGCCGAGCATCGCGTTCTGCGCGTCGACCAGCGCGCGCAGCTCGGGCGGCGCGCGCGACGCGTCGAGCCGCGTGTCGAGCTTGTCGACCGTGATCCGGCCGGTGTTGTCGACGATCTCGCGCAACGGCGCGAGCGCCGTGCGGATCAGCCAATAGCCGAGCAGCAGCGCGAACAGCGCGCCGAGCCCGCCGGCGAGCTTGAGCCGGTCGCGGTAGCCGTCGAGCAGATCGGCCCGGTCGCGCATGTTGCGCGCGATCGCGATGCGGATCGGCGTGCGGTCGCCGAGCGCGGCCTCGATCACGACGCCGCGCATCGGCGTGCCGCCGTCGGCGGTCCACGTGACGAGCCGGTCGTCCGTGATCCGGTCGTTCGCCGGAACCGGCACCGCGCGTGGCGCAAAGAGCTGCGCGTCGGCCAGCGGCGCCGACGCGGCTGCCGGCGCGTCGTCGAGTGCGGCGAGCCGGACGTTGTGGCGCGCGAGCACGTCGCCCCCCGCATCGACGACGACCATCGACAGCGCCTCGTTGCCCAGCACCTGGCTCGTCAGCCGCTCCGCGTGCGAGCGAACCGCGTCGAGCGACTCGAGTTCGCCCGCGAGCCGGCGCGTGTGGCGCGCGGCCAGCACGATGTCGAGATCGTCCTGGGTGTTCACCTGCCGCTCGAGGCCCGCATACACGTACGCGCCGACGAGCGCGAACGCGGCCAGCGTGGTCGCGGCGAACGCGAGCGCGAGCGTCGCGGCCAGCGAGCGCGGCCGCGTCATGCGTCGTCCTTCGGTTCGAGCACGTAGCCGACGCCGCGCACGGTATGGATCAGCTTGACCGGGAACGCGTCGTCGATCTTCGCGCGCAGGCGCCGGATCGCGACCTCGACGACGTTGGTGTCGCTGTCGAAATTCATGTCCCACACGTACGACGCGATCTGCGTGCGGCTCAGCACCTCGCCCTGGCGGCGCGCGAGCAGCTGCAGCAGCGAGAATTCCCGCGGCGTCAGGTCGATCCGCGTGGCGCCGCGCTTCACGCGGCGGCGCACCACGTCGATGTCCAGATCGCCGACCGCCAGATGCTCGGTCTCGCGCGGCGGCCCGCGACGCGCGAGCGTGCGGATCCGGGCGAGCAGCTCGACGAACGCGAACGGCTTCACGAGGTAGTCGTCCGCGCCGAGTTCGAGGCCGTGCACGCGGTCCTGCACGTCGTCGCGCGCGGTCAGGAACAGCACCGGCGTCGTGTGCGTGTCGCGCAGCCGCTTGAGCACGCCCCAGCCGTCGAGCACGGGCAGCATCACGTCGAGCACGATCACGTCGTAACGCTCTTCCTGCGCGAGCATCAGCCCTTCGCCGCCGTCCTTCGCGAGATCGACGCTGAAACCCGATTCCTCGAGCCCCTTCTTCAGGTACGCGCCCGTCTTCGGTTCGTCTTCGACTATCAGGATGCGCATCGCCGGCTCCGTCGCATTCGTGGGGACATGCGGCGATGTTACCGGGAAACGGCGACGCGGCGCCGCTGCGTGCAAGCGCGAATGGCGTAGATGACAAAACCGTAATCAGCCGGTCAGCCTGGCGTGCGGTTGCACGAAAACAGGGACACATTGACATCGCGGACGGGTTCGGCCGCGTGCGCCAACGCCGGCCGTCCATGCGGTTCACCGCTGTTCGCGCGCGCCGGACGGAACGGCGCGGCCGGCGCCGGTCAGGCTAACGCCGCCGGCTCGCGCAGGGCGGCTCGCTCACCCCGACGCGGGCGACCCAGCCGCGGTAGAACGCGCGGTACTTCAGCACGAGCTTGTCGTACCGGCTGTACGCACCGCCGCCGTCCGGCTTCATCCCGTTCCAGATCCTGACGTCGTACCCCGCCGCCTGCCGGGTCTGGAGCCCGAACAGCAGGTAGTCGATCGCGCGCCGCGGCACGCCGCGGCCTTCCTGATCGAGATCAGCATGTGCATGACGTTCTTGCCGTCGCTCACCGGCGTCACGCACTGGAGCAGCTTGTATTTGACGTCTGCGTCCAGCGCGACGGTCATCACGCATCCGCCCGGGTAGCCGTCGAAGTGCAGGTTCATCTGCGACATGTTCATGCCAAGCGCGCGCGACAGCATGCCGAACGGCCCGAAGAGATCAGGCGCGCCGCGAGCGCGTGGATCGTCACCGCGGTGTTCTCGAGCCCGCGGGAGAACAGAAAGGCCATGAAGACGAGCACATTCACGGAAGCGCGAATCGCATTCGCGCTGAAACACTTCAACGGCGTGCCAGCGCTGGCCGGCCGCGAACCGCGACACTGACGAATCGGGGAGGCCGCGTGCCCATCCAGGAAGCCTTGCTGAAGATGTCGATGTACGTGTCGCTGGTGCCGATCGTGCCGGGGCCGACCAATACGCTGCTGCTGTCGTCCGGCTTGAAGGTCCGCTTGCGTGGCACCTGGCCGCTGATCGTCGCCGAGGCGCTCGCTACGCGATCGCGATTGCCGGATGGGGATTCTTCCTGTCCGCGCTCGCTGCGGGCCGGCCCTGGCTTTATGACGCGGTCAAGCTCGCGAGTTCCATCTACATCTTTTTCCTCGCGCTGAAGATGTGGACGCGTAAAGCAAGCTGGGCGGCGCGCGGCGCTTCATTGCGCGACGCCGCGCTTCGGAAACCGCATCGCTATGACGAGCCCGCCGTCGGCCGCGTTGGCAATTTGCAGCGTGCCGCCGTGATGGCGAACGAGGCGGTGAACGATCGCCAGGCCCAAACCGCTGTGCGAGGTGCCGCCGCGAGCGGGATCGAGCCGGACAAACGGACGCAGCACGCGATCCAGATCAGGCTCGGATACGCCGGGCCCGTGGTCTCGCACCACGAGTTCGTAGTGCTCGCCATGCGCTCGCGTGGTGATCTCCACGGGCGGCTCGCCGTAGGTCAGCGCATTTTCGACGAGGTTCGAGAGCGTGCGGTCGATGTCGACCGCGGGTAGCATGAAGTCGGGCCCCGCGTGAAGATCAAGCGTGACGAGCGCATCCCGGTGCGCCTCGCCGCTCGGACCCAGCGCGTCGGTGTAATCGCGACGGCAATGCGTGTCCACGCTGATCCGCGGCGAGCCTTCGGGGATCTCGCGCGCAAAGTCGAGAAACTGCGTGATGACACGCGACATGGATTCGGTATCGCGCAGAAAACCCTCGCGATCGCCACGATCGGTCAGCAGGTCTGCCCGCACCTGCATGCGTGTGATCGGTGTGCGCAGGTCGTGCGCGATACTCGCCAGCATCACGGCGCGCTCGCGCTCGGCCACGGCCAGCTCGCCGGTCATGTCGTTGAAGTCGCCGATCAGCTCGCGCAATTCGCGCGGCCCGCGCTTGCGCACCATGTTCAGATGGTGGCCGGTGCGATGTTCGCGCGCGGCTGCGGCAAGATCGCGAATGGGGCGATTCAATTGCCACGCAAGCACGACGGCAACCACGATGGCGAACATCAGCGTCAACGCCAGCGCCCCGGTGAAACGGCTCAGCGGCACCTCGGCTTGCGGCAGCACGATGCCACGCGTGCTGCCCGCGGGGAGCACGCGCAGCGTGCCGTCGTCGTCCATTGCCACGTGAGTGCCCGGCGGCAGCACGTGCCGCAATTGCCGTTCGATGGGCCCGTTCGTGTCGTCGCGAAAGCGCCGCGCGTCGGCGGCCGGCAGTTGCTTCAGGTCCACGAACGAAATACCGAGGATGTCCGCCCCGGACCGCTCGCCGTCGCCGCCCCGCCCGTCCATGCCGGCGGCAACCTCCACGACGCGCGAAATATGGAAGGCGGCGAGGCTCGCGCGCGTTCGCTCGATCAACAGCAGCGACGTGAGATGAACCAGCATCAGCAGGCCCACCGTGGTGATGACGAGCCGGCCGAACATCGTATCAAGTGGATTCTTCATCGGCCGGGTGGTCGGGAATGAACATGTAGCCGATCCCGCGCACGGTTTGCAGCCGTCGGGGATTGGACGGGTCGTCCTCGATCAGGCGGCGCAGGCGCCATACCGGCACGTCGATGCCGCGCTCGGTCACTTCGGCATCCGGACCGTGGAGCAATTCGATGAGCCGCGTACGCGAAAGCGTTTCCATGGGGTGCGAGGCCAGCACCTCGAGCAGCGCGTACTCGCCGCCGGTGAGCTTCACGGGCGTGCCTTCGCACAGCAGCGTGCGCGTCGCGAAATCCAGTTCGAAGCGGCCGAACCTGAACGGGGCGGGCTTCTCCTGCACCGCTGTCGTCCGCGGTGGCCCTTGGCGGCGCAGCACTGCCTGGATGCGCGCGAGCAGTTCCTGTGGCATGAACGGCTTGCCCAGATAGTCGTCCGCCCCGAGTTCGAGCCCGAGCACGCGGTCAATGCCTTCGGCGCGCGCGGTCAGCATGATGACGGGAATCGTGTCGCCGCTCGCGCGCAGCTGCTTGAGCGCGGTGAGGCCATCCACGCCCGGCATCATGAGGTCCAGCACGATGATGGCCGGCCGTTCGCGCTCCAGCCGCCGCGCGAGATTCGTTGCATCGTGCAGAACGGAGAACTCGATGCCGCGCTGCTGGAAGAACCTGCGCAGCAGGTCGCGCAGTTCCGCATCGTCGTCGACGAGCAGGACTTGCGGCGCGGAGCCGGGGATGGAAGGTGGGTGCATTTCAGGTATTCAGGGCGGCGTGAGGACGAAATGATGGTAGCCCGGATACGATCTGACTGGCTTTCGAAATATTACTGTGATTTGCGATTCCTAACGGAACCGGCACAAGGGTCGGGCCGCGAGGGTATTACGTATGCCGAAATCCCGATTCTCTTCCCCCTCTCCAGGCGCGTCACTGGACAGTAAGTTTCCGTAAGCACAAAAAAATGCGCCGTCGGTAGCGTTACGCCTTGTCCAGCACCGGCACCGCCCAGGTCCCCCTGAAGCGTCCGGAGCCGTCCCGTTCTCGCATCGCGCGACATCGCGATGTCCAAACAGGTCAAAGATGAAGACGCCCATTCTCGCGAACCACGCGCACCACCCCATGACGTACAGGCCGCGCCAGCTGTTTGCCGCACTCTCGATCCTTGCGATAGTCGGAACCGCCGGCTGCAACAGGCAAACCGGCGCACCGCCCGGCGGCTTCGCCACGCAGACCGCCCAGGTGGGCGTGCTCTCGCTCGCGCCGCAGCGGATCGTCGAAACGACCGAACTTTCCGGCCGCCTTTCCGCGCAGAAGGTCTCCGACGTACGACCGCAGGTGAGCGGCATCATCCTCAAGCGCTTGTTCGTGGAAGGCAGTGACGTGAAGGCGGGCCAGGTGCTCTACCAGATCGATCCGGCCACCTACCAGGCTGCCTACGACCAGGCACGCGGCACGCTGGAAAACGCCCGCGCCACGCTGGCTTCGGCGAAGACGAAAGCGGACCGCTTCACCGAACTCGTGAAGATCAACGCCGTGAGCAAGCAGGACTACGACGACGCCGTCGCCGCGGTTCGCGCAGACGCCGCGAGCGTCACGGCCGACGAGGCAGCGCTCGAATCCGCGCGCGTGAACCTCGAATACACGCACGTGCGTGCGCCCATCTCCGGACGCATCGGCGCATCGACCGTGACGGAAGGCGCGCTCGTGACCTCGAACCAGACCACCGCGCTCGCCACCATCCAGGCGTTCGACCGGATGTACCTCGACGTCACGCGCCCCAGCACGGAATGGCTGAGGCTTCGCAAGGCCTTCGCTTCCGGGCGCCTGAAGAAAACGGGCAGCGACAGCGCCGCCGTCACGCTCGTGATGGAAGACGGCACCGAATACGCCCACCCCGGCGCGCTGCAGTTCTCCGGCGTCACGGTGGACGCCACCACCGGGTCGGTCACGCTGCGCAGCACGTTCCCGAACCCCGAACGCGAATTGCTTCCCGGCATGTTCGTGCGCGCCCGCCTGGAAGAAGGCGAGAACGACAACGCGATACTCGTGCCGCAGATGGCCGTGACGCGCGCGTCGGACGGCAAGGCGAGCGTCTACGTCGTGGATGCGGCCGGCAACGCGCGGCAAGTGCAAGTCACGGCCGACAACGCATTCCGGGACCAATGGATCGTGACCTCGGGCCTGCACGCCGGCGACCGCGTGATCGTGAGCGGCCTGCAGAGCGTGCATGCGGGCGCGCCGGTCAAGGTGGCGGCCGATACGCCGCAGACGCAGGCGAACGCGGCATCCGCGGCACCCGCGACGGACACCGCCTCGACCGTGTCGGCACGACGCTAGGCGGAGAACGGCATGGCAGAGTTCTTCATCAAGCGCCCCATTCTCGCGTGGGTCATGGCCATCGTCATCATGCTGGTGGGCGCGGCGGCGGTCACGAGTCTTCCCGTCGCGCAGTACCCCACCATCGCGCCGCCCTCCGTGCAGGTGACGGCCACTTACCCCGGCGCCTCCGCCGACACCGTCGCGGCAACCGTGACCCAGGTGATCGAGCAGAAGCTGAGCGGCATCGACAACGTGCTGTACATGTCGTCCACGAGCAGTTCCGCCGGGCAAGCCACCATCACGCTGACGTTCAATCCCGGAACGAATCCCGACATCGCGCAGGTACAGGTGCAGAACAAGGTGACGCAGGCCACGCCTACCCTGCCCCAAACGGTGCAGGAGCAAGGTGTGCAGGTCGCGAAGGCGTCGACGAGCTTCCTCATGATCGTCGCGCTCTCGTCGCCGGGCGGCACCTGGAATTCGGTGGATCTCGGCAACATCATCGCGACCCGGATCGAAGATCCGCTCGCGCAGTTGAACGGCGTGGGCGACGTGACGCTGTTCGGCGCGCAGCACGCGATGCGCATCTGGCTCAACCCGGTGAAGCTGCGCAGTTTCGGACTCGCGCCCTCCGACGTGACCACGGCCATCACGAACCAGAACGTCGAGCTTTCCACGGGGCAGGTCGGCGGCTCGCCGGCAACGGATTCGCAGGCCATCAACGCGACCATCCGCTCGTCGAGTCTGCTGACGAGCGCCGACCAGTTCGCCGACATCCTGCTGCGCGTGAACAGCGACGGCTCGCGCGTGCTGCTGAAGGACGTGGCGCGCGTCGAGGTGGGAGGCGACAGCTACGACACCGCGTCTCGTCTGAACGGCAAGCCGGCATCCGCGCTCGCCATCAAGCTCGCCACCGGCGCCAACGCGCTGGACGCGGCCAACGCCGTGCGCGCGAAGCTCGCCGAGATCCAGCTGCAATTGCCGAAGGACGTCGCGATCAGTTACCCGTACGACACCACGCCGTTCGTTCGCATCTCGATCGAAGAGGTCGTGAAGACGCTGTTCGAAGCGGTCGTACTGGTCTTCCTCGTGATGTACCTGTTCCTGCAGAACGTGCGCGCCACGCTGATTCCGACCCTCGTGGTGCCCGTTGCGCTGCTCGGCACGTTCGGCGTGATGTCGATGATCGGTTTTTCGATCAACGTACTCTCGATGTTCGCGATGGTGCTCGCCATCGGCCTGCTCGTGGACGACGCCATCGTGGTGGTGGAAAACGTCGAGCGCATCATGAGCGAGGAGAAGCTCGGCCCGAAGGAAGCCACGCACAAGGCGATGGGGCAGATTACCGGCGCCCTGGTCGGCGTGACCACCGTGCTCACCGCCGTCTTCATTCCGATGGCGTTCTTCGGGGGCTCCACGGGCGCGATCTACCGGCAGTTCTCCATCACCATCGTCTCGGCGATGCTGCTGTCGGTCATGCTCGCGCTTACGCTCACGCCGGCGCTGTGCGCCACGCTGCTCAAGCGCGCCGACGTGGAGCACCACGCAAAGCGCGGCTTCTTCGGCTGGTTCAACCGGTGGTTCGCCAAGCGCAACGCGGGCTACAGTTCCTCGCTCGCACGCGTGGTCGCGCGACCCGCGCGTTACATGCTGCTCTACGGCGCGATCGCCGGCGTCGTGGCGTTGCTCTACGTCACGTTGCCCTCCTCGTTCCTGCCTGACGAAGACCAGGGCTACTTCATCGTGTCGATCAGCGCGCCCGCGGGCACGCCGGCCTCGCGTACGCTGAAGACGGTGGAGGCCGTGGAGCAGTACGTGCTGAAGGACGAGCCGGGCGTCAAGCAGGTCATCGCCATCAACGGCTTCAGCTTCAACGGCCAGGGGCAGAACAACGCCATCGCGTTCGTGACGCTCAAGGACTGGAGCCTGCGCGGTTCGCGCGACAGCGTGTCGGCCATCATCGCGCGCGCCAACCAGCATTTCGCCGGCAATCGCGACGCGCGCATCTTCGTGCTGAACCCGCCCGCCATTCAGGAACTGGGTACGCAAAGCGGCCTCGACTTCGAGATAGAAGATCGCGGTGGCGCAGGCCACGACAAGCTGCTCGCGGTGCGCAACCAGTTTCTCGGCATGGCGTCGAAGGAGCCGACGCTCGCGATGGTGCGCCCGGCCGGCCTTGAAGACACGCCGCAGCTGCAGGTGGACATCGACCGCGAAAAAGCCAACGCGCTGGGGCTTTCCATCTCCGACGTCAACGCGACGCTGCAGACCGCGTTCGGTTCGTCCTACGTGAACAACTACATCGACACGGGGCGCGTGCAGAAAGTCTATGTGCAGTCGGACGCGCCGTATCGCATGATGCCCGCCGACCTTGGCGACTGGTATGTGAAGGCAAGCAGCAGTGCGTCGAGTTCGTCGTCGTCCTCGTCCTCGAGCACCACCACGAGCACGACAGGCTACGACTCCACGATGGTGCCCTTCTCGTCGTTCGCAAAGAGCCACTGGACGTTCGGGCCGCCACAGATCGAGCGCTACAACCGGCAGCTCGCCACCGGCATTTCGGCCGCCACGCGGCCCGGCGTGAGCACCGGCGAGGCAATGACGGCAGTCGAACAGCTTGCACGCAAACTGCCGCCCGGCTTCGCCGTGGAATGGACGGGCCAGTCGTATCAGGAGAAGCAGGCCGGCTCGCAAGCCACGGTGCTCTATGCGATCTCGCTCGTCGTCGTGTTCCTGTGCCTGGCGGGCCTCTACGAAAGCTGGTCGATTCCGCTTGCGGTGCTGCTCGTCGTGCCGCTCGGTGTGCTGGGCGCGTTACTTGCCGCTCATGGGCGCGGGCTTTCGAACGACATCTATTTCAAGGTGGGGCTGCTGGCCACTATCGGTCTGTCCACGAAGAACGCCATCTTGATCGTCGAGTTCGCGAAGGATCTGCAAGCGCAGGGACGCAGCCTCGTGGACGCCGTACTCGAAGCCGCCCACATGCGGCTGCGCCCCATTCTCATGACTTCGCTCGCGTTCGTGTTCGGCGTGCTGCCGCTCGTCATCAGTACGGGTGCCGGCGCCGGCGCACGCCACGCCATCGGCACGGGCGTGACGGGCGGCATGATCGCGGCCACGGTGCTCGCCATCTTCTTCGTACCGGTCTTCTTCGTCGTGGTGCGCAGACTGTTCAACGAACACGGTCACACGACGGACTCCGCCGACATCAACGAGGGCAACGCATGAAACGCACACTGATCGCCCTTGTCTGCACGGGCATGCTGGCAGGCTGCACGCTGGACCCGACGTACCAAAGGCCGGCCGCACCGGTCGACAATACCTGGTCCACCGTGCCCTCGCGGTCGCAGCCGAAGGCCGCGCAGAGCACGGCTGCGGCACCGCTGGGAGCCGACCTCGGCTGGCGCGACTTCTTCAAGGATCCGCAACTGCAAAAGCTGATCGAACTCGCGCTCGTGAACAACCGCGACATGCGCGTGGCCGCGCTCAACGTGGCGCAGTACGAAGCGCAGTACCGCATTGCGCGCGCCAACGTCGGACCGGCCATCAACGCATCCGGCTCGATCACGCGCGAACGCGTGGCCGGCTCCACGGGCGCATACGGTTCGAGCAGCGCGAGCGTGGGCCTCACATCGTGGGAAATCGACTTCTTCGGCCGCCTGCGCAGCCTCAAGCGCCAGGCGCTGGAGCAGTACCTCGCCACGGACGCCGCGCGCACCAGCACGCAGATCAGCCTGATCGCGACCGTCGCCACCGACTATCTGCAACTGCGCTCCGACGAGACTTCGTTGCAGATCGCGCAGAACACCGTGGATGCGGACCAGCACACCTACGATCTCACGGTGAACATGATGAAAATGGGCAGCGCGTCGCTGCAGGACGTGCGCCAGGCCGAAAATTCGCTGGCGAGCGCGCGGTCGAGTCTCGCCTCGTACACGCGTGCGGTCGCGCAGGACCGCAACAACCTGGTGGCCGAAATCGGTGCGCCGCTGCCCGACGATCTGCCGCAGGGCCCTTCGCTGATGGAAAGCGAGCACACGTTCGCGGACATTGGCGAAGGCGTGCCGTCGGATCTGCTCGCGCGCCGGCCCGACATCGTCGAAGCCGAGCACACGCTGAAGGCCGCCAACGCCAACATCGGTGCGGCGCGCGCCGCGTTCTTTCCGAAGATCGAGCTGACGGCTTCCGCGGGCACCACGAGCGGCAGCCTCTCGAACCTGTTCAAGGCGGGCACGGGGGCGTGGACGTTTGCGCCGACCCTCTCGGTGCCGCTCTTCGATTTCGGCTACAACCGCGCCACGCTGGACGTGGCGAAAGTCGAGAAGGACATCGACGTCGCCAACTATGAAAAGGCCATCCAGACGGCGTTCAAGGAGGTGTCGAATGCACTCGCGGGACGCACCACGTACGTCACCCAGGTCGCCGCGGATCGCGACTACGTCGAGTCCGCGCGGCAATACTACGACCTCGCGCAGGCACGCTACCGCAGCGGCACCGACAGCTTCCTGACCCTGCTCGACGCGCAGCGCACGCTCTACGCCGCGCAACAGCAACTGGTCACGGACATGCTCGCCAAGCAGTCCAATCTCATCACGCTGTACAAGGTGCTGGGCGGCGGCTGGCGGGAAACGAGCGCGGTGGCGCAGCGGTAGCCTCCGTACGCCCGTGACCGACGCGCTTTCGCACATCACGGGCGTCTTGCCATCGATGCCTCGTTCCCCCGCAGGAACGGACTGCTAAAAACAGCGATGCGCACGACGGATCGCGCGCGGTTCTCGCGAAAGCCCATCTTTCTGGCCCATCCTCGCCCGGCCCTCCCACGTGCAATCTTTTTGCATGCCGACAGCGGCATGCGGGCGTCTCGTCCGCCTGGCCAGCGACCGAAAAGTGACCCTCCTAACATCATAGGATTGCATTTTCACATTTAATGTGATTTTATTATCACCTGTCGCGAGCGGCCGCCGACCATGCGCGCGCCGCGGCGCATCCCATACCAAGGAAGAGACGCAGATGGAGACAATCGCCGTCATCGGCAGCAACATGGTCGACCTCGTGACCTATGTCGCGCGCATGCCCGCCCGGGGCGAGACGCTGGAGGCCCCGAACTTCGAGCTCGGCTGCGGCGGCAAGGGCGCGAACCAGGCCGTCGCGGCCGCGCGCCTCGGCGCGCGCGTCGTGATGGTCACGAAAGTCGGCGACGACGTGTTCGCCGACAACACGATCCGCAACTTCGAGCGCGAAGGCATCGACACCACGCACGTGCGCAAGGTCGCCGGCGTGCCGAGCGGCGTCGCGCCGATCTTCGTCGAACCCGATTCGAGCAACAGCATCCTGATCGTCAAGGGCGCGAACCGCCACCTGCGGCCGGCCGACATCGACGCGGCCGCGCCGATGCTCGCCGAATGCGCGCTGATCGTGCTGCAGCTCGAGATCGAGCTCGACACCGTCTATCACGCGATCGAATTCGGCGCGCGGCACGGCATTCCGGTGCTGCTGAATCCCGCACCGGCGGTCGCCGACCTCGATTTCGAACGCATCCGTTCCGTCGAATTCTTCGTGCCGAACGAAACCGAGCTCGCGATCGTGTCGGGTATGCCGGTCGATTCGCGCGAAAGTGCGACCCGCGCCGCCGAAGCGCTGGTCGCGCGCGGGCTCAAGCACGTGCTCGTCACGCTCGGTAGCAACGGTTCGCTGCTGGTGTCGCGCGACGGCGTGCGGCACGTGCCGGGCGTGCCGGTCGACGCGCGCGACACGACGGGGGCGGGCGATGCCTATATCGGTTGCTTCGCACGCTGCTATGCGGCGTCGCGCGACGCGATCGATGCGATGCGTTACGCATCCGCGTACGCCGCGCATTCGGTCACGGGCCTCGGCACGCAAAAGTCGTACGCCGACGCCGCGACGTTCGAACGCTTTCTCCGCGACGCCGGCTTCTGACCGGCGCCTTCATCGACGAGACATTGGGAAGGAGACACCCATGAGCCGAACCCGGATCGAACACGCCCCCGACGGCTATTACCTGAATCGCACGCCGCTCTTCGCGTTCACGCTGCTGTGCTGCCTGTTCGCGCTGTGGGGCACCGCCGCGAACCTGAACGACGTGCTGATCGCGCAGTTCAAGAAATCGTTCTTCCTGTCCGATTTCGAATCGGCGTTCGTGCAGTCCGCGTTCTATCTCGGCTACTTCTTCCTTGCGATTCCGGCCGCGACCGTCGTGAAGAAGTTCAGCTACAAGACGACGATCCTCGTCGGCCTGCTGCTCTACACAACCGGCTGCCTGCTGTTCTTCCCGGCCGCGTCGATGGCGAAGTACGGAATGTTCCTCGTCGCGCTGTTCGTGATCGCCGCGGGCCTGTCGTTCCTCGAAACGGCGTCGAACTCGTATTCGACGCTGATGGGCCCGCGCGGCACCAGCACCCGGCGCCTGAACATCTCGCAGACGTTCTATCCGTTCGGCGCGATGGCCGGCGTCTACATGGGCAGCTTCCTGATCTTCAAGGAAGGCGACGCGTCGCATGCGCAGCTCGCGGCGATGTCGGCCGCCGACGCGCACACGCATCAGCTCGCGATGATCCAGGCGACGCTCGAGCCGTACAAGTGGCTGATCGTCGTGCTCGTCGCGGTGTTCATCGTGTTTGCGCTCACGCCGTACCCGGCCTGCAAGGGCAACGGCACGGGCGCGGTCACGCACCGGATCGACGCGCGCGGCACGCTCGCGCGGCTGCTCGGCAACCGGCGCTTCGTCGCGGGAGTCGTCGCGCAATTCCTGTACGTCGGCGCGCAGGTCGGCGTATGGAGCTTCACGATCCGGCTCGCGATGCAGATCGGCGGCCTCACCGAGCGCGGCGCGTCGCGCTACCTGCTCGCGACCTTCTTCGCGTTCTTCGTCGGCAAGCTGGTCGCGACGCTCGTGATGAAACGCGTCGGGCCGGCCAAGGTGCTGATCGTCTACGGCATCCTGTGCATCGCGCTGCTCGCGTACACGATCAGCGTGCACAACATCACGGCCGTCTATGCGGCCGTGTGCGTGAGCGTCTTCCTCGGCCCGTGCTGGCCGACGATCTACGGGCTGACGATCGACGGCCTCGGCAAGGACACCGAATACGGCGGCTCGATCCTCGTGATGAGCATCGTCGGCGGCGCGGTCGTGCCGCTGATCCAGGGGCTGATCTCGGATCACACCGGCGGCAACATGCAGCTCGCGTTCGTCGTGCCGCTCGTCTGCTTCGTCGTGATCGTCTACTACGGCTTCTACTGCCTGCGTCACCTGCCGGCGGCGACGCCCGACGCGGCGGCCGACGGCCACGCGTCCACGCGCTACGCCGCGACGCGCAACACGTCGGGAGCCTGACGATGCGGGGCGAGATCGAACTGCGGCGCGACGACTTCCGCGAAACACCGCGCACGCTGTACCGCACCGACGGCCTCACCGTGATCGCGTTCGCGTATCCGTCCGGCGTCGAGGCGCTGAAGCTCGCGAACCGTCGCGGCCATCTCGTCGTGCTGCCGTATCTCGGCCAGATGATCTGGGCGGCCGAATTCGACGGCCGCGACCTGACGATGAAGCACATGTTCCGGCAGCCGAAGCGCGTGGCGTCGATCATCGACACCTACGGCTGCTTCATGTTCCACAGCGGACTGCTGCGCAACGGCTGCCCGGGGCCGGACGACACGCACGCGCTGCACGGCGAGATGCCGTGCGCGCCGATGGACCGCGCGAGCCTCGTCGTCGGCGCGGATGCGCGCGGCGCGACGGTCGAGGTGACCGGCGAGTACGAATACGTGCAGGGCTTCGGCAGCCACTACGTCGCGCGTCCGTCGGTGCGGCTGGCCGAGCACGATGCGCGGATGACGATCGCGATGGACGTGACGAACCTCGGCGGCGCGCCGATGGACCTGATGTACATGGCCCACCTGAACTACGCGTACGTGCCGGGCGGCCGCTTCGAGCAGTCGCTCCCGCCTGGCGGCATGCGGCTGCGCGACAGCGTGCCCGCGCACGTGAAGCCGACCGCCGCGTGGCGCGACTACACGGCCACGCTCGCGCGCGATCCGGCGCGGCTCGCGACGCTCGATGCGCCCGCGCTGTACGACCCCGAGATCGTGTTCTTCATGAACGAGGTTGAAACGGACGGCGACGGCGTCGCGCATTTCCGGCTCGCGCATCCGGACGGCGGCGCGTTCCACACCGCGTACCGCCCCGCGCAATTCCCGCATGCGACGCGCTGGATCCTGCACAACGCGGACCAGCAGGTCGCCGCGTTCGCGTTGCCGTCGACCTGCGAGCCCGAAGGTTACGAAGCCGAACGCCGCAAGGGCCACGTCGCGGCGCTGGCGCCGGGCGCGTCGCGCCGCTTCGACGTGGTCACCGGCTACCTGAGCGCGGCGGAAGCGCGCGATGCGTGATGTGATGGAAAACGTGATGAAAACCGCGACGAAAAGCGCGACGCCCCGCGCGCCGCACGCCCGCGCCGCCTCACGTCACGAGCGCGATCCCGTGCTCGCGGATCGCGGTTTCGTAGCGACGGCTCAGTTGTCCGTCGGAGATCACGTAGTTGAAATCGGTCAGTTCCGCGAAATAGGCCGCGCGCACTTCGTCGAACTTCGTGTGGTCGACCAGCAGGAAGCGGTTCTGCGCGCGCGCCATCACCTTCTTCTTCGCATCGACTTCGTGGAAGTTGAAGCACGTGACGCCGCAGCGGTCGCTCACGCCAGCGGCCGAGATGAACGCCTTCGACACGCGCACCGAATCGAGGATGCCCGTTTCGGCAACCGATTCGAACACCATGTTCTGGCGGTGATACGCGCCGCCGCACAGGATCACGTTGCAATGCGGCTTCTGCTGCAGCTTCGCGAACACGTTCAGCGAATTGCAGACCGCCGTGAATTCGAGGTCGTCGGCAATGAAATCGACGATGAACGGCGTGGTCGACCCGCAGTCGACGAAGATCGTGTCGCCGGTCGTCACGAATTGCGCGGCCAGCTTGCCGATGCGGCGCTTTTCCTCGGTCTGCCGGTTGTTCTCGGCGCTGATCAGGTATTCGCCGATGTCGCTGCGCTGCGCGGCGAAATGGCGCGTCACGTAGCCGCCGATCAGGCTGAGGCCGTGCGGGTTGTCCGCGAGATCGCGGCGGATCGTCATTTCGGACACGCCGAACAACTCGGCGACTTCCTTCAGATGAATCGCGTTCTGCCCTTGCAGCACGTTCATCAATGTCTTGATCCGCTCGCCCTTCTTTGTTTCCATGCCTGTATCCTGCGTGCCCGCCGCGTGAGTCGCTCGTCGTGCCGGGCGCGCGGGCCCGGCCGGAATGTCGTATTTGTAACAAACCGATGTGAAAACATCAACTTTCCGTGTGCCCTTTCCGCACACGATCCGTGGAGTCCTGACACATGCCGCTTTCCAACGCCCAACTCGCCCAAACCATCGATCACACGCTGCTCGCGCCCGACGCGAGCGACGCGCAGATCCGCGAACTCTGCCGCCAGGCGGCCGAGCATCGCTTTTACTCGGTCTGCGTGAATTCGGCGAACGTGCCGCTCGCCGCGCGCGAGCTGGCCGATACCGGCGTGCTCGTGTGTGCCGTGGTCGGCTTTCCGCTCGGCGCGGGGCTGTCCGCCACGAAGGCATTCGAAGCCACCGCCGCGATCGCGGCGGGCGCCGGCGAGATCGACATGGTGATCAACATCGGCGCGCTGAAAAGCGGCCGCGCCGACGACGTGAAGGCCGACATCGACGCCGTGCATCGCGCGTGCGGCACGGTGCCGCTCAAGGTGATCCTCGAAACGGGGTTGCTGACCGACGGCGAGAAGGTGCGCGTGTGCGAGATGTGCCGCGATCTCGGCGTCGCGTTCGTGAAGACGTCGACCGGGTTCGGCCACGGCGGCGCGACGCTCGCCGACGTCGCGCTGATGCGCCGCACGGTCGGACCGACGCTCGGCGTGAAGGCGTCGGGCGGCGTGCGCGACCGCGCGGCCGCGCTCGCGATGCTCGAAGCGGGCGCGACGCGGCTCGGTACGAGCTCAGGGGTGGCGATCGTCAGCGATCAGGCGGGCGGCGGATCGGGATACTGACGCGCGAACGGCCGGCCTTCGCACGCGTGCATCACGCGTCAAGACTGGCCGTCGAAACGCCTCGCGCAGGTTCCGGCCGGCCCCGGTCCGACGTCGGACGCACGCCAGGCGACGACCGATGCGGCACACGCCATCGACGGCCAGCACGGCGATGCTGCGATCGGTGGTGCACACATCGGCTGCACCACCGCTACGGCGGCGCCGGCCGGGTACTGCGCTCGCCCGGCACGTGGCGGCATCGCGACGTCCACGTTGCCCCGCCCGCGCCATTCACGACCCGATAGCCCTTGTCGCAGAACGCGTCGGGCTGCTCGGCCGTCGGCAACCAACGTAAGGTATCGAACAGAAGCGTCCCTCGCGAAAATACGAAAATCGAAAGATCAGAGGCCGTCTGCATCGCTTCGCGATCCGTGAACTCATCGTCAAGGCTCCAATGCAAGCCAATCTTCGGTCCCGGTTCCATCACGACGGCTTTGCGGTCATCAACGGGCTGATCGACACCGCGGAGATCGAGGACTTGCGCGAAATCGGCCATCGTCTGCTCGGCAGTCGCACGGGCTACGCCCAGGGCCTGATGTTCGATTTCTATCCCGAGTCGAACGGGGGCGATTCCGGGCCTCAACTTCTCCAACTTCACTGGGCGTCCTATTTCGAGCGTCGGCTAGCGAAACTCCGTATCCGCTGCGCCGCGTTCGATATCGCCAAGGCGCTGCTCGGCCCGAATGTTCGTTTTGCCGGCGACAGCTTTTTCCTGAAGCAGTCGCGTACGGACACCGTGACGCCATGGCATCAGGACGACGCGTTTACCGACGCGCGCATCGACCATCGCGAAGTCAACTTCTGGATTCCGTTGCAAGCCGTGTCGGTCGACAACGGGTGCATGCGGTTCATCCCCGGGTCTCACCTGTACGACGTCCTTCCGCACGTACCGCTCGGGGGCGACGTGACCGCCCATGGACTCGAGTGTGTCGGCGGATTCGATCCGGCGCGCGCCGTGACGTGTCCGTTGATGCCGGGAGACTGCACCGTGCATGCGGGGCGCACGCTGCACGCCGCGGGGGCAAACTTCTCGGATCGGCCGCGGTACGCGTATGCGCTGAATTTCCGGTTACCACGACGGTGCTCGAGTACGACGACGAACTTTCCCTGGCACGACACGTGGCGCCCCTCGCGCATCGAGCGCTCGCACGCGTCCCGGAATCTACGTGGGTGCTGGCCGTCCCTTCTGCACGAACTGTACACGTTCGATTTTCGCAATCCGTTCGAGTGGCGACTCGCGGGCGGCAGGATCGCGCGTTGGCTGAACGCGCCGCGGCAACCGATGCGCGAACCCGAGCCGGAATGAATCGCGGCGGGATCGGTGGAGCGCCGCCCCATCTCCCGTACGCGCGGGTCGGCGGAAATTTTCCATCGATTCCGGCGCGATCCGTCGCACGAGCGTGCATCATGCGGGCGGCGTCCGGCAAATGCACGGCGTTCGGCCAAGGACGCTGGCTCGCCTCTTCCGCACACACGACAACCCCGGCACAATGCCGCCCATGCGCTACGACAATACCTTCGTCTACCCGTCCTCCGGCTTCGCCGGCCGGCTCGCCAACCGGATCGTCGCGAGCGGCCCGCTGCTGCGCGCACGCCGCGCGCTGCTGTCGCGGCTGCCGTTCCTGCAGCTCGCGAGCGACGTCGAGCACGTCGTGTATTGCACGTGGGTCGTCGATGTCGCGGCCGTCGCGCCGCTCGTGCCGCGCGGCGTCACGCTCGCGAGCCGTGGCGGCCGCACGCTGTTCACGACGCTCACCTACCGGCACCGCCACTTCGGCCCGCGGCTCGCCGGCCCGCTGCGGCGCGTGTTTCCGTCGCCGCTGCAAAGCAACTGGCGGCTCTACGTCGACGCGCTGCCGGACGGCGCGCCGGCCGGGCGCACCGTGCTGTTCGTGAAGAACGTGTTCGACCACCCGCTCTATGCACTCGGCAGCCGGCTGTTCAGCGACGCGCTGCCGTCGCATCTCGCGCGGCCCTTCACGCATGCGGCGCGCGACGGACGCTACGACACGCTGCTGGCCGCGAGCGGCGGCAGCGCGCCCGACTTCCGCTGCACGGCCGAAGCGTCGCACGACCGCACGCTGCCCGACGCCTTCGCGCCGTTCTTCGACGACTGGCGCGCGGCGGTCGCCGCGCTGTCGCTGCAGCACGCGGCCGTCGCCCATGTGGCAGACTGCGATCGCCTCGCGCATGCGTCGATCGACCTGCCGATCGACGTCGACGCGGTGCGGCCGCTCAAGACGATCGGCCCCGCAGGCGGCGGCGACTTCCTCGCCCGCATCGGCGCGACCGGCGAGCCACTGTGCTTCGTCGTGCCGGACGTCGCATTCCGCGTCCTGTCCGAGCGGCTGCTGTAGCGCGCGGCTCAGGCGCGCCGGCGCCCCGGCGGGCGTTCGTCCGCACCGCTTTCGTCCGCGAGCCGTCCCGCGTAATCGCGCGCGAACTGCACCGCGATGCGGCCCGAACGCGCGCCGCGTTCGAGCGCCCACTGCAGCGCGGGCTCGCGGGCCGCGCGAATCTGCGCGTCATCGAAACCGGCCGCGCCGAGCCGGCTCTCGACGACGGCCAGGTACTCGTCCTGCGTGAAGCCGTAGAACGTGACCCAGATCCCGAAGCGCTCGGACAGCGAAATCCGCTCCTCGACCGCGTCGCCCGGGTGCAGCTCGCCGTTCTCCGCACGCGTCACGTTCGCGTTGTCGCTCGCCTGCTCGGGCATCAGGTGGCGGCGATTCGACGTCGCGTACACGAGCACGTTCGACAGGTCGCTCGCGACCGAGCCGTCGAGCACCGTCTTGAGCCCCTTGTAGCCGGTCTCGCCGGCCTCGAACGACAGGTCGTCGCAAAACACGAGGTAGCGCTCGGGCCGCGCGCGCACCAGCTCGACGATCGCCGGCAGATCGTTCAACCCTTCCTTGCTGACCTCGATCAACCGCAGGCCGTGCGCCGCGAACGCATGCAGGCACGCCTTCACGATCGACGACTTGCCGGTACCGCGCGCGCCGGTCAGCAACACGTGATTGGCCGCGAACCCGTGCACGAACTGGCGCGTGTTCCGCTCGACGATCGCCGCCTGCCGGCCGACGTTGCGCAGCGCGTCGAACCCGACGAGCGCGGGCGTGGCGATCGGTTCGAGCGGCGCCGTTCGATGGCCGCCGCCGACACCGCACCAGCGAAACGCAATGGCCGCATCGAAATCGATCGCGGCCGGCTGGCGGATGCCCGCCAACGCCTCGAGCGCGGTCGCGATCCGTTCGAGCTGGCGCGCGAGCGCCGGCGCGGCACCGGGCGCGCATTCGTCCGGCAGCATGGCCATCAGGTCCTGGAGGTCCGCATGCGCGCTCATTGGCGGGCTCCTTGCGATGCACCGGCTTGAAACGGAAACCGCTGCGCGAGCGCGACGCCGAGCAGCGCGACACCGCCGCCGATCAGGTGATACAGCCGCAGCGATTCGCCGAGCAGCACGATCGCGCCGCCGGCCGTCATCACGGGCAGCAGGTTCATGAACATCGCGCAGCGGCTCGGGCCGAGCAGCCGCACGCCCTGCATCCACAGATACGGGAGCACCACCGACGCCAGCACGCCGGCATACAGGATCAGCGGCACGCTCGCGCGCGTCGGCCATGCGGCCTGCGCAGGCAGCCGCAGCAGCATCGGCGCCATGAACACGAGCGCGGCCAGCGCCTGCACGTAAGTCGACTGCCACGCGGGCAGCGCGCCGATGCGCCAGCGCTTGAGCAGCACGCCGTACAGCGCGTACGCGGCCGACGCGGCCAGCATCAGCAGGTCGCCCAGCTGCACGCCGCGCGCGGCGATCGCCGTCGGGTGCCCTTCGGCGATCAGGTAGACGACGCCCGCGAGCGACAGCACGCCGCCGCCGATCATGCCGGCGCCCGGCGGATCGCCGAGCAGCAGCGAGCTCAGCAGCATCGTCATCAGCGGCACGAGCGCGGTGATGATCGCCATGTTGGTCGCGCTGGTCGTTTTCGCGGCCTCGTAGGACAGGCTCTGGAACAGCGCCATCGCGAGAAAGCCGAGCACCGCGAGCTTCGGCAGGTGCGCGACGAGCACCGCGCGATTGCGCCACGCGGGGCGCAGCGTGAAGACGCTCATCAGCGCGACGGCGAGCAGCAACCGGTAGAACGTGATGGCCGACGGGTCGATCGTCGACGCGGACAGCTTCGAGACGACGACGTTGCCGGCCCACAGCGCGATCGCGCAGAAGGGGAGCAGAAAAGGAGACTTGTTCATCGCGTTGGACGGATTAATATCGTGACAGGGAGGCTGGCGTGAATCGGAACGCCATCGTGCCCGCCCGCCCACTGCCTGTCTCACGCCAAAATGTCACGACTTGTCGCCAATCGGACACGCGAGTCCACCCCGCCGTTTGCGCACCTGCGCTACGAATCGACGCCGATGCCCGTGTCGGCAATGGCGGCCACCTACGTGCACGGCACGTCGATCGCGCCGCACCGCCATCGGCGCGCGCAACTGCTCTATGCGATCGAGGGCGTGATGCACGTCGAATCCGAAGGTGCATCGTGGGTCGTGCCGCCGACGCGCGGCGTATGGCTCGAAGCCGGGCTCGACCATACGGTGCAGATGAGCGGCGACGTGCAGATGCGCACGGTGTTCGTCGAGCCGGGCGCGGTCGAGCACCTGCCCGCGCGCAGTTGCGTCGTCGAAGTGCATCCGCTGCTGCGCGAGCTGATCCTCGCCGCGGTCGACGTGCCGCTCGATTACGCGCCGGGCTCGCGCCACGATCACCTGATGCACCTGCTGCTTGCGGAAGTGACCGTCGCGCCGCTGCTGCCGCTGTACCTGCCGTGGCCGCACGACGCGCGCCTGCGGACGATCTGCGACACGCTGGTCGCCACGCCCGACGACCTGCGCACGATCGCCGAGTGGGCCGACCTGCTCGGCCTGTCGGTCCGCACGCTGCATCGTGCGTTCCGGCGCGAGACGGGACTCAGCTTCCGCCGCTGGCGCGAGCAGGCGCGGCTGCTGCTCGCACTCAAGCGTCTGGCGCACGGCGAAAAAGTGCTGACCGTCGCGATGGATCACGGCTACAGCAGCCAGAGCGCGTTCTCCGCGATGTTCAAGCGGCACTTCGGGATGTCGCCGTCGGCGTTTTACGCGTAACGGCGGCGCTGCCGCTAGCGCGCCGCGATTGCCGCGATGAAGCATGCGCATGCGGCGGCCGATGCCACCGTGCGCACGTGATTCCACCTCGTCCAGTCGTGCAGGTAGCGCGTCCACAGCGCCGCGCCTTGCGCCGTGGCCGGATCGGCCGCGGTGAGCGCATCGTTGAGCGGCACGTTGACGGCCAGCGTCACCGCGAACATGCCGAACACGTACAGCACGCCGCCGGCGAGCGCCGCCATCGCGCCCGGCGAATCGCGATCGAACAGCGCGATCACGACGAGCGCGAGCGCCATCAGCGTCGTGACGAGAAACAGCGGCATGAACGGCGAACGCACGATGTCGACGTTGATCGCGTTCATCGCGGCCGCGCCGGCCGGCGGCGCGAGCCGTCCGAGCGACGTCATCACGAACGTCGAGAACGCGAAGTACACGCCGGCCATCAGCCCGCAGCCGATGGCCGAACCCCACAGCAACGCTGACGTCACGAACGCGATCATGGTCAGGCGCTCCATACGCCGGTCGCGGCGACCGCGCGCGCATAGTCGGCGAAATCGCGCGCCGGGCGCCCGAGCGTGGCCTCGACGCCGTGCGTCACCGCGCTGTTGCGCCCGTCGAGCACCCCGTCGAACAGGTCGTCGAGCAACGCGACGACCGGCTCCGGCACGCCGACCTCGCTCAGCCCCGCGACGAATGCATCGTGCGGAATCTCGCGGTAGGCGATCGGCCGCCCGGCGGCCCGCGCGATTTCGTCGATCGCTTCGGCGAACGTCAGTGCGCGCGGGCCGGTGACCTCGATCACGCGGCTCGCGAAGCGCGCATCGGTGAGCGCGGCCACGGCCACGTCCGCGATGTCGTCCGCATCGACGAACGGCTCGCGCACCGCGCCGGCGGGCAGCGCGACTTCGCCGGCCAGCACGCCGTCGAGCAGATAGCCTTCGGAGAAGTTCTGGTTGAACCAGCTTGCCCGCACGACACCCCAGCCCACACCCGACGCCTGCAACGCAGCCTCGGCGGCCTGTGCGCGCGGCTCGCCGCGCCCAGACAGCAGCACCACGCGCTCGACGCCGCGGTCCCGCGCGAGCCGCGCGAATCGGGCGATCGCGTCCACCGCGCCTTCGACGGCCAGATCGGGCTGGTAGGTCACATAGGCGGCCGACACGCCATCGAGCGCGGCCGGCCACGTTTCGGGCGCCGTCCAGTCGAAGCGGACGGCCGACGTGCGCGATACCGGCCGTGTCGCATGGCCGCGCGCACGCAGCCGGGCATCGACGCGGGCGCCCGTCTTGCCCGAACCGCCGACGATGAGGAGGGGAAGTGCCGACATGTGCGTCTCCTTTTGGAAAAACACGAGAATCTCTCGCGTTTCAAAAACACGATAGACTCTCGCATTAGCAACGTCAAGCTTTTGGGGAGACGGCATGGGCCGACAAAAATCGGGGCAGAGCGACGAGCCCGACGCGGCGGCAGCGGACGCGCCGGCGCGCGCGCGGCTGGTACCGACGCAGCAGCGCAGCCGCGAGCGGTTCGAGCGCATCCTCGCGTGCGCGTCGGAAGTGATGATCGAAAAAGGCTGCGACGCGTTCCGGATGAGCGACATCGTCGAACGCACGGGCATCTCGTTCGGTTCGCTGTACCAGTACTTTCCGGACAAGGCCGCGGTGATCGGCACGCTCGCGGAGCGCTACAACGCCGTCGGCCACGACTGCGTGCGGCGCGACCTCGCGGGAATGAAGACGATCGACGATCTGCACGCCACGCTCGCGCGCATCACGGACAGCTACTACCGGATGTTCGTCGACGAGCCGCTGATGCGCGACATCTGGCGCGCGACGCAGGCCGATCGCGCGCTGCAGGCACTGGATCGCGCGGACGGCGAATTCCTGGCCGGACTGTTCGCGGATGCGCTGGCGGAAGTCGCGCCCGACACGACGCGCGCACAGCGCAGCGCATTCGCGGAACTGATGATGATCCAGATCGCGGCGGCCGTGCGCCACGCGATCACGCTGCCGCCGAAGGCGGCGCGGCACATGCTGGCGATGTTCAAGCGCGCGCTGCCGCGCGACCTGTCGGTGCTCGACGCGTAATCGCGCCGCGCGCGCCGCACCATGCACGCGGCCGCCCGAAGGCGGCCGTGCGAAGTGGCATGACGCGCCGCTTACTTGCTGTAGTCGTACACGCCGCGCCCGGTCTTGCGCCCGAGCCGCCCGGCCGACACCATCTCGCGCAGCAGCGGGCACGCGCGATACTTCGGATCGCCGAAGTCCTTCACGAACACGTCCATCACCGCGAGGCACACGTCGAGGCCCACGAGGTCGGCCAGCGCGAGCGGCCCGATCGGGTGGTTCGCGCCGAGCTTCATCCCCGCGTCGATCTCCTCGGCCGACGCGATGCCTTCGGCCAGCACGAAGAACGCTTCGTTGATCATCGGCACCAGGATCCGGTTCACGACGAAGCCCGGCGAATTGCGCACGCCGATCGGCGACTTGTCGAAACGCTCGGTCAGCGCGCGCACGGCCGACGCGGTCGCGTCGCTCGTCTGCAGCCCGCGGATGATCTCGACGAGCGGCATCAGCGGCACCGGGTTGAAGAAGTGCATGCCGAGAAAACGCGACGGATCGGCGAGCGGCGCCGCGAGCGCGGTGATCGAGATCGACGACGTGTTGGTCGCGATGATCGCGTCCGGGCGTGCGACGGCCTCGATCTGCTTCAGGATGCGGCCCTTCAGCTCGACGTTCTCGGTCGCGGCTTCGATCACGATGTCGACGGCGGCGAGCTTCGCGTAGTCGGTCGACGTCGTGATGCGCGCGAGCGCCGCATCGCGTGCGGCCGCGTCGAGCTTGTCCTTCGACACGAGCCGCTCGAGGCTGCCCTTCAGCGTCGCGAGACCCTTGTCGAGCGCGGCGTCGCTGACGTCAATCATCACGACGTTCAGTCCTGCAACGGCCGCCGTTTGCGCAATGCCGTTACCCATGGTTCCGGCGCCCACGACGCCGACGGTTTCGATGGCCATGAAATGTCCTGTGTGTTCGGATGCTGAGCGGTCGATTATCAGATGTTCTCGAAGATCGCCGCAATCCCCTGGCCGCCGCCGATGCACATCGTCACGAGCGCGTAACGCCCGCCGATGCGCTTCAGCTCGTACAGCGCCTTCACCGTGATCAGCGCGCCGGTCGCACCGATCGGGTGACCGAGCGAGATGCCCGAACCGTTCGGGTTGACCTTGGCCGGATCGAGGCCGAGCTCCTGCGTGACCGCGCACGCCTGGGCCGCGAATGCCTCGTTGGCTTCGATCACGTCGAGATCGCTGATCTTCAGGCCCGCGCGTTCGAGCGCCTTCTGCGTGGCCGGCACCGGGCCGATACCCATGTACGCCGGATCGACGCCCGCGTGCGCATACGCGACGAGGCGGGCGAGCGGCTTCACGCCCTGCGCGCGCGCGGCGTCCGCGCTCATCATCAGCACGGCGGCGGCGGCGTCGTTGATGCCCGACGCGTTGCCGGCCGTCACGGTGCCGTTCTCCTTCGCGAACACCGGCTTGAGTTTCGTGAAATCGTCCGCGCTCGCGTCGTGGCGCACGTGCTCGTCGGTATCGAACGCGACTTCGCCCTTCTTGGTGCGGATCGAGATCGGCAGGATCTGGTCCTTGAAGCGCCCTTCCGCGATCGCGCGCGCCGCGCGGCGATGCGATTCGAGCGCCAGCGCGTCCTGCGCGTCACGCGAGATGTCGTATTTCTTCGCGACGTTCTCGGCCGTCACGCCCATGTGGATCGTCTGGAACGGGTCGTGCAGCGCGCCGAGCATCATGTCGACGAGCTTGCCGTCGCCCATGCGCTGGCCGAAGCGCGCGGCCGGCACGGTGTACGGCGCGCGGCTCATGCTCTCCGAGCCGCCGCCGATCGCGACGTCGGCATCGCCGAGCATGATCGTCTGCGCGGCCGACACGATCGCCTGCAGGCCCGAGCCGCACAGGCGGTTCACGGTCAACGCCGGCGTGTGCTGCGCGACGCCGCCGTTGATCGCCGCGACGCGCGCGAGATACATGTCCTTCGGCTCGGTGTTCACGACGTGGCCGAACACGACGTGCCCGACCGCGTCGCCCGGCACGTTCGCGCGCGACAGCACTTCGGCGACCACCTTCGCGCCGAGGTCGGTCGGCGAGAAATCCTTCAGGCTGCCGCCGAAATCACCGATCGCGGTACGGACACCGCTCACCACCACGACTTCCTTCGCTGCATTGCTCATCGTCTCACTCCGGTTCGTTCGCGCCCGCGGGGCGCGGGGATGCGTTGCGTTACATGTTCGGGTAATTCGGCCCACCGCCGCCTTCCGGCGTGACCCACACGATGTTCTGCGTCGGGTCCTTGATGTCGCAGGTCTTGCAGTGCACGCAGTTCTGCGCGTTGATCACGAGGCGCTCGCCGCCGTCGTCGTTCTTCACGAACTCGTACACCGCCGCCGGGCAGAAGCGCGCCTCCGGCCCCGCGTACGTGCGCAGGTTCACGTTCACCGGCACGCTCGCGTCCTTCAGCGTCAGGTGCGCCGGCTGGTTCTCCTCGTGGTTCGTGTTCGAGATGAACACCGACGACAGCCGGTCGAACGTCAGCTTGCCGTCCGGCTTCGGATACGCGATCGGCTCGCACTGCGACGCCGGCTTCAGCATCTCGTGGTCCGCATGCTGGTGATGCAGCGTCCACGGCACGTTGCCGCCCATCACCTTCTGCTCGAGCCCGACCATCAGCGTGCCCAGATACAGGCCCTTGGCCATCCACTGCTTGAAGTTGCGCGCGCGGTACAGCTCCGTGTACAGCCACGATTGCTTGAACGCATCCGGATACGCATTGAGCTCGTCCGACTGACGGCCGGCTTGCACCGCGTCGAATGCCGCATCAGCCGCCAGCATGCCGGTCTTGATCGCAGCGTGGCTGCCCTTGATCCGCGACGCGTTCAGGAAACCCGCGTCGTCGCCGATCAGCGCGCCGCC
>FTHQ01000181.1_pt1 | contig 30432 bp, 33 predicted proteins | sample 1641001 | NCBI WGS metagenome assembly FTHQ01 (sample SAMEA3914872, study PRJEB12502) | metagenome | biome: forest; material: soil | place: Canada | collected 2011-07-03 | depth 0.3 m | reverse complement strand
TACGTGTTCGCGCCCGTCAGCGTCTGCGTACCGCTGCCGGCGAGCGTCAGGCCGCCGGCGCCGCCGATCGCGCCGCCGATGACGGAGCCCGTGCTGCCGCCGACCGCGCCGCCGACCGCTGCGCCGGCAACCCCGCCGAGCGCGCCGCCGAGCGCGTTGTTCAAGTCACCGGCCATTGCCGGCAGTGCAGTCGCGCCGGTCAACGCGGCGACGACGAGAGCGGGGGCGATTTTCTTCCACATTCCCGTATTCTTCCTTGTTCGCAATTCTGGTTATCGAGGTCCGCTCGGTACGACGATCTGAATCGATCGACGTCGGGCCAGGCATTGTGCCGAACCGCGGACCAATTCATTTCAATGAGCTTGCGGCGAAGAATAGCACCGGTCCCGCATCCTTGCCGTGGACATTGTGGTAACAAGTTGTTTACGAATCACAGACATTCAACGGGGCCGTCGAATCCGGCTGAAACCCTTGCCGGCATTGGCTCCCGCATCGGTCCGACCCCATGTTGCGGCACACCGGTCATGCACGCGATCGCACGTTCGAGACACACGTGGCAACACATCTGCACACGCCGGTAACGGGCATCTGGGCGACGGTCGGGGAAAAGATGACGGGGTCAGTACACGCCGGGCAGCAACCGCCACGTCCGCGCGCAATACGCGTCGTATTCGGCGCCGAATTGCGAACGCAGCAATGCCTCCTCCGAACGGATTCGCGCGACGAGCGGCACGAGCGTCAGCACGACCAGCAGCACGCCGACGCTCGAGCGGAACACCAGCGCCCAGCCGAGCGAATTGACGACCAGGCCGAGATAGCTCGGATTGCGGATGCGGCTGTAGATGCCACCGGTCACGAGCGTATGGCCCGGCTGGATCGCGACGAGCCCACTGAAGCGCTTGCCGAGCACGAATACGGGCCATATGCGCAGCACGCCGCCCACGAGGTACAGCCCGACGCCGATCCAGCGCACCGTGTCGCCACCGAAGGTCCAGATGTCGAGGCGGTCGGTCAGCGCCGGCAGGTATGCGAGCAGGAAGCCGCTCACCGCGAACGCCGCGAGCACCCAGCGGTTGTCGCGGTTCTCGCGTTCGCCGCTGCTCAGGTTGCCGTCGGTGAACAGGGCGGCGACGGCCATCGCGAGTGTCGCGATCGCCACGACGGTTGACTGAGGATGCGAGAAGAACGCAGCGAACCCGCCGCTGCCGAGTACGGCGAGCCCGAGATAGACGAGCGTGGCGACGCCCGACAGGACGACGACCTTGGGGGTAACTGTCATGACGGCCTCGCGAGGATGCGCTTTCCTGTGAAGTATAGGAACCGCGCACCCCGGGCGCCGTGCGCCCCCTTCATGCGGCGCGCGAATTCGCGCGCATCGTCCGGCTAACGGCAGCCGACCGGGCCGGTGCGGCCGGGGCCCCGAGCCGGGGCCCGAAGCCGGATCAGCGGATGCGGAAGTTGCCGCCGATGCCGACGCTCACCGGCGGCGCGTAATACGCGGGCGCATAGCCGTAACCGTAGTAGGCCGGCGCGGGCGCGTAGCCGTACGGCGGCGCGACGTAGCAGCCGGACAGGCCGCCGATCAGGGCAAGCGTGATGAGAAGTCTGGACATGGCTCGATTCCCGGCGCGAAAGACGCATGGCACCTCGCGAAGGCCGCGCCGCCGCACCACGCGGCGGCCGGCACGAAGAGGCGATCCGCCCTTCCTGTCGCTCGATGAAACAATGCGCGGAGTCTAGCGCCGCGCCTGGCCGGCCGAGTTTCCCGGGCGGTTACACGTGTTACCTCGTGTGACCGCTGAAACAGGCCCGGTCGGCGCAGCGGCCCGCCAGTGGGCGGCCGCCGCGCCGAGGGCGATCACGCTGTTACACGAAGCGGGCCCGGATGCGCTGCGCGAGCGCTTCGAGCGTCGCCGCGTCGGCGACGTCGCGCGCATGCATCCGCAGCTCGGCGCCCTCCCAGCGCGGAATCACGTGGAAATGGACATGCGGGACCGTCTGCCCGGCTGCCGCGCCGTTGAACTGGCCGATGAACACGCCGTCCGGCTCGAGCGCCGCGCGCACCGCCGCCGCGACGCGCTGCGTCATGCGGATGCCGGCCGCGGCCGCGTCGCCGGACAGCTCGAAGATCTGCGCGGCCGGCTCCTTCGGGATCACGAGCACGTGGCCGTCGGCCTGCGGCATCAGGTCCATGATCGCGAGCGTCGCGTCGTCTTCGGCGACCTTCACGCACGGCAGTTCGCCGCGCAGGATTTTGGCGAACGGGTTGTTGTTGTCGTAGGACATGGCGTTTTCCGATCTCGGTTGGACAATGGGACTGGGAGAGCAATGCCGGACGATTATCGGCCGATGGCCGGCCCGATATCAACTCGCCCCGACGCGCGCCGCCGGCCGGCCCGTCGGCACGCGGCAGCGCGCACGCATGCGGCCGTCATCGCGCGTCACGCGGCGGCGATTGCAACGCGTCGCCCGAACCTGCGACACTGCCGGATCGTTGCCGACCGGCACGCCACCGAGGACGCTCGCGCATGACGATCCCCCTCAAGAAACTGATGCTGCGCGGTGTCGCGCTCGCGCTCGTTGCCGCGATCGGCTACACGGCCTACATGCTGTACCGGCTCGCGCCGATCGCGACCGGCTATGCGGCGAAGGCGCTGTGTTCCGGCGTGTTCGTGTCGGGGCGCCCGGCCGCGTCCGTGATCGACGTCGACATCATGGCCGGCGTCCATCCGCTGCTGAAACTGGTGCGCCCGTCGCTCGATCCCGACCATCATCGCGCGGTGGCGACGTTCGCCGGCTTCGCCGAACGCGAAGCCGACTTCCGGCCCGGGCTCGGCTGCACGCTCGCGGTCGGGTCCCCGACCGGCTCGGCGGCGGCCACCTTGCCCGCCGGGTTGCCGCCCCTCCCCGATCCAGCGCCCGCGCAACCCGATCCGCCCGCACCGGCCACACCGCCCGCCGGCATCGACGCACACCTGTTGCAGACCGCCATCGACCGCGCGTTCGACGAACCCGATCCGGCGCGGCCGCGCCGCACGCGCGCGGTCGTCGTGATGTGGCGCGGCCAGGTGATCGCCGAACGCTATGCGCCCGGCTTCACGGCCGACACGCCGCTGCCCGGCTGGTCGATGACGAAGACCGTCACGGCCGCGCTGGTCGGCACGCTGGTCGCGCAGCACAAGCTGTCGCCGGACGCGTCGGCGCTGCTGCCCGAATGGCGCGGCAGCGGCGATCCGCGCGCGGCCATCACGCTCGACGAGCTGCTGCGGATGACGAGCGGCCTGCAATTCAACGAGGACTACGACGACCCGCTGTCCGACGTCGCGGTGATGCTGTTCACGCAGCCCGATACCGCGCGGTTCGCGTCGGCGAAGCCGCTGGTCGCGACGCCCGGCACGCAATGGTCGTACTCGAGCGGCACGAGCGCGATCGTCGCGTGCGTGATGCGCGAGGCGCTGGGCGGCAACGCCGGCGACTACCTCGCGTTGCCGCGCCGCGCGCTGTTCGCGCCGCTCGGGATGCGCAGCGCGGTGTTCGAGCCCGACGCGTCCGGCACGCTCGTCAGCGCGTCGTACATGTATGCGAGCGCACGCGACTGGGCGCGCTTCGGCCAGCTGCTGCTGCAGGACGGCGTGTGGAACGGGCAGCGGCTGCTGCCGGAAGGGTGGGTGGGCTACCTGACGCGCGCGACGCCGCAATCGTCGCGGCAGGAATTCGGCGCGCAGCTGTGGGTCAAGGTGCCGGAGCCGTTCAACGATCGCGATCCGCACGCACGCGCGATGCCGGCCGACGCGTTTCACGCGGTCGGCCACGAAGGCCAGTTCGTGAGCGTGGTGCCGAGCCGTCAGCTGGTGGTCGTGCGGCTCGGGCTGTCGCGGCCGGAAGCCGCGTGGAATCACGAGGCGTTTCTCGCGCGCGTGCTCGACGCGGTGCCGGCGCCCGGTGCGTGACGACGGGCCGGTGCCCGCCGGATTCGATGAAGCGCCGCCCGCGACGGCGCCGCCGCATCACGCGCGACGGGCGCAGCATTACGGATTCGCGCTGCCGCCGTATTGCTTGAAACCTTCGCGCGTCGCGAGACGTTCGATATAGCGCGACACCGCCGGCAATTCGGGATGCTCGAACGGCGTGCCGAACCAGCGGTTCACCGACAGGCCGATCGGGATATCCGCGAGCGTGAAGGTGTTGCCGGCCACGTACGCGCCGGTCTTGTCGAGTTGCGCATTCAGCACGTGCATGTGCTTCGTCCAGCCCGCGATCGACTGCGCGATGCCGTCCGGATCCTGGTGATCGGGCGATTTGCGCACGAGGCCGAGGAAAGCGCCGACCCACGAGCGGTTCAGATCCGCGCCCTGCCAGTCGATCCACTGGTCGACCCGTGCACGCGCCTGCGGCTCGGCCGGATACAGCGCATCGCCGCCGTAGCGGTTCGCGAGGTAGCGGATGATCGTGTTCGATTCCCAGAGCACGAAGTCGTCATCCTTGATGACGGGCACGAGCGCGTTCGGATTCAGCGCGAGATAGGCCGGATCGTGGGTCGTGCGAAAGCCCGCGCCCCAGTCCTCCTGTTCGAACGGCAGGTTCAGTTCGGTGCACAGCCACAGCACCTTGCGGACGTTGATGGACGGAATCTTGCCGAGGATGCGCAGCATGCAGTCTCCTTGTGAGGTCGGGTGCGGAGCATTCGGGGCGCGCGACACGCGCCGAACGCATTCACGCCGAATTTATACACGACCTCGCGGAAAACGGCAGGCCGCGTGCGCGAAATCGGTGTGCGGCCGATTCGTCAGGTCGCGCAGCGCATGCTCGGCCGTCGGGAAGCGGAACATGAATCCGTCCTGATGCAGCCGTGCGGGCACTACGCGCTGCCCGTCCAGCAGCAGCTCGGCCATCTCGCCCATCGCGGCGCGCAGCGGCGCGGCCGGCACGTGCAGCCACGCGCGGCGGCGCAGCACCTTCGACACGATCTGCACGAACGCGCGCTGGGTCAGCGGCACCGGTGCGACCGCGTTGTAGACGCCGTGCATGCCCGCCTGCGACATCGCGCGCGCCACGATCCGCAGCACGTCGTCGCGGTGAATCCAGCTCAGCACTTGCGCGCCGTCGCCGAATCGGCCGCCCAGCCCGAAGTAATGCGGCAGCAGCATCGGGCGCAACGCGCCGCCCGGGCCGAACACGACGCCCAGCCGCAGCACCACCGCACGCACGCCGTGGCGTGCGAGCGGCGCGGCGGCCGCCTCCCACTGCCGGCACAGCGCCGACATGAAGCCGGTGCCGGCGCCGCTACGCTCGTCGAGCCGTTCGTCGCCCGGCCGCACGCCGTAGTAGCCGATCGCGGACGCCTGGATCCACGTGCGCGGCTTGGCCTCGGCGGTTTCGACCCAGCGCATCAGCGCCTGCGTGACGCCGACGCGGCTGGCGAGCAGCAGCGCCTGCCGGCGCTTGCTCCAGCGTGCACCCAGCACCGGCGCGCCGGCGAGATTGATCACCGTGTCGAAGCGCGCGTGCGGCTGCAACTGTTCGACGGACGTCACGCTGCGCACGCGCCCCTGAAACAGGTAGGCGGCGCGCAGCGGATCGCGCGCCAGCAACGTGACCGTATGTCCTGCGTCGAGCAACTGGTTCACCAGCGTTTCGCCGATGAAGCCGGTTCCGCCGGTGACCAGCACGTTGCCGGGCCGCTGCCCGGCGAACGGGTTGGCGGCCGGCGCGCGCGGCGCGACGCGGCACGCGGCGATCCCGTCGCGCACGCCCGACACCGTCACGCCGACGGCAAACAGGCTGAGCAGCCAGCCGCGCCAGCCGGGATCGATCGGCTGCAGCGCGGTCGGCTCGTGCGCCCACGCGGACAGCTGCATCGCGACCATCCCGAACAACGCGCCGCCGTTGACGGCCAGCAGCGTGTGCAGCACGCGCTCGGTCGCCGGCAGCTTGCGGCTCCGGTCCTCGACGACGAAATCCCACAACGTCAGCCCCACTTCGACGAGCACGACCGCCGCGACGGCCGCGACCCACGCGCCGTGAAACGCGACGTTCGCGATCGATGCGAACACGAGCCCGTACAGCACGGACCGCACCGCATGAATCGCCAGCTCGAGCCGCGCACGCGGGCGGTGCGGCAGGTCCTGCGTGAGTTCGTGGTGATAAAGCGTATCGAATGCGCCCATCGCGCCCTGCACGATCAGCAGGTTGAGCGCCCAGTCGAAAGCCGGCAACGTGTTCATGCGGTATCCCTCCTCCACAGCCAGGCCAGCGGCGGCACCATCGCGACGAGCGCGGCAACGTCGATCGCCACGTGACCCCACACCTGCGCCTGCCACGACAACAGCATGTCCTGCGGCGCCCAGATCAACAGGCCGGCCAGCAACCAGCCCCACGCTTCCCGCTTCCGCAAGCGGTTGCCGAGATGGACGAGCGCGAGCATCCAGACCGCCGCGCACTGCACCGTCGCGGCGATCAGCGACAACCACCACACCTGCTGGACACGCGCGGCCTCGGGTGCGGTTCCCGTCCAGAAATGCCGCTCGATCTCCCGGTGATACGCGTCGAGCCACGATGCGCCGGCAATCCACGGCATCACCACGCCGACGAGCAGGTGAACGAGCGCCGCTGCGTACATCCAGCTCACGACGATACGGCGCGGGGTATCGCGCGGCGGGCGATTCGCTGCTGCACCGTCGGGATCCCGGCCGATGCTGCACGCACCGCCTTCGCTGCAGGCTTGCGAGCGATATCCGAGCCAGTGCGACACGGCATGCCGATTGCGCGCCAGGCGGCGATACAGCAACGCGAACCCGGCACGCATCGCCGGCATGCGAAGCAGCCAGACTCGCCCGCGGCGCCCGACCAGCGCATACGCCGCGAGGATGCTGTCGATGCCGGTCAGCATGCGTCCGTCGGGCAGGCGCGCATGCAGTTCGCGATTCAACGCGGGCAGGTCGACGCCGAGCGGCGCCGGATCGAAACCCGGCCCGGCGATATCGACGAACGCCAGCCGGTGTCGCGTGTCGCGAGCGCCGAGACGCCGGATTTCAGCGACACATAGCGGACATCGTCCGTCGAAGTACAGAACCAATTCACTCGAACCCATGCTTTGCACTCCTTCTCGTTATCGCCAGCATCATGAATCGATCGATGGCCTGCTTTCCCGCATACGCCGCCACACAGCGCGACGGCCACGGACCTACATCGGCTTGACCACCATCAGGAAGTAGACGGTCAGCATCGCGAAAAAGGCCGGATAACCGAGCCGTTCCCAGCGCTTCGCATAGCGCCAGTAGCGCTCCGGCAACGCGGCGTCGCCGTTCGCGTGCGCGAGCTTCGCCATCGATGCGAGTTCGAGCTGCAGCCACACGACCGGCAGCCAGCACGCCCCGGCGACCGCGTACAGCACGATCGACGCGAGCAGCCACGGCGCATGCCACGGCCAGCCGGCCGTGTGCGCGAGCCACAGCCCGGACGCCGGCTGGAAGATCACGGCCGGCGTCGTGAACCACCAGTCCGCGCGCACCACGAGCCGCGACACGGCCGCGATCGCGGGCACCGATCGCGTGCGGTTCGCGAAGAACAGGTAGAACGCGGTGCCGAAGCCCGTACCGACCAGCAGCACCGACGACAGGATGTGAAGCGCCTTGACGACGAGATAGGTATTCATGCGTGTTCTTCTTCTGAAAACAGGATCAACAGGATCGCGAGAATCGGCACGTTCTTCAGCACGGGGCCGAACGGTTCGGCCAGCAGGCCGGGCATCGTGACCGCGATGACCGCCGAATACGCGACGATCAGCGCCGCTTGCGCGGCCCACAGGCGCCGCGACGGCGCGACGACGGTCGCGACGCCGAACGCGAAGTCCAGCGCGCTGGCCGCGTAGAGCGCGATCAGCGCGGGCAGCCCCGTGACGTGCGCGGGCGCCAGCAGCGCGAGGCTCGCGTGCAGTGGATGGATGAATGCGCTGGCGATCGCCGTCCAGATCCACACGATCGCGAGCGCGCCGAGCAGCAACGGGCGTCGCCACATCGCGAGCGCGTCGCGGCGCAGCGTGGCGGCATCCGCGCCGATGAAACTGCCGATGCCGCGCGGCGGCCGGCCCAGCACCGCCGCGGTGGCCGCCGGATCGCCGGTGTTGCCGGCGCGCAGCATCGTCCACGTGTCGCGCGTCAGCATCGCCCCCGGCCACGCGCCGGACAGTGCGGCCACCGCGCCGACCAGCGCGCCGGGCAGCGTCACGCGCGCCGCCGGCGGAAATCCGAGCGCGGCACGGTAGCCGGCCAGCATCTCGCGGTATTCGACTTCGTCGCCGCCGACCACGTCGATCACGCGGCTGCCCGTCGCCGGCGAATCGCCCGCCTGCACGACGAGCCGCGCGACGACTTCGGCAAGATCGTCGACATGCACGGGCCGCAACCGCTGATGGCCGCCCGCCGGCAACCCGTGCACGGGCAGGCTCGCGAGCATCCGGAAAAACCGCGCGGACGCACCGGCCGCCCCGTAGACGAGCGCGGGGCGCACGATGCGGAAGTCGATCGGCAGCGTCTGCAGGAAACGGTCGGCCACGTGCTTGCTCGCGAAGTACCGCGTATCGCCGCGCTCGACGCCGAGCGCCGAAATCTGGATCACGCGCCGCACGCCCGCACGGCAACACGCGGTAAAGAGCGCGCACGGCGCGGCGCGATGCACGGCGTCGAGCGTCGCGCCGCGTCGACCGGCCAACATGCCGACCGCGTTGATCACCACGTCGACGCCGTTCAGCCGCGCGAGCCACGCTTGCGGATCGACGTCCCGCGCGAAGTCGATCGCGACGTCGTACGGGCCGGCGGCGTGACGCACGCCGCGCAGTACGCGATGCCCGCCGGCTTCGAGCTGCGCGCACAGAGCCCGACCGATGAAGCCGTTCGCGCCGCAGACGAACACGGTCATGCCCGGTGCGCCGGTGCGCTCGGGCTGACAGGTCGACGGCAAGGCTGCGTTCATATCCATCCTTTATTTACAGTTATTTCTGTACAGACAGAAATAACAACCCCGAAAAAAGCGGGCTGCGTGCCCGCTCTCCCGTTACCGCTTACTTCGACGGCTTGCGCCTGACCGTCTGGCTGATCTTCGCGCCGATGCCCAGCGCCTTCATCAGCGTATCGGGCTTGAGCCGCAACATCTCGTCCGACCAGGTCGTGAGCGTCTCGACGAACTGCAGCGTGTCGCGAATGCGCTGTTCGGTCTCGCGGCTCTCGTTCGCGATCTCCGGATTCGTCAGGCAATCGCGCAGCACCGTGAGCGTCGGCTCGATCTCGCGCTGCCGCCGCCCTTCGACGATCAGCTTGAACAGTTCCCAGATGTCGGTCGACGTCTCGAAGTGGTCGCGGCGATCGCCGAGCACGTGCACGACCTTCGCGAGCCGCCACGCCTGCAGCTCCTTCAGGCTCGTGCTGACGTTGGAGCGCGCGACGTTGAGCGTCTCGGCGATCTCGTCGGCGGCCACCGGCCTTCCGGCCAGGTAGAGCAGCGCGTGAATCTGCGAGACGGTGCGGTTGACGCCCCACCGCGAGCCCATTTCGCCCCAGTGGAGAATGAATCGTTCGGCAATCGGTGTGAGTTCCATGGTGGGGAATTTAGTTTTTTCAGTTATTTCTGTCAAGAGAGAAATATCCGGGCGGTCCGGCACCTTCCGGCCGCGCCCGCCCGCGATCGGCCGCTTCCTTTACAATGCGCGGGATTTTTCCGATTTCAGGCCGTCCCCGCCTTTCCGATAGATAGACAGAGGTTTCCATGATCATCAAACCGCGCGTGCGTGGCTTCATCTGCGTGACGACTCATCCCGTCGGCTGCGAAGCCAACGTCAAGGAACAGATCGACTACGTGACTTCGCACGGCCCGATCGCCAATGGCCCGAAAAAGGTGCTCGTGATCGGCGCGTCGACCGGCTACGGCCTCGCCGCCCGGATCTCGGCCGCATTCGGCTCGGGCGCGGACACGCTCGGCGTGTTCTTCGAGCGTGCCGGCAGCGAGACGAAGCCGGGCACGGCCGGCTGGTACAACAGCGCCGCGTTCGAGAAATTCGCCACGGAAAAGGGGCTGTATGCGCGCAGCATCAACGGCGACGCGTTCTCCGACAAGGTCAAGCAGGTCACGATCGACACCATCAAGCAGGATCTCGGCAAGGTCGATCTGGTCGTCTACAGCCTCGCGGCGCCGCGCCGCACGCATCCGAAGACGGGCGAAACCATCAGCTCGACGCTCAAGCCGGTCGGCAAGGCCGTCACGTTCCGCGGCCTCGACACCGACAAGGAAGTGATCCGCGAAGTCTCGCTCGAACCGGCGACGCAGGAAGAGATCGACGGCACCGTCGCGGTGATGGGCGGCGAGGACTGGCAGATGTGGATCGACGCGCTGGCCGACGCCGGCGTGCTGGCCGACGGCGCGAAGACCACCGCGTTCACGTACCTCGGCGAGCAGATCACGCACGACATCTACTGGAACGGCTCGATCGGCGAAGCGAAGAAGGATCTCGACAAGAAGGTGCTGTCGATCCGCGACAAGCTGGCCGCGCACGGCGGCGATGCGCGCGTGTCGGTGCTGAAGGCCGTCGTCACGCAGGCCAGCTCGGCGATCCCGATGATGCCGCTGTACCTGTCGCTGCTGTTCAAGGTGATGAAGGAAAAGGGCACGCACGAAGGCTGCATCGAGCAGGTGTATGGGCTCCTGAAGGACAGCCTGTACGGCGCGACGCCGCACGTCGACGAAGAAGGCCGCCTGCGCGCGGACTACAAGGAACTCGATCCGCAAGTGCAGAACCAGGTCGTCGCGATGTGGGACAAGGTCACGAACGAGAACCTGTACGAGATGACGGACTTCGCGGGCTACAAGACCGAGTTCCTGCGCCTGTTCGGCTTCGAGATCGCCGGCGTCGACTACGACGCGGACGTGAACCCGGACGTGAAGATCCCGGGCATCATCGACACGACGGTCTGACGCGTCGACCGCCGCCGCCGCGCTCACCGCGCGGGCGGCGGATGCGCATGACCGGCGCCGTCAACGCGGCGCCGGCTCTTCCAGATAGACGCCCGACGACAACGCGGCCTTCACCTGCCGCGTGAACTCGTCGGTCGACACTTCCTCCGCTCCCGCCTCGATGGCGTCGTACGCCTGGCGCACGACGTCGGCCGGCGTGGCCTTCGGCACGTCGAGGCCGGCCGTCAGGTCGGTATCGATGAAACCGGCGTGCAGCCCGACGACCTGTGTGCGCTGCTCGCGCAGCGAGTGGCGCAGCCCGTTGGTCAACGCCCATGCGGCCGATTTCGATACGCCGTAGCCCGACAGGATCGGCCGGTTCACCCAGCTCGCGACCGACAGGATATTGAGGATCGCGCCGCCGCCGTGGGCCGCCAGGGTTCCCGCAAACGCCCGCGACATCGCGAGCATCCCGAACACGTTGGTTTCGAAGTGATCGCGCAGCGCGTCGGGCGCGCCGTCGTCCGTCAGGCTGCCGAGCCGCGCGATGCCGGCGTTGTTGATCAGCAGCGTGACGTCGCGCGCCGCATCGGCCGCCGCCGCGACCGTCGCCGGATCGGTCACGTCGAGCTTCACGGGCACGACGCCCGGCAGCGTCACGGTGGCCGGGTCGCGCGCCGCCGCATAGACCTTGCGCGCGCCCCTGGCGAGCGCCTGCTTCGCGAATTCGAGCCCCAGCCCGCGGTTCGCGCCCGTCACGAAAACGACTGCACCTTCGATCTTCATGATCGTTCCTTTCGCATGATGAATCGCCTGCACGCCGGCTCGCCGCGCGCATGAGATCCGGTGGAAAACGAGGTTGCCATCGCGTACCGAGCCGCTCGCTGCCGGTTGTGTGCCCGCGACGTTAAAGACGCCGACCGATTGCCCTCCGCGCCCCGGCTTGGCTTTGTGTTGCCCGCCAAGTCGGCTACACTCGAATGTCAATGTCGATCACCATTGTCTTTGCGGTGCATTGTGTTCGCGCTACGCGGGCATGTCAATGGCGATCACCATCGTGTTTTTCAATCGACGCGATCGGCAACAATCAGGGAGAGATCGATGGGCGTATCCAGACAACAGGCCGCCGAGAACCGAAGCGCGATCGTCGCGGCCGCCGAACGGTTGTTCCGCGTGCGCGGCGTCGACGCCGTGGGGCTGACGGAGCTGATGAAGGAAGCCGGCTTCACGCAAGGCGGCTTCTACAACCACTTCAAATCGAAAGACGCGCTGGTCGCCGAAGTGATGGAAAAGGCGATGCACGACCGCGCGGATTCGCCGAATGCCGGCAGCCTCGACGCGCAGGTGGCCGCGTATCTGTCACCCGCGCATCGCGACAACCTCGAGGCCGGCTGCCCGCTGTCCGGCTTCGCGGGCGATGCGCCGCGGCTGACCGAGACGGCGCGCGCCTGCTACGCGCACGGGCTCGCCGCGTATCTCGATCGACTGGAACGGATGGTGGCGACCGACGGCGCCACGCCGGAGCAGACGCGTCGCGACGCGCTGGCGGTCTTCAGCCAGATGGTCGGTGCGCTCGTGCTGTCCCGCGCGATCGCCGGCAGCGATCCCGCGCTGGCCGACGAGATCCTCGACGCGGGGCGGGACGCGCTGACCGGCCGACGCGGCGATCCGGTGACGTCGGCGTAACGGCGCACCCTTCGACGCAGCGCGCTCGCTGCTGCCGCGCTATTCGATCGCCCGCGCAGCATCCCACAGCGGCTGCGCACCGCGCGCCGCATTCCACGCGGCAAACTGCGTGCGCCAAGCCTCGAACGGTTGCGCGAGCGGACGGCGCGGATCGTCGCTGAGCGAATACGCCATCCCTTCGATCAGCCAGCGCGGCTTGGTCACGACGGCCAGGTTGCCGAGCACCTCGGCCTGACGGTGATGGATCAGCTCGTGCGCGAGAAAATAGGTCTGCCAGCCGCGCGGTGCGATCACGATGCCGAAATCGCCGAGCGTCAGCGCCGCGCGCGTGCCGAGGCCGAACGCATCGGCGCACGCGCGCGTCGCGCAGAACACGATGCGCGGTGCGGCGCGGAACCCGCCGACGGCCGCCGCCGCGCGGGCGGCGCCGTCGCGATAGAGCTGCTGCGCGGCGCCGAGCTTCGCGGCATCGTCCGTGCAGATGTCGGCACGCGGGCACGACACGCCGGGAACCAGCGCGGGCGCGACGACGCGCAGCGGCTTGACGAGCGCATACGCGGCAATCGGCAGCGCGACGAGCAGGCCCGTGAGGGCGAAAGCGACATGGGAGCGTTTCATCGAGGCGGCGGTTGCGTGGCGTGTTGTCGGCGTCCTTCTGCGAGAACGCGACTATATCGGACCGGGGCTGCCTCCGGTCCTGCTATTCCTGACGGTTGGCTGCCGGGCAAGAAGCGGCTCCCGACACGCCCGGAACGATGCCGCTCAACATGGCGATTGCCCTTACGCGAGCTGCTTGTGGAAAACCGTCGTCGCGCAGAGCGCGCCGTCGGGCATCAGCGCATAGTTCGGCACGACGCCGACACGCTGCCAGCCGGCCCGCTCGTACAGCCGCTCGGCGTCGCCGCCCGTCACCGTGTCGAGCACGAGCACGGTCTTGCCGGCGTCGCGCGCGGCCGCGTCGGCCGCCGCCATCAAGCGCGCGGCGATGCCCTGCCGGCGCGCGTGCCGCGACACGAGCATCTTCGAGATGTCCGCGCGATGCGGCTGGTTCTCGGGCTGCGCGGTCACGACCTGCACGGTGCCGACGATCCGGCCCGATGCATCCTCGGCGACGAGCAGGATGCGCTCGTCGTTCGCAACGCCGTCGGCCACGCGCGTCCAGAACGCGACCGCGGTCGACCGCGCGATCGGCAACATGAAGCTGACGGACGCGCCGCCTTCGACGCAATCGATCAGCACGTCGGCCAGCGCATCGACGCAGGCCATCGCTTCGCTTGCGCCGACGCGGCGGACGGTAACAGGTTCGGTCATGCCATCTCCGGTAATCAGGTGGGCCGCACGCCCGGGTTCGGCATGGGCCGGAATCGGAACGAACGCCGGCCGGGCGTCGAGGCTCGCGCGACGACGGCAGACGTCCGGCGACGCAGCGCCCGGTCGGCGCGCGTTACCGCCCCATCATCGTACGTGACGAAAATTTTCGCTGCAGCGTTTCCCACATCGCCTACACTTAGCCAAATGGATAACTTTCAACCCGGCATCAGCGACGTCTTTCATGCGCTCGCCGATCCGACGCGCTGCGCGATCGTCAGCGCGCTCGGCCAGGGCGAGCGCACGGTCTCCGCGCTGGCCGCGCCGTTCGACATGGCGCTGCCGTCGTTCATGAAGCACGTTGCCGTACTCGAGCGCAGCGGCCTCGTGGAAACCCGCAAAACCGGCCGCTCGCGCACCTGCACGCTGGTCGGCAGCCGGCTGACCGAGGCCGAGGCGTGGCTCGCCGCGCAACGCGCGCAATGGGAAGCGCGATCCGATCGTCTCGTCGAATTCGTCGAACGCCGTCACCAGGAGGAGCAAGATGTCAGCCAGCCACGTCGAACCCGCTGAAGCCCACGACCTCGTCATCACGCGTACGTTGCGCACGCCGCGCCAGGCGCTGTGGCGCGCATGGACCGACCCCGATCTGCTGAAGGAATGGTGGTGCCCGAAACCGTGGACCACCGAGGTGCGCGCGTTCGACCTGCGGCCGGGCGGCGCCTTCCACACGTTCATGCGCGGCCCCGACGGCGGCACGAGCGACAATCCCGGCTGCTTCCTCGAAATCGTGCCGGAATCGCGCATCGCGTTCACGTCGATGCTCACGGGTGGCTGGCGGCCGCAGGCGCCGTGGATGGGCTTCACGGCGATCATCACGATGGCCGACGACGACGCGGGCAGCCGCTACGAGGCGCGCGTGATGCATCCCGACGCGGCGACGCGCGAGCGCCACGAAGCGCTCGGCTTTTTCGAGGGCTGGAACACCTGCATCACGCAGCTCGACGCCTTCGCCGCGACCCTGCGCTGAACGCCGTCTCGCGTGCGGTCATTGCATGCCGCCGCGCCCGCGCCTAGGATTCCTGAAGGAAGCGTGACGACACGCCGGGCGCCGGCGTGCACCGTCGCGCGCGCTTCGCGGGAGGCCACATGTTGCACACGCACACGCATTCGACCCGGGTCAGCCGGCACCTGAACGCCCCGCGCGGGCGCGTCTACCGCGCGCTGCTCGACCCCCACGCGGTCGAACAGTGGAAAGTGCCCGACGGCATGACCTGCCGCGTGCATGCGTACGATGCGCGCGAAGGCGGCGCGCTGCGCGTGTCGCTGAGCTACGACGCGCCCGCGGCCGGCACCGGCAAGACCACCGCACACACCGACACCTATCACGGCCGCTTCGTCACGCTCGTGCCGGACCAGCAGATCGTCGAGATCGACGTATTCGAAACCGACGACCCGATGCTGCGCGGCGCGATGACGATCACGATCACGCTGTCCGACGAAGCGGGCGGCACGCGGGTGGATGCCGTGCACGACGGCGTCCCGCCCGGTGTGCCGGCCGCCGACAACGAGACCGGCTGGCAGATGGCGCTGGCGCGGCTCGCGGCGCTGGTGGAAGCCGGGTGACGCGGCGTACGCGCGTCAGCCGAGCCGGTACGCGTGCGTGACCGTGCCGCGGAACAGTGCGTCGCGCTCGTCCGCGCCGGCCTGCGCGGTCAGACGCTTGAACGCGTTCCAGCCGTTCACGAACGAATACGACCCCTTGTCGACCGGGAAATTGCTCTCGAACATGCAGCGCCCGGGGCCGAACGCGTCGATGCAGGTCATCATCCACGGTTTCCACGCGTCGGCGAGCTGCGCCGAGGACGGCGGCTTCGCGCCTTTCTCGAAATCGAACCCGTTGATGCGCATCCCGAGGCCGCCGACCTTCACGTACACGTTCGGCAATTGCGCGAGCGTGCGCATCGACGCCGACCAGCGCGCGAACACCTCCTCCCGCTTGTCCGCGTAGCTGGCAATCCGCACGACGCCGCCGCAGTGGTTGACGATGATCCGCGTGTCCGGGTTCGCCTTCGCGAGCTCGAACAATTCGGGTAACTGCGGGAAGAACAGCCACGCGTCGTACGACAGCCCGAGCGGCGCGAGCTGCGCGACGCCGGCCCGGTACGCGGGATCGAGCAGCAGCCCGCGCGGCACCGCCGACAGCGGATTGGCGAGCGTCGGATCGGCATCCCACGTGCTCAGGTGCCGCACGCCGCGAAACCGCCCGCGCCCCGCTTCGAGATGCGCTTCCAGCACGTCGCGCACGCGTTCGCCGAGCCGCAGGTCCGCATGGCCGACGATGCCTTTCGCGACCGCCACGGGGCCGTGCTGCAGCGGCTCGGTCACGCCGGCGACATAGGCCGTCTCGCCGACCGGCTTCAGCTCCGCGGGACCCGAATCGCGATAGCGCGTCTGCGCCTGCATGTAGACGGACGCCTGGATGTTGTGGCCCGAGCGCGCATCCTGCAGATAGTCGTCGAGCAGGTAGATCCAGCCCGGCCGTTCATAGAAGTGATGATGCGCGTCGACGATCGGCAGGTCGGGCTCGAGCGCGGGTTCGAGCGCCGACGCGAGCCAGTCGGGGCGGACCGCGAGGTAGTTGCTTTGCGTCATGCGGGAGGCTCCATCAGGGGCCGGCGTGTCGGCGAACGCGGGCAGCGCGAGCGAGGCGGCGGCCGCGCCGATCAACCGGCGCCGTTTGATCGAAAAGGTCATCTCATTCGCTCCGGTCGAACGCGTACAGCGACAGCGTGAGCAGTGTCGTGATCGCCAGCACGATCGCGAGGCCGAGCATCCCGGCGGTGAAGGTGCCGAAACTGTCCTTCAGGTAACCGACGAGATAGGGGCCCGCGAAGCCGCCGAGCGCGCCGATCGAATTGATCAGCGCCAGCCCGCCGGCCGCGGCCTGGCCGGACAGGAAGCGCGACGGCAGCGTGTAGAAGATCGTGCGGCCGGCAATCGTGCCGATCAGCGCGAGCGTGATGCCGACGAGCGCGGGCCCGAGGGTCAGGAAATGGGTCGACACGCCGAGCGCCACCGCGCCGATGCACAAGCCGATCGCCAGGTTCGCGACCGGGCCGCCGCGTCGGTCCACCCGCTTCGCCCACCACAGCAACGCGACCGTCGCGAACAAGTACGGCACCGCGGACAGCCAGCCGGTCTGCATCGTCGACATCCCGTGCGCCTTCAGCATTTGCGGCAACCAGATGCCGATGCCGTACGAGCCCATCGTGAAGCCGAACGAGATCAGTGCGAGCACGTACACGCGCACGTCGCGCAGCGCGACGCCGAAGCGCTTCTTGCGGCCGGCCGCCGCGCCATCGCGCTCGAACGCGCGTTGCAGCGCGGCACGCTCGTCGTCCGACAGCCACGTCGCATGCTCCGGCGAGTCCGACAACAGTTTCAGTACGAGGAAACCGAGCGCGCACGCCGGCAGCCCTTCGACGATGAACATCCACTTCCAGCCGGCGAGCCCGAGCGCGCCGTCGAGCTGCAGCAGCCACGTCGACAGCGGGCCGCCGATCAGCGACGACAGCGGCGTCGACACGGTGAACCACGCCAGCACGCGCGTGCGATAGCTCGCGGGAAACCACACCGCAAGAAAGAAGATCACGCCGGGAAAGAATCCGGCTTCCCCGATGCCGAGCAGCAGCCGGATCGCATAGAAACTCGTCGGCCCGGTGGCGAGCGCGGTCGCGGCCGCCATCAGCCCCCACGTGATCATGATGCGGGCCAGCCAGCGGCGCGCACCGAAACGGTACAGCGCGAGATTGCTCGGCACTTCGAACACGCAATAGCCGGCGAACATGATCCCCGCGCCCCAGCCGAACTGCGTCGCGGTCAGCCCGAGATCGCGGTTCATCGTGAGCGCCGCGAATCCGACGCTCGTGCGATCCAGATAGTTGAAGAAATACGCGAGCGCGAGCAGCGGGATGAAGCGCCACGCGGCCTTGCGCACCGCACGTTGCTCGATCGACGCGTCGGTCTCGCGATCGGCGGCCAGCGTCGGGGAAGCGGATGTCATGGTTGTCTCCGTGAATGCGGCGAGCCTCCCCGCGCGATGCGCGGCCGGGACGCCTTTGTTCGTTCGATGAATCGCGGCTGCGCTACGCGCTCGCCACTTCGTTCGCCGAAGGCGCGCCGCCCGGCGCGTCGCCGTGCGCGGCGGCGGCCGCGCCGTATTGCCCCGCTACGACGCCGGCATCGATCAGCGCACGCGCATCGTCCGGCGTGTAGCCGAGTTCGCCGAGCAGCGCGCACGTATCCTGGCCGAGCGCGGGCGGCGCCGAACGCAGCCGCAGGCGCTCGCCGGCGAGCGTCAGCGGCAGCAACGCGGTGCGCGTGTCGACCGGCCGCCCGGCGCTGCTCGCGTCGGCCGGCAGCGTCACGGCTTCGAGGCCGCCCGTGGCCAGCAGATGGGGATCGTCGAACAGGTCCTGCGGCTTCGTGATCGGTGCGTAAGGCAGGCCGGTCGATTCGAAGATCGCGCCGATTTCCGCGGCCGAATACGGCGCCAGCCGCGAACGCAATTCCGGCAGCAGCCATTCGCGCGCCTGTACGCGCAGGTTGTTGGTCGCGAGGCGCGGATCGTCCTTCAGCGCGGTCAGGCCGAACGCGTCGCAGAACAGCGCCCACTGCGTGTCCGACACGACCGCGAGAAAAATCTGTTCGTCGTCCTTGACGGAGAACACGTCGTAGACGGCCCACGCGGAAATCCGGCTCGGCATCGGCGCCGCGGCCTGCCCCGTCACCGCGAACTGCATCATGTGCTGCGCGACGAGGAACACGTTGTTCTCGAACAGCGAACTCTGCACCTGCTGGCCGCGGCCCGTGCGCTCGCGCTGCGCGAGCGCGGCCATCGCGCCGATCGCGCCGAACATGCCGCCCATGATGTCGTTCACGCTCGCGCCCGCGCGCAGCGGCCGCCCTTCCGGGCCCGTCATGTAGGCCAGCCCGCCCATCATCTGCACGACCTCGTCGAGCGCGGTGCGATGCTCGTACGGCCCCGGCAGGAAACCCTTGTGCGATACGTACACGAGACGCGGATTCAGCGCGTCCAGCGCCGCGTAGCCGAGGCCGAGCCGGTCCATCGTGCCGCTCTTGAAGTTCTCGCTGAAGACGTCCGCCGTCGCGACGAGCCGCCGCACGATCTCCAGCCCGCGCGGATCCTTCACGTCGACCGCGAGACTCTTCTTGTTGCGGTTGAACATCCCGAAGAAGCCCGCGCCGGAGCCGCTCAGCGCCCGCGTGCTGTCGCCCGCGATCGGCTCGATCTTGATCACTTCCGCGCCGAGATCCGCGAGCAGCATCCCGCACGTCGGGCCCATCACCATGTGCGTCATCTCGATCACGCGCACGCCCGCATACGGCAGCGCGGCAGCCTGTTGTCGATCGTTCATCGTGCGACTCCCGCTACGCATCCTTCCGGTTGTGGAGCCGCCGCAGCGCGACCGTCCGCATAGCGGAAACCCTTCGGCAACCCTGCGTCGGGCACGTGGCCATACAGCGCCTCGGACGGCAGCGCCGCATGCAGGATCGCGCGCGCGGCGAGCAACGCGTCGACGTCGACGCCCGTGTCGTAGCCCATCGCCTCGAGCAGGAACACGAGATCCTCGGTGACGATGTTGCCGGTCGCGCCCGGCGCATACGGACAGCCACCGAGGCCGCCCTGGCTCGCGTCGATCGTCGTCACGCCCGCATCGAGCGCCGCGACGACGTTCGCGAGCCCCTGCCCGCGCGTGTTGTGGAAATGCGCGCCGCCGGCCTTGTCGCCGACTTCGCATTGAAGCCGCGTGAACAGCCGGCGCACCTGCGCGGGATTCGCATAACCGCTGGTGTCGGACAGGCCGACTTCGTCGACCCCGCATTCGGCCATCGCCGCCGCCATCGCGATCGTCTCGTCGTCGGAGACCGTGCCCGCGATCGTGCAGCCGAACGCCACCGACACGCCCGCCTCGATCTGCACCGACGGAAACCGCGCGTCGCGCAACGCGACGATCGCGCGCACCTCGTCGATCATCTGCGCGGTCGTCTTGCGAATGTTCGCCAGCGAATGGGCTTCCGTCACCGAGACCGGCAGCGTCAGCTTGTGCACGCCCGCGTCGAACGCGCCCTCGGCGCCGCGCAGGTTCGGCGCGAGCGCGGCGACGTGCAGCCCCGGAATCGCGAGCGCGTGCGCCACGACTTCGCGTACATCGGCCATCTGCGGGAGCAGCCTGGCCGGCACGAACGACCCGACCTCGATCTCGCGCAGGCCGGCCGCGGCCAGCGCGGTGATCCAGCGCAGTTTGGCGGCCGTCGGCATGACGGCCTCGATGCTCTGCAGCCCGTCGCGCGGCCCGACCTCGCTGACCAGCACCTTCGTGTTTTCGGAAACCTTCATTCGACACCTCATCGTTCTATCTGAAAGAACATAGTTCCGTTTGACAGAACTGTAAGCGCACGTCGGACGGGCGATAAGCGGGGTATACCCGTGAAATCGCGTTTTTTTGGAACTTGTGTTCTGCCAGATAGAACGATATAGTCGACCGACCCATCATTCGAAGGAAGCAGTAGTGCCGAGGAATCCAGCAGTTCACGCCGGCGACGCATCCGATCCGGCGACCGAGGAAGCATCCAGCGGCGTCGCCGTGCTCGACCGTGCGTTCGCGATCCTCCGTGCGTTCGGCCAGACCGACGACCGGCTGTCGCTCGCCGAGTTGTCGCGCCGCACCGGGCTGTACAAGAGCACGATCCTGCGCCTGCTCGCCGCGCTCGAGCATGGCGGCTTCATGCGCAAACTCGACGACGGCCAGTACGCGATCGGGCACGAGCCGTTGCGGCTCGCCGCGCTGTACCAGCGTTCGTTCCGTGTCGGCCCGGTAGTCGAGCCGCTCCTCGAGACGCTGAGCCGCGAACTCGGGGAAACGGCATCGTTCTACGTGCGCCAGGGCGACGTGCGCTCCGTGCTCTATCGCGTCGAGCCCGCGCGGGCGGTACGTGTTTCGATCCGCGTCGGCGAGGAGTTTCCGGTCGGCCAGGGCGCCTCGGGGAAGGTGCTGCTGGCCTTCACCGACACGCAGGACGCCCGCTGGCACGACGTGCGCGAACAGCTGTGGGCCGCGTCGTACGGCGAGCGCGACCCGGAGACGGCATCGGCGTCCGTGCCCGTGTTCAACGCGGCCGGCGAATGCGTCGGTGCGTTGACGGTGTCGGGCCCGAAATCGCGGCTCGCCGCCGCGCCGGCGATGACGGCGGCGCTCGCGATGCTGCTGCCGCTCGCGCAGAAGGCGACCGTCGCGCTCGGCGGCGCGGGCGCGCGCTACGACGCACCCGCCGTGCGCGACAGTCTCGCGCGGCTCGCGTCGTCAGCGGACGACACGGTCCGCTCGTAGGGCGTCGTCCGCATCCCGGCAGGTGACGCGGCAGCATGAAAGGCAACCGCATGCGACACTGGCCGCCGATGCACGCAGCGCGTCGTTCACCGGCACCGCGCCGCGCGTGCAACCGTCAACCGGACCCGCATGAGGAGACACCCGCGATGAACGCCGCGCGCACCGCCACCTGGTATTTCGATTTCGTTTCGCCGTTTGCCTACCTGCAACAGGAACAGTTCGACCGGTTGCCGCCCGCCGCCGCGTTCGAGCCGCGGCCGATCGTGCTCGGCGCGCTGCTCGCGCACTGGGGCCAGAAAGCGCCGGCGGAGATCGCGGCCAAGCGCGTGTTCACCTATCGCCACGCGCAATACCGCGCGGACAAGCTCGGCATCGCCTTCCGGATGCCGCCCGCGCACCCGTTCAATCCGATCAAGCCGCTGCGCCTCGCGATCGCGATGGGCAGCTCGCCCGACGCGAACCGGCGGATCTTCCGGCATATCTGGCGCGACGGCCAGGACGTATCGACGCCGGAAGGCTTCGCCGCCCTGTGCGAAGCCGTCGGTTTTCCGGAAGGTGTGACGGCCGTCGACGCCCAGCCGGTCAAGGACGCGCTGCGTGCGAACACGGATCGCGCGATCGCCGACGGCGTGTTCGGCGTCCCGACCTTCGTACTCGACGGCGACCTGTTCTGGGGCGAGGACGCGACCGACATGTTCGTCGACTGCGCGACGTCGCGCGCGTGGCTCGACTCGCCCGAGGTACGCCGCATCAGCGCGCTGCCGGAAGGCATCCGGCGCGGCTGACCGCGAGTCGCCACCGGCGCGCCGCCCGCGTCAGCCGTCGCGCCCTTCGACGAGCGCCGGCACGGCTTCGCGCATCATCGCGACGAACCGCACGAGCCGCGACGGATAGAACTGCGCATGCGGATAGGTCAGGTAGACGGGCAGCGGCGCGGCCTGCCACTCGGGCGCGAGGTGCACGAGATCGCCGCGCGCGAGATCGCCGGCCAGCAACCATGACGATCCGACGCACGCGCCGACGCCCAGCAGCGCCGCGCTGCGCAGTGCATACAGGTTCGCGGTCGTGATACGCGGGCGGATCGCGAGGCGCCGCGTGTCGCCGGTGGCCGCATGCGTCAGCAGGAGTTCGTTGCGGTAGTACGTGCGCAACGCGAGCCACGGCAGTGCGGCCAGCGCGTCCGGGTCGGCCGGCACGTCGGCGCCGTTCAGCACGGACGGCGCGGCGACCACGAAGCGCGGCACCTTGGTCAGCCGGATCGCGACCACGCCCGGATCGGTCGGCTCGCCGACCTGGATCGCGCAATCGATGCCGCTGCCGACGAAATCGCGCACCTCGTCCTGCAGCAGCCACTCGACCGACACGCGCGGATAGTCGCGCAGGAACTGCGCGAGCGGCACGACGAAACGCTCTTGCCCGAACGCGTGCGGCACCGCGACCCGCAGCAGCCCGTCCGGCTCCTCCTGCGCGCCGCGCAAATCGGCCTCGAACGCCGCCCAGCTCGCCAGCAGCTCCTTCGCCCGCTTGAAGCACCGCTCGCCGTCGACGGTCAGCCGCATCGCATGGGTCGTGCGTTGCAGCAGCCGCATGCCGAGCGAACTTTCCAGCGCCTGCAGCCGGCGGCTGATGGTCGGCTGCGTCGTATGCAGTTGCACGGCCGCCGCCGACAGGCTGCCGGCCTCGACTATGCGCACGAAGGTTTCCATCAGCTCGAAACGATAGCCGGCGCCGTCCACCGGCACCGTCTGAATGCGCGGAGACCCGCCAGCAGCGGGAGAGGAGGAGGATTTTTCGGTCATGCGTGCAGCGTATAACAAATCTGCGCAAGGCGGCACTACCGTCGCCGGCCGCGTGCCGCCACACTCGCGTCCATCCCATTCTTCAACCGAGGATGTACGCGATGTCCACCCCTGCCCGTCTCGATACCGCGCCCCGCGTGGCGCACGCTCCGGCCCATCCGGCCGCCCATTCGATGCCCGATCGCCGGCTCGTGCTGCTGCTCGCGGCCGCCGCCGGCCTCGGCGTCGCCCCGCTCTACTACGCGCAGCCGATGCTCGGCGCGCTCGCACCCGATCTCGGCGCGTCGGCGCGCGCGATCGGTTTCGTGCCGACGCTCACGCAGCTCGGCTATGCACTCGGCATCCTGCTGCTCGCGCCGCTCGGCGACCGCTTCGACCGACGCCGCGTGATCGTCACCAAGGCCGCCGCGCTGGTCGTCGCGCTGCTGCTGGCGGCCGTCGCGCCATCGCTCGGGCTGCTGCTCGCGGCGAGCTTCGCGATCGGCCTCGCCGCGACGATGGCGCAGGACGTCGTGCCGGCCGCCGCGACGCTCGCGCACGACGCGCATCGCGGCCGCATCGTCGGCACGGTGATGACCGGGTTGCTGCTCGGCATCCTGCTGTCGCGCGTCGTGGCCGGGTTCATCGCCGAGACGGCCGGCTGGCGCGCGATGTTCGCGCTCGCGGCGGTCAGCGTCGCCGCGATCGGCGCCGTAGCCGCACGCGGGTTGCCGCGTTTCGCGCCGACCACGCAGCTGCCGTATCGCGCGCTGATCGGCTCGCTCGGCGCGTTGTGGCGCGAGCATTCGGCACTGCGCCGCGCCGCCCTCGCGCAGGGGCTGCTGGCCGTCGGCTTCAGCGCGTTCTGGTCGACGCTCGCGGTGATGCTGCACGGTGCGCCGTTCCATCTCGGCAGCGCGGCCGCCGGTGCGTTCGGCCTTGCGGGCGCCGCCGGCGCGCTGGCCGCGCCGATTGCCGGACGGCTGGCCGACCATCACGGCCCCGAACGCGTCACGCGCATCGGGATCGGCATCGCGACGGCGTCGTTCGCGTCGATGGCCGCCGCGCCGCTGATGTCGCCGCATGCGCAGCTCGTCCTGCTCGCGGTCGCGACGATCGGCTTCGATCTCGGCGTGCAGGCGACGCTGATCGCGCACCAGTCGATCGTCTACCGGATCGATCCCGCGTCGCGCAGCCGCCTCAACGCGGTGCTGTTCGTCGGCATGTTCATCGGGATGGCGGCCGGCGCCGCGCTCGGCAGTTCGTTGCTCGCGCAACTGGGCTGGAATGCGGTGACCGCGCTGGCCGTCGCGACGTCGCTGGCCGCGCTCGTCGTGCGGATGTGGCGCAACTGAGATCGGGCGTCGCGTAGCACCGGCGGGCAAGCCCACGAGGCTTGCCCGCTTTTTTTATATTTTTGATCGACGCGCGCATGACGCCGCGCCGCCCGGCAGCTTCGCACCATTCCGGCACGGCAATCGTTCATCCGGCGCAAGGTCCGCACCGGCCGGCCGAATTGTCCAGTTCACCCAAATATTTTTCCGGCGTTCGTGCAGGTCCGCACGCAAACATCGGATGATTCGACCCTGCCGCACCGTACGGCGCGTTGCCATCCGGCCCCACCACCGAGCCCGGTGCATCAGGGGATTCCCGGTATTTTTTCGCATTTTCTTCGAAATAACGGGTGACATACTTGCCCCCCGTTGCGCTCCGTGCGAGCGCGCTTTCCGATCCAGCCGGCCGCCTGTCATGCGCTGCGCGTCCGCCCGGGTCGCACAGGACATGAACGATTTCGACACCACGATCCAGATCTTCCTCACCCACGTGACGTTCGGCCCGTTGATGAATCACGCGATCCGCGTGATCGCGGGCCTCTACACGTTCAAGGGCTTCGTGCTCGTTCCCGTGCTGTGCTGGCTGTGGTTCCAGCCCGGCCCTAACCGCGAACGGCAACGCGAACGGGTCGTCGCCACCGTCGCGAGCGGGCTCGTCGCGCTCGCCGTCGGCCGCGTGCTCGCCCAGGTGCTGCCGTTCCGCGTACGGCCGATCTACAACCCCGACCTGCACCTGCACTTTCCGTCGGCCGGACTGCGCGCGGCGACGCTGCAGACATGGAGTTCGTTTCCGAGCGATCACGCGATGCTGTGGATGGCGATCGCGACCGGCATCTTCATCATCGCGCGCCGCGTCGGCATCGTCGCGCTGCTGTATTCGGTCGTGTTCATCTGCCTGCCGCGCGCGTATCTCGGCTTTCACTATCCGACCGACCTGATCGCGGGCGCGGCGATCGGCATCGCGATCGCGTGGCTGCTGACGCGCGACGCGATCCGGTCGCGCTTCGCGCCGCGGGTGCTGGAGATGATCCGGCGCTTCCCCGCGCCCGCCTATACGCTCGCGTTCCTGCTGTGCTTCGAGCTGATCACGCAGTTCGACGAACTGCTGACGCTCGCGCAGTCGGCCACGCGCACGATGTGACAGGCCGCCGCGCAATGGTGCTGCTGCTGTCGTTCCGTCGCCCCGGCGCGCGATGCCGGCCATGCGCCGCGGCCGCGCGCCGTGCGACGGCCGCACCCGTCAGTCGCGATCGGGTGCACCGAGCGGAAAGAACGAACGATACGGCCGCGCCTCGTCGACCGCCCGCGCAAACGACGGCCGCGCAAGCAGACGCTGGCGGTACGCGATCACGTTCGCGAACGCCGGATCGATCCGGTGCGTCCAGTCCGCGTAGAACAGGAACGGCGCCGCGCCGCAATCGGCGAGGCTGAAATGGTCGCCGGCCGCCCATTCGCGCTCGGCCATCGTCCTGTCGAGCCACGCATACGACGTGTCGAGCATCGCGCGCGCATCGGCCACCCCGCGCGCATCGCGCTCGGCTTCCGGCCGCAGCGCATCGAACACGACCTTCTGCTGCGGCGTCGCCACGTAGTTGTCGAAGAAGCGGTCCATCGTCCGCACCTCGAGCGCGGCGCGCGGATCGTCGGGCAGCAGACGCACCGGGCCCGGATGGTTCAGGCCGAGATATTCGATGATGATCGTCGCCTCGATCACCGTGCGGCCCGCGTCGACGAGCACCGGGAAGCGCTTCAGCGGCCACAGCGCGGCCAGTTCCTGCATCGGCTTCGGGTCGTCGTGCGCGAGCACGCGATAGTCGAACGGCGTGCCGTTCTCGTATAGCGCGGTCAGCACCTTCTGGCAGTAGGACGAAAAGGGATGGGCGTAAAGCGTCGGCATCATCGTGGGGTCTCTCTGGGTTTCGGCGCCGCGTCGTGCGGCGCCACGTGATCGGATACCTTGACGACGAACGGCGCCCGGCCGTTTCGACATCGGTCCGACATTTTTTCGAGGGACTGCCTGGGCCGCTACGATCGGCCGTCCATCACGACACGCCCTTCCGCGCGCCAGCGCAGCATCCCGCCGCCGAGATTCGCGACCGCGTCGAAGCCGGCCTTCCTGAGGATCACGGTCGCCTGCGCGGAGCGCCCGCCAGCCCGGCATACGGTCACGACCGGCCGGTCGCGCGCGATCTCGCCGGTGCGCGCGGCCAGTTCGCCGAGCGGGATCGGCGTCGCGCCCGGCAGATGGCCGAGCGGGCCCGTGAATTCGTCCGGTTCGCGCACGTCGACGACCTGCACGGCCGGCAGATGATCCTCGAGCCATTGCGGATCGATTTCCCAGAAGCCGGCGAACGTATAGACGAGCGGCGCCCAGTCGGCTGCCGCCTGCGCATCGGGCGCGTTCGCGGCGACCCCGCACTGCAGGTTCGCCGGCACCGCGACGTCGATCTGACGCGGATGCGCGAGCCCGAGGTTGCGCATGTAGCCCGCGAAATCGTCCTCGCTGAGATCGCCGCCGAGGCGCGGGTTGAAGCGCCGCTCCTCGCCGACGCTCGTCACCGCGAGCCCGCGATAGTCGTGCGCCGGGTACAGCAGGCACGCGGCCGGCAGCGTGAAGAGCCGCCCGTGCACCGCGCGATACAGCGCGCGCGGGTCGCCCTGCTGGAAGTCGGTGCGGCCGGTGCCGCGGATCAGCAGGCAATCGCCGGTGAACGCCATCGATTCGTCGTCGAGCACGAGGCTGATGCAGCCGCTCGTGTGGCCGGGCGTCGCGCGCACGGTCAGGTAGCGTGAACCGAACGCACAGCGGTCGCCGTCGTTCAGGTAGCGGTCGGCGCCTTGCGCGCCGCTCGCGGCCGAGATCGCGATCGCGCTGCCGGTGCGCTGCTTCAGCAGCCAGGCGCCCGTCACGTGATCGGCATGCACGTGCGTGTCGACGGTCGCGACGAGCCGCAGCCCGAGTTCGTCGAGCAGCGCCGCGTCGCGGCGTACCTGCTCGAACACCGGATCGATCAACAGCGCCTCGCGCGATGCGCCGTCGGCGAGCAGATACGTGTACGTCGACGATTGCGGGTCGAAAAGTTGCCGGAAGATCATGGCTCGGTTGCTCCGTCGCTTGTTCTTCAGTGGAGTGTAGCCGGGCTCGTGTGCCGCCTGTCGTCGTCGGGCACCGGCATCGGCATGACGACATCGCCGCCGCGTTTCGCGCATGCATACAGCGTAGATCAAAATGCCCGCGCCGCCGCGCCCCCATACGCGGCAACCGATTCCAACGACGAATCGCGCATGGCGGGACGATTCGCCGCGCCGGGACGGCGGCCCACGCTGCCTTACACTACGGCCTGTTCTCGTCTCCGCTCACAGGAATGCCCCCGACATGTCGATGACGATCGATCCGAAGCAGGCCGCCGCGCTGCTGGCCGTCGCCGACACCGGCAGCTTCGAGCAGGCGGCCGTGCGCCTGCACGTAACCGCGTCCGCCGTCACGCAGCGGGTCCGCGCGCTGGAAGCGAGCCTCGGCACGCCGCTCGTGCTGCGCACGCGGCCGTGCCGCCCGACGGTGGCCGGACAGCGCGTGCTGCAGCACCTGCGCCGCGTCGCGCTGCTGCAGGCCGACCTGCAGAGCACGCTCGCGACCGAACGCGAATCGCCGATCTCCGTGACGATCGCGCTGAACGCCGACAGCCTCGGCACCTGGTTCCTGCCCGCGCTGACGTCCGTGCTCGCCGGCGAACGGATCCTGTTCGAGCTGATCGTCGAGGATCAGGATCACACGTTCGCGCTGCTGGAAAGCGGAATGGCGGTCGGCTGCGTGACGACCGAGCCGAAGCCGATGCGCGGCTGCATCGCGACGCCGCTCGGCACGATGCGCTACCGGCTGCTCGCGGCCGCCGCGTTCGCGGTGCGCTGGTTTCCGCGCGGGCTGAACCGCACGAGCGCACGCAAGGCCCCCGTCGTCGCGTATTCGCGGCGCGACACGCTGCAATCGTCGTTTCTGAAGGAGAAGTTCGGGCTGCCGGACGGCGCCTACCCGTGCCATTACGTGCCGGGCACTCATGCGCACTTCGCGGCCGTGCGGCACGCGCTCGGCTACGCGATGGTGCCAGAGCCGCTGATCGGCACCGCGCCGCTCGATACGCAGGGGCTCGTCGATCTCGCGCCCGCGCATCCGACCGACGTCACGCTGTACTGGCACGCGTGGACCGTGCAGTCGCCGACGATGGCGTCGCTGTCGGAGCGGGTCGTCGAAGCGGCGCGCCGGTTGCTCGCGCCGCTGCCGTAACGCGCCGGCAGCCGCGCCGGCGATCGATACGGTCGGCCGGCGCGGTACGCACTCCGACGAGAAAGTCGGCCGCGCCGCCTATACTTTTTCCATCGGCCTCGCGAACGCGCCGCGCGGCCGATCGTCCAGGTCCGGCCGTTCCCTTTCATGTGAGGAGAACATCATGTCCCGCCGCTATATCGATTGCCGCGAGTTTCCCAGCGCGATGCATTGCTCGGTCGCGATTTCCGCCGACTCCGACAACGAACTGCTGGAGGCCGCCGTGCAACACGCGGTCTCGGTCCACCAGCACACCGACAGCGCCGAACTGCGCACGCAGCTGAAATCGCTGTTCCACGACGGCACGCCGCCCGCCGACACGCCGCGGCAGGCGTAATCCGCCGGCACGGCAACGATCGACCGACGACGCGCCGCGTCAACCCTCCGCGTCCTGCGTCATGCCACGTCGCGCCGGCCCGTCGCCGGCCGACGCACTCCGCTTCACGCGCGCCGCTGCGAGAAGTACTCGCCGACCGCGCCGAGGAACGTGTCGATGTCCGCGCGCGACACGTCGCAGTGGGTGACGAAGCGCGACGCATACAGCATCTGCGTGAGAATCCCGCGCTCCTTGAGCCATGCCTCGAGCGGCGCGCAATCGGCTTCGGGGAATTGCGCGAACACCATGTTCGTCGCATGCGACAGCACCTTCACCGAGTCGATGCGCGCGAGCCCATCGGCGAGATGCGCGGCATTCGCGTGATCGTCCGCGAGCCGCTCGACGTTGTGATCGAGCGCATACAGGCACGCCGCCGCGAGAATGCCCGACTGCCGCATCCCGCCGCCCAGCACCTTGCGCCAGCGCTGCGCGCGCTCGATCAGCGCACGGCTGCCGACCAGCACCGAGCCGACCGGCGCACCGAGCCCTTTCGAGAAGCAGATCGACACGGTGTCGAACGGCGCGCACAACGCGGCGATCGGGCGACCCGATGCAACCGCCGCATTGCAGACGCGCGCGCCGTCGAGATGCGTGGACAGCCCGCGGCTGCGCGCGAACGCGACGGCTTCCTGCACATAGCCTTCCGGCAAGACCTGGCCGCCGATCGTGTTTTCGAGCGCGAGCAGGCGCGTGCGGGCAAAGTGATTGTCGAGCGGCTTGATCGCCGCAGCGATCTTCGCAAGCGGCAGCGTGCCGTCCGGCGCGTTCTCGATCGGTTGCGGCTGGATGCTGCCGAGCACGGCCGCGCCGCCGCCTTCGTACTTGTAGGTGTGCGCGAGTTGGCCGACGATGTACTCGTCGCCGCGCTCGCAATGCGACATCAGCGCGGCCAGGTTGCTCTGCGTGCCGCTCGGGAAAACAGGCCGGCTTCCTTGCCGGCCCGCTCGGCCGTCACCGCCTGCAGGCGCAGGACGGTCGGGTCGTCGCCCCAGACGTCGTCGCCGGTTTCGGCGGCGGTCATTGCAGCCAGCATCGCCTGGCTCGGACGTGTCACGGTATCGCTGCGTAAATCGATCATCGCTGTGCCCTGAGAAAACGCGAGCCGGCATCCCTGCGTCCGGCCCTGCCGAAAACGAGACTCAGAGTGTACGCAATTCACGCAGCGCGTGCCGATGGAGGCACGCGATCGCGCGGATCAGTATCGCGGCGGCGGCGGCTGGACGCCCGCCGGCGGCATCGGCGGCGCCGCGCGCGGCGCCGTGCCGTATCCGCT
>FTHQ01000002.1_pt1 | contig 30767 bp, 26 predicted proteins | sample 1641001 | NCBI WGS metagenome assembly FTHQ01 (sample SAMEA3914872, study PRJEB12502) | metagenome | biome: forest; material: soil | place: Canada | collected 2011-07-03 | depth 0.3 m | reverse complement strand
TCGCCCGCCGTGCCGGCGAAGTTCACTGCCGCACCGTCGGTGTTCGCGCCGACCGTCAGGTCGTCACCGGCTGCCGATTGTTGGACGAGGCCTATGGTGCCGCTCGACAGTTCGCTCAGTTGATCGTTGATCGACTTGATCTCGGTCGTGTGCTGGGTGATGTTGTCCTTCGCGATCGTCATGTCGCTGCCGAGCTCGGCGACTTGCGTGCTGGTCGTCGAAAGCGTCGCCTTCGTCTCGGCGAGGTTGGTGTTGGTGGTTGACAGCCCGGCATTCGTCGCGGCGATCGCGGCGTTCGTGGTCGACAAGCCTGCGTTCATCTGGCCGACGTTGACGGCGTCCGAATCGAGCGTGCCTTCGGCGATGCCCGACAGCTTGCGGTCGCCCGCCGTGCCGGCGAAGTTCACTGCCGCACCGTCGGTGTTCGCGCCGACCGTCAGGTCGTCACCGGCTGCCGATTGTTGGACGAGGCCTATGGTGCCGCTCGACAGTTCGCTCAGTTGATCGTTGATCGACTTGATCTCGGTCGTGTGCGTGGCGATGTTGTCTTTCGCGATCGTCATGTCGCTGCCGAGCTCGGCGACTTGCGTGCTGGTCGTCGAAAGCGTCGCCTTCGTCTCGGCGAGGTTGGTGTTGGTGGTTGACAGCCCGGCATTCGTCGCGGCGATCGCGGCGTTCGTGGTCGACAAGCCTGCGTTCATCTGGCCGACGTTGACGGCGTCCGAATCGAGCGTGCCTTCGGCGATGCCCGACAGCTTGCGGTCGCCCGCCGTGCCGGCGAAGTTCACTGCCGCGCCGTCGGTGTTTGCGCCGACCGTCAGGTCGTCACCGGCGTTGGCCTGCTGGACGAGGCCGACCGTGCCATTCGACAACTCGCTCAGCTTGTCGTTGAGCTTCGTGATGTCGGACGTGTTCGTCGAGATACCGGTCTTCGCGGTTGTCATGTCGCCGTTCAGCGCGGCAATTTGCGTATTGGCCGTCGACAGCGTCGCGTTGGTGGTGGCGAGCGTGGTGTTGGTCGTCGAGAGGGTCGCGTTCGTCGTCGACAGCGTGGCGTTGGTTGCTGCCAGCGTCGAGTTGGTGGTCGAAAGCGATGCGTTGGTCGTGGACAGGGCCGTGTTCGTCGCGGCGATCGACGCGTTCGTGGTCGACAGGCCGGCGTTCATCTGGCCGACGTTCACCGCGTCGGTGTCGTCTATGCCTCGGTCCATGTTCGTGATACGCCGTTGCAGCATGATGTTGCCGACGGAGACGGTGTTAGCCGCGCTTGCGGTCGAGCCGCGCCCAAGCGCAACGCCATCCGTTGCATTGGTTGCGACACTGGAGTTCCGGCCGATTGCGACGCCGCCGATCTCGGAAACCGACGCAGCCGAACCGATGGAGACGGCCTCGAGGGCCGTGGCACCGACGCCATTGGTTGCGATGGCGCCGGGCCCGATCGCGACGGAGCGTCCGCCGACCGCGCTTGCGCCGTAGCCCACCGCCATCGAATAGTCCGAAACGCCCGATCCGGGCGCGGAACTTGCGTTGGCCAGTGCGCCACGGCCCACGGCGATATCGTTCTGGCCGGTGGTGGTCGCGTTGTATCCGATGGAGATCGCGCCGCTGCTCCCCGCCAGCGAGCCGGAACCGATCGCAATGGCGTTACCGCCGCCGATCGACGCCAAGCCGGTGCCACCTACTTTGATCCGGGCGTCGTCAAGCGTTGCCATCGTGCCGATCGCACCCATCGTACCGATCGCGCCGCCACCTGCCGCCTTGCACACGCCGGCCTCGTCGACCGTGCCGCTCGATCCGTCTTCCGTCGTGCACACTTCCGCTGCAGCCGCGCCGCCGATGGCGGTGCCACCCAGCGCGATCGCGATCAGCGCTTGTCGTGCGATGCGCGACGAGCCCTTCGAATGCGACTTCGCCGTTTCGGCTGCTGCCGTCCACGTGTTCGTCACGGCGTTCCACACGCTGCGATAGGTCTTGTTCATATCCCCACTCCTTTCAATTTGTCAGGCCTTGAGTTCATGGTAGGGATCGGCCTCGTCCTAATCAGTCATCCTTGGCTGATTCGAGATAGGCGTTGCGTAGGCCCAGTCCTACGCGCGCGAAGGCGTGCATGAAAGGGATGGAGAGAGAGAGGGGGGAAGAGGGGCGGCTGGCCATTCGGCCAACCGCAAGCGGGCCGTCGATGCGGCGCCGGCCATGTGCGGCGCGGCGCTTTCGAGGAAGAAGGAAAGCCTCGGCCGGCCGAGGCTTGTGTTGGAGCGACTGGGTGACCGCCCGCTTCCGGCACCGGGAGCGACTGCTCCGGGCGCCGGAAGACAGGCGTTTGGCGGGATTGCCAGGATTGAACCGATGGCTTACCAGTAGAACCCGCCGCCGATCACGCCGCCGACTTCGCCGCGGCTGCTCGTGTTGACCGCAGCCTTGACCGTCCACTTGCCGTCGCGGGTCATGTACGACAGACCCATCGCCGAGCCGTACTCGCCGCCGTACGTGCTGCCGGCCATCGACACGAACGTGCGGCCCGGCTGCGTCGACTGCGGCAGGCCTGCCACCGCCATCGCCGCGGCAACGCCGCCCATTGCGTCCTGACGCGCGCTGCTGACCGTGTTGTTCATCTGCTGCACGTTGACCGCGTCGGTCGGCGCCGTACCGGCCGCGACGTTCGTGATCTGGCGTTCGGCACCGGCGGAGCCGACAGACACTGCGTTATCGCGATCCGCGACCGAGCCCGCGCCGAGTGCGACCGAGTTGTTGCCGGACGCATTCGCGTTCTGACCGATTGCCGTGCTGCTGCCGCCCGAAGCGACCGCACCCTGGCCGAATGCCGAGCTGTTGTCGCCGGAGGCGACTGCACCCTGACCGGTTGCCGTGCCGTTGTTGCCCGAAGCAACCGCACCTTGACCGACCGCCGAACCGTTGTTGCCCGATGCGACCGAACCCTGACCGATGGCCGAGCTGTTCGATCCGGACGCGTCCGCGCCGTCGCCGACGACGATCGAGCCGGGGCCGCCCGTGCCGGTGCCGACACCGCTGCCCGAGCCACCGTCCGAGCCACCGCCTGCCTCGAGGTCGCCGACGCGGCCGGACAGGTCGCCGTACTTCTGCGCGAACTCCTGCTGCAGGGCATAGAGCTGGCTGCCGTTGACCGCGTCCATGCTCGTCGCGCTGATGTCGCCCGCCGCAACCCGGTGCAGGACCGTGCCGTTCGTGCCGGCGAAGGTCACGCTGTCGAACGACAAGCCGCTGTCGTACGTGACCGCGCCGACTTCCTTGCCCGAGTAGTCGATCAGGCCCGTCGCACGAAGCTGCGACACCGTCACGACGTCGTCGTCGGCCACGCCGTTGGCGACGCCGGACAGCACGCGTGCACCGCCGGTGCCGGCGAAGTTCACCATCGAGCCACCGCTGGCCGCGCCGACCGTGATCGCGCCGCTGGCCGGGTCCTGCTGGACGATGCCGAGCGTGCCGCTGCCGATCTGGGCCGCGAGGTTCGTGATCGCACCTTCGTTGATCGTGGTACGACCGTCGAGGTTGGTCACGGCATCGCCGACCGAGTTGACGACCTTCGTGCCGCCACTGCCGTCGCCGACCGTGAAGCTCGGCGCCGAGATCGAGCCGTCCGGGTTGACCGTCGAGCCGCCGCCGATCGCCGATGCGACGCTTTCCGACACGCCATGCAGTTGCGAGCCGTTCACGGCTTCGGTGCTGGCAGCCGACACGTCGCCGGCTGCGATGCCTGTCAGCTTACGGTTACCTGCCGTGCCGGCGAAGTTGACCGCTGCGCCGTCGGTGCTCGCGCCGACCGTGATGTTGTCGCCGGCGTTCGCTTGCTGGACGAGGCCGAGCGTGCCGCTGCCGATCTGGCTGGCGAGATCCGTGATCGCGCCTTCGTTGGTCGTCGTACGGCCGTCGAGGTTGGAGACCGCATCCGCGACCGTGCCGACCGTGGTCGTGCCGCCGTGACCGTCGCCGACCGTGAAGGACGGCGCCGAGATCGAGCCGTCCGGGTTGACCGTCGAGCCGCCGCCGATCGCCGATGCGACGCTTTCCGACACACCGTGCAGTTGCGAGCCGTTCACGGCTTCGGTGCTGGCTGCCGACACGTCGCCGGCTGCGACGCCCGTCAGCTTGCGGTTACCGGCCGTGCCGGCGAAGTTGACCGCCGCGCCATCCGTGTCCTTGCCGACGGTCAGGTTTGCGCCTGCACCGGCTTGCTGCACCAGGCCGACCGAGCCCGAGCCCACTGCGGTCTGCAGGTCGCTGATGTCGGTTTCAGCGGTATCCATGCGGGTGGTGAGGGCAGTCACGTTGCCGTTCGTGGTCGTCAGCGCGCCATCGAGGGCGCCGAGCGCACCGCCAATCGTGGTTTGCGTGCCGCCGTTGGCGAGCGTGTACGTGGGGCCGGTAACGGCGCCCGTCGTCGGATCGATGGCAGCGCCGCCACCGAGCGCGGTCACGACCGGCGCGAGCTGCGAGACGTTCACGACATCCGTATCGGCGATACCGGGCGAAACGTTGACAATTCGCCTCGTGAATGTATGACCGTCGATGTTGGGAACCCCTGCGCCGACGGAGACGGTATTGGATTCATGTGCAACGGAACCCATGCCGAGAGCCACGGCGTTGCTCGTACCGCTGGTGACATGCGAAATCGTGCCGATTGCCACGGAACCGGTGCCTTCCACAACCGCACCTCGACCGCTCCCTGTGGCGCCGCCAATGGCAATGCCGTAGCTTGCCGAAGCGGTGGAATAGGCACCCATCGCGAGCCCGGCGCTGCCGCTAGTTATTGTTGCGTTGGTTCCCAGCGCAACACCGTTTCCGGCGATCGAAGAGGCTCCGTTGCCAATCGCGATGTCGCTGGCATTGGTGGCATTGGCTGCCGTACCGGTACCCGTCCAGATCGAAATTCCATTGCCGCCGCTCCACCCGCCGGCCATGACGCCGATCGAGCTTGTGGTTTCCATCGGGCCGATCAAATTGTGAGTCGTGGTTTGACACACGCCAGCCGTATCGACCGTACCGTTCGCCCCGTCTTCTGCCGTACACACTTCCGCTGCGGCTGCAGCGCCGATTGCCGCTCCGCCCAATGCGATCGCGATCACAGCCTGCCGCGCCACGCGCGACGAACCTCTCGAATGCGACTTTGCCGTTTCGGCTGCCGCCGTCCATGTATTGGTCACGGCGTTCCAGATGCTGCGATAGGTCTTGTTCATTTCCCCACTCCTTACAGTTTGTCAGGTAACAAACTCATGGTAGGGATCGGCTCGGTCCGAATCTGTCGTCCTGGGCCTATTTGAGATAGCGATTGCGTAGGGCAAGTCTTACGATTTTCTTTCGATTGCGTCACCGAAGCTTAAACGTGCTCGGGCAGAAAAACGGGGGCGGGTGTAGGAGGCCCTCGAGCAAAGACCTGTCGCCCCGGCTTTAGGTGGGCGCCGCTGGGTCAGCACAGTCGACGCGTCCGGCATGAGGGTTTCCGTGTCCGGGAGCCGTGTATCGAATGACGTCAAGCTCGCTGGTGCGACGATGGTTTGGCGTTCACCGATCGCGCCGGTCACCGCATGCTCGTGAATCGTCGTGAATCCGCCGCGCAGCGAGTTCATGGCGCTGTGTAAGCGTGCCGTCGACGCCATCCACACGGGAGGACAGGTTCTTCACGCTGACGTTGTTCGCGTTCAGTTGCTTGCCGTTCACCGCGTCGTTGCTGGCGCTCGACACTTCGCCTTCACCCAAGCGCGTCAGCTTTCGGTCGCCGTCCGTGCTCGTGAAATTGACGGCCGCACCATTTTTAGCCTTACCGACGGTCAAATCCGCACCAGGTGACGATTGCTGCACCAGGCCGATGGTGCCGCTGTTCAGGTCGGCGCGGATTGCCGTGATGCCCTGCGTATGGTTCTCCGCTTGGGCACTGATCCCGTCGACCTTGGCGTCGAGTGTCGTGACACGATCGTCGATCGCATTTAGTTGGCGAAGGTTCACGGCGTCGGTGCCAGTTGTCCCGTCAGCCACGTTGACGATCTGGCGCTGCCGCGTGTCGGAGCCGACGGAAACCGTGTTCTCACGGTCGGGCGAGGCCCCGTAACCGAGCGCCACGGCGTTCGAGGCCGTGGCGCTGCTGGTCGGGCCAATGGCCGCTGATTTGCGCGTATGCATGCGTGCGAAGGCCCGTGGCAATGGCGGACTGCGCAGTTCAGCTATCGACAGCCTCCTACCGCACCTCAAGCACCAAACGCCAATGTATGAATACGCCTGCGATCCTCCTGGTCGCAAACCGTAGACCGTGCATGGTCTACGGTTTGCCACGCTTTCATTTGCGACGGTTTGAAGGTTAGAATTGCCGCCATGCACCGGACTTAAATTCCGGCACAAGCCGGCTGTCCTTGATGAGATATGCTGGTGAAGGTCTCACATCGAGTGGTTGAATTCGATGTACAAAGTGGACATATAGGCACTGAGACCATATGCTTTCTCAGAGGCGCGCTGGCCGTTCAAACCCAAAGGGCATAAAATGTTTAATGGGGCGTTATTCATTTTCGAAATATCAATCGTCGTTCTAATTATTGTTGAGTCGATCATCGAGGCCGTCCAGAACAACGGGGTGGGCAGGTGGTACTGGCTGATATGCGTATTTATGTCATTTGCTGGAATCATAGGCGCGACCTACATCCTGATGTTTCCCCTGGACTCTACCGGCAACAGCGAAAATTCTTCATCAGCAATATATCTGGCGCGAATCCCAATACAATTAATTTGCGTCGGGACACTTCTTTCCCTGATCGGCATAATCGTTTCATCAATCAGGCGAGGAGATAAAAATCGCGAATAATTAACTCAAAAAAACATTTCTCCCCTCAAAAAACGACGATTTATAAGAACCCACATTTGCCCTCGGGAGTAACGATAGACCGTGAGGGATAACTGCAACAACGCGCCGGTTTGCCGCTGGCTTGCGCCGAAACGTTGCATCAGGTCCGCGACCAGCTCACGGCACCGAGAAGGCATCAGAGTTAATAGGATGGTCCGCCCTCCCTGAATGGCGGATCCTAAAGCCCCGAAACCGTCGGAGAATGATCATGCGTGTCGTTTCTCACAGCTGCGCCGTCTACGGCGTCGACCTGGGCAAGACGACGTTTCACATCGCCGGAGCCGACCAGCATGGACAACCCGCCCTGAGAATCAAGCTTCGTCGTGATGCGTTGCTACATTCAGTCGATTGGCATCAATGAACCGCTCAAGCATCTCGCAGGATATAACAAACCCGTGAGCACCGGGGGGCTCCACCGCAAGCAGGCAACCCAGATGACAGGGTTTTGCCCCGATGTTACGACGACTGCTGGATCGCCCGGCTGCAGACAAGTCGATGATCATGAAGCCCCTCTTGATCGAGATCTTGTGAGGCTGAGCGGCAAGCCGTGTCTGATCTGCCATGGCGCGCGCTCGACGAGACGCCAAAAAATGGCCGGCGGACGGGGGCAACCCAGCCGGGAACAATTGCGATCGGGTCGAGAGCAAATGCAGCCGCAGAGTATGCTCTCGCGATTGGCCGATATGCAACGGCGGGCGCAGAGCGTAGCATGGCCCTTGGTTAATATTCCGTAGCAGATCGCCCCGATACACTCTCGGTCGGCTCGCCAGCGCAGCAACGTCAAATCGTCAATGTTGCGGATGGAAAGGAATGGACGGATGCGGCCACTGTTGGGCAACTTCAGGTCGAACTTCGCGCCGAATCGGAAAAGGTCATTGCAGAATGGAGAGCCGAATTGGAAAGAGTCAACGCTGCATTGAGAGCTGAGATTCAGGAACTCCGGGTTCGTCTCAACGCGAGTTGATTTTTCTTGACGTATAGGTCCAAAACCGTCCCGCCGCGAACTATTGCGGCGGGCGCTCCAGGTGCACTGCCGTAATCGTGGCGACGATTGAGGCGACGCCGCATTGACTCAGGCGCCCGTTGCGCCACTGGTGAAGTGCGCCCACACTGGTTGCCATCACGAAAATGGGCTCCGGATAACCTGAGGCTGGCAAGCCGTATTCACGCGGACGGCGCTTGCGTCGCGCGCCGTTGAAGCGCGTCCCGCGCGAGCGCTTCCGCATCCGCGAGCCGGGCGTCGAACGATGTCAGGTCGCCGCCATGCACGACGGCTTGCAGCTCGCCGATCGCGTCGGCTACCGCATGTTCGTGGATCGTCGCGAACGCGCCGCGCAGCGAATGGAGTTCATGGCGCAGTGCGGGGAGATCGTCGTGTGCGAGGGCATCGTGCGTGGCGGCCAGCGACTGCGTGAGGCTTGCTTCGAGTAGCGCATGCACGTCCGGCGGCAACGGCCCTTCCGCCAGATCGACGAGCGCGCGCCGGGCCGGCGCCTGCGCGGCGGCCGCATGCGCATGCCGTCGCACGGTGCGATCGATCGTATCGAGCAGCACCGGTTTCACCAGCACCGCGACGATTCCCGCTTCCGCGCACCGCGCATGCTCGGCGGCACTCGCATGCGCGGTGACGGCGACCACCGGCATCTCCGGATACTGCGAGCGCAGCACGCGCGCGAGCGTATAGCCGTCCATGCCCGGCATGTTCAGGTCGGTCATCACGAGGTCGTAGCGCGTATCGGCGCAGCGCCGCAGCGCCGATGCGCCTTCCTCGGCCGAGTCCGCCGCATAGCCGAGCGTGACGAGCTGCCCCTGCAGCAGCGTGCGGTTCACCGGATGATCGTCGACGACGAGCACGCGCGCGGTGACGGCCGGCAGCGTCGTGTCGTCGGCCTGCGCGGCGTCGTGTTCGGCCACCTGCGCGTCGGTGGCCGGACGCAGCGGCAGCGTGACGACGAACGTGCTGCCCTTGCCGGGTTCGCTCTTCACGTCGACCGTGCCGTGCATCATCTGCGTGAGCTGCTTGGTCAGCGCGAGGCCGAGCCCCGTGCCGCCATAGCGGCGCGTGATCGATGTATCGGCCTGCGTGAACGGGCGAAACAGCGCCGCGCGCTGCGCGTCCGTCATCCCGATACCCGTGTCGCTGACGCCGATCGCGATCGGCGAAGCCGGGTCCGTGTCGTCGCGCAGGTAGACCTCGAGCGTGATTTCGCCGTGGTTCGTGAACTTGATCGCGTTGCCGACGAGGTTCGCGGCGATCTGCCGGATCCGCGTCGGGTCGCCGAGATAGCGCGCGGGCAGCGCATCATCGACGAACACGTCGAATTGCAGGCCCTTGGCCGTCGCGAGCGGCTCGAACATCGCGCCGGTCTGCCGGATCGTTTCCGCGAGATCGAACGGGATCGCCTCGATCGTCATCTGGCCGGCCTCGATCTTCGACAGGTCGAGGATGTCGTTGATCAGATCGAGCAGCACCGACGACGCGCCCTCGACCGTCTGCAGCCGCTCGCGCTGCGTCGCGGCCAGCGGCTCGCGGCCGATCAGTTCGAGATTGCCGAGGATCGCGTTCAGCGGCGTGCGGATCTCGTGGCTCATCGTCGCGAGGAACGCGGATTTCGCGTCGTTCGCGGCATCGGCGGCGCGCGCCGCTTCGTCGAGCTGGCGCTCGATGTTCTTCTGCGACGTGATGTCGGAGAAGTTGCACAGCACGACGTCCGTGTCGCGAAAGCGCGTGCGCACGAGATTGACGAGCAGGTCGACGGTTTCGCCGCCGGCGGTGGGCAGCGTCACGTGCAGATCGGGCTGCCACGCGGCGGCGGCGGGCGAGCGGTCGAAGTGTTCGAGCAGCCTAGCCGGCAACGAAGGTTCACCCGCACGGCGCGCATCGTAGTCGCGCATCGTGTCGTTCTGCAGCAGCACCGCGCCGTCGGCGAGCGACAGCAGAGCGATGCCGGACGGCGCGGCTTCGACGATCGTCCGGTTCAGGTTCTCGCTGTCGATCACGCGGCGCGTGCGCGCGTCGTCGGGTTTCAGCACGCGGCGGTCGAAGCGCACCAGCAGCCACCACACGAGCGCGATCACCGCGAGCATGATCGCGACGTACCAGCCCGCGCGCAGGCCGATCGTCGCGAGCAGCGAGCGCAGCGTGAACGTCTGCACGAGGGTCCAGTCGGTTTCGGGAATCGGCTGGCTCAGCGAAAACAGCCCGTCGCCGAACGCCGTGCGCGGGCCGCCGCGGCGCGCGGCCTCTCGCGTACGCGCATCGAGGCGTTCGATCGCGGCGCGCGTGGCGTCGTCGTCGTCCGCGCTGCCCGCGCGCAACAACGTGCGGCCGTGGGCATCGACGATGATCGCCGCGTCGGTCGTGTCGCCCGCGGACAAACGCGTGCGCAGCACGTCGACCGGCAGCGTCGACAGGAACACCGCGCGCGGCGATTGCGCGTCGTACACGGCGCCGGCGATCCGGAACACGTCGCGCCGCTGCACGGGATCGTAGACGGGCGGATGCCATTCGTATTGCCCGGGCGACGGCGTGCCGACGCCGGCGGCGACCTTGGCGACGAGCGTGGCCGCATCGGTGGCGGGCGACGCGGTGAGCGGATCGGGCGGCACCGGTTCGGGAATCACGACCGCGAAGCTGCGGTCGGGGCGATACGCGTAGCCGGCGATCGCGCGGTCGGCGTCGTGCTTCGCGACGTACGCGCCGACGCGATAGCTCATGTCGCTCGCCATCGCGAGATCGTGCGCGTAGCTGTCGGCCGGGTGCGCGGGCGACAGGTCGGCCAGCACGAGTGTCGGCGGGAAAGTCGGGCTGCCCTGGATGATCAATCGGCCGCGGCCGGCCGCGAGGGCGGCCACGCGGGCGGGATCGATCGCGCGCGAATTCCACACGGCCTCGTCGTGCGTGACGAGCGTGTCCATGCCCGTCGTGCGCATCTTGAATTCGATCTGGACGAGGAACTGGCGGACCGCGAAGGTCGTATAGCGCGCCTGGATCGCTTCGCGCGCCATCGTATACAGCATCAGCCCGCTCGCGAGCAGGATCGAGACGGTCACGGCCGCGCCGCCGGCATAGAGCAGCGCGCGTTGGCGGCGGCCGACGCGGGTGGGCGCGGCAGGCGCGTGCGCGGCGGCGGAGCGGGCGGGATCGGGTGCGGCGCGGTGGTCCATCGAGAGCGGGGCGGTCGGCCAGGGTGCCCCCATGATAATGGAGTCCGATCAGCGCGCAATGGGGCCTGTCAGGGTTGCGGGGGGCGGGGCCGCCGCGTCGACCGGGCGACGCACGCGCGATGAAGGCGCGGCGACCGGCGACCGCGCGAGCCGGCAGGATGCCGATGCGCCGCCGGCTATTGCCGCGCCGCGTCTTCCTCCGCGGGCTCCGCACCCGGCTCGCACGTGACAAGCCGATACCCGAACCCGTACATCGTCATCATCTTCACGCCGTGCCGACCGTCGAGTTCGAGCCGGTCGCGCAGATACGCGACGTGCGTGTCGAGCCGCCGGCTGGAGGCGGCGACGAGCGAGCCCCACACGAGCTGGCTCACGTGCGCGCGGTCGAGCGCGCGGCCCATGTTCAGGAAGAACGCGGTCGCGATCTGGAAGTGCTTCTCGGTCAGCACGTGCTCGCGGCCGGCGACGTTCACGCTGCGCGTGGCCGTATCGAATTCGAACGCGCCGATGCGCCAGTGGCGATGATGGGTCGCACGATGATGCGACCAGCGCAGCCAGGTCGCGATGCTGGCGATCAGCGTGTCCGGCGGCACGGTGTACGAATGATGCTCGTTCGCCCCGGCGACGAAACACGCGGAGCGCGCCAGCTCCGCGTCGCGCTGGCTGATCGACACGATCGCCACGGTGCCGGCGAAGCGCGCGCGCAGCGCCTGGATCGCGTCCGTCGTGCGCCGGCAGGCCGTTTCGCACTGGACGATGAAGAGATCGAACGCGCGCGTGTCGCAGGTCGTGAGCAGGTCGGGCAGGTACTCGAAGCGCGACGGCCGGTAGCCGGCACGACGCAGGATATCGTCGATGCGCAGGCGGTCGTAGCCGTAACCGGCGCGACGCAGCCTGTCGTCGAACGTGCCGCGGCTCGGATGGTCGATCGTCAGGATCGCGATGGCGGTGGAAGGGGCGTCGGTCACGATGCGGTCGCACCGGGCGTGCGCGAGTGAGGAGAGGAGAGCGCGATCATGGCCGGACAGGTTCCGGGCAGCTAGCGGCGTGACGCCGTCCAAAAAAGTCCCGCCGGGGGCGGCGGGAAAATATCGACTATGGAGCCTGTACTCCAGGAGGCAACGGAGAACAAGCAAGCCGATTGTGGTGCGTTCGATGCGTGAAGAACATCAGCCCAGTCTGAAACTGCACGCCGCGCCAGCGGTGCCGCCGCGGTTTGGGACTGGGCTGACAGCCGGCATAACCGGATTCGGACCACGGGCCGTGTCGATTTGCCGACAATGACGGCACGCGGCGCCGGGTGCGGCAATCGTTTCGTTGTCGTGCGCCGGCGCGCTTTCCCGCTCGTCCTCGAACATGAAACCGTCTTTCCGAATCGCCGCGTTGGCCGCGTGGCTCTCACTGAGCCTCGCCGGCACCGCGTTCGTCGTCTCGCGCGCCGTGTCCGACGCGTACAACCGCTTCTTCCAGGATTCGAGCATCACGATCCGCCTGCTCGCGCAGAAGGCCGCGCAGCACGAGGCGATCCTCGCGACGCTCGGCGCGTCGTCGCTCGCCGCGCCGCCCGCGCACATGCTCGACAACCTGCGCGAGCGGATGCCGCAGCTCGACGGGCTCGCGTACTGGCGGCCGGGCGCGGGCTGGCAGACCGACGGCGGGCCGTCCCCCGACGCGTTGCCGCAGCAGCGGCCCGGCAAGCCGTTCACGCTCGCGTTCGACGGCCCGGCCGCGTACTGGCTCATCGCGGGAACCGGCTGGGCCGTGCGCGTCGAGCCGGGCCAGATGCTGCAGCCGGGCGACTGGTCGCCGGCGATTTCGTCGGCGGCGCTCGAATTGCGCGACCGCCGCGTCGAGCTGCTGCAGCGCGTGAAAGACGACGCGACGCCGTTGTGGACGATGCATCTCGACAAGCACCTGCCCGTGCAGCCGCAGGCATTCGTGCTGCGCACCACGCGCACGCTGACGGCCGCCGATCTGCCGTGGCTGCCGATCGCGCTGTGGAACGCGGTGGCGGCGCTGCTCGCGGCGGGCGCGCTCGGCGCGTGGCGACTGCGCGAGGCGCGGCGGCGCGAGGATGCGCGTGCGCGCCTCGATCGCTTCGGCCGGCTCGATACCTTCGGCGAAATGGCGGCCGGCCTCGCGCACGAGCTGAACCAGCCGCTGACCGCGATCGTCAGCCATACGCGGGCGGCCGAACGCTTGCTCGATCAACCGGCCGAGCGCGACAGCGTGCGCCGCGCGCTGCAGACGAGCGTCGCGCAGGCCAAACGCGCGGCGGCGATCCTGGAGCGCATGCGCGAAGCCGTGACGACCGCGCATGGCGGCGAGCGCCGCCCGCTCGATCCCGATGCGATCATGCAGACGCTGTTGTTCCTGTATCGCGATGACTGCGCGCGCGAGCAGATCGCGCTCGTCTGGCACAACGCGGCGGTGCGCGCGCGGCCGTTCGCGGAGCCGATCGCGGTCGAGCAGATCCTGCACAACCTGATCCAGAACGCACGCGACGCGCTGGCCGGCACGTCGCGCGGCGAGATTCGCGTCAGCGGCGCGCACGTCGGCAAGCACTACCGCTTCAGCGTGACCGACAACGGCCCCGGCGTGCCGGAAGACGCGCTGCCGCGCCTGTTCGAACCGTTTTTCACGACGCGCTCGCGCGGGCTCGGCCTCGGGCTGCCGCTGTGCGACACGCTCGCGCAGCGTCAGGACGGCACGCTGACGGTGCGGAACCTGCCGTCGGGTGGCGTCGAGGCCGCGTTGCTGCTGCCGCTGGCCGGGGAGGTCGCATGACCGATTCGCTTCGACCCGCAGCAACGTGCGACGCGTCCGTCGTCGCGATCGTCGACGACGACGAAGCCGTGCGCGACGGTCTCGCGTTGCTGCTGCGCACGGTCGGCGTGCCGACGCGCCGCTATCCGGACGCGTCGGCCTTCCTCGCCGACGCCGACGACGCGGCGCTCGGCTGCGTGCTGCTCGATATCCGGATGCCGGGCATGAGCGGCCTCGACGCGCTCGACGAACTGCGCGCGCGGCGCGACCTGCCGGTGATCGTGATGACGGGCCACGGCAACGTCGACGCGTGCCGGCGTGCGTTCAAGCGCGGCGCGCTCGACTTCCTGCGCAAGCCGGTGGACGACGACGAGCTGATCGACACGGTGCAGCAGGCGCTGCGCCGGCAAGCCGCGCAGCGCGGCCAGGACGATGCCGACCAGACCCGCGCGGCCCGCCTCGCGACGCTCAGCACGCGCGAACGCGAAGTGCTGGAAGGGATCGTGCGCGGCGGCAGCAACAAGGCGATCGCCCGCGCGCTCGGGCTGTCGCCGCGCACCGTCGAGACCTATCGCGCCAACGTGTTCGACAAGCTGCAGGCCGCGTCGCTGGTCGAGCTCGTGCGCGATTACGCGGCGCTCGCGGGCGGCTCGCCTCCGTAGCGCTACGGAGGCGCCACCCGTAGCCGAACGGGTTCAACGAGCGCGGCGCGGTTCCTACGATGACGGCTTCTCCGACAAGTCATTCATCGTCAAGGATTCGATTCATCATGATCAAGTGTTTTGCGCTGCCGTCCGCGCTCGCCCTGCTGTTCTCGGGCGCCGCTTTCGCCGATACCGTCGCCGCACCGGAGACGAAGAAAACCGCTGACGCGGGCGACGCCGGCTACTACGCGACAGGCCGCGTCATCGGCGCGTTCGACAACGCGGTGAACATGGAGCTGACGAGCCCGCGCGTCGCGAGCCGCGTCGGCGGCCCCGAGACCGGTTCGAACGTCACCGGCTCGCTCGGCCTCGGCTACCAGTTCGGCAACGGCTGGCGCGCGGAAGGCGAATACGTGTTCAAGCGCACCAACAACTTCACCAGCTATTGGGCGCCGTTCGACGCGAACGCGAACGAATTCCACGTGTCGGCGCAGCGGCTGATGCTGAACGGCTACAAGGATTTCGACCTCGGCCGCGGCTTCTCCGTGTACGGCACGCTCGGCATCGGTGTCGCGATCGTGTCGGCCGACGGCTGGCAGACCAACGATACGCGCCGCTTCGCGTCGAAGACGCAGACGAACCTCGCGTATTCGGCCGGTGCCGGCGTGAGTTACGCGATCAACAAGCGCTTCTCGATCGACCTTGGGTATCGCTATGTCGACATGGGCAACATCGAGACCGGCTTCAACACGTTCGCGAACCGCATCAACGCGCGTGACGAACAGTTGAAGTCGAAGCTGTCTTCGAACGAAGTGTTCATCGGCCTGCGTGGTCGGTTCTGACGGACGAACGGGAGGGTGCGCTTCACGGTGACGGACCCCACGCCGCACGACCACGTGCCGCTGCTGTGTTCGCCGTGGTACGTGTCGACGTATCGCGGCAGTTGAACGGTCGACGGACGGTGCGAGGGCGCGAAGGCTCGAGCCAGGCTCGCGCGGGGAGGCGTCGTCCGTCCGGCCGCCCGGACACGGGTAGGACCAGGCTGACCGCCGTATCGGACTGAAGGTGACGCAGTCCGATTTACCGGAACCGGGGCGACGGCGATACTCGGAGCCATTCGTTCAACTACGGGAGCACGGATTGCCGCGGCGGATGTCGCGCAATGCGTCGTCGACATCATGAGCATGCAGGACATCACCGGGCATTACGCGATTCCGCTCGTGCATCCGTTCTCGGATGTGCCGCCGCCGTACGGCCGGCGACGCCGGCCGTTCGTGGCGAGCCGGCGGGCGCGGCAACTCGTGTTCGATATCCACGGCGCGCCGCGCATGCCGGCGCCCGCGGAGGACGGCGGCGGCGTCGCCAAGGCTGCGCGACCCGCCAAGGTCGTGCGCGCGGCCGACTTCGGCTCCGACAACCGCGCGTGGGTGCGCCCGCATCCGCTGCGGCGCCGCTGGCGGCTCACGCTGATGGCGTGCGCGCTGTTCGGCGCGACGTGCATCCTCGCGACGCATCTGGTCGACGAGCGTCAGCACGCGGCCGAGCACGACGCGGCTTATTCCGCGGCGGTCACGGCTGCACCGACGGCGGCCGTCGCGGCGACGGAAGTTGCGCGGGCGACCGGCCGGCCGGCGGAAGTCGCGATCGTGCGGGCGGATCGTGCGGCACCGACGGATGCGCAGATGAAGGCGGCCGCGACGGTCGTGGCGGAAACCGCGTCGGCGGAAGCGCGCGCGTTGCACGTCGCGGGTAGCGGGTCGGCGGGCGAGCCGGTGGCCGTTGCGATGGCGGTCGCGTCGAATGCCGTCGTCGCGGAAGCTGCGGCGCCGCGTGCCGATCGGGGATCGTCCGCGCGCAAGCCCGTTGCGGTGGCGGGGGCGCGGCCGGCGGCGAAATCCGCGGGGGCGTCGCGCGGCAACGCGGTGCGTCAGGCCGGAGCGAATGCGTCTGCCGCGCAACGTGCGGTGACTGCAGCGCGCGGTGCGACGCCGCATGCGCAGCCGGCGGCCCGCGCGGCCGATACGCCGACGACCGCACCGGTATCGAGTTCGGCCCAGGCCGTCGGCATGACGGCCGCGGAGTTCACGCAATGGCTCGCCGCGACGCGCGATACGTCGCGGTCGACCGCGGGCGGCACCGATCTCACGGTCGAGTTGCCGAGTCATACGCGGTTGATCCCGCGCTGATTGGCGGGCGTTACGCGCGTCGCCTCGTGTCGACGGACGGACCTCCCGCGACGCCGGACATCGGCGTCGCTTCCCCGGTTTCCATATTTCGACTATTATCGAAATATGGAAACGAACGAAACCATTGCCGCGCTCGCGGCGCTCGCGCATGAATCCCGCCTCGCGGTTTTCCGCGCGCTCGTGCAGGCTGGGCCGCAAGGCATGCCGGCCGGCCAGATCGCGACGCTGCTCGACGTGCCGCCGTCGTCGCTGTCCTTTCATTTGAAGGAACTCGCGCATGCGCAGCTCGTGACGAGTCGCCAGGAAGGCCGCTTCGTGTTCTATGGCGCGAACTTCGACACGATGAACGGGCTGCTGGGCTATCTCACGGAAAACTGTTGCGGCGGCAATCCGTGCTCGCCGGTGTCCGTCTGTTCGCCTTCCGGAAAGATCAACCGCACGCGTCGATCCTGACGCGCATTCGCGTGCCCCGCCCATGACCACGAACGTCCTGATCCTCTGTACCCACAACTCCGCGCGCAGCGTCCTATCGGAAGGCATGCTCAATCACTGGGCCGCGAAGCTCGGCAAGGAGGTGCGCGCCTACAGCGCGGGCAGCGCGCCGAGCGGCCGCCTGAATCCGTTCGCGCTGGAAGCCCTGACGAACGCCGGTGTCGACGTCCGCGGCTGTCGCAGCAAAGGCTGGGACGAATTCGTCGGCGACGGCGCGCCGGAAATGCGCGTCGTCATCACGGTGTGCGACAGCGCGGCGTCCGAGGCGTGCCCGTACTGGCCCGGCAGTCCCGTCAAGGTACATTGGGGCTACGCCGATCCGTCGAACGCGACGGGCGGCGACGACGGCAAGCGTCTCGCCTTCGAACTGACACGCCAGGCGATCGGCTATCGGATGCTGCAGTTGCTCGCGCTCCCGCTCGATAGCATGAGCGACGACGCATTGCGGGCGGCGCTGATCGAGATTTCGCGACACTGATCGCGCACCGGGCCGCGCGCAGGAACGCACATCCGCCCACGACTTCAAGACCCACCCTCGTCCGATGAATACGTCCAACGTCACGCCGCCCGGCAACGCGGTCGCGAACCCCGCCATCAATTTCTTCGAACGCTACCTGAGCGTCTGGGTGGCGCTGTGCATCGTTGCGGGCATTGCGCTCGGCCAGGCGCTGCCCGGCCCGTTCCAGGCGGTCGGCCGGATGGCGTACGCGCAGGTCAATCTGCCGGTCGGGCTGCTGATCTGGGTGATGATCGTCCCGATGCTCGTCAAGGTCGACTTCGGCGCGTTGCACGACGTGCGTCGACACGCGAAAGGCATCGGCGTCACGCTCGTCGTGAACTGGCTCGTCAAGCCGTTCTCGATGGCGTTCCTCGGCTGGCTGTTCATCCGCCACCTGTTCGCACCGCTGCTGCCGGCGGACCAGATCGACAGCTATATCGCCGGGCTGATCCTGCTGGCGGCCGCGCCGTGCACGGCGATGGTGTTCGTGTGGAGCCGGCTGACGGGCGGCGATCCGCTGTTCACGTTGTCGCAGGTCGCGCTGAACGATAGCATCATGGTGATCGCGTTCGCGCCGCTGGTCGGCCTGCTGCTGGGGATGTCGGCCATCACGGTGCCGTGGGCGACGCTGCTCACGTCGGTCGTGCTCTACATCGTCATGCCGGTGATCCTCGCGCAGATGCTGCGCAAGCGGTTGCTCGCGAAGGGCCCGACTGCGTTCGATGCCGCGATGACGAGAATCGGCCCGTGGTCGATCGCCGCGCTGCTCGCCACGCTCGTGCTGCTGTTCGCGTTCCAGGGCGAAGCGATCCTGAAGCAGCCGCTGGTGATCGCGCTGCTCGCGGTGCCGATCCTGATCCAGGTGTTCTTCAGTTCCGCGCTCGCGTACGGGCTCAATCGCGCGGTCGGCGAACAGCACGACATCGCTTGCCCGTCGGCGCTGATCGGCGCATCCAATTTTTTCGAACTGGCGGTCGCGGCCGCGATCAGCCTGTTCGGTTTTCATTCCGGCGCGGCGCTGGCCACCGTCGTCGGCGTGCTGATCGAGGTGCCGGTGATGTTGCTGGTCGTGCGCCTCGTCAACCGGTCGAAGGGCTGGTACGAGTGCCGGGCTCGAGATCACGGAAGAACCGACCCATGAACGACTATCTGAACGACCTGCCGCAACTCGACGCCGAACTGTTCCGTGTGCCGGACGGTGCTCGACTGCGGCCTGCGGTGCTATCCACTCATGCGCCGCGGTTCCTGCTGCTGTACGGCTCGCTGCGCGAACGTTCGTTCAGTCGCCTGCTGGTCGAGGAAGCCGCGCGCCTGCTCGCGGCGATGGGCGCCGAAGTGCGCGTGTTCAATCCGAGCGGCCTGCCGCTGCCCGACGACGCGCCCGACAGTCATCCGAAAGTGGTCGAGCTGCGTGAGCTCGTGATGTGGTCGGAAGGGATGGTGTGGTGTTCGCCGGAACGGCACGGCGCGATGACCGGGATCATGAAAGCGCAGATCGACTGGATTCCGTTGTCGGCCGGTGCCGTGCGCCCGACGCAGGGCAAGACGCTCGCGGTGATGCAGGTGAGCGGCGGCTCTCAGTCGTTCAACGCGGTGAACCAGCTCCGCGTGCTCGGGCGCTGGATGCGCATGCTGACCATCCCGAACCAGTCGTCGGTGGCCAAGGCGTTCATGGAATTCGACGAGGCGGGGCGGATGAAGCCGTCCGCGTATTTCGATCGCGTCGTGGACGTGATGGAAGAACTGATGAAGTTCACGCTGCTCACGCGTGACGTCGGCCCCTATCTGGTCGACCGGTATAGCGAGCGCAAGGAAAGCGCGCAGGCGCTGTCGCAGCGGGTCAATCAACGCAGTATCTGAGCGGATGGATGCACCGGGGCGCGATGTCGCTCCGCGGTGCAGGCGGGCGTCGGCGTATCCGGCGATGGGTCCGTGGCGCGTGCAAAATCAGACTCGACTGATTCCCTTCCCGGTTCACATTCCTGACAATTCAGTTTCTGCGGCCCGGCATACCCCCGTGTGCCGGATCATGGAGATATCTCCTCTTCGCGGCCGGTCGTCTCGACTGGCCGCTTTTTTATTCCCGTTCGTTACCGGAGAGCACGATCGCGATGCAGCTCGACCGCCTGATCCCTGAAATCCTGTTCGGCTTCACGGGCCTGATCGGCATCATCAACCCGTTCGGCATGGCGTTCGTGTTTCTCGAACGCACGCAATCGCTGAGCGAAGCAGAGCGCGCGATCCTGTCGAAGCAGTTGGCGGCGAACGTATTCTTCACGCTGCTCGTGATCTTCTTCGTCGGCGCACCGGTGCTGAACTTCTTCGGGATCTCGATGGAGGCACTGCGGATCGGCGGCGGCTTCGCGGTGGCGGTGGCTGGCTGGTCGATGCTGAATGCGCCGGACGTCCCGGCCGGCGGCGACGTGGCCGCGCACGGCGACGACTTGCAGAAGCTGATGTCGCGCGGGTTCTTTCCGCTGACAGTGCCGCTGACGATCGGCCCCGGCTCGATCGCGGCCGGCATCGCGCTGCATGCCAATCGCGCGCATACGGCGAGCGACTATCTGCTGTCGGGCGTCGTGTCGGTGGCGGTCGCGGCGCTTGTCGCGTTCGCGATCTGGCAGATCTACAGCCGCGCGACGACGCTCGCGCGTTATCTCGGCAGCGAAGGGACAAAGGTCGCGATGCGCGTGTCCGCGTTCCTGCTGCTGTGCGTGGGCGTGCAGATCATGCTGACCGGGTTGGCCGCGTTCGTGCAGATGCTGGGCGGGCAGGCGGGGTGAGCGGCGAGCGCGACCGCGGCCTGCGTCGACACGCTGTTGATGAAGCCGCTCGATGCGTCCGGTGTCGGCCAGTGGCGAGGGATGCCGAATAGGACGGCGCTTATTCTTGCCCTGGCTATCGTGCGTCGCGGCCTTTGGCGGGCACGCTGCCGTGCGCATGGGTATCCGGCGCACGTTGCACCGGAAGCGTGACGCCGCAATGCGGACAGCACGGCCTGTCTCCATCGGCCGGTCGCGCGTTTGCCCTATTGCGCTCCATTGCCGAAGCAACCAGCTCCGCGCCCATGATCCCGGTCGGAAACGCGATGATCCCGTAGCCGAGCAGGATCGCGCACGACGTGATCAGCCGGCCGAGCGGTGTGACGGGCGTCAGATCGCCATAGCCGGTCGTGCTCATCGTCACGGCCGCCCAGTAGACGCCCACCGGAATGCTCGTGATCCCGTGCTCCGGCCCTTCGACGAGAAAGATTACCGTGCCGAGAATCACGACGAGCACGAACATCCCGCCGATGAACACGAAGATCTTGCGTCGCGCGCGCGTGAGGGCTCGGATCAGCAACTGCCCCTCCTCGAGATAGATCGACAGCCCGAGGATGCGGAACACGCGCAGCAGCCGCAGCAGCCGCACATCGATCAGCGCGTGCAGGCCGGGGAAGAAGAACGCGAGATAGGTCGGCAGCACCGACACGAGATCGACGATGCCGAAGAAGCTGCGCGCATACGCGGCCGGCTTTCTCGCGGTGCAAAGGCGCAGCAGGTATTCGGCCGAGAACAGCAGCGTGAACGCCCACTCGGCCGCGTAGAGGGCGTGTCCGTATTGCGCGTGCAGCGCCTGCACGCTGTCGGCCATCACGACGAGCACGCTCGCGACAATCAGCGCGAGCACCGCGATGTCGAGCTTGCGCAGGAACGAAGGGCGGCGCGCGACATGCGTGAGGACACCGCGCGCCGTATCGAAGGAGGACTGGATCAGCGAAATCATGCGCCCGAGTGTACGAGCCGCGTATCGCCGGGCCAATCGGACCTGTCCGATATGAGCTGGCCGATCTTCTCTCGTGCCCTGTTTATAGGAATGCGCCGCAAGCCATCAAGGTTGACGCAATGGCGCGTCTCGAGTGGGTGCCGCCCAGCCTATCAGTGCCGTTCTAAGTCTTTAACGCATGTGCTTCGCAAATTTGCAGGGGCCGTATCAATGCGTTGAGCGTTGTCCTGAGACGTTGTGCGCTGTGCCCGCTCAATGGAACTGATGTTGTCCTGCTCGCATGACATGAGGCGGGATGGAAAACCACGCGGTGTCCCTCTAGACCTATTCGATCAGGAATCGCTCGCGTTTTTTTCCCTTGATCCAGCCGGGTTCGCGACCGCGGCCACTCCACGTCGCGCCTGTTTTCGGATCGCGATACCGGGCCGGGATACGACCTTGGGCGACCTGCGTGGCGGATGCGCTGCGCCGACGCCCAAAGATCTGCTCGGGAGTCAGCGCGTATTCGGCCACACGCGCGCGAACTTCCGCGAGAACGATGTCAAGCTCAGCCAGGCGAGCCTGTTCTGCTTGCTGTCTGAGCTGTTCAGCTTGCGCCTTCAATTCGAGATATGTTGGCATCGAATCGACTCCTATCGGATGAGCTCGCGTCGCAATTGAAAAGATCGGCGCGTACGGCCGATTAAACCGGCTTGCGAAAGCGGGGGTGCGTGCATTCGAATGAATTGTCGCGGAAAACCTCATGCTTCTGACCTCCATAGTCTCGTAGTTGACGACGCATCGTTCCGCAGCAAACACTGCATCGGTGCACCGGCGAACGATATGCGGCGACATTGCAATCGATTGCGTAGCGATTGAGTTGGTTTTTGCGCGCGGTGTTACCGCTTTTGAGTAGGTTGATCCCGGCGCGGCTCAGTGCCGAGGTGATCATGGTCGTGAAGAGGTGAACGCATGGAACGCCCCGAGAAGGCTGACTATACGAATGAGCGGTATACGCTGGCGCCCGACGAATGCTCGGCGCTGCAAGCGCGCGTGCGGCGAGCAGAGCAGGAAGTCGGTCGATTGCACAACCGCCTTGAGCTGAAGACCCGGGAATTGGCTAATCTGACCCGTGCAATTGTCAATTCTTCCGTCAGCCATTGCGATGTCGAGATGCGATTGCAACGTGAGCTTCGGGCGGTGTGCACGGGCTTGGGCGGCGCCACAATGCCAATGTCTGGTTTGCCCACGCAAGCTGATTTGCCCGGCAAGCTCGTCACGGTCGAATTGCCTTATACGACCACGATCTTGGGCGTGTTGTTCGAGAACATGTTCACGTTTTGGGCCGATTGCGATCCTCGACGCCTGCCAAAATCGTCGACCGTGGCGCGCGCCATCGACGAGCGCCTTGGGTTTTCTGCTCAGGCCAATGGCGAAGCATCGCGTACTGCTCAGGCGTATGCGTCCGTGATTCGGCCGGACTGGGTGAAAGATGCCGATCGCCGACATCATCGCGCGGGCCCGCGCATGTAGCGGGTTCGCGCAGAGCGGGTGTGTTCAAACGCGGCGCGGCGCGGAATCTCGCCGAGATGCCGCGTCAGTTTCTGCTCCGAAGCGGTGTTTGGCACCGGCCAGCGGCCTGTCAATGGCCGCTGGTATCGGGCGGTGGCACTGACATCGAAAGTGCCGCTCACGTGGCATGGGCGCCGAGCCATGTCACGGCGGCCAACAGCTCGTGCGCGTCGCACCCCAGGTTCGTGAACGTCGATCGGGTGATCTCGATTGCACCGATCAGGTAGGCTGGACGATCTGCGGTTTCGGCAGTGTCGAGGAGTTGGAGCGCCAGACCGCAACGCTGGTAAAGCCGTGCCACGGCGCGCGTCATGGCACCGATGACGCATGTGGCGCCCAGTGACGCGGCGATTGCGAGAATCGCTGGAAACAGCTGCATTCCAGTCGATGCGCGCATGGTCGGGTTCGCCCCACAGCGGGCGGCAAACCGCGACAGCTCCCAGACCGTGGGCGCGCGTGGCAAGTGCAGCGCCGCTGAAGGCGCGCACAGTGTCTGGAGCAAATACGGCTGTGTGGTCGGTATCAATCGTGCACACCCGCAAATGTGCTGAGCTTGATCGACCGAGACAACGTGAATCGTACGACCGCGATCAAATTGATCCCATTCGGTCAGGCTGGTCGCGTCCGCTCCGGGTAACTGCCAACCCAGTCGACCTACAAACACGTCGTATCGGAACACGCCGAGGCGTCGATGCATCGTGGTTGGCATGTCGTCGAAACTGCCAGCGAAGATGGATGGCACGATTTTCCCCTCACACGAAATAGCCGATGCCACGCTATCAAGCGCGTGAGGTGAGGGGAACTAGTTAGGTGGGGAGGTGCGACGCCGATAAAGTTGACAGGACGCCGGTAGCGAGTCGTCCTCGCGATGCATGCGATTGTGCGGGCACGCGCGGATAAGCCCGAATGTGCTGATGGCGCCACGAGTGCACAATGAGGCCCGGCCGATGGTAGGACGGCCGGCAGGAACTGCCGCCGACGGTCCTGCTGGCCGCTTACACGTGGATCAAGCCGGTTGTGACGGCATGCACAGCTGCCGCGGTTCGACTGTTGATGCCTAAAATCTTCATCGCTTCGGCGATGTGGTAGTCAACGGTATGGGGCGATATGCCAACAATGGAGGCGATCGCCCATGACGATTTACCCCGGGCAACCCACGCGAGGCACTCTTGTTGGCGCGGGGAGAGTTCAAGCGCCGGCTCAGGCCGATGGGGCTTCATCAATCGATGGAGCTCTTGATGAAAGAGCGCGCCAATTGAGCTCGCGAGCCGCATGTGGACTTCTGTCTTGATCTCCGGCGACGGACTGGCGAGATTCACCAGCAGGATGTCGCCGTTGGTCTCGCGAAGCGGGATACTCACGCCACTGGTTAATCCCGCGTCGCGTGCCTCACCGAGCACGCGTTGCTCGATGCGATTCAAGCCTCTGATGTCGGCCCATCGATAGGGGGTGGCACGGGCAAACGCCATCCGATGGACCGGATCGACCGGACCGTAGTCTCGTTGCGCGTAATGGGCGACCCAATGATCCGGATAGCGTGCGCAAAGCGTCTCGACTGCCATCGCGCGGCCGTTTCCCGTGTGTCTTCGAGAGACTCGGCTGATGGCAAAGCGTGGGAAGCCCAACGAAGCGGACACGTCACCGAACAACTTCAGCAAAGACGACAGGTCCACGGTATTGAGAAAGGCGGTGGCCAGCGGTGCCCATCGGCCGGCCAGGCTTGATGTTAAAGGCTGCGGTACGGTGGGTGTGTCACCCGCGCCGCGTTGACAGACTCGATCCACTGGAGGCCCTCGGAGGAACTTCGCGCACTGGTGCGCGGCGCGGTGGCCGGACGTGCGTCGTTTGGGATTGAAGCAGCACAATGCGTGGCGATTGCAGGTGGCGCATGTTCTGCTATTGACCAATTGATCGCCATGCAAAAAGCAAGTGTAGTCGCTTGCAGCTGTATCACAGCCATAAAAATGTAATGTTTTGATACATCGACCCGCGCACTCGCGTATATCACGTCGATCCGCGGCTGCATGGCATGAAGCCATGGGCTTCCAGGGGCGGTCGGGTGTGGAGTGCGCGCATCTAATGAATCAGCAATGCGGCAGCTGAAAATCCCCCTACGCCCTGCGCATAGAGCACCAAGGGGGCGCCGGGCGCGAGTGGGCCGCTGTCGGCCAGGTTGATAAATGGATCGCTTACCGTAACGTGTGCGATACGGGAAAAATTGTGCGCGAAAAGGCGTTCGGGTGGCAGCCTCATCGATTGGACGAGACGCCGCCACGCAGGCTGATTCAGATGAGGCGGCAAGATGCGATCGAGCTCGGAGAGCGCAATGTGTGCATCCTGGGCGACTTTCGTGATGAGCTTTCGCGCGACGAGCTGGTACTGCGCAAGGAAACTCGCTTCGGTCTGTCCTAGCATTCCGCGCCAGCCGCGACCGCTCGCATGCGTGGCCAGTGCGACGAGGCGATTGGTGCGCGCGTGGCGCTCGATCAACGCGGCGAATGCGCCATCGCCGAGCAGCCCTGACGTGCCCATCGCGCGTTCGGTCTCCATAGGCATCACGTCCGCCCCGACGAGCAGTACACGATGGATGGCGGGATGTGCGATGAACATTGCACGAATGATGCGCAACGCACCGAGCGAGGACGCACAGTGTTGCTGGGCAAACGAGAACGACGGGACGCCTACAAGGCGGAAATACTCGCATAGCTGCCGCGGCAAAGACACCGGTGGCGGGGCGATGCTGCCCTGCAGCGTGTGAGTGTAGACCAGGCAGTCGATTGACTCGGGCGAGATTGGTGCATTGCGCAGCAGCGAGTCGACCGCTTGAATCGCGAGGCTGAAGGCACTTTGCCCGCGTGCCACGTGAAAATTGCGTACGCCGGCCTGCTCGAGCTTTGCCACCACAGCAGCGGATTGGCCGGTGCGACGTGCCCAGTGGCGAACGCAGTCGACATGTTCCGGAAGGTGGTAGGCGACACACGGGATGCCGATTGAGGTGTCTACCATGAGGAGCGCTCACCCAGGGGGCGCGCGAGCACTGGCGCACTATGTGCGTCGAGCAGCGCGCAACCTACATAGCCGCATGACGCGATATTCCACAGCAAAAGGGTGCCTTGTGACGGGAAGGTATGCGTCTGGGCCATGCTCATCAATTGTTCGATCGAATCCGCTGCACCGAGATTCGCGTCGTGCGTGCGCACGCCTGCAAGCGAGGCGATGCCCAGTTCCTGCTGCAGTGCAGCTGCAAGCGCGTGCATGTGGCGTTGTCCGACGGCGGTGACGTTGCACGGGGCAATCGCGTGTTTTGCGAGCAGCGCGGCGATCAATTGCAGCATCGTTTGAAGGTGAGGTGAGTCAGGATGCGCGTGGCGATGCGGCGAGTCGTGGCTTGGTGCCGGACAAGGATGGGTTTGAGCGTCGATGAGGCGCAAGCCGCGCGTGCTCGTACCAAAGCGTTCCAGAAGGAGGGCGGCGGCTGCGTCCCCTTGCAGTGGTCCCGTTCCAGTGTGGCGAGAAAACGGTGCTACCCACTTCTCTGCGGCAACAATCAGGATCGTATGTAGGTCGCGTTCGGCGACGAACAGGTCCTGCGCCAGTCGTAAGGCCGTGAATGGGGCAGTGCTGCCCTGCTGCGAAATCGAGAACGAAAAACATGGGCTGTCCGGGGCGCCTACGACGCTTGCCAGACGCCCTGCGGTTGTTGTCGAGATATGTTCGTCAACACTGCTGTGGCAAAAAATGACGATGTCAACCGGCGCGGCAGCGCGAGGCCGAGCAGCACAGATCGCCCGCGTGACGTATGCCGCAAGCCCAGACAGATCGGTGGTGTGGGCGACCGGCGCACGCGCAGGCCCATCCCCCGGACCGATACGAGGCATTGCTGTCGGCCCGAGCGGTGTGCATTCGGTGCGCCACAAGGCCATCCATGCATCCCAGCCGGTAAGCGGCCTCGTCGCGGTGGGCTCAATGGCCGATACCTGTTCGTCGAGCTTCATGATGGGCGGCACGTAGGAGCACAGTGCGGTGACGACCGGGGGCATCATATTGGCGTCGGCAAGCTCAGGTCCTGCGGGAGCAGGTCGTAGAGCAGACGCCCCATGCGTTGGCCGTCGATGACATGGCAATCGCGTTGCAAGCCGATGAGGCGAAACCCCAAACGTGCGAGCAGGCACTGTGATCGAATATTGCGTTGCGCCGCCCACGCGCCAATGCAATGCAGTTGATCACACTCGAAACCTTCTCGAAGCACCTGTCTCGAAGCTGCGAGCGTCATGTTCGCGCATGCGGCGCGCGTGGAGTCGCGCAGCACCCAGAAGGAGCCGAGACCAAACCGGTGAGTAACATCGCTGATCGCGACCAGTCCGCTTGGGCGGTCCGTGCCGCGTACGCCAAATACGCGTAGCCGATGTCGATCACTTTGCGCCATCGCTTGGACCGCCAGTAAGGAAAGCGATTGTCGACCGAGCCCGAAGTCAAACCACTGCGCAATGGCCGGACGCACAAGCCAATCGGCGATATCGCGCATATCGTCGCGATTTGCTTCGCGCAGCCAGCACTCATGTGGCGACGTCGCGGATCTGCCCGAATGGGGTTCGCACAAGTGGCGACGGTGGGAGTATTGGTGCGCATTCATGCTGATGCGCCAGTGGTTGAGTCGGACGTATGTCGAGCCGTGAGCTGAGCGAGCGCTGTATCGACACGCATGAGCAACATCGCGAACCAGTGACATGTCGTCAGGCGCGCCGCGGGCGGTAACCCTGAGACATAGCCGTGTGCGCCGCAAAATTGAACAAGCTCATGGGTGAGCTCCATGGATTCGGCTGCAATGTGACGGACCAGCTGGCGCACGAGCGCGGTTGATATGTTCGGCTCGGCAAGCGTGAGCGCACGCAAGAAGAGATGCGTGCCTTGCGTTGCAATGAGCATGTCGGCCAGCCGGGTGGCCACGCGCTGATGCAGCATGATCGGCTTGCGAAATGCGCGTCGCTCGGCTCCGTAGCGCAGTGCAAATGCAACGTCATGCTGCATGGCACCGCTGAGCAAGGCCGACACGTACAGGGCGATGTTGGTGAGCCATGTCTGCGAGGGAGAATCATTTTGCGCGCCACACTGATCGATCGAGGCGAGTGGGGCGGCGCACAGTGTACCGTTGCAGCGCCATTGCTCAAGAGAAAGAGCGCCAAGCACAACGAGGCAGCGGCGGCATGCGTGAGCGTCCCCGTGGGCCGAGTCGATGAGCGCGAGACCGCGGGTGTGCGGTGTGAGCATCAGTGGTGCAACGGGCGCGCAATCTTGATCGTGCAGGTGCCAGAGCGTGGCGGCGTGAAAATCTGGCACCGTAAGCGCGATCGCGCACGTGCCGTTAAAGTAGTCACCGATGGGATGAGGCGCGAGCGCGTCAAGCATGTCGTATGCGCGCAGCGTCATGAGTGCCGGAATGCTCTGAGTGAGTTGTACTGTGCGTTCAATCGGACCACAGGCCAACGTGCTTACAATACCGCACAGATCGTGCTGGCCGATGGCCATACCACCCAGGGACGTCGGTAAGATCATTGTTCCGAAATCCAGCGAGCTTGCATGTGTGACGATATCGCGCCAGCCCGCTTGCGACGGCGGGGCAGCGAGCAAAGGTTCGAGCTGGTCTCGAGCGAAGCGTTGGCAGGCGGCGACGAGTGCGCGCTGATCATCAGATACGATCCATGTGGGCGGCACCAGATCGGACGATGACGGTATAGGGTTGCGCATCATGCCTTTCTCCGTATTGGGTGTGAGTCATCGGTGTCAGACGAGCATCTCGATTGCTTCGGGATGACCGAGGAAATCCCGGGGACTTGCCGAGCGCGCGTAGGCGCCCGATTGCAGAACGACAACGAAGTCGCCAATGTGAGCTTCGGGGAGCAGCACGTCGTCGACGATGCGATCAAGCGGAGTGCACGAGCAGCCGACGATGTGACATCGCTCAGTCGGTGTATCGCCGAGCCGATTGCCGAGTACCACTGGCAAATTGCGGCGCAGTACCTGCCCGAAGTTGCCCGAGGCCGCGAGGTGGTGGTGCAGGCCGCCGTCGGTGACAAGGAAGGTGGTGCCGCGTGAAACTTTTCGATCGATGACGCGGCATACATAGGCGCCGGCCTCGCCGACCAGGTAACGCCCGAATTCGAGCACGGGGCGCACACCGGGCAAAGCGCGGTGCATGCGCGAGAGCCAAGCGTGCATTGGCTGGGCGACGGCATCGAGATCGAGCGGTACTTCGCCTTCGAAATAGGGAATGCCAAAACCGCCGCCCAGATTCACGTATCGGGGCGGCAGTGGCAAATCGGATGCGAGCTTCATGACGAGCTCGGCACTGCGCCGCTGTGCTTCGACGATGGTAGCCGGGTGCAGGCACTGCGAACCCCAGAAGACGTGAAAACCCGCCAGTGTCACGTCACATGTGCCCAGTTCTTGCAGTAGTGCCGGGACTTGTGTAAGCACGAGACCAGTACCGTCTGTGAACGCTCGGTGACGAGTGCCATGATGTCCTGTGAAGGACACGAATGACCGGTCGTGTCCACGATAGGAGTTGTGGACAGAGTGACTCAGACAGTCGAGATCCCGCCGAAACGGCAAACTCGCCGACATCCGACGGAATGGAAGCGGACCATCGTCGCGCTGACATTCGAGCCCGGCGCGTCGGTCGCCCGTGTTGCTCGCGAGAACGGCATCAATGCCAATCAGGTGTGGGCATGGCGCCGCCTCCATGCGCAAGGCCTGCTAACGGACGATGCGATTCCAGACGCAATGCTGCCGGTTGTCGTCAACGAACCGTCTCAGCCGTCGATGGCGCTCGAGGTGCCGACTGAGACCGACAACATACCGTCCGGCTCGATCCAGATTCAGCATGGCAAGACGTCGATTCGCATCGAAGGCGCGCCGGACCCCGACGTGCTGCGTTCTGTTCTCGATCGCATTCTACGATGATCGGTCTGCCTCAAAACACGCGGATCTGGATCGCGGCGGGCGTCACCGATATGCGATGCGGCTTCAATTCGTTGGCCGCGAAGGTACAGACGGTGCTGGAGAAAGATCCGTTCTCTGGACACGTGTTCGTGTTCCGGGGCAAGCGCGGTGACCTGCTGAAGTGCTTGTATTGGAGCGACGGCGGGCTATGTTTATTGGCGAAGCGGCTCGAAAAAGGACGCTTTGCTTGGCCCCGTGCCGACTCTGGTGTGGTCGCGCTGACAACCGCGCAGCTGTCGTTGTTGCTCGAGGGCTTCGATTGGCGACAGCCGGTCGAAGCCGTGCGTCCACGTAGCGCGCTGTAAACCATTGTTAACTGGCGTTCGCGTGATCGCGGGCAGTCGTAAACTGTCCTCATGGAATCAACCTCGACCGCGCTGCCCGACGACATCAACGCTCTGAGAGCGTTGCTGCTTGAGCGTGATGCTCAGGTAGCTGAGCTGCGAAAGCAGCTCTCGTCGCGGGCTCTCGAAATCGAGCATCTGAAGCTCACGATCGCGAAACTGCGCCGAATGCAGTTCGGCCGGAAATCGGAGAAACTAGATCTCCAGATCGAACAGCTCGAATTGCGGCTGGAGGATCTGCAGGCTGACGAAGGCGCCGCCGATGCGTCTGCCGCTCCCGAGGCAAAGCGGCCGCGCCGCGAAGGTGCGAGCCGCAAGCCGCTACCCGGACATCTTGAACGCGAAGAGCGCGTCCATCTGCCCGCCGATGATGACTGCCCCGATTGCGGTGGGCAGCTCAAGCCGTTGGGCGAAGACATCGCGGAGCAACTCGAATACGTGCGTGCGCACTTCCGTGTGATCCGTCATCGCCGCCCGAAGCTGGCCTGC
>FTHQ01000428.1_pt1 | contig 30982 bp, 32 predicted proteins | sample 1641001 | NCBI WGS metagenome assembly FTHQ01 (sample SAMEA3914872, study PRJEB12502) | metagenome | biome: forest; material: soil | place: Canada | collected 2011-07-03 | depth 0.3 m | reverse complement strand
TCGCGCCGGTCAGGATCGCCGCGAGCGGCGTGCCATTGGCGTCGGTGACGATGTGGTGCTTAGAACCTGGTCGCGCGCGATCGGTGGGGTTTGGCCCAGTTTTTGGCCCGCCCCAACGGCGCGAATCGATGAGGAATCGACTGCGGCTCGCGAGAAATCGATTTGGTCTGCTGCTCGCAGCTTCGCAAGCAGCAATTCGTGCAGGCGATCCCATACGCCCGCAGCCTGCCAATCGCGTAGCCGTCGCCAGCAAGTCACGCCCGAGCCGCAGCCCATCTCGGCGGGCAGGTCGCGCCAGCGCAGTCCGGTCTTGAGAACGAACAGGATGCCGGTCAGCGCGGCGCGATTCGAAACAGGCAGGCGGCCTGGGTTTTTCTCGCGCCGCGGCTTGGGTGGCGGCAATAACGGCTCGATCAATGTCCACAGTTCGTCGTCAATGATCGGCTTGGCCATCTCCTCGGTCTCAGTTGTTCCGATGCCTGAGGTTAACAGCTCGCCGCGCAAGTTAACAGCCCCACCGGGCCTTTTTGAAACCGTCTCTAAAGGGTGAGTTGCCGCACAGACCGTCGCACGGCCCGCGATCACAATTTGACCGGTTGACCGTTCTTCCCCGGCCCGGTCAACCATTTCCCCGCTCGCTCGCGCAGGAGCGGGGGCTTTTTGCCCCCCGACGCCGGAAGGTTGCGTCGGCGGAACCGGACAGGCGTCCGGCGGGCGGCGCAACGGCACTCGTTCGCACCCCGACATCCGTTCGCCTGATCCGTACGCATCGCTTTCCTCGTGCCTGAGCGAACCCTCAGGCCCATCGCCGGTTTTTTGCCGGCGATGCCTTGATCCCGGCGGCGCGCAACCACGCTGCCGGGATGTTTTTTGCGTCAGATGGCGTGTGACGTCACATTACGTCACATCACGCGCCGCGGGCATGGCGCTCCGCTCAGCCCGCCTGTTCGACGCTGGTTTCCCATCCGTCGTAGTCCCCGCCGAGTGCGCGCACCTCGCGATTGAGCGCGATCGTGTGGTGCGTGATGTCGGCGAGCGTCATCGTGCCTTCGTGCGAAAACCGTACCGCCGACTTGCCGTCTTCGGTCGGCGCGACCGATTCGACCGGATAGCCTTTCGCTTCGGCCCAGTCCGCGAACTGATGCGCGTCGCTCGGGTCGGGGAAATACGCCCAGTGCATCACGCGCCGGCTCACGTCGGGCACGTCGCCTTGCTGCCGCAGCGCATCCAGCGTGCGCATGTCGCGCATGATCTGCCAGTCGTCGTCGGTCGGGTAGAGCGTCTGCCAGTAGGTCGTCTTGTCGGGATCGTCCTGATGCGCGTACTGAAGCGCATAGGCCGTCTGGTCGGCCAGCGAGTCGACGATCTCCGCGGCGGCCTCTTCGTCGAACGGTACGTAGAACAGAAAATCCCGGTTGCCGTCGACGGTGATGCGGCCGACCTGCACGCCGCCTTTCGCGGTGATCGCGGCGTCGAGCAGATCCTCGATCTTCGCGAGATCGGCGAATTCGTCGCCGGTCGGCAAACCTTCGGGCGACGGATGCGCAAAGGGGACGCGCACGCTGAGCAGCGACGTGCGCGGATCGCCTTCGGCGATTTCCGCGAAGCCGTGGTTGAAGCTGATGAAAGCCTGATGGTCGCCCATTCTGGCAGGGAAGGTTCCCCAGGCGTCGCTCATGTGTTTCTCCCGTACACGATTGTCTGTTGACGGTTGCAAAGCGTCCCAATGTATCATCGAAAATCGCGTCGGCCGGCGCAGCGCACATGATCGCAGGCCGTGCTGGCTGCGCAGGCGGGATCCGGGCCGTTCACAGTCGGCCGGATGCATGCGACGAGCCGCAAAAATTCAAAGGAGAGGCCGATGTCGACGTTTGCGGTGAATGGTGTCCGAATCGATCCGCTCAGCGCGCGCGTGACGCACGTGCGCTGGGCGGCCGTGAACCCGGCCGATCGCTCGTGGGCGTCGACGCCCAGCGAGGCTCCGGTGGCCGACGTGGCGCGCGCGCTCGCGTCCGGTAACGATGTCCGCGCGATCTTCTCGGCAACGGATGCCACCGCAACCGGGCCCAGGCTGAAACGCGTGCTGTATCGCGATGCATCGGAAGGCATCGAACTCGACATCGATGCCACGAGCGAGTCGCGCACGTTGCGCGATCTGCCGCAGATCTGACTGCGGGCCGGTATCCAGAACGCATCATGCGAGCGCGCTCATGACCCTGTCCAGATCCGCCATCGTCCCGCTGGCCGTCGCGCTGTGTCTGGCGCTTGCCGCCTGCCAGACCGCATCCGGGCCTGCGCCCGTGCAACCGTCACCCGAGACCGCGTCGGCGACCGTTCCTGCATCGTCTCCGCCGGCCGCGCCGATTCGCGGCATCGGCGTCGCGCCTCATCTGGCGGGGCAGAGCCATTGGGCGATGGGCCAATGCACGACCAACGGTACCGTCAAGGTATGCAACTGACCGGTGTCGGCGCCGTGGCGCGACGTCACGGCATTCCGGGTCACCAGCGTCGCCGGTAATCATTACATCGGCTATCAATTCTCCGCGCATTCGGCGCGCGCGAAGGTGCCGGCTGGCGTGATGCTGCCGATCGCACGGTTTGCCGATCTTCCGCTCGACGCGGTGGCCGAGTTGCTGGAGGCGTGCCGCCGTCGATTCGGCCAGCCGGGCGAGCCGGCCGATCGAACGGGCCGATGACGCCTGACGCGGCGTCCTGTGCTCCCGTCCGTCAGCAAGCAAAAAAATCCTGGGCGCCGTGTCGATTTTCGTCGGCGTCGTCCGTCGTAGCATCGGAGGCGTGCGCATCGCGCGTCCGTCCCGATTTTCGATACGACAACCGACTGAAGGAGCGACACCATGCCCACGTCCGTCAAGCCGATCCCGGAAGGGATGCGCACGCTGACCCCGCATCTGATCTGTGCGGGCGCCACCGCAGCGATCGATTTCTACAAGCGCGCATTCAATGCGACCGAACAGTTTCGCCTCGCGATGCCAGACGGCCGGCTCGCGCATGCGTGCCTCGCGATTGGCGATTCGACGCTGATGCTGGTGGATGAAATGCCCGAGCACGGTGCGCTGGGGCCGAAGGCGCTGAAAGGCACGCCGGTCTGCCTGCATCTGTACGTGCCGGACACCGATGCGGCGATCGCGAAGGCGGTCGCGGCCGGCGCGACGGTGACGATGCCGGCCGCCGACATGTTCTGGGGCGATCGTTACGGGCAGGTCGAGGATCCGTTCGGGCATCGCTGGTCGCTGGCGACGCATCAGCGCGATCTGACACCCGAGCAGATCGCGGACGCGATGGCCAGCGCGCCGCCCTGCGGCAGTTGAACCGACGTCTTGGCACGACCGCGGAGAAGCGGCCGCGCGGCGGTTTGATCCCGTCGCGCCTGCCGACTCGTCCGCGGTTACGCGCCGGCCGCCTTGTCGCGCTGCTTGTGCTCGTACATCCGGCGATCGGCTGATGCGAGCAGGTCCGCGACGGTGAGATGGCGTGCGGGATCGTACGCAACGTGCCCGACGCTGAAGCGGATCGCGTAGCCGCGTGCGTCGGCTGCGTTGCGCTGCGCGAGCGCCTGCGTCACGCGTTCGACGGGCTCGGTGACATCAGCCGGATCGGTGGCGCTCAACAGCACGACGAACTCGTCGCCGCCGAGCCGGGCGATGACGTCGCTGTCGCGCAGCGCGCCCGTCAACGTGTCGGCGAACGCCTTGAGCGCGCGATCGCCTTCGGCGTGGCCGAAGCGGTCGTTGATCGCCTTGAAACCATTCAGGTCGAAGAACAGCAGCACGGCGTGACGGCCGACGCGATCGCACAGGCGCAGCACGTGGCGGGCGAGAATCTCGAAGCCGCGCCGGTTCGTGAGCTGCGTGAGCTCGTCGGTCGTCGCGAAATGCAGCGCGGCGATCTCGCGCTCGGTCATGTGGGCGAGATCGCCGAGGAGGGCGAGTTCGTCGGGTTCGAGCGAGCGGGGCCGCGTATCGATCAGGCACAGCGTGCCGATGGGCGCGCCGTTCGGTGCGGTGAGCGGCCGGCCGGCGTAGAAGCGGATGCCGGGCGCGCCGGTGACGAGCGGGTTGTCGTGGAAGCGATCGTCGTTCAGTGCATCCTGGATCACCATCGTATCGCCCGCGAGCAGCGCGTGCGCGCAGAACGACACGTCGCGCGGCGTCTGCGTGGCGTCGAGGCCCGCACGACTCTTGAACCACTGGCGATTCTCGTCGACGAGACTGACGAGGGCGATCGGGACATCGAACAGTCGTCGCGCGAGGCGCGTCAGACGATCGAAGCGCTCTTCGGGCGGGGTGTCGAGGATCGAGAGCGAATGAAGCGTATCGAGCCGGGTCGCCTCGTCGGCCGGTTTCGGTGCGATTTGCATGGGCCTTGTCTCTTGTCCCGGCCGTCGGGCCGGTCATGGGTCGTCCGTCGAACAGTATCGCGCATTCCGCGATGCATCGCCACGCTGCAAACCGCGGCGGCGGCGATCGGGTTCGTGAGGCGCAGGGAAGATGCGGCAAGAAGCGGGTGTCATCGGCCCGTGTTGCGTCGCGATGCGCGATCGGACCGGCGATACCTCAAGCTTGCGCGTCGCGCTGCCGTAAACAGGACGAGTCCAATCGTTCGTCATCTCCCATCGCACACCATGGTTCGAATTCTGTACGCGGGCTATCTCGCGTTTGCGCTGTATCTCCTTTACCCGTTGGTGCAGAACACGCTGACGTTCAGTACCGATTGCGTGCGCAGTGCGCTGCCGATGGGCGACCATGGTCTCGCGGCGAATTCGGCAAGCAGTGCGGACGGGCACGCGAATCGCTGTGTGCCGGGCGCGCACGTCGGCATCGCGACCGGGCGGGGTGCCTGACATCCTTCGAACGCGGCGGTGTCGCGCGTGACGGGCGTTTCGCGAGGCGGCAGGCTGGCCATTGGGCCGAATTGAACATCGCGCCGCGCTCGCCGATCATCCGCAATACGGTAGCGTGCATGCGAGCGGTCGAGCGTCGGGCGAACGCGCGTGTCGTGCGTCAGTAGCTGGAGCGGTACGGCGTGCCTTGGTCGAAGCGGCTTTGCCAGTGCGTGAGGTAGCGCGATGCGAGTTGCGGATTGTTCCAGACCACGACGACGTTCTCGGAATTGCGGCTGGCCGCCGACGCGCTGTAGTTGAACGACCCCGTTTCGACGTGCTCGGCGTCGATCACGAGGTACTTGTCGTGATGGATCGCATAGGCGTCGATCGTGCGCGTCGGGATGCCCGCGTTGACGAGCAGGTTCAGTGCCTGCTTGCTGCTCTTCGCGCGATTGCCCTTGTCGTCGACCACCACCGCGACGTTGACGCCGCGGCGCTTGGCGGCAAGCAGCGCGCGCGTGACGGGCGGCGACGTGAACGAGTAGGCGGCGACCCGGATCGAGCTGCGCGCCGCCCCGATCGCTTTCAGCACGAGCGCCTCGGCGCCGCCGTCGGGCGAGAAGGCCGATTCGACGACCTGGGTCGCGGGGGCTTCGTGAGTGGGGGCCGGCAGCCATCGCGACACGAGATCGATCGCTTGCTGGAGCAGCGATTCGCTTTGCGTCTTGCCGAGGGCGGCGAAGGGTGTGGCGAGCAGGGAAGCGGCGAGACAGGCGGCAGCGAGGCGATTGCGCGACAACATCTTGGACAGCGAATAATTTCGAGACAGCGGGCCGAGAGTGTAACGCACGCGTGGCGGCCCGGTCACGTGCGGATGCGAAGCGATGGTCCGCGCGATGATCGGCAGGGGGGGGAGAGGGTGATGCGAAGTTGCGTTGCGCAGTCCGTGCGTGCGCGCGGGGCGATCAATTAACGGATACGGAACAGGGCTGGCGATGGCATGCGATTGCGCTTGCCGTTGCCGCTCACTCGCGTGCGAGCAACGCGCGCCCGCTCGGTCGGGCCCGGACGCCTTGCGGCCTGTGGCTCAAGCGTATGTCCGGCGGACGCATCAATCAGACAGGCATCCGCGCACGCAGCGGATCGTCAATCCCCGGCTGCAGGCGCCTCAGCCCCGTCGGACGCGATCCATCCGGGCCCGGGCTCGGGCTGCACGTCACGCGCGTCGAGCGGTTCGCCGCAGGCCGAGCATACGGTCACCGCGTGCATCAGCTGGCCGCAGGTCCGGTGACGCAGTTGCACCGGCGGCCCCTGGCCGTCGTCCTTCCAGCGATCGCCCCACGCCATCAGCGCGAGCAGGGCCGGGTAGAGGTCGAGGCCCTTCTCCGTCAGCCGGTATTCGAAGCGCGGCGGGCGTTCCTGATACGCGCGCTTGACGAGCACGCCTTCGTCGACGAGCCGCGCGAGCCGTTCGGCCAGCACGTGGCGCGTCAGGCCGAGCTGCGCCTGAAACGCATCGAAGCGGCGGCTGCCGAGGAATGCGTTGCGGAGGATCAGCATGGTCCAGCGGTCACCGAGCACGGCGAGGGCGCGCGCGACCGAACAGTTCAGCGTGCCGATGTCATCCCATTTCATCGTCGAGTCTCTTGCCTCATGCGGCGGTCTTGCGGCGGTTCAGCGAAATAGCGGGTTCGATTATAGAACCCGCGTTCGGCGGCAACGGGCGCAGTCGCGTTGACAACCGCCGGCATCGTTGACAATATTGAGTTCCAATTTAGAACTTACTCGCGCGGCGACGCGCTTTCAACCCGGAGACAACCCGATGAATCCGCTTTCCCTGTCTGGCCTCGATCTGCTGCGTGCCGCCGTGTCGGGCGACGCGCCCCTTGCGTCGATTTCGGAGACGATTCCGATGCGTCCGCTCGACGTCGAGCTCGGTTACGTGAAGTTTTCGGCGCGGGCGGACGGCCGGCACCTGAACCCGCTGGGCGGCGTGCACGGCGGGTTCGCCGCGACGGTGCTCGATTCGGTCACCGGGTGCGCGGTGCATTCGATGCTCGATGCGGGCGTCGGTTACGGCACCGTCGATCTGCATGTGAAAATGCTGCGGCCCGTGCCGCGCGACGTCGACCTGATCGCGGAAGGGCGCGTGATTCACCTGTCGCGTTCGCTGGGCGTCGCGGAGGGCACGCTGAAGACGCCGGACGACAAGATCGTCGCGCATGCATCGGCGACCTGCTTCATCCAGCGGCCGCAGTGACGGAAGGCGGCGACGCGCCCGTCCAGGCGGCGCGCGAAGCGCATGGGGCAGCACCGAAGGCCGCTTGTAAGCGTGTGCGGGGCCATCTGAAGCACGCGCTTCAATGTGATAGCGTTCCTGCTTTCCACCGACGCGACAGGAACAGCATGGAATACCGCACACTCGGCGATTCGGGCATCGAGGTCAGCCTGATCGGTCTCGGCACGATGACGTGGGGGGAGCAGAATTCGGAGCGCGACGCGCACGAGCAGATCGACTACGCGCTCGGGCAGGGCGTGACGCTGATCGACGCCGCGGAGATGTATCCGGTGCCGCCGAAGCCCGACACGCAGGGCCGCACCGAGCAATACATCGGCACCTGGATCGCGCAGCATCGCGCGCAGCGCGACCGTATCGTGCTCGCGACGAAGATCGCCGGGCCGGCGCGGCAGCCGCACAATCCGCGCCATATTCGCGGCGAGGGCAACCAGTTCGACCGCAAGAACCTCACCGAAGCGCTCGACGGCAGCCTCAAGCGCCTGCAGACCGACTACGTCGATCTCTACCAGCTGCATTGGCCCGATCGCAGCACGACCACGTTCGGCCGTCCCGCGTATCCGTGGGTCGACGACGCGTACACGGTGCCGATCGAGGAAACGCTCGGCGTGCTCGCGGAATTCGTGAAGGCCGGCAAGGTGCGCGCGATCGGCGTGTCGAACGAAACGCCGTGGGGTGTCGCGCAGTTCCTGCGCGCGGCCGAGCGGCTCGGGTTGCCGCGCATCGCGAGCATCCAGAATCCGTACAGCCTGCTGAACCGCACGTTCGAGAACGGGCTGTCGGAATTCACGCATCGCGACGGCGTCGGCCTGCTCGCGTATTCGCCGCTCGCGTTCGGCTGGCTGTCCGGCAAGTACGAGAACGGCGCGCGTCCGGCCGGCGCGCGCATCACGCTGTTCGAGCGTTTCCAGCGCTACAGCAAGCCGCAGGCCGTCGAGGCGACGTCGCGTTACGTCGCGCTCGCGCAGCGTCACGGGTTGTCGCCCGCGCAACTGGCGCTCGCGTTCGTCAACAGCCGTCCGTTCGTGCGCAGCAACCTGGTCGGCGCGACGTCGCTCGAGCAGTTGAAGGAAAACATCGGCAGCATCGACGTGACGCTGTCCGACGAGGTCCTCGCCGAGATCGACGCATTGCACGAACGGCAGCCGAACCCGGCGCCGTAAACGGCGCGCGGCCCGCGCGGCAGCGATGCCGCGGCGGGCCGCGTCGGTGGCGCACCGCTGCGCCGTCGTTTTCCGCGTCAGCGCATCTTCAGCCGGGTGCGCGCGACGAACAGCGCGGCGAGGCTCAGCAGCGCGCATCCCATCAGATAGAGCGCCGGCGACAGCCGGTTGCCGGTCGTGCTGATCAGCCAGGTGATGACGAACGGCGCGAAGCCGCCGAACAGCGTGACGCCGGTGTTGTAGCTGACCGCGAGGCCGGTGGCACGCGTCTGCGCCGGGAACAGTTCGGCCATCAGCGCCGGCAGCGCGCCGCAGTACATCGCCTTCAGCGCGCCGATCCAGACGAGTGCGGCGAGCATCGTCGCGAACGACGCGTGGCGCGTGAGCCACGCGAACGTCGGCCATACGGTGACGAGCATCAGCACGGCCGCGACCGCCATCATGCGGATCCGCCCGGTGCGGTCGGACAGATGGCCGACGACCGGCGTGACGAGCGTCAGCACGAAGCCCGTCGCGAGCGTCGCCGCGAAGCCGGTCGACGCAGGCAGTCCGAGCTGCTTGATCGCGTAGGTCGGCATGTACAGGATCATGTAGTTGATCGCGGTCGAGATCACCAGCGCGCCGACCGACAGCAGCAGCCGCAGCTTCTGGTCCGCGAACAGTTCGCGCACCGGCGCTTCGGAGCGCGCCTGCGTCTTGAACTCGACGCCTTCGTCGACGTAGCGGCGGATGTACAGCCCGACCGGGCCGATCGCGAGGCCGAACAGGAACGGCACGCGCCAGCCCCAGCTTTCGAGTTGCGCGGAGGTCAGCGTGGCCGTCAGCAGCGCGCCGAAGCCCGACGCGAGCAGCGTCGCGAGGCCCTGGCTCGCGAACTGCCAGCTCGACATGAAGCCGCGCCGCTGCGGCGCGTGCTCGACGAGAAACGCGGTCGAACTCGCGAATTCGCCGCCGGCGGAAAAGCCCTGCATCAGCCGCGACAGCATGATCCCGAGCGGCGCGAGAATGCCGATCGATGCATAGGTCGGCATCAGCGCGATCAGCAGCGTGCCGGCCATCATCATCGCGATCGACAGCAGCAGCGACGCCTTGCGGCCCGCGCGGTCCGCGTACGCGCCGAGCACGAAGCCGCCGATCGGCCGGATCAGATAGGACAGCCCGAACGTGCCGAGCGTCAGCATCAGCGACGTCGCTTCGCTCGTGGCGGGGAAGAACAGCTTGGCGATCGTCACCGCGAAGAAGCCGTAGACGATCAGGTCGAACCATTCGAGTGCGTTGCCGATCGACGCCGCGAAGATGATGCGCCGGATCTTCGCGGCGCCGGGGCGCGCGGCGTCCTGCGAGGTCAGGGTGGTCGTATTCATCGTGTGTGCAGGTCCCGTGAAAGGGGCGAAGCGCGTTACAGGGCGGCGCCGGCCGCGGCGGATGCCGCGCGGCGAACGGGCGGCGCGTCGTCGCCGAGATCCCAGAAGAGGCCGGCCATCATCTGCAGCCCCTCGCTGACGACGCTCGCGAGCAGATGCTCGTCGGGCGCGTGCTGCGAGCACGCCGGGTACGAGTGCGGCACCCACAGCGTCGGCAGCCCGAGCGTGTCCGCAAACACCTCGTTCGGCAGCGTGCCGCCCAGATTCGGCAGGATCGCGGGCTTCTTGCCGGTCGTGCGCGCGAGCGACGCGACGGCCCAGCGCACCCACGGATCGTCCGGCGGCACGCGTGTCGCCGGTGCGCCGCGTTCGACGTCGATCTCGACGTCGGCGAAGCCGTGCGCATCGAGGTGCGCGCGCAAGTGCGCATGCAGCGCCTTCCAGTCGGTGCCGACGACGAAGCGCAACTGGCAGTGCGCATACGCGGCGGGCGGGATCGCGTTGACGGGATGCTCCGGATTGCCGGCCTTGAACGCGAGGATCTCGAACGTGTTCCAGCCGAACACGCGTTCGGCCGCGGACAGGCCGGGCTCGCCCCAATCGGCGTCGAGCGCCGGGTCGCCGGGGCCGCCGCCGACCGCAAGATCGGCGAGCGCGTCGCGCACGGCGGCCGGGATCGGCGGCGGGCGCAGCCCCGCGACGCGAATCGCGCCGCGCGCGTCGACGAGGCTCGCGAGCGCATGCGCGAGCACGATCGCCGGGTTGCGCAGCAGTCCGCCCCAGTTGCCGGAGTGATGCGCACCGTCGCGGGCGCGCAGGCTCAGCGTGAAATTGACCGAGCCGCGCGAGCCGAGGAATACCGTCGGGCGCGCGGCGGCGATGCGCGGGCCGTCGGAGGCGATCAGCACGTCGGCCGCGAGCGCGTCGCGCTCCTGGCGGCACAGCGCGTCGAGGCCCGGCGACCCGGTTTCCTCGCCCATCTCGATCAGCAGCTTCGCGTTGAAGCCGAGCCGGCCGCCGCGCGCATCGAGCACGCTCGCCAGCGCGGCCAGGTTGATCGTGTGCTGGCCCTTGTTGTCGGCGCTGCCGCGGCCGTACCAGCGGTCGCCGTCGGCCGTGAGCGTCCACGGCGACAGCGGCGCGCGCCACTGCGCGTCGTAGCCGCGCACGACATCGCCGTGGCCGTAGATCAGCACGGTCGGCAGCGCGTCGTCTTCGTGGCGCGACGCGAGCAGGAACGGGCCGCCGCCGTCGACGGGGTTGTCGACGATCCGCGACGTGAAACCGAGGCGGGCGGCCTCGGGCGCGATCTCGTCGGTCAGATAGGCGCGCAGCGCGGCGTGGCCGCCGCTTTCCTGGCTTTCGGTGCGCAGGCCGACGCGGCGGCTCAGGATTGCGAAGAACGCACCGGATTCGAACTGGTTCAGCGCGTGCTGGATGGCGGCGGTACGGCTCAAAGCGTGTCTCCCGTGTGGTTCCGCTGCGCGCGGGCCGTGCACGCAACGTGAAGTGCGATCGATTCTAGAAAGCCCGGTTTTTTGTCACAATGATCGAATTTCGAACCTTTCTTTGCCGAAAAGGCAAAGCAGCGCGGCCGGATGCGGCGCGGAGACAGAACGATGGCGGCTTTCCTGCATGGGCTGGCGTTGCGGTATTTCGTCGAGGTGGCGCGTACCGGCTCGATCAGCGACGCGTCCGCGCGGCTGCACGTGGCCGTGTCGGCGATCAGCCGCCAGATCGCGAAGCTGGAGAGCGAGCTCGGCGCGCCGCTGTTCGAGCGGCGGCCGCGCGGGATGACGCTGTCGGAAGCGGGCGAGCGGCTGCTGGCGTTCGCGCAGCGCAGCTTGCTGGAGGCCGAGCACGTGATGAAGGACATCGGCGGGCTCGACGCGCTGCACGGCAGCCTGCTGAAGATCGCATGCTCGGAAGGGTTCGCGATCGACTTCCTGCCCGGCGTGCTCGCGAGCTTCAAGGCGCGCCACCCGGGCGTCGATTTCACCGTGTGGGTCGTGTCGCCGGCGGATGCGACGCGGCGCGTGCGCGACGGCGACGCGGACATCGCGTTGACCTTCAGCCTCGCGCCGGAGAAGGGCGTGCGTGTCGACCACACGGAGCGCGCGCCCGTCTTTGCGCTGGTCCGGCACGATCATCCGCTCGCGACGCGCGACGCGGTGTCGCTCGCCGATGTCGCGCGCCACGCGCACGTGCTGCCCGAGGCCGGCACGACGGTGCGCCAGCTGATCGACATCGCGTGCGCGCTCGACGGGCTGCTGCTCGAGCCCGAACTGACGAGCAACAATACCGCGGCGATGTACGGCTACGCACGGCGCACGGGCGCGGTGATGTTCACGGGGCTGCTGTCGGTGCGCGATCGCTCCGATGCGGACGGCTTCGTCGTCGTGCCCGTGACGAACCCGCAACTGCGCGAACGCAGCATCCAGGTACAGACGATGGCGGGGCGCGATCTGCCCGCGTCGGTGCGTGCATTTCGCGACCACCTGATCGACGCGATGCAGGCCGCCTCGCCGCCGCGGACTACCGCGCGCGGCCCGGGACGCCGGCCCGTGAGATAATCGTCAATCCGCCTTCCGTGCCCATGCGGCTCCACGAGCCGCATCGCCCCTGTTCGACGCCAAATTGAAGAACCTGATTGTCACCCTCGATCGCGCCGGCGAGTTCGACGAGATCATCGACGTGCGCACGCCGCTCGAGTTCGCCGAGGACCATATTCCCGGCGCGCTGAACGCGCCCGTGCTCAGCAACGAAGAGCGCGTGCTCGTCGGCACGATGTACCGCCAGGTGTCGCCGTACGAGGCGACGCGCGTCGGCGCGGCGATCGTCGCGCGCAACATCGCGCGCCATCTCGACACGACCTTCGCCGACCGGCCGCGCAACTGGCGGCCGCTGATCTACTGCTGGCGCGGCGGCAAGCGCTCGGGTTCGATGACGACCTGGTTCAACCTGATCGGCTGGAAGGCGCGCCAGCTCGACGGCGGCTACAAGGCGTACCGCCAGTCGGTGTGCGCGACCCTCGCGTCGCTGCCGACGCGCTTTCGCTACATCGCGCTGGTCGGCCACACGGGGTGCGGCAAGACGCGCCTGCTGAACGCGCTGCGCGACGTCGGCGCGCAGACGCTCGACCTGGAAGCGCTCGCGTGCCATCGCGGTTCGCTGCTCGGCGCGCTACCGGGCAAGCCGCAGCCGGCGCAGAAAGGGTTCGATTCGGGGCTCGTCGAGACGCTCGGGCGTTTCGACCCTCAATGGCCGGTGTTCGTCGAGTCGGAAAGCCGCCGGATCGGGCTCGTGCAGTTGCCGATCGCGCTGATCGAAGCGTTTCATGCGGGCCCGTGGGTGCAGGTCGAAGCGGCCCACGACGAGCGGATCGCGTTCCTGCTGGACGATTACGCGCACCTGTTCGACGAACCGGACGCGTTCAAGGCGCAGCTTCATCGGCTGATCGGGCTGCACAGCCGCGAAGAGGTGACGCGCTGGAAGGGGCTGATCGATGCCGGCGCGCGGGCCGATTTGTTCACCGAGCTGATCGACAAGCATTACGATCCCGCCTACGCGCGCACTTACCGTGCGACGTACGACAAGCCGAACCGGGCGCTGACGTTCACGTTCCGGCCCAACGCGGCCGACGTGCGCGATCAGGCGCGCATGCTGCTGGCCGAACTCGCGCGCGCCGGGTTGCCGGCATCGGCCGCGCTTGCTGGCGGCGCGACATCCGAAACCGACAAAGACCAATCGACGTTCACCACACGATGACGACCACACGCACCCAACCCAGTCCCGCCCTCGGCTGGATGACCTTCCTGCTGATCGCGGTCGCGGGGCTCTTCTATGTGAAATGGTTCCCGTACTACAACAAGGCGTTCGTTGCCGCCGAGCACCATTCGATCGGCCAGTCGATCCTGATGGGTACGTCGGCGGCGGCCCCCGAGCCGTCGCTGAAGGCGGCGCTCGACTACGCGTGGGCATACGGCAAGGCGATCTGGCAGGCGATGGTGCTCGGCCTGCTGCTCGGCTCGGCCGTGCAGGCGCTGCTGCCCGCGCATTGGGTGGCGCGCGTGCTCGGCCGCACCGGGTTCGGCAGTGTCGCCGCGGGCGGGCTGCTGTCGCTGCCGGGGATGATGTGCACGTGCTGCGCGGCGCCGGTCGTCGCGGGGCTGCGGGCGCGTCATGCATCGCCGGGCGGCGCGGTCGCATTCTGGCTCGGCAACACAGTGCTGAACCCGGCCGCGCTGGTGTTCATGGGCTTCGTGCTCGGCTGGCACTGGAGCGCGCTGCGCCTCGTGCTCGGCATCGCGATGGTGTTCGGGATCGGCTACCTGCTGAACCGCATCGCGCGTCCTGAAGACCGCAATATCGACGATGCCCAGCTCGCCGCGCTGGCTGCCGAACAGGCCGCGGCCGGCAATCCGTTCGTCCGCTGGATGAAACTGCTCGCGCGCATGGCCGTGCGGCTCGTGCCCGAATACATCGTGCTCGTGCTGCTGCTCGGCGCCGCGCGCGCGTGGCTGTTTCCGCATATCGGCCCGGACATCGGCAATCATCTCGGCTGGATCGTCGCATTCGCGGTCGCGGGCATGCTGTTCGTGATTCCGACGGCCGGCGAGGTGCCGATCATCCAGGCGATGCTGTCGCTCGGCATGGGCGTCGGTCCGGCCGCCGCGCTGCTGATGACGCTGCCGCCGATCAGCGTGCCGTCGCTCGCGATGCTCGCGCGTTCGTTCAAGCCGACCATGCTGGCGATCGTCGCGACGCTCGTCGTCGTGTTCGGGATCGCGAGCGGCTTGCTCGCGATCGCGTTCGGGTTCTGACGCACGCAAACGGCGCGCCAGTCGCGCGCCGTCGTCGTATTCATCCGGCGCCGCCGCTTCACGCGTGCGGCGCCCTTTACAAGAAGCAAACAGGAAAACGCATGACCCAACCGAAGATTCATCCTCGACTCGAAAAGGCGCTGACGCGCGGCGATCTCGCGATCCGCCAGGCCAATTCCGCGCGGGCGACTGCCGTGCTGCAAGCGCTCGGCACGATGATCATCGAGGCCTCCGCAACGATCGGTGTCGAGGCCAGCATCGACATTCCGCAAGGCGATCGCATCTACGATCCGGTCAACGGCCTGTGGCCGCAGAAGATGCTGGTGTCGTTCGACGGTCCGGTGGACGAAGCCGACAAGGAAGAACTGCGCACCGTGTATCTGGTGGCCGACGATCCGGGTACGCAGTTCCGCGTCGAATGGCATCGCGCGGACGGCAAGCTCGGCCGCCAGGAAGGCGGCCCGCTCGCGACCGTCGCGTTCCTGACCGACGTCGAAATTCCGTGGAGCGACGACGACGAGTAACGTCGTCGCATGAAGCCGGCGCCCGGTGCGCCGGCCGTCAGCGCATCATCCGCCGCCGGAACAGCCACGCGGACAGCAGGAATCCGCCGACCGCGTAGCCGGCGAGCACCGCGACGTGCAGCGCGATGTCGGTCGCCGGCCGGCCGAGCATCGCGGGCCGGATCAGCTCGACCGCATTCGCGAGCGGTAGCGCCCGCGCCGCGTGCTGCGCGATCGGCGGCAACTGCGTGATCGGGAAAAACACGCCGGACAGCAGCAGCATCGGCGTCAGCGCGAGCGTCTGATAGAACATGAAGAAATCGTAGGACGGCGCGAGCGCCGTGACGATCATCGCGATGCTGGCGAACGCGAGGCCGGCCAGCGCGATCACGGGCAGCACCGCGAGCATCGACGGAAACTGCGCGTAGCCGAGCCCGCCCGCGACCAGCATGATCGCGCCCCCTGACAGCATCGCCTTGCTGGCCGCCCACACGATCTCGCCGAGCACGATGTCGCCGAGCGCGAGCGGCGTGTGCATGATCGCTTCCCACGTGCGCTGCACGTGCATCCGCGAGAAACCCGAATACATCGACTCGAAGCTCGCGGACATCATCACGCTCGACCCGACCGTGCCGGCCGCGAGGAACGCGATATACGACACGCCGTCGACATGGCCGAGCATCAGGCCGAGTCCGAAACCCAGCCCGAACAGGTAGATCATCGGATCGGCGAGATTGCCGAACATCGACGCGAGCGCGAGCTTGCGCCACACGAGATAGTTGCGCCGCCAGACGGCGATCCAGTTGCTCGCGTTCGCGGGCATCGCGATCGCGAAGCGCGACTCGCGCGGCGGGGCCGATGGCGTGGTGGCGGAATAGTTGCGGACGTCCATGGTCGATCAGTCCTGCATTTCGCGGCCCGTGAGCCGCAGGAACACATCTTCCAGATTGGCCGGCCGATGCAGATAGCGCAACCCCGCGCGGCCCTTCAGGCGCGCGCTGAGCGGTTCGGGGTCGCTCACATAGCAGAACAGCGTCTCGCCGCTGATCTCCGTGTGCTTCGCGAACGCCGACAACTCGTCGCGCAGCGCGGCCGGATCGGGCCCGTAGATCTCGATCACGTCGCAGCCGATCTCCGATTCGATCAGCGCATGCGGCGCGCCTTCGGCGATCTTGCGGCCTTCCTCGATCACGCACAGCCGATCGCACAGCCGCTCGGCTTCTTCCATGAAGTGCGTGGTGATCAGGATCGTCTTGCCGCGCGCAAGCAGCGAACGCAGCCGCTCCCACATCAGGTGCCGCGCCTGCGGATCGAGGCCCGTCGTCGGCTCGTCGAGCACCAGCACGTCGGGATCGTTGACGAGCGCACGGGCGAGCGTGAGGCGGCGCTTCATGCCGCCCGACAGCTCGCCGACCTTCGCGTCGGCCTTGTTTTCCAGCTTCGCGAATTCGAGCAGCGGCGGCACGAGCGTGCGTGCGGCGTGCGCCGACATCCCGAAATAGCGGCTGAAGACGAGCAGGTTCTCGCGTACGGTGAAGTCGGGGTCGAGATTGTCGAACTGCGGGACGACGCCGACCCGCTGGCGTGCATGTCGCGCCCGCGATGGAACCGGTTCGCCGCATAGCGAAATGGTGCCGGCATCGGGGTGCGCGAGGCCGAGCAGCATCTTCAGCGTCGTGGTCTTGCCGGCGCCGTTCGGCCCGAGCAGGCCATAGCATTCGCCGGCCTTCACGTTGAAGGACAGACCGTTGACGACCAGCTTGTCGCCATAGCGCTTTTCGACGTTGCGGAAATCGATCGGTGCGACGGACATGGGCAGGTTGTCGTTGTAAGCGGGCGCGTTCCGTTGCCCGAGCGTGGCCGGTTTGCGAACGGATCGGACGGATGCGTGTCACATGGGCATGACCGAAGCGCACGACGCCAGCGTACGGTGGCCCGCTGGAGTATGAACGGGCCATTCTAGTGCATCGGCTGCATCGCTTCAGGGCATGCCTGCCCGGTGCGATGCAAGCGCGCACCGATCGTGCACCGCATCATCGCGCACGCGCCGCGCGGGGCGAATCAGCGTTTTCCATCCCTTGCGTCCTGAATTGCGGCGCACCATGATGAATGCGTAGGCTCGTTGTCGCGATAGGGAGGTCTCATGGCTAGCTACAACAAGATTTTGCTGTGTTACGACGGCACGCTCGAAGGGCGCAAGGCACTGCGCTGCGGGGCCAATCTCGCAATGGACCTGAAGGCCGAAACGCATTTGCTGTCGGTCGTCGACATGCGTTCGAGCATTGCGCAAAGTGCAGGTTTGCTGACCGATGTCGCATGCGGCCGCTTCGAGGAAACCGCGCGCGAAATCCTGCAGGAAGGCGTGAACTGGCTGCGTGAGCGCGGCGTACAGGCCGAAGGCCATTTCGCGTTCGGGTATCCGATCGACGAAATCGCGAATCTCGCGTCGGAGCTGAAAGTCGACCTCGTCGTCGTCGGCCACCGGTGCCGCAGCGGATTGTCGAGATGGTGGATGGGGTCGGGCAATACGCAACTGCTCGATCGCGTGAACTGCAGCATCCTGGTGGCGTGTTCGTCGGCGGAAGAGCAGAAGGCCGAAATCGCGCGCGAGCGTGAGGCGGCCACGGCGAACGGCAAATGATCTAAAGACTGGACGACTGCGTGACCGGCGATGCGTGCCGGTCACGCACCGCGCTGCATCAGCACGGCAGGCGTCCAGAGTGGCCTGCTAAGCATGCAGGTCGATCCCGGACAATTTCCACGAGAACAGCCCGAAGCGGTGAAAGATCGCCGCATAGCGTGTGCCGTCGGCACTGCGCTGATACGTCACGACGAATTCATCGATATTTCGGTAGCCCGCGCTGGTTTGCTGCTGGTGCGGCGCTTGCGTGGCTTCGCTCGGGCTGGCCGGTGCGGCAGGTGCGGGCGCCGGCGACGATGCCGCCGAAGCGACCGCGTTGCTGCCCGATACCCCCGCACTTGCCGGCGCCGGATTGGCGGGCGGTGCGGCAGGCGTGGTGCCGGGGGCATTGCCTGCCGGCGGCTGATTCGACCACTCAGGCGGACGCTCGCCCGGATTGCCGCGCGGCGGCATTCCGCTCATCAGCGCGGCAACGCCTTCCGGCGTCGCGTACGCATCGACCAGAGGACCGATCAACGCGGACCCGATCAGCGCGCCGATCACCGCGAACGGGTTGTTCTTCTTCACTGCGTCGATCCGGCGCATCAACTCTTCCGTGACCTGCTGCTTCAGGCTGATGCGCAGCGATGGAAAGTCGACATACTCGCTGATCGCCTGCGCATCGCGCGCATCGATCGCCGATTTCAGGCGACCGAGCGCGACATACGGCGACGCGTACGCATAGCCGAGCGCCGCAATGACGGCGACGATCAGCGCGACGATCAGTAGGGGCTTGAGTCGCCCTGTGCGGCGCGGCGATTCGGTCACGTTGCCTCCGGTGCGGGAAGGTTCCGCAATCAGAGACCGCCCGGCGTGGCCGATCGTTCCTCTGCGATGCAGCGATCGATCATTCGGCAGACGGCATCGATCGTGCCGACCATGATCAAGCGCGACCGGCCGTGATAGACGCGCACCGGCGCGCGGCGTGCGGGTTCCGCGTGATTCAGACCGGCGTTCAGCGATACCCGCGCGAACGCGGGCAGCGCTGACGGCAGCAGGGACGCCTGCCGTTCGACTGCGACTTCTTCATGCACAGGCGCCGCCGCGGACAGCGGTGCGCAGGGCGTGCGGCCGCGCAGATGACGCAGGCGACCGAATTGACGGAAAGGCAGCAGGCGGGCAAGGCGTTCCATGATGTTCTCCTGAGCGAGACGGAATGTCAGAGTTCGCCCGAGCGAATCAGCCCGACGGCGATGCCTTCCAGCGCGAAATCCGCGCTGCCGGCCTTGACGAAGATGTTTTCGTAATCCGGGTTCTCCGCGATCAGCTCGAGGCCGCCGGGCCGGCGCATCAGGCGCTTGACCGTGACGTCGTCGCCCAGACGCGCGACGATGATCTGGCCGTCCTTCGCTTCCGTGCGCTTCTGCACGGCGAGGAGGTCGCCGTCGAGAATGCCGGCGTCGCGCATCGACAGGCCGCGCACCTTCAGCAGGTAGTCGGGCTTGCTGGTGAACAGCGCGGGATCGCACGCGTAGTGCTGCGAGATGTGCTCCTGCGCGAGGATCGGGCTACCGGCCGCGACGCGGCCGACGAGCGGCAGCGACAGTTGCATCAGCGCGGCGTGCGGCAGCGTGAACTGGTGCGGGGCGTCGTCGACGCCGAGCAGCCGGATGCCGCGCGACGCACCGGCGGCCAGCTCGATCACGCCCTTGCGCGCCAGCGCGCGCAGGTGCTCCTCGGCCGCGTTCGGCGAGCTGAAGCCCAGTTCGGCCGCGATCTCGGCGCGGGTGGGCGGGAATCCGGAGCGCTCGATCGCGCGACGGATCAAGTCGAACACTTGCTGCTGACGGGCGGTGAGTTTGGTCATGGCTCAACTGTATGGATAGACAGTGAGCTGTATTTTTATACAGTACCTGGTGAATTTCAAGTGTTACTTGAGGTTCGACGCGATCGCGCCGGTTCCGGCGCGATTTCGCGACGCCCGGACGCCGGTTTATCCGCCGCAACCGTCCATCCCGTCTGCGTTAGCACTTTTGAGTATTAAAAAATGAGGAACGATTATTTTTAATCATGTAACCCGTTCGATAGACTGGCCCGACATCGCAATACCGACAACACTGGAGAACCAAGGATGGCGAAGCGCAACACGGGGCTGGTGGGCGGAGTGGGCCGCCTGATCGCAACACTCGCGCTGGGCGCGGCGGCGGTGCTGGGCGTCGTGACGCATGCCCAGGCCGATACGACTTTCCTGAACGTGTCGTACGACCCGACGCGCGAGCTGTATCAGGATTTCAACCAGGCGTTCGGCAAGGAGTGGAAGGCGAAGACGGGCGAAACGGTCAATTTCAAGCAGTCGCACGGCGGGTCGGGCGCGCAGGCGCGCTCGGTGCTCGATGGCCTGCAGGCCGACGTCGTCACGCTGGCGCTCGCCTACGACATCGACGCGCTCGCGAACAAGGGGCTCGTGGCCAAAGATTGGCAGAAGCGCCTGCCCGACAACGCGTCGCCGTACACGTCGACGATCGTGTTCCTGGTGCGCAAGGGTAATCCGAAGGGGATCAAGGACTGGGACGACCTGACCAAGCCGGGCATCTCGATCGTCACGCCGAACCCGAAGACGTCGGGCGGCGCGCGCTGGAACTACCTGGCCGCCTGGGCATACGCGCTGCACAAGCCGGGCGGCAACGAGCAGACGGCGAAGGAATTCGTCACGAAGCTCTACAAGAACGCAGGCGTGCTCGATTCGGGCGCGCGGGGCGCGACGACGAGCTTCGTGCAGCGCGGGATCGGCGACGTGCTGATCGCATGGGAAAACGAGGCGTTCCTGTCGGTCAAGGAATTCGGCACCGACAAGTTCGAGATCGTCGTGCCGTCGGTGAGCATCCTGGCCGAGCCGCCCGTCGCGGTGGTCGACAAGGTGGTCGACAAGAAAGGCACGCGCAAGCTGGCCGAGGCCTACCTGAATTTCCTGTACAGCCCGCAGGGCCAGGAAATCGCCGCGCGCAACTACTACCGGCCGCGTTCGAAGAACGTGTCGGCGGAGCTGACCAAGCAGTTTCCGAAGCTGAAGCTGTACACGGTCGACGACACGTTCGGCGGCTGGACGAATGCGCAGAAGACGCATTTCGCGGACGGCGGCGTGTTCGACTCGATCTACAAGCCGCAGTAACGCCATAACGACAAGCGGCGCGCCACGACAGCGCGCCGCATCCCCGACGGCCCGCCGGCGCGATTCACTGCGCCGGCGTTTGCGTCGGACCCGTGAGCAGCATCGACCCAGCAAGAGCATCCGATGACGACGTACACCTTTCGCAAGCCGAGCGCGCTGCCCGGTTTCGGCGTGACACTCGGCATCACGGTGGCCTATTTGAGCCTCGTGGTGCTGATTCCGCTCGCCGCCACGTTCCTGAAGACCGCGACGCTGTCGTGGGACCAGTTCGTCACCGCCGTCACGTCGCCGCGCGTGCTCGCGTCGTACCGGCTGACGTTCTCGGCCGCGCTCGGCGGCGCGCTGATCAACGCCGTGTTCGGCTTCCTCGTCGCGTGGGTGCTGGTGCGCTACACGTTCCCGTTCAAGCGCCTCGTCGACGCGATCGTCGACCTGCCGTTCGCGCTGCCGACCTCGGTGGCCGGCATCTCGCTCGCGGCCGTCTACGCGACCAACGGCTGGGTCGGCCAGTATCTGGCGCTGCTCGGCATCAAGATCGCGTTCACGCCGGCCGGCGTGCTGGTCGCGCTGACCTTCATCGGGCTGCCGTTCGTCGTGCGCACCGTGCAGCCGGTGCTCGAGGATTTCGAGCGCGAGCAGGAAGAGGCCGCCGCGTGCCTCGGTGCGTCGCGCTGGCTGACGTTCCGCCGCGTCGTGCTGCCGGCCGTGCTGCCGGCGCTGCTCACCGGTTTCGCGCTCGCGTTCGCGCGTGCGCTGGGCGAATACGGCTCGGTGATCTTCATCGCCGGCAACGTGCCGATGAAATCCGAGATCACGTCGCTGCTGATCATCACGAAGCTCGAGCAGTACGACTACGCGGGCGCGACCGCGCTGGCGGTCGTGATGCTGGTCGTGTCGTTCCTGATGCTGCTGCTGATCAACACGCTGCAGTGGTATCTGCAGCGCCGGACGAGCAAGGGCGCGAGCGGCCCGGCGCCCGCCGCTGTCGCCGCCGTCGCAGCAGGAGGCCAGCAATGAGCCAGGAGGCCACCGTCGTGCTGAAAACCCCGTCACCCGCCGCGCGTGCCGCGAAGCGGCTCGATCCCGTCAGCGAGTCGCGCGTCGTGCGCTGGCTGCTCACGGGCATCGCGCTGGCGTTCCTCGCGTTCTTCCTCGTCGTGCCGCTCGCCGCGGTGTTCGTCGAGGCGCTGCGCAAGGGCGTCGGCTTCTATTTCGAATCGCTGGCCGATCCCGATGCATGGTCGGCGATCAAACTGACGCTGACCGTCGCCGTGATCGCGGTGCCGCTGAACCTCGTGTTCGGCGTGTGCGCATCGTGGGCGATCGCGAAGTTCGAATTCCGCGGCAAGGCGCTGCTGACGACGCTGATCGACCTGCCGTTCTCGGTGTCGCCGGTGATCTCGGGCCTCGTGTACGTGCTGCTGTTCGGCGCGCAGGGCTGGCTCGGGCCGTGGCTGCAGGGGCACGACGTGCAGATCATCTTCGCGGTGCCGGGCATCGTGCTCGCGACGATCTTCGTCACGTTCCCGTTCGTCGCGCGCGAGCTGATTCCGCTGATGCAGGCGCAAGGCACCGACGAGGAAGAGGCCGCGCGCGTGCTAGGCGCGTCGGGCTGGCAGATCTTTCGCCGCGTGACGCTGCCGAACGTGAAGTGGGGCCTGCTGTACGGCGTGATCCTGTGCAATGCGCGCGCGATGGGCGAGTTCGGCGCGGTGTCGGTCGTGTCGGGCCACATCCGCGGCGTGACGGACACGATGCCGCTGCACGTCGAAATCCTGTACAACGAATACAACTTCGCGGCGGCGTTCGCGGTGGCGTCGGTGCTGGCGCTGCTCGCGCTCGTCACGCTCGCGCTGAAGCTGCTCGCTGAGCGTCACCTCGCCGCCGAACTGGCCGACACGCACGACGCCGTTCCCGCACATGCCGGCCCTGTCGCCGCCGTTTCGTCGAAATCGTAAAGAGGCAACCAGAATGGGTATCACCGTCCGTAACCTTCAGAAGCGCTTCGGCGATTTCACGGCGCTCGACAACGTGTCGCTCGACTTTCCGCCCGGCGAACTGGTCGCGCTGCTCGGCCCGTCCGGCTGCGGCAAGACCACGCTGCTGCGCGTGATCGCGGGCCTCGAGCACGCGGACGCCGGCCAGGTCGTGCTGCAGGGGCTCGACGTCGCGTCGGTCGGCGCGCGCGACCGCCAGGTCGGCTTCGTGTTCCAGCATTACGCGCTGTTCCGCCACATGACGGTGTTCGAGAACGTCGCGTTCGGGCTGCGCGTGAAGCCGCGCCGCGAGCGGCCGTCGGAAGCCGCGATTCGCGAGAAGGTGCACGAGCTGCTCAAGCTCGTGCAGCTCGACTGGCTCGCGCAGCGCTATCCGTCCGAGCTGTCGGGCGGGCAGCGCCAGCGTATCGCGCTCGCCCGCGCGCTCGCGGTCGAGCCGAAGGTGCTGCTGCTCGACGAACCGTTCGGCGCGCTCGACGCGAAGGTCCGCAAGGAGCTGCGCGGCTGGCTGCGTCGCCTGCACGACGACCTGCACATCTCGACGATCTTCGTCACGCACGACCAGGAAGAGGCGCTCGAAGTGGCCGATCGCATCGTCGTGCTGAATCGCGGCCACGTCGAGCAGGTCGGCAGCCCGCAGGACGTCTACGATCATCCGCAAAGCGCGTTCGTGTACGAGTTCCTCGGCGCGGCGAACCGGCTGCCGGGCACGGTTGCCGGGCGCGGCTTCGTCGCGGAAGGCGCGGCCGCGCCGATCGAGGTCGACGCCGATTTCGCGGGCCCCGCGCACGCGTACGTGCGGCCGCACGATCTGCAGCTGTGGCCGGCGGGCGAAGGGCACCGCGACGGCATCGCGGTGGACGTGCGGCGCGTGATTCCGCTCGGCGGTTCGGTGCGCGTGGAGCTCGAGGCGCGCGCGGGCGGCGCGCTCGAGGCGGAACTCGACCGCGACGCATGGCGGGCGCTGTCGCTGCAGGTCGGCGACGGTGCGACGGCCGTGCCGCGCGCCGTGCGGGTATTTCCCGCGCGTTGACGAGACAATGCAGGGCAGAGGGCGGGCATCGCTCCGATTCGACAATCAAACAACGACAGCCTAAGAGGCATACCCATGAATTTTCAGCAATTGCGGTTCGTGCGCGAAGCGGTGCGCCAGAACATGAACCTGACGGAAGTCGCGAACGTGCTGTACACGTCGCAGTCGGGCGTGTCGAAGCAGATCAAGGATCTCGAGGACGAGCTGGGCGTCGACATCTTCATCCGGCGCGGCAAGCGGCTGACGGGGCTGACGGAGCCCGGCAAGGCCGTGCACCAGCTGATCGAGCGGATGCTGCTCGACGCCGAGAACCTGCGCCGCGTCGCGCGCCAGTTTGCCGATCAGGACAGCGGCCACCTCGTCGTCGCGACGACGCACACGCAGGCGCGTTACGCACTGCCGAAGGTGATCCGGCAGTTCACCGACGTGTTCCCGAAGGTGCATCTCGCGCTGCGCCAGGGCAGCCCGCAGCAGATCGCGCAGATGATCCTGAACGGCGAGGCCGATCTCGGCATCTCGACCGAGGCGCTCGACCGCTATCCGGACATCGTCACGTTCCCGTGCTATTCGTGGCACCACACGGTCGTCGTGCCGAAGGGCCACCCGCTCGTCGGCCGCGAGAACCTGACGCTCGAGGAGATCGCCGAATACCCGATCATCACGTACGACCAGGACTTCACGGGCCGCTCGCACATCGACCAGGCGTTCACGCAGGCGGGCGCCGTGCCCGACGTGGTGCTGACCGCGATCGATGCGGACGTGATCAAGACCTACGTCGAACTCGGGATGGGGATCGGCGTGGTCGCGGCGATGGCCTACGATCCGCAGCGCGACACGGGGCTCGTCGCGCTCGATACGCAGCACCTGTTCGAGGCGAGCACGACGCGGGTCGGGCTGCGCAAGGGCGCGTTCCTGCGTGCGTACGCGTACCGGCTGATCGAAATGTTCGCCCCGCACCTGAACGAAGCGGAAATCGCCGGGCTGTTGCGCGAAGCCGTTTGACCGGTGCACGTCGCGCGCCGTCCGGGCCGTTGCCGCGGATGGCGCGACTTGCACCCCGCGTGCGGTGCCGCATACGGCGCCGGGCGCGACAGGCGATGGCCGCCATCACGGCTGAAGCACCCGCCGAGCGATCCCGCGCCAGGCGACGATCGCCCCATGTTTCCGACCAACAGAAAAACAAGAACGACCTGCAACGCCGGGCCTCGGCGCGGAACGCACGATCGGCAGTCGTCCTCATTCACAAGGCCGCGCGTGTGCGAATCGCCGCGCGGTTCCGTCACGGTCGACGACATGTCGCGACGGCGAATGCGGCCGAGCTTCGTGCCGACCGTCGACGCGAGCGCGTTGTCCGGAACGATCCGCTTCCTCGCTGGCCAGCCGCCTGCGAAGCGCTCCGGCGAGCCGCCGTCGGCATCGCGAGTGTCGTATTTGCGCGTCGTGAAGCGCGCTCGCGCGCTCCGAATAAACCCTTAAATATTGATCAGACAGGTTGCGCGCCGAAGCGAATCGGTACAGCATAGCCTTCACTCCGCCGGCCTCCCGCCGGCGGTGGCGCGTCAACGACAGCACGCGCCAGGCAGTCGGCCGTCTGCCTCGCTTCCATTCCGTGGTACCGACAGCAGCATCGATGGCCATTGCCCGGGTAGTGTGGCGCAAACGTTTGCTCACATTAAAACAACAGTCAAACAACAATCCGGCCCTTCGGGCCAGTCGCCAGGAGATGTGTATGAATGTCCGCTTTCGCCGTCGCTTCCTGACCGCCGCGCTCGCCGCCGTCGCGGTGGCCGCCGCACCGGCCGTCCACGCGCAATCGGCGGGCAAGCCGAAGGTCGCGCTCGTGATGAAGTCGCTCGCCAACGAGTTCTTCCTGACCATGGAAACGGGCGCGAAGGAATACCAGAAACACAACGCGAACCAGTTCGACCTGATCACCAACGGCATCAAGGACGAAACCGACACTGCGAACCAGATCCGCATCGTCGAGCAGATGATCGTCTCGAAGGTCGACGCGATCGTGATCGCACCCGCCGATTCGAAGGCGCTCGTGCCGGTCGTGAAGAAGGCCGTCGACGCGGGCATCATCGTCGTGAACATCGACAACCGGCTCGACCCCGACGTGCTGAAGTCGAAGAACCTGAACGTGCCGTTCGTCGGCCCGGACAACCGCAAGGGCGCGCGCAAGATCGGCGACTACCTCGCGAAGCGGCTGAAGGCGGGCGACCAGGTCGGCATCGTCGAAGGCGTGTCGACGACGACCAACGCGCAGCAGCGCACGGCCGGCTTCCAGGACGCGATGAAGGCGGGCGGGATGAAGGTCGTGTCGGTGCAGTCGGGCGAATGGGAGATCGACAAGGGCAATGCGGTGGCCGCCGCGATGCTCAACGAATACCCGAACCTGAAGGCGCTGCTGTGCGGTAACGACAACATGGCGATCGGCGCCGTGTCGGCCGTGCGCGCGGCCGGCAAGCAGGGCAAGGTGCTCGTGGTCGGCTACGACAACATCAACGCGATCAAGCCGATGCTGAAGGACGGCCGCGTGCTCGCGACCGCCGACCAGTACGCGGCGAAGCAGGCCGTGTTCGGCATCGACACGGCGCTCAAGGCGATCGCCGAGCATCGCAAGCAGGCCGACATGTCCGGCGTGGTCGAGACGCCGGTGGATCTCGTGACGAAGTAACGCCGCCCCGGTGCGGCCGCTGCCCTCAAGAATCCGGCGCGGCGGCCGTTATCCGGTGTGAGCGCGATCACGGCCACTGCATGCACATGCACTTGTGAGCGTCATACCCGCGCGCCCCGTGCGCGCGGCCGCAACCAGGATCGCGATGGAACCGACCTTCCAACCCTCCCGTTCAGCCCATCCCGTGCTGTCCGTATCCGGCATCGGCAAAACCTATGCCGAACCCGTGCTCGCCGACGTCACGCTGACGCTCGACGCGGGCCAGGCGCTCGCGCTGACGGGCGAGAACGGCGCCGGCAAGAGCACGCTGTCGAAGATCATCGGCGGGCTCGTCGACCCGACCACCGGCACGATGCAACTCGGCGGCGAGGCCTATGCGCCGGCGAGCCGCACGCAGGCCGAGGCGCTCGGCGTGCGCATGGTGATGCAGGAGCTGAACCTGCTGCCGACGCTGACCGTCGCCGAAAACCTGTTCCTGAACCGCCTGCCGCGGCGCTTCGGGATCATCGACCGCGCGCGGCTGCGCGACGACGCCCGCGCCGCGATGGCGCAGGTCGGGCTCGACGCGGTCGATCCCGATACGCCGGTCGGCGCGCTCGGCATCGGCCACCAGCAGATGGTCGAGATTGCGCGCAACCTGATCGGCGACTGTCGCGTGCTGATCCTCGACGAGCCGACCGCGATGCTGACCGCGCGCGAAGTCGAGCTGCTGTTCGAGCAGATCGACCGGCTGAAGGCGCGCGGCGTCGCGATCGTCTACATCTCGCACCGGCTCGAAGAGCTCGCGCGCGTCGCCGAGCGCGTCGCGGTGCTGCGCGACGGCCGGCTCGTGCATGCGGGCGACATGGCGGCGACGACGTCCGACGGGCTCGTCACGCTGATGGTTGGGCGCGAGATCGGCGAACACATCGATCTCGGCGAACGTCGTTTCGGCGCGCCGCGGCTCGCCGTATCGGGCCTCACGCGCGGGACGGCCGTGCGCGACGTGTCGCTCGAGGTGCGCGCGGGCGAGATCTTCGGCATCTCGGGGCTGATCGGCGCGGGGCGCACCGAGCTGCTGCGACTGATCTACGGCGCCGATACGCCGGATGCCGGCACGATCGCCGTCGGCCAGCCGCTGAAGCCGGCGCGGATCGCGTCGCCCGTCGACGCGGTGAAGCACGGCATCGCGCTGATCACCGAGGATCGCAAGGGCGAAGGGCTGCTGCTGTCGCAGTCGATCACCGCGAACGTGTCGCTCGGCCAGCTCGACCGGCTCGCGCGTGGCGGCATCGTCGATTCGGGGCGCGAAACGGCGCTGGCCGAGCAGCAGATCGACGCGCTGCGAATCCGCACGCACGGGGCGGCGCAGCCGGTCGGCGAGCTGTCGGGCGGCAACCAGCAGAAGGTCGTGATCGGCCGCTGGCTCGCGCGCGACATGGGCGTGCTGCTGTTCGACGAGCCGACCCGCGGGATCGACGTCGGCGCCAAATTCGAGATCTACACTTTGATGGGCGCGCTCGCGCGCGAAGGCCGCGCGCTCGTGGTCGTATCGAGCGACCTGCGCGAGCTGATGCTGATCTGCGACCGGATCGGCGTGATGTCGGCCGGCCGCATGACCGCCGTGTTCGAGCGCGGCAACTGGACCCAGGATGCGCTGCTGGCCGCGGCGTTCGCCGGCTTCGGCCGCGAGACGCCGGGGGCGGCCATGCAGCATCCGGACGCGGGGCAGGCGCACGGCGCCGCTCCGGGCACTTCGACGACAGGACCACAGCAATGACCCAGCCTCCCGTATCCCCGACCGACGCAGGCGCGCAGCAGGACGTGACGGGGCGCCGTGCGCGCACGCTGTCCGGCACGCGGCTCGGCCTGTCGAACTATCTCGGGCTGGCCGGCGCGCTGGCCGCGATGATCGCGCTGTTCTCGGTGCTGAGTTCGCATTTCCTGACCTACGACACGTTCAGCACGATCGCGAACCAGATTCCCGATCTCGTCGTGATGTCGGTCGGAATGACCTTCGTGCTGATCATCGCCGGGATCGACCTGTCGGTCGGCTCGGTGCTCGCGCTGGCCGCGTCGATGGTCAGCGTCGCCGCGCTGAAATGGCAGTGGGGGCCGCTGCCGGCCGCGCTGATCGGGATCGCGGTCGCGACCGCGACGGGCGCGCTGACCGGCGCGGTCACGGTCGGCTGGCGGATTCCGTCGTTCATCGTGTCGCTCGGCGTCCTGGAGGCCGCGCGCGGCCTCGCGTACCAGCTGACGAATTCGCGCACCGCGTATATCGGCGATGCGTTCGATTTCCTGTCGAACCCGATCGCGCTGGGCATTTCGCCGGCATTCCTGATCGCGGTCGCGGTGATGATCGCGGCCCAGTTCGTGCTCACGCGCACCGTGTTCGGACGCTATCTGGTCGGGATCGGCACGAACGAGGAAGCGGTGCGACTTGCGGGGGTTAACCCGCGGCCGTATAAAATTCTCGTATTCGCACTGATGGGCGCGCTCGCGGGGCTCGCGTCGCTGTTCCAGATTTCGCGGCTCGAGGCGGCCGATCCGAACGCGGGCGCGGGCCTCGAGCTGCAGGTGATCGCCGCCGTCGTGATCGGCGGCACGAGCCTGATGGGCGGGCGCGGCTCGGTGATCAGCACGTTCTTCGGCGTGTTGATCATCTCCGTGCTGGCCGCTGGGCTGGCGCAGATCGGTGCGAACGAGCCGACCAAACGGATCATCACGGGCGCGGTGATCGTGGTGGCGGTCGTGCTCGATACGTATCGCAGCCGGCGCGCACGCGTGCGGTAGAAGACAGACAGAACAGACCAGAGAGAAACGGGAAATGGCGACGATCAAGGATGTGGCGGCCATGGCGGGCGTGTCGTTTACGACCGTCTCGCACGTGGTGAACAATTCGCGGCCGGTGTCCGCGGATGTGCGTGCGAAGGTCGAGGGCGCGATCCGCGAGCTGAATTACGTGCCGTCGGCCGTGGCGCGCTCGCTGAAGGCGCGGGCGACGGCGACGATCGGCCTCGTCGTGCCGAACAGCACGAATCCGTACTTCGCCGAGCTTGCGCGCGGTATCGAGGATCAGTGCGCGGCCAACGGCTATTGCGTGTTCTTCTGCAATTCGGACGACGATCCCGTGAAGCAGCGCAACTACCTGCGCGTGCTGCAGGAAAAGCGCATCGACGGGCTGATCGTCGCGTCGGCGGGCGAGGATGCGGTGCTCGCGCAGACGCTCGCCGACACGCACGCGCCGCTCGTCGTCGTCGACCGCAACATCGAGGGGCTCGCGGCCGATCTCGTGCAGATCGACCACGAACGCGGCGCGTACCTGGCCACGCGCCACCTGCTCGAACTCGGGCACGCGAAGATCGGCTGCATCACCGGGCCGACCGACACCGCCGTCAGCGCGATGCGCGTGCACGGCTTCATCCGTGCGATGGCCGAGCGCGGGGTCGACATCGTGCCGGGCGCGATCGCCGAAAGCGATTTCTCGTGCCTGGGCGGCTATCACGCGGCATCGCGGCTGTTCGAATCGGTGCGGCCGAGCGCGATCTTCGCGGGCAACGACCTGATGGGCGTCGGCGCGCTGCGCGCGGCGGCCGAGCGCGGGATGCGCGTGCCCGACGACTGTTCGATCATCGGGTTCGACGACATCGAATTTTCCCGCTACACGTATCCGGCGCTGTCGACGGTCGGCCAGTCGGTGCGCGCGCTCGGCGAAATGGCCGCGCAGACGCTGATCGAACGGATCGGCGGCGGTTCGACCGCCGTGCCGAGCCGCCGTCGCGTCGTGTCGCCGCGCCTCGTGCTGCGCGAATCGACGGCGGTCTACCGCGAGCCGGCCGCACCGGGCGGTCGCGCATGACGGCGAACGCACCGGGCGCCGGCCGCGTGACGGTGGTCGGCAGCCTCAACATGGATCTCGTCGTGCGGGCGCCGCGGCTGCCGCTGCCGGGCGAAACGCTCGCCGGGCATGCGTTCGCGCAGGCGGCGGGCGGCAAGGGCGGCAACCAGGCCGTCGCCGCGGCCCGGCTGGGCGCGCAGGTCACGATGATCGGCTGCGTCGGCGCGGATGCGCACGGCGCGGCACTGCGCGCGGGCCTGGAGGCCGAGGGAATCGACTGCATCGGGCTCGCGACCAGCGTGTCGGCGTCGACCGGCGTCGCGCTGATCGTCGTCGACGACGCGAGCCAGAACGCGATCGTGATCGTCGCGGGCGGCAACGGCGAGGTCACGACCGACACGATCACGCGGCACGAAGCCGCGCTGGCGGCGGCCGACGTGCTGATCTGCCAGCTCGAGACGCCGCCGGACGCGGTGTTCGCGGCACTGTCGGCCGGGCGCCGGCTCGGCCGCACGGTGGTGCTCAATCCGGCTCCGGCCGTCGCGCCGTTGCCGGAGGGCTGGCTGCCGCTCGTCGACTACCTGATCCCGAACGAGGTCGAGGCGGCCGCGCTGACCGGGCTGCCGGTGCGCGATCCGGCGGAGGCCGAGGCCGCCGCCGGATCGCGCACC
>FTHQ01000356.1_pt1 | contig 31115 bp, 25 predicted proteins | sample 1641001 | NCBI WGS metagenome assembly FTHQ01 (sample SAMEA3914872, study PRJEB12502) | metagenome | biome: forest; material: soil | place: Canada | collected 2011-07-03 | depth 0.3 m | reverse complement strand
GCGCGAGCGCGAGGCCGAGCGGCGGTGCGAGCATGAACAGCACGAGCCAGATCACGTTGTTGCGCAGCGCGGTGTAGAACGTCGGCGCCTGCAGCAGCTCAGCATAGTTCGCGAGCCCGACGAAGGTGCGCTCGGTCATCCCGTCCCAGTTGTACAGGCTCAGCCACAACGTCGACAGGATCGGCCAGATCACATAAATGGCAACCATTGCGCAGGCCGGCGCGAGAAACAGCCACGCGGCGCGCCGTTGCCGCCGCACGGCGGGCGACGGCCGGCGCGCGGGCAACGCGGTGGTGGACGGGCCGCGCGGCGGCGGTGCGGTGCCGGCGGGCGGGGGGGACGTGATCGGACTGGACACGGCAAGCCTCCTGAACGGACACGGCGGCGCGCGGCCGCCGGTTGGGTCACGCGGTCACTTCTTGTAGATCCGCTTGCGGGTCTGTTCGAGTTGCGCGAGCACCGTATCGAGCTGCGCGGGATTCGCGAGGAACTGCTGCATGCCCTTCATCCCTTCGTCGGCCATTTCCTTGGTCATGTCGCGGTCGTAGAACTGCGCGACGCCGCCCTTCGTGTCGGCGAGAATCCGGAAGCCGATGCGCGAGATCGGATCGGCCGGCTCGGGCGACTTGCTGTTGGCCGACAGCGAGCCGAGCCCTTCGGCGAGCTTCGCGCCCATCTCGGGCGTTTCGACGAACGCGAGGAACGTGTGCGCGTCGGCCTTGTTCTTCGCCTTGGTCGGGATGTGCAGCGATTCGACCGGGCCGTCCTCGGCGGTCGGCACCTTCGGGTCGATGATCGGAAAGCGGTAGTAACCCATTTCCGGCTTCACGTTCGGCGGGAAACCGGCCGCGATGAAGGTGCCCATCAGCATCATCGCGGCCTTGCCCTGGAACAGGAACGGCTGCGCGCCGTCGAGATCGTAGGACAGCGCGTTGTCGATGAAGTAGCCCGAGTCGATCAGCGATTTCCACGTCGTGTAGACCTTCTTCACGCGCGGGTCGGTGTACGGCACGTCGCCGGCCATCAGTTGCTGATGGAACGCGTTGCCGTTCAGGCGCAGGTCGAGATAGTCGAACCAGCCGGCGAGCGTCCACGCGTCGCGGCCGCCGATCGCGATCGGCGTGATGCCGGCCGCCTTCAGTTTCTTGCACGCATCGAGAAACTGGTCCCACGTCTTCGGCTCGTCGGCGATGCCGACCTTGCGGAACAGGTCCTTGCGGTAGAACAGCCCCCACGAGTAGTAGACGGTCGGCGCCGCGTACTGCTTGCCGTTATAGGACGACGCGCTGCGCGTCGACGCATACATCGCATCCCAGCCGTTCTTCGTCCAGTCGCCGCTCAGGTCCTCGAACAGCCCGCGCTTCGCGTAGTACGCCATCCGTTCGCCCGCGTGCCAGTTCACGACGTCCGGCGCGACGGTGGTGAGCCACGCCGGGAGCTGCACCTTGTACGCTTCCTCGTCGACGAAGGTCGGCTTCACGTCGATGTCGGGATGCGCCTTGTGGAACGCTTCGATCGTCGACTGCCAGACCGCGCGCTGGCTCGCGCCCTTGAACGCGATGTTGAGGGTCAGCGTGCCGGCATCGGCGGGCGCCGTCGTGCCGAGCGACGCGAAGGCGACCGCGGCGGCCGTGGTGAGCCGGGCGGCGGCGCGAAGGGGGCGATGTGTCATGGTGTCTCCAGTCCTGTGTGTCGTTGTACGTGCCCGGCGCGTCGCGGCGCCGGTGAGGGGTTACGAACGGCTTCGATACACGGCTACGTCCTGCGGTCCGACCTGCGCGGCGCCGAACACGAACGCCGACGGCGGTATCGCGTCGATCGTGTGCGGCGTGCTGCCGTAGTTGAACACGTAGGTCAGGCCGCCGCGGCGGCTCACGCGTACGCCATCGGGCAGCGGTGTCGGCGCGAGGCCCGCTTCGGCCGCGACATCGGCGAACAGGCGCATGGTGGTCGCGTCGTCGAACAGCGCGGCCCAGTAATGCAGCGCGCCATGCGACACGCAGGCGGGATGACCGTCGGCGAAGCGCGCATGCACGACGCTGCGCGTGTCGTTGTGCAGTTCGACGAAGTCGCGCCAGTGGCGCGCCGCGCCCGCGAGCGGCGAGCCGTCGCGCAGCGCGCCGTCGATCCGTTCGGTCAGGTTCGGCCGCAGCGATTCGACGCGCCACACGCGTACCGGCAGGATCGACGCGAGCGGGCCGGGCGGCAGCGCCGGCGGAATCTGCAGGTCGACGGTTTTGGAGCCGGTGCGCGGCCCGAACACCACATGGGCGCTCGATGCGGCGAGCCGTGACGCGAAATCATCCGGCACGATCGGCAGCGGCGGCACCACGACGACGCGGTAGCCGTCGAGCGGCGCGTGCGCGGACACGATGTCGACGTCGAGGCCGAGCGCGCGCAGCGCCGAGTAGTACTCGAACGCGAAACGCGGGTAGTGGAAATCGGCGCCCTGCGGCTGCACTTCGAACAGCCACTTCGCCTCGTAGTCGAACACCAGCGCAACGGGCGCGCGCACCGCGCCGTCCGCGTCCGCGCCGGCGTCGTGCACGGTCGCGATCTCGCGCGCGACGCGCTGCGCTTCGCGGCCGCCTTCGTCGAGCTTGTCGTCGGGCGTGTGCAGCCCCGCGTGCATCTGTTCCTGCGCGAACGGCGCCTGCCGCCAGCGGAAGTAGGACACGCAGCCGGCGCCGTGCGCGAACGCCTCCCAGCTCCACAGCCGCACCATGCCCGGCAGCGGCGCGGGGTTCCACTGCGCCCAGTTCACGGGCCCCGGCTGCTGTTCCATCACCCAGAACGGCAGCTTCGACATGCCGCGATACAGGTCGTGATTGAACGACGCGAAATCCGGATGGCCGGTGCGCAGCCAGCGCGCCTTCACGTCGGGCGCGAACCATTGCTCCTCCAGCGCGCCGAGCGGGTAGCTGTCCCACGTCGCGATGTCGAGGTCGCGGGCGACCTCGTAGTGATCGAACTCGGTGAACAACTGCATGAAGTTGTGCGCGACCGGCCGGCCCGGCGAGTGTGCGCGGATCACGTCGACCTGCATCCGGTGATAGCGCGCGAGCTCGTCGGACGCAAAGCGTCGGTAGTCGAGGCGATGCGACGGATGGGCTTCGGTCACGGTGCCCACCGGCGCGTCGACTTCGTCGAAATGGCGATACTCCATGCTCCAGAACACGGTGCCCCATGCACGGTTCAGCGCGTCGATCGTGCCGTAGCGCGCCTTCAGCCATTCGCGGAAGCGCACGAGCGCGGCCGGCGAGTAGCTGACGACGGTCTGGTGGCAGCCGAGCTCGTTGTCGGTCTGCCAGTAGCGCACGGCCGGATGGCGGCCGTAGCGCTCGGCGACCGCCGTGCAGATCTGGCGCGACGCTTCGAGATAGGTCGGCGACGAGAAATCGTAGTGGCGGCGCGAGCCGAACGCGCGCGGCCGGCCGTCCGCGCCGATCGCGAGGATGTCGGGATGACGGTCGACCAGCCATTTCGGCGGCGTCGCGGTCGGCGTGCACATCACGATCTCGAGGCCGGCTGCGCCGAGCACGTCGACCGCACGGTCGAGCCAGCCCCAGTCGTATTCGCCCGGCGACGGCTCGATGCGGCTCCATGCGAATTCGGCGATCCGCACTTGCTCGATGCCGAGCGTTTTCATCCGGCGGGCGTCGTCGGCCCACATCGATTCCGGCCAGTGTTCCGGGTAGTAGCAGACTCCGAGGCGCATGCCGATCCTTATGCGTAGTGGTGAACGTGGACGTCGGCGCACGCGGGCACCGCGCGGCCGTCTTCGGTGAACAGGTGGCAGGCCGCGGCCGGCGCGTGCACGTGCACGCGTTCGCCGGTGCGCACCTGCGCGTCGCCGGGCACCTTCGCGATCAGCGGCGTCGCGTCGGGCAGGCCGGGCGAATCGAGGTGCACGTAGGTCTGTTCGCCCAGGCGTTCGACGAGCGCGACGTCGCGCGCGAGCGTCGTCGCGTCGGCCGCGGCGCCGAGCGTCAGGTGTTCGGGACGGACGCCGAGCGTCACGGCGGCGCCGGCGCTCAGCGCCGAGCCGTCACGCGGCAGCGCGAAGGTTTCGCCGGACGGCACCAGCTTGACGGTCGTGCGCTGCGCGTCGCACGCAGTCACGACGGCCGGCAGGAAGTTCATCCGCGGCGAGCCGATGAAGCCCGCGACGAAGCGGCTGGCCGGGTGGTGGTAAAGGTCGAGCGGTGCACCGACCTGCGCGATGCTGCCGTGCTGCGCGGTATCCGCGCCGGCGTGCAGCAGCACGATCTTGTCGGCGAGCGTCATCGCCTCGGTCTGGTCGTGCGTCACGTAGACGACGCTCGCGCGTTCGAACTGCCGGTGCAGCCGCGCGATCTCGATGCGGGTCTGGCCGCGCAGCGCCGCGTCGAGATTGGACAGCGGTTCGTCGAACAGGAACACGCCGGGCTCGCGCACGATCGCGCGGCCGATCGCGACGCGCTGCCGCTGGCCGCCCGACAGCGCCTTCGGCTTGCGTTCGAGCAGCGTGTCGAGCTGCAGGATGCGCGCGGCGTCGCGCACCTTCCGGTCGATCTCGGCTTTCGGCACGCGCGCGAGCTTCAGCCCGAACGCCATGTTCTCGTACACCGTCATGTGCGGAAACAGCGCGTAGCTCTGGAACACCATCGCGACGCCGCGTTCGGCGGCCGGCACGTCGTCGACGCGGCGGCCGTCGATCGACAACTCGCCCGCGCTCAGATCCTCGAGCCCGGCGATCATGCGCAACAGGGTCGACTTCCCGCATCCGGACGGCCCGAGAAACACGCAGAACTCGTGCGCGCCGATCTCCAGATCGACGTCGCGAATGACCGGCGCGTGCTCGCCATAGGCTTTCTGCACGCGTCGCATCGAGATGCTCGCCATTGTCTCCGCTCCATGTTTTAATGCGCCACACTGCTTGATTAAGCGCTTAATCATCGCGATCAAAAAAAGGGGCGATGCGATCGCGGCCGAGTCGCGCCCGTCGGTCGGGCGGCAGGGTGTGCGGCGATAGTGCGCCGCTTCGGTGAGCGAAGCAAATATTGGATCGACGTCTCATATAGTGAGCAAACGATGGCAACTCTGGATGAAGTGGCGCGCCGCGCCGGCGTGACGGCCGCGACGGTGTCGAACGTGCTGCGCGATCGCGGCCGGGTCGGCGACGCGACGCGGGCGCGGGTGCTCGAAGCGGTCGACGCGCTCGGGTATCGGCCGCACCTCGCCGCGCGGGCGCTGGCGGAAGGGCGCGCGCCGACGGTCGCGCTGATGGTATCGAGCATCGCGAACCCGTTCTATCCGGAGTTCGCGCTGGCGGTCGAGCGCGCGGTGCGCCGCAACGGGCAGTTCCTGATCGTCTGCAATACGAACGAAGATCCGTTGCAGGGGCGCGCGTATCTCGACCAGATCGCCGGCACGATCTCCGAAGGGATTCTCGTGACCAATGCGAACCTGCACCTGCCGGACCTGCTCGACGTCGCGCGGCGTGGCGTGCCGGTCGTGCTGTGCCTGTGGGAGCGGCCTGACGCGCCGCCCGACGGGTTGCCGTGCGTGGCGATCGATTTCCGCGAGGCGGGACGGATCGCGACGCGGCATCTGCTCGAACTCGGTCACGAGACAATCGGAGTGATCGTCGGCGGCGCGGCGAGCGGCGTGCAGGCGGCGCGCTACGACGGCTTCGTCGACGTGATGCGCGATGCGGGGCTCGACGCGTCGATCGTCGCGGCCGAGCGTGATTCGATCGAAGGCGGGCTGCGTGCGGCGGGCCGGCTGCTCGATGCGCACCCGCGGTTGACCGCGCTGGTCGCGACCAACGACCTGCCGGCGATCGGCGCGATGCATGCGGCGGCCGATCGCGGCCGGCGCGTGCCCGACGATCTGTCGATCGTCGGCATCACCGACATCCATCTCGCGCGCGACACGCGGCCCACGCTGACGACCGTCGCGATCCCCACTGCCGAAGCGGCCGGCCTCGCAGTCGAGCTGCTCAATACGCTGCGCGAGGCGGGCGGGAAGGGCGACGGCGCGTCGCGCGTGCGGGTCGCGTCGCTGCCGACGCTGACGGTGCGCGGCACGACCGGGCCGGTGCCGCGCGCGGCATGACGAAACGCGAGCGGTAGCCCGCCGGCTTCAGCCGCCTTCGACGAGCCGCAGCACGATGCGGCGGGCCGAATCGAGATGCGCGACGGTCATCGCGCGGGCGCCGCGGGCATCGCGTTCGAGGCACGCCTGCAGGATATCGTCGTGTTCGACCTGGAACGACGAGGTATCGGCGAGCAGCGTGGCCTGCAGGCGCTCGTAACGTTCGACCTGGCCGCGCAGTTCGGCGATCGACTTCAACTGCCGCGCGTTGCCGCAGCACGAATACAGCAACGCGTGGAATTCGCGGTTCAGTTCGCCTTGCCGGCGTGGCACGGTTGCATCGCCGAGCAGCCGATGCACGAGTTCGGCGCGGGCGAGCGTTTCGTCGTCGAGCCGCTTCACGCTGCGGTAGATCGCATCGCCTTCGAGCAGCACGCGCAGATCGTAGATTTCGTGCACGTCCGACGCGCTCAACATGCGCACGACGGCGCCGCGATTCCGGAAGATGTCGAGCAAGCCCTCGCGTTCCAGCCGCTGGATCGCCTCGCGCATCGGAATCCGGCTGATGCCGAAGCGCTCGGCCAGATCGCGCTCGACGAGCCGCTCGCCGGCCGCCAGTTCGCCGTTGATGATCATGTCGCGCAGCGACGCGGCGACCGCGTCCGCCGTGGAGTCGAGTTTGGCTTCCATGCCTGCCTGTTTCGTCATTTTGGAATAATGGTATACCAAACGGCAATCCCAGTGCCACAATGGCCACCATCGGCGGGCTTCACGCAACGGCGTCCGGCCCGGTCGAGGCAACCGACATCAATGGAGAGCGAGATGGCATCGGGCGAACACCAGTATCGCGTCGCAGTGGAGTGGACGGGCAATCGTGGCACCGGCACGTCGGGGTATCGCGAGTACGGGCGCGATCATGTGATCCGCGCAGGCTCCAAGCCGGATATTCCCGGCTCGTCGGACCCGGCGTTTCGCGGCGACGCGGCGCGCTGGAACCCTGAAGACCTGCTGCTCGCGTCGGCATCGGCGTGCCACAAGCTGTGGTATCTGCACCTGTGTTCGGAAGCCGGCATCCGCGTGCTGGCCTATGTCGACCACGCGGAAGGCACGATGCTCGACGGCGCCGAAGCGGGTCGCTTCACCGAAATCGTGCTGCGCCCGCAGGTGACGATCCGGGCCGGCGACGATCGTGAACGCGCGGCGCAGCTGCATCACGATGCGCATGCGAAGTGCTACATCGCGAATTCGGTCAATTTTCCGATTCGGTGCGAGCCGGTGATCGAGGTTGCCGCGGCGTAGGAAACCGCGGCTGCGTCGTCACAGCGCAACCCCATAAACCTCCCGCGCCGCGGCCCGAATCGCCTCGACCATCACCGTCACCGCCGGCGAATGCAGCCGGTCGGTGCGCGTGATGATCCCGAAATCGTCCATCCGGCAATCCATCTCCAGCGGCAGCATCGTGACGATCCCGTGCCGCGCGTAGTAGCGCGCGACGTCCTCGGCGAGCACCGCGATCATGTCGCTCTGTTCGAGCAGTTGCGTGATGAACAGCAGCGCCGACGTTTCGACGAGGTTCGCCGGCGGCGCGAGGCTCGCGCGCTGGAACACGAGTTCGAAGCGGTGCCGCAGCACGCTGCCGGCCGGCGGCACGACCCACGCGGCGCGCTGTACGTCCGCGAGCGCCAGCGGCGCTTGCGCGAGCAGCGGATGGCCGGGCCGCACGACCGCGGCCACCGATTCGCCGGTCAGCGGCTCGTAGCGCAGGCGCAGCTTGTCGTGTTCGGCGGACAGCCGGCCGAGCACGATGTCGATCTTTTCCTGCGCGAGATGCTCGAGCAGCACGTTGCTGGTGTCGATCTCGACCGACACGTGCAGGCCCGCATGCGTGCCCTTCACCGCGGCGACGGCCGGCGGCACGAGCCGCAGGGCCGGCGACGTGATCGCCCCCACCGCCACGTGGCCGAGATGGCCGGCCTTCAGCGCGGCCAGCTCCTCGCGTGCCTGGTCGAGGCTGCCGAGCGCCGCGCGCGCGTGGCGGATCAGCGCGTCGCCGTACAGCGTCGGCCGCATCCCGCGTGGCAGGCGCTCGAACAGCACCGCGCCAATCGATTCCTCGAGTTCGCGCAGCAGCTTCGACGCGGCCGGCTGCGTCATGTTCAGCGCGGCCGCCGCGCGGTGGATGCTGCCTTCGTCGGCGAGCGCGACGACCAGCAGCAACTGGCGCGTCTTCAGGCGGGCGCGGTTTCCCCACGGACTGGCTTCGGTCATCGTACGGGTTTATATCGATATCGGAATCGATATCGTAATCGCCAAAAACGTCATTAGCCAGTTATCAAAATTCTGCCTAGACTGCGCCGGTATCCCGTCACCACAGGACTGACGATGTCGGCAACAAAACCCAGGCTGCGCTCCGCCCAATGGTTCGGCACGAACGACAAGAACGGCTTCATGTACCGGAGCTGGATGAAGAACCAGGGCATTCCCGATCACGAATTCGACGGCCGGCCGATCATCGGCATCTGCAATACGTGGTCCGAACTGACGCCGTGCAACGCGCACTTCCGCAAGCTCGCCGAGCACGTGAAGCGCGGGATTTCGGAAGCGGGCGGCTTCCCGGTCGAGTTCCCGGTGTTCTCGAACGGCGAATCGAACCTGCGGCCGTCGGCGATGCTCACGCGCAACCTCGCGTCGATGGACGTCGAGGAAGCGATCCGCGGCAACCCGATCGACGCGGTCGTGCTGCTCGCCGGCTGCGACAAGACGACGCCCGCGCTGCTGATGGGCGCGGCAAGCTGCGACGTGCCGGCGATCGTCGTGTCGGGCGGCCCGATGCTCAACGGCAAGCTCGAAGGCAAGAACATCGGTTCGGGCACGGCCGTGTGGCAACTGCACGAAGCGCTGAAGGCCGGCGAGATCGACCTGCATCACTTCCTGTCGGCCGAAGCCGGGATGTCGCGCTCGGCCGGCACCTGCAACACGATGGGCACCGCGTCGACGATGGCGTGCATGGCCGAGGCGCTCGGCGTCGCGCTGCCGCACAACGCGGCGATTCCGGCCGTCGATTCGCGCCGCTACGTGCTCGCGCACATGTCGGGCATCCGCATCGTCGAGATGGCGCTCGAAGGGCTCGTGCTGTCGAAGGTCCTGACGCGTGCGGCGTTCGAGAACGCGATCCGCGCGAATGCGGCGATCGGCGGCTCGACCAACGCGGTGATCCACCTGAAGGCGATCGCCGGCCGCATCGGCGTGCCGCTCGAACTGGAAGACTGGATGCGCATCGGCCGCGACACGCCGACGATCGTCGACCTGATGCCGTCGGGGCGCTTCCTGATGGAGGAGTTCTATTACGCGGGCGGGCTGCCGGCCGTGCTGCGCCGGCTCGGCGAAGGCGGGCTGCTGCCGCACCCGGACGCGCTGACGGTCAACGGCAAATCGCTGTGGGACAACGTGCGCGAAGCGCCGAACTACGACGACGAGGTGATTCGTCCGCTCGACCGGCCGCTGATCGCGGACGGCGGCATCTGCATCCTGCGCGGCAATCTCGCGCCGCGCGGCGCGGTGCTGAAACCGTCGGCGGCGAGCCCCGAACTGCTCAAGCATCGCGGCCGCGCGGTGGTGTTCGAGAACCTCGACCACTACAAGGCGACGATCAACGACGAAGCGCTCGACGTCGACGCGAGCTCGGTGATGGTGCTGAAGAACTGCGGGCCGCGCGGCTATCCGGGCATGGCCGAGGTCGGCAACATGGGGCTGCCGCCGAAGCTGCTGCGCCAGGGCGTGAAGGACATGGTGCGGATTTCCGATGCGCGGATGAGCGGCACCGCGTACGGCACGGTCGTGCTGCACGTCGCGCCGGAAGCGGCCGCCGGCGGGCCGCTCGCGGCCGTGCGCAACGGCGACTGGATCGAGCTGGACTGCGAGGCCGGCACGCTGCATCTCGACATTCCGGATGAAGAGTTGCAGCGCCGCCTGTCCGACGTCGATCCGACCGCGGCGCCGGGCGTGGCCGGCCAGCTCGGCAAGGGCGGCTACGCGCGGCTGTATATCGATCACGTGCTGCAGGCGGACGAGGGGTGCGACCTCGACTTCCTGGTCGGCACGCGCGGCGCGGACGTGCCGAGCCATTCGCATTGAGCAGGCGGGCGGCGCGACCTGCGTCGCCGCCGGTTGCGGGCCTTCCCGGCCCGCGCTTCATGAAACCGTGAACGCATGACGGCCGGCGACAACCGGGCCGAAGCAGGACGCGAACCATGACATCGAGCAGCACGCCGCGCTATCGCGGCATCTTTCCCGTCGTTCCGACGACGTTTGCCGATACCGGCGAGCTCGACCTCGCGAGCCAGAAGCGCGCGGTCGATTTCATGATCGACGCCGGCTCGGACGGGCTGTGCATCCTCGCGAACTTCTCCGAGCAGTTCGCGATCACCGACGACGAACGCGACGTGCTCACGCGCACGATCCTCGAGCACGTGGCCGGCCGCGTGCCGGTGATCGTCACGACGTCGCACTACAGCACGCAGGTGTGCGCGGCGCGCAGCCTGCGCGCGCAGCAGCTCGGCGCCGCGATGGTGATGATGATGCCGCCGTATCACGGCGCGACGTTCCGCGTGCCGGAAGCGCAGATCTTCGAGTTCTATGCACGCGTGTCCGACGCGATCGCGATCCCGATCATGATCCAGGACGCGCCTGCGAGCGGCACCGCGCTGTCCGCGCCGTTCCTCGCCCGGATGGCGCGCGAGATCGAGCAGGTCGCGTACTTCAAGATCGAGACGCCGGGCGCGGCGAACAAGCTGCGCGAGCTGATCCGGCTCGGCGGTGACGCGATCGAGGGGCCGTGGGACGGCGAGGAAGCGATCACGCTGCTCGCCGACCTCCATGCGGGCGCGACCGGCGCGATGACGGGCGGCGGCTTCCCGGACGGCATCCGGCCGATCCTCGAAGCGTTCCGCGAAGGGCGGCACGACGATGCGTTCGCGCATTACCAGGCGTGGCTGCCGCTGATCAATCACGAGAACCGCCAGTCCGGGATCCTCACCGCGAAGGCGCTGATGCGCGAAGGCGGCGTGATCGCGTGCGAGCGGCCGCGGCATCCGATGCCGGAACTGCACCCGGACACGCGCGCGGAATTGCTCGCGATCGCGCGCCGGCTCGATCCGCTCGTGCTGCGCTGGGCGCGCTGAGCGATTCGCGAAGGAGAAAGGCACGATGAGTGAACCGATTTCGCTGGGCGTCGTCGGGATCGGCAAGATCGCACGCGACCAGCATCTGCCGGCGATCGCCGCCGAACCGGGCTTCGCGCTGACCGCATGCGCGAGCCGCCACGCGGAAGTCACGGGCGTACGCAACTACCCCGACCTGCGCGGGCTGCTCGCCGCCGAACCCGAACTCGACGCGGTGTCGCTGTGCGCGCCGCCGCAGGTGCGCTACGCGCAGGCGCGCGCCGCGCTCGAAGCCGGCAAGCACGTGATGCTCGAGAAGCCGCCGGGCGCGACGCTCGGCGAAGTGGCCGCGCTGGACGCGCTGGCCCGCGAGCGCGGCCTCACGCTGTTCGCGACCTGGCATTCGCGTTGCGCGAGCGCGGTCGAGCCCGCGCGCGCATGGCTCGCGCACCGCACGATCCGCGCGGTGCAGGTGCGCTGGAAGGAAGACGTGCGGCGCTGGCATCCGGGGCAGCAGTGGATCTGGGAGCCGGGCGGCCTCGGCGTGTTCGATCCGGGCATCAACGCGCTGTCGATTGTCACGCGGATCCTGCCGCGCGAACTCGTGCTGCGCGAGGCGACGCTCATCGTGCCGAGCGACGTGCAGACGCCGATCGCGGCCGAACTCGATTGCGCGGATACCGACGGCGTGCCGGTGCGCGCGGAATTCGACTGGCGCCACGGCCCCGTCGAGCAATGGGAGATCGCGGTCGACACGGCCGACGGCGTGCTCGCGATCAGCCGCGGCGGCGCGCAATTGTCGATCGCCGGCGAGCCGGTCGAGATCGGGCCCGAACGCGAATACCCGGCACTGTATGCGCACTTCCATGCGCTGATCGCGCGTGGCGAAAGCGACGTCGACGTGCGGCCGCTGCGGCTCGTCGCCGACGCCTTCCTGTTCGGCCGGCGCGTGCAGACCGACGCGTTCGGCCGCTGAACCTGCGCGCGCGCTTCGGTACGAACGAGCGCGCGCGACGAATGATTGATTACGGCACACATCACGGCATCAGCCGATACAAAGGAGACACCCATGAACCGCACGACTCACACGATTCGCCGCCATACCCTGCGCGCGCTGCTGGCCGCGCTCTGCATCGCGCCGCTCGGCATGCAGGGCGCCGCGCACGCCGACGCGCCGCTGAAGATCGGCTTCCTCGTGAAGATGCCGGAGCAGGCGTGGTTCATCAACGAGCAGAACGCGGCGTCCGCGCTCGGCCAGAAGGAGAATTTCTCGGTCGTGAAGATCGGCACGCCGGACGGCGAGAAGGTGCTGGCCGCGATCGACAACCTCGGTTCGCAGGGCGCGCAGGGCTTCGTGATCTGCGCGCCGGATGTACGTCTCGGGCCGGCGATCGCGTCGCGCGCGAAGCGCTACAACATGAAGTTCGTGACGGTCGACGACCAGCTCGTCGATTCGAGCGGCAAGCCGCTGCCGAACGTGCCGCACCTCGGGATGTCGGCGACCAAGATCGGCAACCAGGTCGGCCAGGCGATCGCCGACGAGATGAAGCGGCGCGGCTGGAAGCCGGAAGAAGTCGGCGCGCTGCGTGTCACCAACTACGAGCTGCCGACCGCGAAGCTGCGCACCGACGGCGCGACGCAGGCGCTGCTCGCGAACGGCTTCCGCAAGGAAAACATCTTCGACGCGCCGCAGAAGACCACCGACGACGAAGGCGGCTTCAGTGCGGCGGCGCCGGTGCTCGCGCGCCATCCGAACGTGAAGAAATGGGTGATCTACGCGCTGAACGAGGAAACCGTGCTCGGCGCGGTGCGCGCGACCGAACAGCTGCACATTCCGGCGGCCGACGTGATCGGCGTCGGCATCAACGGCGCGGGCGAGGCGTTCGCCGAGTTCCAGAAGAAGGAGCCGACCGGCTTCTACGGGACGATCGCGGTCAGCTCGACGAACCACGGCAAGGACAGCACGCAGAACCTCGTCGACTGGATCCGCAACGGCAAGACGCCGCCGGCCGACACGCAGACGAGCGGCAAGCTGATGACGCGCGCGAACTGGCAGGCCGTGCGCGCCGAACTCGGTATCTGAGCGGGGCGAGGCGAGAACGCGATGACGATGCAGACGATCACGGCCGCGCCCGGCCACGACGCCGAAGCGGGCATGCGGCCGGACGGCCCGCTGCTCGCGCTCGACGGCATCACGGTGACGTTTCCGGGCGTGCGGGCGCTCGACGCGGTGTCGCTGTCGGTGCGCGCGGGTGAGGTGCACGGGCTGATGGGCGAGAACGGCGCGGGGAAATCGACGCTGCTGAAGGTGCTGTCCGGCGTGAACCAGCCGCAGGCCGGCACGCTGACGCTGAACGGCACGGCGCAGCGCTTCGCGTCGACGCGCGCGGCGCTCGAGGCCGGCATCGCGATCATCTACCAGGAACTGCATCTGGTGCCCGAGCTGACGGTCGCGGAAAACCTGATGCTCGGGCAATTGCCGAGCCGGCTCGGCGTGGTCGACGAGCGCACGCTCGCCGCGCGCGCGCTCGATGCGCTGGAGCGGCTCGGCGAGCACATCGATCCGGGCATCCTGGTGAAGTATCTGTCGATCGGCCAGCGCCAGATGATCGAGATCGGCAAGGCGCTGATGCGCGACGCGCGCGTGATCGCATTCGACGAACCGACGAGTTCGCTGTCCGCGCGCGAAACCACGCAGCTGTTTCGGATCATCCGCGCGCTGCGCGCGGAAGGCCGCGCGATCATCTACGTCACGCACCGGATGGAGGAGGTCTATGAACTGTGCGACCGCGTGACGGTGTTTCGCGACGGTCGCCGCATCGACACGTTCGATTCCGTCGCCGATCTCGACCGCGACCGGCTGATCGGCTGCATGGTCGGCCGTTCGATCGAGGACGTGTACGGCTACCGGCCGCGTGCGGCCGGCGACGTGCTGATCGAAGCGAAGGGGCTGGCGGGGCCTGGGCTGGCCGAGCCCGTGTCGTTCACCGCGCGGCGCGGCGAGATCGTCGGCTTCTTCGGGCTCGTCGGCGCGGGCCGCTCCGAGCTGATGAAGCTGCTGTACGGTGCGGTGCGACCGAGCGCCGGGCACGTCGAGCTGAACGGCAAGAGGGTGGCGTTCGGCAGCCCGCGCGACGCGGTGCGCGCCGGCATCGCGCTGTGCCCGGAAGACCGCAAGCAGGAAGGCATCGTCGCGATCGCGTCGGTGGCCGACAACCTGAACATCAGCGCGCGCCGTCATTTCAGCCCGGCGCGCGTGCTGCTCGACGGGCGGCGCGAACGCGAGCTCGCGCAGCAATACATCGAGCGCCTCGCGATCAAGACCCGCGACGGCGACACGCCGATCGGCGCGCTGTCGGGCGGCAACCAGCAGAAGGTCGTGCTCGCGCGCTGGCTGGCCGAGCGCATCGACGTGTTCCTGATGGACGAGCCGACGCGCGGCATCGACGTCGGCGCGCGCGCGGAAATCTACAACCTGTTCTACGAACTCGCGGAAGCGGGCCGCACCGTGATCCTCGTGTCGAGCGATCTGGCCGAGGTGATCGGCGTGTCGGACCGCATCGTCGTGATGAAGGAAGGACGGATCGCGGGCGAGGTCGCGAAGGCGCACGCGACGCCCGATGCGCTGATCAAGCTCGCGCTGCCGCGCTAGCGGCGTGCTGTTCAACCGGAAAGCAAGTGAACTGATATGAGCCAGGCAATGCAACCCCAACGTACTTCCCCGTCCCCGGATGCCGCGGCCGCGGCCACGCCCGCGCGGCCACGCGGCGGCGTGTGGCAGCTGATCAACCGCTCCGGCATCGTGATGGTGTTTCTCGTGCTGTTCGCGGTGCTGTCGATGACCGTGCCGGACTTCCTCACGCCGCGCAACATCCAGGGCCTGTTGCTGTCGGTCACGCTGATCGGCTCGATCGCGGTGACGATGATGTTCGTGCTCGCGCTCGGCGAGGTCGACCTGTCGGTCGCATCGATCGTCGCGTTCTCGGGCGTCGTCGCGTCGACGCTGATCACCGCGACGCACAGCGTCGTGCTCGGTATCGCGGCCGGCGTGCTCGCGGGTGGGGCGGTCGGGCTCGTGAACGGCGTGCTGATCGCACGCTACCGGATCAACTCGCTGATCGTCACGCTCGCGATGATGGAAGTCGTGCGCGGGCTCGCGTTCATCACGTCGAACGGCGACGCGGTGATGATCTCGGAAGAGCGCTTCTTCGATCTCGGCGGCGGGTCGTTCCTCGGTATTTCGTATCCGATCTGGAGCAACATCGTCGGTTTCGTCGTGTTCGGTTTCCTGCTGCGCAAGACGGTGTTCGGCAAGAACGTACTGGCCGTCGGCGGCAACGGCGAGGCGGCGCTGCTCGCGGGGCTGCCGGTGATGCGCATCAAGATCGCCGTGTTCGTGCTGCAAGGGCTCGTGACGGGCTTCGCCGGCGTGATGCTCGCGTCGCGGATGAGCCTCGGCGACCCGAAGACGTCGGTCGGCCTCGAACTCGGCGTGATCTCCGCATGTGTGCTCGGCGGCGTGTCGCTGACGGGCGGCGTCGCGACGATCTCCGGCGTGCTGGTCGGCGTGCTGATCATGGGTTCCGTGCAGGACGCGATGAGCCTGCTGAACGTGCCGACCTTTTACCAATATCTGATACGCGGCGGAATTCTGTTGCTCGCGGTGCTGTTCGACCAGTATCGTCGCAACCAGCGGCGCGCGATGAAGATCTGACTTCGGTGATGGCGCGGCCGCCCGCGAACGCGACAGATCAGACATCGGGAGACGGCATGCAACAGACTCATCCGGCCGCGTCGGCGACGCTGCTGGCCGACAGCCGCAACACGCTCGGCGAAGGCGCGACGTGGTGCGACAGGACGCACGCGCTGTATTGGGTGGACATCGAAGGCGCGCGGCTGTGGCGCTGCCGCGCGGACGGCTCGGACCTCGCGCAGTGGGCGATGCCCGAACGGCTCGCGTGCTTCGCGCTGACCGACGAGCCGGACGTGCTGCTCGTCGGGCTCGCGACCCATCTCGCGTTCTTCGACCTGCGCAGCGGCGCGTTCACGCGGATCGTCGACGTCGAGCCCGACTTGCCGACGCGGCTCAACGACGGGCGCTGCGACGGGGCCGGCGCATTCGTGTTCGGGATGAAGGACGAAGGCGCCGAGCCGCCGCGCGCGGTCGGCGGGTTCTATCGCCTCAATCCCGACCTCACGCTCGAACGGCTCGCGTTGCCGCCGGCCGCGATCGCGAACAGCATCGGGTTCTCGCCGGACGGTTCGAAGATGTATTTCTGCGATTCGCTGGTGCGCGAGATTTTCGTGTGCGATTACCGCGCGGGTGGCGACGTCGCGAACGTGCGGTCGTTCGCGCGGCTGATCGATGCCAATGGCGATCCGGACGGGTCGATCGTCGATCGCGACGGTGGGCTGTGGAATGCGCAGTGGGGCGGCAGGCGCGTGGTGCGTTATGGGCCGGACGGGGTCGAGACGGATCGCGTTGAAGTGCCGACCGCGCAGCCGAGCTGCGTTGCGATCGACGGTGAAGGCCGGCTGTATGTGACGAGTGCGCGTGTTGACCTGAGCGATGACGCGCTGGCCGGCGATGCGCACGCGGGCGGCGTGTTCGTCGCGCAGACGCGCTACGCGGGGCTGCCGACCGCGCGGTTCGCGGGCCGGCGCGCGTCACACGGCTGACCGCCGCAGCCGACCGCGCATACCGCGCGTGTCGCGTACAACCGGACAGAACGACGTTTCGCGTGCTGGTAAGATGGCTCGCAATTCCATCCAGCACGCGCCATGAGTTCCACCCCGACCAAGCCCGCCCGTTCGAAACCCGCCGCGAAGGACGCCGCCCGCGCCACGGGCGACAAGCCGAAAGCGCGCGTGCAACAACGTTTGACCTACGTGATCGGCGGCCTTGACCGGCTGCTGCGCCGTCACATGACCGACGCGCTCGCGCCGCTCGGCATCACGCTCGCGCAATACACGGCGCTGTCGGTGCTCGAGGCGCGCGGCGCATCGTCGAACGCGCAACTGGCCGAGCGCTCGTGGATCACGCCGCAATCGGCGAACGAGGTGATGAGCGTGATGGCCGCCCGCGGTTTCGTCACGCGCGAAGCCGACCCGTCGCACGGCCGCATCATCCTGCTGACGCTGACCGATGCAGGCGCGGCGATGCTGCGCGAATGCGAAGCCGCGCTGCGGCCGGTCGAGGCACGCATGCTCGGCGACATCCCGGCCGACGACGCCACGCACGTGCAGCGCGCGCTCGAACTGTTCTCGCGCAACCTGCGCGGCTGAGCGCCTCCCCGATTTTCACGACGCGGGCCCGTTCGGCCCGTGCGCGCTTCGTCCGCGCCATTGGCGATCGCCCGACCGCTCCCTGATTTCCCCGCCGCATTCTCCGGTTTCCGCTCCGGGTTTACACCGGCGCTCGTGCCGCTTGCAATATCAGGTAGCCTGATATTAAATGAAGTCGTCCGCAGCACGCAGGCTGCGCACCGAATCGCACTGGAAACGAACGACAGGAACAGACATGAGCAAGTACGACAACCGCTGGCAGACCGTTGAAGTGAAAGTGGAGGCCGGCATCGCATGGGTGACGTTGAATCGCCCCGAGAAGCGCAATGCAATGAGCCCCACGCTGAACCAGGAGATGCTTCAGGTGCTCGACGCGGTCGAGTTCGACGACGAGGCGAAGGTGCTCGTGCTGACCGGCGCGGGGGCCGCATGGACGGCCGGCATGGATCTGAAGGAGTATTTCCGCGAGATCGACGGCGGCCCGGACGCGTTGCAGGAAAAGGTGCGCCGCGACGCATCGGAATGGCAGTGGCGCCGCCTGCGGATGTACGGCAAGCCGACCATCGCGATGGTGAACGGCTGGTGCTTCGGCGGCGGGTTCTCGCCGCTCGTCGCGTGCGACCTCGCGATCGCGGCCGACGAAGCGGTGTTCGGGCTGTCGGAGATCAACTGGGGCATCCCGCCCGGCAACCTCGTCAGCAAGGCGATGGCCGACACGGTCGGACACCGCCGCGCGCTGCACTACATCATGACCGGCGACACGTTCACCGGCGTCGAAGCAGCGGAGATGGGCCTCGTGAACAGCAGCGTGCCGCTCGCCGGGCTGCGCGACGCGACGATCGCGCTCGCCGCACGGCTGATGGACAAGAACCCGGTCGTGCTGCGCGCGGCGAAGCACGGCTTCAAGCGCTCGCGCGAACTCACGTGGGAGCAGTGCGAGGATTACCTGTATGCGAAGCTCGACCAGGCGCAACTGCGCGACCCGGAGCGCGGCCGCGAACAGGGGCTGAAGCAGTTCCTCGACGACAAGGCGATCAAGCCGGGTCTGCAAGCCTACAAGCGCTGATACAAGCGCGGACGCAGCAGCCGGCTTCCCCGCTGGCGTAATCGCAAGAGACAGGCAAGGCAGGAGACGACATGACCGACAGACGGATGCTGATCGGCGGCGAGTGGTGCACCGCCCGCGACGGCCGCACCTTCGACCGCTTCAACCCCGCGACGGGCGCGCTTGCGTCGCGCGCGCCGGCGGCCGGCAGCGCCGACGCCGACGCGGCGATCGACGCCGCGCACCGCGCGTTCCCCGCATGGGCGGCGCTCGCGCCGACCGAGCGCCGCCGGCTGCTGCTGAAGGCGGCCGACCTGATGGACGCGCGCATCGACGAGATCATCGCGACCGGCGTCGCCGAAACGGGCGCGACGCCCGGCTGGATCGGCTTCAACGTGACGCTCGCGGCGAACATGCTGCGCGAGGCCGCGTCGATGACGACGCAGATCGCCGGCGACGTGATTCCGTCCGACGTACCGGGCAATCTCGCGCTCGCGATGCGGGTGCCGTGCGGCGTGGTGCTCGGCATCGCGCCGTGGAACGCGCCGGTGATCCTCGGCACGCGGGCGCTGGCGATGCCGCTTGCGTGCGGCAACACGGTCGTGCTGAAGGCGTCCGAGGCGTGCCCGGGCGTGCACGCGCTGATCGGCGCGGTGCTGGACGAAGCCGGGCTCGGCGCCGGCGTGGTCAACGTGATCACGCACGCGGCGGCCGATGCACCGGCGCTTGTCGAACGGATGATCGCGCATCCGCATGTAAAGCGGATCAACTTCACCGGGTCGACGCACGTCGGCCGCATCATCGCGCGCCACGCGGCCGCGCACCTGAAACCCGTGCTGCTCGAACTCGGCGGCAAGGCGCCGGTGCTGGTGCTCGACGATGCGGATCTCGATGCAGCCGTCGACGCGATCGCGTTCGGCGCGTTCTTCAACCAGGGGCAGATCTGCATGTCGACCGAGCGCGTGATCGCCGCGCGGCCGGTCGCCGATGCGCTCGTCGAGCGGCTCGCCGCAAAGGCGCGCACGCTGGTTGCCGGCGATCCGCTGGCCGGCCATCCGCTCGGCACGATGGTCGATGCGTCGGCCGCCACGCGCGCGGCGTCGCTGGTCGAGGATGCGCGTGCGCACGGTGCGCATCTGCCGCTCGGCTGCCGCGTCGAAGGCGCGACGATGCAGCCGGCGATCGTCGACGGCGTGACGCCCGAGATGCGCCTGTATCGCGAGGAATCGTTCGCGCCGGTCGTCGCGATCCTGCGTGCGGACAACGACGACGAAGCGGTCGCGCTCGCGAACGACAGCGAGTTCGGGCTGTCGGCGAGCGTGTTCAGCCGCGACGTCGCGCGCGCGATGGCGGTCGCGCGCCGAATCGAATCGGGGATCTGCCACATCAACGGGCCGACCGTGCACGACGAAGCGCAGATGCCGTTCGGCGGCACGAAGGCGAGCGGCTACGGCCGCTTCGGCAGCCGCGCGTCGATCGCCGAATTCACCGAGCTGCGCTGGATCACCGTGCAGACCGCGCCACGGCATTACCCGGTATGAGCGAGCCGACGATGAATGTTGAGACGCCCGCCAGCGGCCCGATGAACGACACGGGCGCCGTGCGCTATCGCGCGGCCGCCGTCGCGGTCGGCTCGGCCGAGATTTGCCGCGCCGACGACGGTACCTGGTACCTGCGCTCGCGCGAACCGCTCGGCGATTATCCGACTCGCGTCACCGACTGCCTCGTGCGCGGCGCGCAAGCGCATCCGGACCGCGTGCTGGCCGCGCGGCGCGGTGCCGACGGCCGCTGGATCGAGATCACGTACGCGCGGATGCTCGAACGCGCCCGCGCGCTCGGCCAGGGCCTCGTCGATCTCGGGCTGTCGGCCGAGCGCCCGCTCGCGGTGCTGTCCGGCAACGACCTCGAGCATCTGCAGCTGATGTTCGCGGCGATGCTGGCCGGCGTGCCGTACTCGCCGATCTCGCCCGCGTATTCGCTGGTGTCGACCGACTACGGCAAGCTGCGTCACACGCTCGGCGTGCTGCGGCCGGGCGCGGTGTTCGTCGCCGAACGCGCGCCGTTCGCGCGGGCGCTCGATGCGACGTTGCCGGCCGATGCGGCGCTGATCGTCGCGCACGATGCCGATGTCGATGCCGAGGGCCGCGCGGTGCCGCTGTCGCGCCTGCTCGCCACCGCCCCGCGCACGATCGACGCGATTCACGAGGCGGTCGGCCCCGACCATCTCGCGAAGATCCTGTTCACGTCCGGTTCGACGAAGCAGCCGAAGGCCGTGCCGACCACGCACCGGATGCTGTGCAGCAACCAGCAGATGCTGCGCCAGACGATGCCGGAACTGACACGCGAGCCGCCGGTGCTGGTCGACTGGCTGCCGTGGAATCACACGTTCGGCGGCAGTCACAACCTCGGCATCGCGCTGTACAACGGCGGCACGCTGTATATCGACGACGGTCGCCCGGTGCCCGGCCGCTTCGACGAAACCGTGCGCAACCTGCGCGAGATCGCGCCGACGATCTACTTCAACGTGCCGAAGGGCTGGGAGGAACTGACCGCCGCGCTCGAACGCGATGCCGAATTGCGCGACACGTTCTTCTCGCGCGTGAAGCTGTATTTCTTCGGCGGCGCGGGGCTGTCGCAGGCCGCGTGGGACCGGCTCGATCGCGTGACCGAAGCGCATTGCGGCGAGCGCATCCGGATCATGGCCGGCCTCGGGATGACGGAGGCGTCGCCGTCGTGCCTGTTCACGACGGGGCCGCTGATGCGCGCCGGGTATATCGGGCTGCCCGCGCCCGGCTGCGACGCGAAGCTGGTGCCGTGCGGCGGCAAGCACGAACTGCGCTTCAAGGGGCCGAACGTGATGCGCGGCTACTGGCACGCGGACGTCGATCCGCGCGACGTGTTCGACGACGAAGGCTACTACCGCAGCGGCGACGCAGGCGTCTTCGCCGATCCGGCGCGGCCGGAACTCGGGCTGCTGTTCGACGGGCGGCTGACCGAGGATTTCAAGCTGAGCAGCGGCACGTTCGTCAGCGTCGGGCCATTGCGCGCGAATGCGGTGTCGACGGGTGCGCCGTACGTGCAGGACGTGGTCGTCACCGGGATCAATCGCGACGACATCGGCTTGCTGGTGTTTCCGCGTGTCGACGCGTGCCGTGCGCTGGCAGGGCTCGCCGCGGACGCATCGGTGACCGACGTGCTGCGCGCGCCGGCCGTGCGCGCGGCGTTCGCGGCGTGGCTTGCCGCGCTGAACCGGAACGCGAGCGGCGGGTCGACGTTCGTCGCGCGAATCCGGCTGATCGACACGCCGCCGTCGCTCGATCTCGGCGAGGTGACCGACAAGGGTTCGCTGAACCAGGCGGCCGTGCAGAAGCATCGCGCGGCGGCGATCGAAGCACTGTACGACCCGGCGCGGCGCGATCCCGACGTGATTTACGCGTAAGCGCACGCACGGGCAGCAACGAGCAGCAAGCAGTCAGCAACAACAAGCAGGCACAACGACCGGCCGGCCACGACACCGGCGGGCATTCTTGCGGCCAGTGAATCAGGTTGCCTGATAAAGGCGGCCTTTCATTCGACACCTCGCGCGCCGAACCGCCACTGGCCGGCGGCGGCGCGCGACGGTCGTTGCACGGCCGACCGACTACAAAGACATGGGACTGGAGACATGAACACTTACGTTGCCGAAAAATCCACGGTCGCGACCACGCTGGCGTTGTGTTTCGCGATCGCCCTCCTCGAAGGGCTCGACCTGCAGTCGGTCGGCGTCGCCGCGCCGCGGATGGCGCGCGAATTCGGGCTGTCCGTATCGCAGATGGGCATCGCGTTCAGCGCGGGCACCTTCGGGCTGCTGCCGGGTGCGATGCTCGGCGGGCGGCTCGCCGACCGGATCGGCCGCAAGCGCGTGCTGATCGCGTCGACCGTGCTGTTCGGGCTGCTGTCGATCGCGACCGCGCAGGTCTCGAGCTTCGCGATGCTCGTCGTCGTGCGCGTGCTGACCGGTATCGGCCTCGGCGGCGCGATGCCCAACCTGATCGCGCTGTCGTCCGAAGCGGTCGAGCCGCGCTCGCGCAGCAGCGCGGTCGCGACGATGTACTGCGGGATCCCGTTCGGCGGCGTGATCGCGTCGCTGATCGGCGTGCTGCTCGCGGGCGACACCGAATGGCGCCACATCTTCTACGTCGGCGGCCTGGGGCCGCTGCTGCTCGTGCCGCTGCTCGTGTGGTGCCTGCCGGAATCGCGCGCGTATCTCGACGTCGCGGGCACGCAGGCCGCGCGCGCCAGCGTCGCCCGGACGCTGTTCGGCGACGGCCGTACGACGTCGACGTTCGCGCTGTGGGTCAGCTACTTCTGCACGCTGATCGTCCTCTACTTCCTGCTGAACTGGCTGCCGTCGCTGATGGCCGCGCGCGGGCTCGATCGCGCGCACGTCGGCCTCGTGCAGATCGCGTTCAACGTCGGCGCGGGGCTCGGCGCGCTCGGCATCGGCGCGGCGCTCGACCGGATGCGCGCGTCGCGCGTGGTCGGCGGCATGTACGTCGGCATCGTGCTGTCGCTCGCCGCGCTGGCGGCCGCACCCGGCTTCGCGTCGCTCGCGGCGGCTGCGTTCGCGGCCGGGATGTTCGTCGTCGGCGGCCAGTCGGTGCTGTATGCGCTGGCCGCGATGTACTACCCCACCGCGATGCGCGGGACCGGCGTCGGCTCGGCGGTCGCCGTCGGCCGGCTCGGCTCCGTCGTCGGCCCGCTCGCGGCCGCGACGTTGCTGGCCGCCGGCCGCAGCGCGCCGGTCGTGATCGGCGCGAGCATCCCCGTCACGCTGGTCGCGGCCGTGGCCGCGCTGCTGTTGATCCGCCGCCCGCGGGCCGGCGACTGACATTGCCCGGTTTTTTCGATGCGCGCCGTCAGAGCGCGCGATTCAACATGGTCTGGAGACGCAACGAAATGAAGACGAAGACAAGGAATGGCCTGCTGGCCGCCGGCGCGTGCTGCGCGCTCGCCGCGCCGGGCGCGCACGCGCAGTCGAGCGTGACGCTGTACGGGATCATCGACACGGGCGTCGAATTCGTGTCGCACGCGAACGCGGCCGGCGATCACGTGGTGCGGATGCCGGGCGTGACGGGCGAACTGCCGTCGCGCTGGGGGCTGCGCGGCAGCGAGGATCTCGGCGGCGGCTATCAGGCGGTGTTCACGCTCGAAAGCGGCTTCAACGTGCGCGGCGGCGATCTCGGCCAGGGCGGCCGGCTGTTCGGGCGGCAGGCGTTCGTCGGGCTGAAGAGCGGCTTCGGCACGCTCGCGTTCGGCCGCCAGTACACGATGACCTATCTCGCGCTGCAGGGCGCGGACATCATCGGCCCCGACATCTACGGGCTCGGCTCGTTCGACGCGTACGTGCCGAACGGCCGCGCCGACAATGCGGTGACCTACCTCGGCACGTATCGCGGCGTGACGCTCGGCGCCGCGTATTCGTTCGGCCGCGACGGCGCGGGCACCGGCAATTCGCCGGGGCAGGGCACGTGCGCGGGGCAGGTGCCGGGCGACGCGGTGCAATGCCGCAACTGGTCGGTGATGCTCAAGTACGACAGCGCGTACTTCGGTGCGGCGGCGTCGTACGAGGAACAGCGCGGTGGTACCGCAGCGGCCGCCAACTTCTTCGACGGCGTGGCGCCCGTTCCCTTCACCAGCAGCGGCGGCAAGGATGCGCGCACCCACGTGAGCGCGTATGCGCAAGCGGCCGGTGCGAAGATCGGCGCGGGCTGGATCGGGCGGCGCGTGTCGACCGGTTCGCCGGCGGCGGCGGGCGCGCATTCGGACCTGTTCTTCGTCGGCGCGTCGTATGCGGTGAAGCCCGATTTCATCGTCGACGGCGAAGGCTACCGGATCGTCAATTCCGCGCACGACACGCGCGCGACGATGGCCACGCTGCGCGCGACCTATCTGCTGACCAAGCGCACGGCCGTCTATGCGCAATCGTCGTATCTGTGGAACAGCGCGCATGCACGCTACTCGGTCAGCGGCGGCGGGCCCGGCACCACGCCCGGCGCGGGGATGGGGCAGCTCGGCGCGATGGTCGGCATGCGGCACATGTTCTGATTCACTGGCGTGACGAACCGAACGGGAGCTATCTTGAACAGAAAATCTGCATTCCTTTGCATTGCGCCGTTGTCTGCCGCCGCGATGCTCGCCGGGTGCGGCGGCGACGATTCGGTCAGCGCCGCGCCCACGCACCTGAGCGCCGCGACGCCGGCCGCGATGGCGCAGACCTGCGACGCGCTCGCCGCGAAGCTCGCGTATGCGAACACGTCGTTCACGTCGGTGACGACCGCCGCGGCCGGCACGCTGACGGTGGCCGGCAAGCCGGTCGCCGAGCACTGCGTGATCGCCGGCAAGATGAACGAGCGCGTGAGCGCGGTGGACGGCAAGACCTATGCGATCGGCTTCGAGATGCGTTTGCCGAAAGCATGGAACGGCCGCTTCTTCTACCAGGCCAACGGCGGGCTCGACGGCAACGTCGTGACCGCGACCGGCGAGATCGGCGGCGGCGGCCCGCTGACCAACGCGTTGAACCAGGGTTTCGCGGTGATCAGCTCGGATTCGGGGCACAGCGCCGCGCAGAATCCGCTGTTCGGTCTCGATCCGCAGGCGCGGATCGATTACGGCTACGGCGCGGTCGACGCGCTGACGCCGATGGCCAAGCAGGTGATCCGGCTCGCGTACGGCAAGGCGCCCGATCGCAGCTATTTCGGCGGCTGCTCGAACGGCGGCCGTCACGCGATGGTCACGGCGGTGCGCAACCCGGCCGACTACGACGGCATCATCGCGGGCGATCCGGGCTTCCATCTGCCGAAGGCGGCGATCGGCGAGATGTATGGCGCGCAGCAGTTCGCGAAGATCGCGTCGGCCACCGGAACGAACGGGCTGCCGGATATCCGCAGCGGTTTCAACGATGCGGAGCGCCAGTTCGTCGGCGCGAAGATTCTCGAGAAATGCGATGCGCTCGATGGCGCGGCCGACGGGATGGTGCAGGACGTCGCCGCATGCCAGGCGCACTTCAGCGTCGACACGGACATCCCGACCTGCGCCAACGGCACGCGCACCGGGTCGTGCCTGACGCCTGCGCAGAAAACCGCGCTGGAGAACGTGTTCGCCGGTGCGCGCAACAGCGCGGGCACGGCGCTCTACGCGAGCTTCCCGTACGATCCGGGCATCTCGGGCCCTGGTTGGGCCGGGTGGAAGCAGTCGAATTCGATCACGCTCGACCCGGCCGCGATGGCGTTCACGTTCATGACGCCGCCGAAAACCGCCGCGGCGCTCGCGAACCTGCCCGGTTTCGCGCTCGGCTTCGACATGGACAACGACGCGCCGGCGATCTTCGCGACGAACGGGGTTTATACCCAATCGTCATGGTCGTTCATGACGCCGCCCGACGAGACGAACCTGTCCGCGCTGAAGGCGCGCGGCGCGAAGCTGCTCGTCTATCACGGCACGGGCGATCCGGTGTTCTCGTTCAACGACACGCGCGACTGGTATGCGAACGTCACGCAGGCGAACGGCGGCGACGCGTCGAACTTCGCGCGCTTCTATCCGGTGCCGGGGATGAATCACTGTTCGGGCGGGCCGGCGGCCGACCAGTTCGACATGCTGACGCCGCTCGTCGCGTGGGTCGAGCAGGGGCAGGCGCCGGCCGCGATCGTGGCCGCCGCGCGCGACACGACGAACGCGGTGCCAAACGCGGACGTGCCCGCGTCGTGGGGCGCGGGACGCACGCGGCCGTTGTGCCCGTATCCGCAGGTCGCGCGCTACAACGGCTCGGGCGACGTGAATTCGGCGGCGAGCTTCAGTTGTCGCTGACGTAGCCGTCGATGGGAGGCGGCCGGCGCATGCAACGATGTGCCGGCCGCTTCATGGCCTCATTCATTTACTCGCCGGCATCGACCGGCACGTCGAGCCCGACCTTCACGCGGCTCATGCTCACCAGCGTCTTGAACCGCTTCACGTTGTTGTTCGCGAAGAACAGCTCGCGCGTGAGCGCGTTGTACTGATCCATGTTGCGCACCGCGAGGATCAGCACGAAATCCCATTCCCCCGTCACGTAGTAGCACTGCTGGATCTGCGGGCAGCGCTCGAACGCGCGTTTCATCGCGTCGAGCTGGTCGATCTGCTCGCTCTCGACCTCGACGTTCACGACGATCGTCAGCGGATGATCGACCTTGTCCGGCGCGACGACGGCCGTGTAGCGCTCGATCACGCCATCTTCCGCGAGGCGCCGCAGCCGCCGGTTCACCGCGGCCGTCGACAGGTTGACGCGCGCGCCGAGCTCGGCTTGCGGCGTCTGCGCGTCGCGCTGGACTTCCATCAGCAACTTGCGATCGAACGCATCGAGAGGGGTCGTCATGACGGTATGTCGAACCTCGGAAGAATGAGAAATTTTTGCGTCTGGGCGGCCGATTTGGCGATTTCATTCAGCAGCATGCGCAATATTATTTTTCCAACCGACGGCGAGCGCAATACGCGCCTGCCTGTCCCGACCCATCTGTCTCACCCGACCGCCCGCCTGCGCGGTCCCGCTCCGGAGCCTTTTCGTCATGCTGATCGCCAACCCGCGCGCGTCGCGCACCGCTTACCCGAACGCGCTGCGCCGCGTGATGAACATCGCGTCGGCCGACGAAAGCGGCGCGTGGCTCGCGCACTGGCCGCTCGTCGGCCACGCGCGCACGCCGCTGCGCGCGCTGCCCGATCTGGCCGCGCGGCTCGGCGTCGCGAGCGTCAGCGTGAAGGACGAGTCGTGCCGCTCGCCGCTCGGCAGCTTCAAGGCGCTCGGCGCGCCGATCGCGCTGGTGCGGCTCGTGAAGCGGCTGCGGCGCACGCAGGCGCTCGATCCGCAGGGGCTCGTCACCGGCCGCTACACGGCGGAGCTGGCCGACCTGACGGTGATCAGCGCGACCGACGGCAATCACGGCCGCGCGCTGGCTGCCGCCGCGCGCGCGATCGGCTGCGGCTGCGTGATCGTGCTGCATGCGAACGTCGACGCCGAGCGCGAACGCGCGATCTCGGCCTACGGCGCGCGGATCGTGCGCATCGCGGGGAACTACGACGAATCGGTCGTCTGCGCGGCGCAGCTCGCGCAGGCGAACGGCTGGTACGTCGTGTCGGATACGTCGTACGACGGCTACGAAGCGATTCCGCGCGACGTGATGCAGGGCTACGGCGTGATCGCCGCCGAAGCAGCCGCGCAGGCCGCGGAGGACGACGGACGGCCGTTCACGCACGTGTTCCTGCAAGGCGGCGTGGGCGGCCTCGCCGCGGGCGTCGCGAGTTACCTGTGGGAGCGCGACGGCGTGCAACGGCCGCGCTTCGTCGTCGTCGAGCCGCGCCAGGCCGATTGCCTGTACCAGAGCGCGTTGGCCGGCCGTGCGACGAAGGCGACCGGCAGCGTCGATTCGGTGATGGCCGGGCTCGCATGCGGCGAGGCGTCGCCGCTCGCGTGGGATTTCCTCGAGATGTGCATCGACTACTTCATGCTGATCGACGACGACGACGCGGTGCAGGCGATGCGCGGCCTCGCGGCCGGCAGCGCACGCGACGTGCCGGTCGTCGCCGGCGAATCGGGCGCGGCCGGCGTGGCCGGGCTCGACGTGCTGATGCGCGACCCGGCGCTCGCGCGACAGGTCGGGCTCGATGCGAATGCGCGCGTGCTGGCGATCAACACGGAAGGGGCGACCGCGCCGTCCGTGTACCGGCATTGCGTCGGCGAGACGGCCGACGCGGTGCTGGCGCGCCAGCGCGACTGGCTGAGCCGCGTGGCGGTGGCGGCCTGAACGACATGACGACCGACGTGACTATCGACGAGGCCAACGCAATGGACACAATCGACGCAACGGCAGAAAGCACACTGCAGGGGCAGCTGAAGACCTGGCGCCGCCATCTGCACCAGTATCCGGAGACGGGTTTCGAAGAGGTGAACACGTCGGACTACGTCGCGCGCATCCTGACGACGCTCGGGCTCGACGTACATCGCGGGATCGGCGGCACCGGGCTCGTCGCGAACCTGACGGCCGGCACGGGCCGGCGCGCGATCGGCATTCGTGCGGACATGGACGCGCTGAACATCGCCGAGCACGCACCGGGTCGCGAACACGTATCGCGCACACCGGGCAAGATGCATGCGTGCGGACACGACGGCCACATGTCGATGGTGCTCGGCGCCGCGCAGTTGCTGGCCGAACGCAAGGATTTCGACGGCACGGTGCGCTTCATCTTCCAGCCGGCGGAAGAGCACGGCCGCGGCGCGAAGGCGATGATGGCAGACGGGCTGTTCGAGCGCTTTCCGGTCGACGCGATCTTCGGCGCGCACAACATGCCGGGCATGCGCGCGGGCACGTTCGCGACGCGGGCGGGCGGCATCATGGCGAGCGAGGACAATTTCGTGATCCGGATCGACGGGCGCGGCACGCATGCGGCGCGTCCGCACATGGGCATCGACCCGATCGTGATCGGCTCGCAGATCGTGCTCGCGCTGCAGACGATCGTGTCGCGCAATCTCGACCCGGGCCAGCAGGCGGTGATCTCGTGCACGGAATTCATCACCGACGGGCTGCGCAACGTGCTGCCGTCGACCGTGACGATCAAGGGCGACACGCGCAGCTATTCGCGCGACGTGCAGGCGCTGCTGGAAACGCGGATGCGCGAGATCAGCGAAGGGATCTGCCGCACGCACGGCGCGACCTGCACGTTCGAATACACGCACGAGTTCGCGCCGACGGTGAATTCGCCGGAATGGGTCGACACGGCCGTGCAGGCCGCCGCGCACGTCGCGGGCGCCGACGCGGTGCACGCCGACGTGCAGCCGATGATGATCTCGGAGGATTTCGGCGCGTTCCTGCAGGCAGTGCCGGGCAACTTCGCGTTCATCGGCAACGGCGAGGCGGCCGGGCAGGGCGGCGTGCCGCTGCACAACGCGACCTACGATTTCAACGACGCGATCCTGCCGGTGGGCGCGCGGTATTTCGCGGAAGTGGCGCGGCGGGCGTTGAAGGCGGTGTAGCGAAAGCGGCGGCCCGGTACGCGCTCGCGCGCGTACCGGCCCTGCGTCAGCGCATCACACCAGCTCACCGAGACACGCATCGAACTGCGCGACGAGCCGGTCGACATCGTCGTCGGTCGTTTGCGGGCACACGAGCATCATGTTGTGGAACGGCGTGATCAGCACGCCGCGATTCAGCAGGTACAGGTGCACGATGTGCTCGAGTTCGCTGTCGAGCTGCGCGCCGGCCAGCGTGCCGTTGCGCGGCGGCACCGGCGCGAACTGAAACTCGGTGCGCGCGCCGATGCGCGTCACGCACCACGGCAGCCGGTGTGTCGCGATCGCGTGTTCGAGGCCCGTCGCGAGCCGCGCGGCGAGTGCGAACATGTGCGCATACGCGGCGTCGGTCGCGACTTCGGCGAGCGTCGCGCGCATCGCATGCATCGCGAGCATGTTCGCGGTGAGCGTCGTGCCGATGCCCGAGTGGCCGGGCGGCGCGTTCAGCTTCGCCTGCTTGGCGCGCGCCGCGAATTCGGCGCTGAACCCGTACACCGCGCACGGCACGCCGCCCGCGATCGGCTTGCCGACCACCAGCATGTCCGGTTCGAGACCGTGCGCGACCGCGTAACCGCCGGGGCCGCTGCTGATCGTGTGCGTCTCGTCGATCACCAGCAGCGTGCCGGTGCGGCGCGTCAGTTCGCGCGCGGCTTCCCAGAAACCCGGGTCGGGCAGCACCATGCCGATGTTCGTCATCGCGGGCTCCGCGAGCACGCACGCGACATCGCCGTCCTGCAGCGCCGCTTCGAGCGCGGCCAGATCGTTGAACTCGACGACGCGCGTGTTCGCGAGCAGGTCGTACGACTGCCCGAGCAGGCTGTCGCGCTGTACCGGGCGGCCGTCGACGAGATCGACGAACACGTCGTCGACCGTGCCGTGATAACAGCCGTTGAACACGACGATCGTGTTGCGGCCGGTGGCCGCGCGCGCCCAGCGCAGCACGAAGCGGTTCGCGTCGCTCGCGCTCAACGCGAATTGCCAGACCGGCAACTTGAAGCGCCGCGCGAGTTCGCGCGACACCCACGCGGCGTCCTCGCTCGGCAGCATCGTCGTGTAGCCGCGCGTGGCCTGTTCGACGAGCGCGCGGGCGACGGGTTCGGGCGCATGGCCGAACATCGCGCCGGTGTCGCCGAGGCAGAAATCGACGTAGCGATGACCGTCGACGTCGGTAAACGTCGCGCCGCGGGCTTCCTTCACGTAGAGCGAGAACGGGGTCGACCAGTCCTGCATCCAGTGCAACGGCACGCCGAACAGCAAGTGCTCGGACGCTTCCGCGGACAGCGCGCGGGAAACCGGCATGGCTTCGGTGAACGTCTGGCGTTCGCGATCGAACAGCGCGCGGGCGCGGATGAGGTCGACTCCGTGGCGGGTAGGCAAAGGCAGCTCCTGGGCTGTGGGGATGGGGGAAACGATAGCGCGGGTGGCGCGGGGCTGACCAGAGGCGGAATTACCGAGGCGGTTGGCAGTGGGCGGG
>FTHQ01000053.1_pt1 | contig 31133 bp, 31 predicted proteins | sample 1641001 | NCBI WGS metagenome assembly FTHQ01 (sample SAMEA3914872, study PRJEB12502) | metagenome | biome: forest; material: soil | place: Canada | collected 2011-07-03 | depth 0.3 m | reverse complement strand
GACACTCCCATCGCTGTTGGCTTGGAAACGGGTGATCCCGGAATTGGCGGCATGATGATCGGCATCGTGTCGCTCAACGTCTATGACCGTTTTGGCAACGTTGCCATTCCGAAGGGAAGCAAGCTGATCGGACAAACGATCAGGCAGGTGAACGACCGCCGTGAGGTTCAGTGGAGCGGCTTGCAGCTGCCTGGCACAGCTACTTTGCAGTTTGATCCGCCGCTTGAGGGGTTGTATGCCGGATGGTTCGGCCGGTATCACTGTCTCAGCTCTTCGACAGCCTGGCTCTAGTGTCGCAGCCCTCGTGACAAAGGCTTTCATCGTTCCGCACTGAACGGATACGTGAAGTCCCTTTCATTTCTTGGCTAACAGGCGTGTTTGATGGTTAATGGACCGCTGGCAAGCGATAGGCTATTTCTAACTCGCCACACCGAGGCCCAAAATTGACCATCCCGACCATTGAGAGTCAGGACTTGACGATAGCTGGCGTTCTGCAAAGCTTTTACGTTGTTCCCGACTAGCGTCGCATGGTCATGGACCTCGGCCGGTACGGCAAGCAGGTCAAAACTCGATTCAATTTGATCATGTCCTATTTGTCGACATGGACTTACATGGATTGATGGAGAATCGAAATGCCTACATAGTGCCTACAAGACACTATAAACAGCCGAGCTCTCTGCTGGCGGGTTTTTGTAACGCTATGATAGTTTTGGGTTTTATGCGTGAGCAAGTATTGAGACGCTAGGACGTCGAGTCCTGATGCGGGTGGGGCGCTCGGTATAACCGCGCGGCGCAGAACGCCACGGGCGCGGCGCACCGCACCGTTACTGCAAACTCCCCCACCGATCAACGGCCGGTTCCGCCGACGCCCACTTCCAGTGCGTGCCTTGCTGGCACGCATTCGCGAAATACCAGTCGGCCTTGTCGCCGTCCTTCACCGAGAACGCGAATTCCTTGCACAGCGCGAGCGCCGACGCGTACGCGCGCGTGACGCGCACTTCGCCTTCGCCGTTCTCCAGCGGCAACGTGTTCTTCACCTTCCACGGCTTCACTTCGCCGACGGCGAGACTGCCGGCCGTCTTCGCGATCGCGTCCTGCTGGTTCTGATGGAGCTGCTTCATCGTGCGGTTGACGGCTTCGTCGGTCGCCGCCTGCACGGCGATCCCGACGCCGACGCCCACTGCCGGGTTCGCGGTGACGAGGCCCGTCGCCGCGCCGGCCAGCGCGCCGCTCGCCGCGCCGACCGACCCGCAGCCCGACAGCGCGACCGTCGCCGCGCACAGCGCGCCGATCGCCGCGATACGGATCGCGACGCTCATTGCAGCGCGCCCCAGCGTTCGGTCGCCGGTTCGGCCGATGCCCATTTCCATACGGGCCCGTCGCGGCAGATGGTGGCGACGTAGAACGCCGATTGCGCGGCCTTGTCGGCCTTCGCCGGCGTGTCGACCGCGAACACGATTTCCTTGCAGTCGAGCGGACCGATGCTGATCATCCGGCTGACCGTCACGCGGCCCTGCTCGTCGTCCTCGATCGGGAACGAATGGTGCGTCGACCACGGCGCGACGCCGCCGACGTCGAGCGGGCCGGCCGCCTTCGCGATCTGCTCCTGCGTGTAGCGGTGCGAGACGCGTTGCGTGTACTGGACGCCAGCCCGCGCGCCGGCAACGGCGCCGAGGCCGATGCCGGTCGCGACGGCGGCGTTGTTGGTGACCTTGGAAGCGATCGCGGCGCCCGCGATACCGGCGCCGGCTGTCGCGCCTTCGCTGTACAACGAATTGCAGCCGGACAGCAGTGCGGCCGTGGCGATCACGGCCAGCACGACGCGCGCCGGCGTGGCCCGGCGCGGCGATTCGAAACGAATGTTCATCCCTGAGTGCAAGTCCTGTCTGGGTGAGCGGCGACGCATGCACGCCCTGATGCCGCGTCATTGTTTCGCAATTGTCATAGGAAAACTGCAAAGCTTTGACAAATCGCCGAACGGCAGGCCGCGTGCGCGCGGGCGGCGTTATTGTCGGATAGATGATCGGAGCAGGGTCGAAACGTTACAAATTGAAGGTAATTGTTACCTTTGGGTGCGGCGAAGCGACCTAGACTGTTTTGCTATGGAATGTTTCTACGACGGCCTCGAGCCGCGCCGCACATGAGACACCCAGCCATGCGCCGTTCGAAACGGTTGTCACACCGGCCGCCTGACGCGGCGGCCAGCCATCCGGAAGACCGCTCGCGTCCGCAGACCGACGCGCCATCGGCACCGCCCGCGGGCGCGCCGGACGAGACGCCGTCGGACGGCGATCACAACCAGGGTGGTGCTCGCCCGGAAGGGCTCGACTATCAACGCGACCTCGGTCAGGAGCAGGACGCTTGATACGGTCGTCGCCGCATTCCACCGCCGTATTTCATTGCAATTCTCGGAACTGAGTCGCCGCGCGGCCGCCTTCGGGCCGCCGCGCCTGCTTTGGCGTGCGTCGCGCGCCAGCCAATCGAATCGAGGAGGGGAAGTCGCATGAGCAGATTGATCGTGGTATCGAATCGTGTCGCCGCCGGCGAGGATACGCGCCCGAGCGCGGGCGGCCTGGCCGTCGGCGTGATGGACGCGCTGCGGGAAACGGGCGGCGTCTGGTTCGGCTGGAACGGCGAGATCGTCGGCGCGCCCGATGCCGAGCCCGCGATCCAGCGGGACGGCAACGTGACGTATGCGACGGTCGGGTTGACCCGGCGCGACTACGACCAGTACTACCGCGGCTTCTCGAACGCGACGCTGTGGCCGGTGTTCCACTACCGCGGCGATCTCGCGCGCTTCGATCGGCAGGAGTACGCCGGTTATCTGCGCGTGAACGCGATGCTCGCGAAGCAGCTCGCCGCGCTGCTGCGTCCGGACGACCTGATCTGGGTGCACGACTATCACCTGCTGCCGTTCGCGCACTGCCTGCGCGAGCTCGGCGTGAAGAACCCGATCGGCTTCTTCCTGCACATCCCGTTTCCGTCGCCCGACATGCTGCGCCTCGTGCCGCCGCACGAGGAACTCGTGAAGTTCATGTGCGCGTACGACGTCGCGGGCTTCCAGACCGAAGCCGACAAGCAGGCCTTCACCGACTACATCGAGCGGCGCGGCATCGGCGCGGCGAGCGACGACGACGGGATGCTGCATGCGCATGGCCGTGTCGTGAAGGTCGCCGCCTATCCGATCGGCGTGCATCCCGACGCGATCGCGCAGGCGGCCGTTCAGTACGGCACGCGCAAGCCGGTGAAGATGCTGCGCGAGGCGCTGGGCGACCGCAAGCTGGTGATGAGCGTCGATCGCCTCGATTACTCGAAGGGGCTCGTCGAACGCTTCCAGTCGTTCGAGCGGATGCTCGCGAATGCGCCGGGCTGGCAGGGACGCGTGTCGCTCCTGCAGATCGCGCCGCCGACACGTTCCGACGTGCAGACCTATCAGCACATCCGCGAAACGCTCGAAGGCGAGGCCGGCCGCATCAACGGCCGCTTCTCGCAACTCGATTGGACGCCGATCCAGTACCTGAACCGCAAGTACGAGCGCAACCTGCTGATGGCGTTCTTCCGGATGTCGCAGGTCGGCTACGTGACGCCGCTGCGCGACGGGATGAATCTCGTCGCGAAGGAATACGTCGCGTCGCAGGATCCGGCCGATCCGGGCGTGCTCGTGCTGTCGGAGTTCGCGGGCGCGGCGGCCGAGCTGACCGGCGCGCTGCTCGTCAATCCGTACGACCTGTCGCAGATGGCCGAGGCGCTCGAACGCGCGCTGTCGATGCCGCTCGCGGAGCGGCAGGCGCGTCACGAGGAGAACCTTGCGCGGCTGCGCGAGAACGACCTGTCGGTCTGGCGCGACACGTTCGTCGCCGATTTGCGCAGTGTCGCGGCGGCGGCGTCGGTCACGCGGCGCGCGGGCCGGCGGGTGGCGCATGCGTGAGAGCGCGCCCGGCGCCGATAGCGACGACGAAGTGGCCGACGATCCCGCCGGCCGTTTCTTCGTCGTGACGGGCGGGCCGGGTTCGGGCAAGAGCACGCTGCTCGATGCGCTCGAACGTGCCGGCTACGCACGTTCGCAGGAAGCCGGGCGCGGCGTGATCCGCGACCAGATGGCCGTCGATGGCCAAGCGCTGCCGTGGCGCGACCCGGCAGCGTTCGCGGAGCTGATGCTGAGCTGGGAGATGCGGTCCTACCATCTCGCGCGGCAGGCGCGCGGACCGGTGTTCTTCGATCGCGGCGTGCCGGACGTGATCGGTTACCTGAAGCTGACCGGGTTGACGGTGCCCGCGCACGCGGAAGCCGCGGCGCGGCGGTTCCGCTATCACCGGCGCGTGTTCATCGCGCCGCCATGGCCCGACATCTATGCGCAGGACACCGAGCGCCGGCAGGATTTCGCGGAAGCGGTGCGGACCTATGACGCGATGGTCGATTGCTATACGTCGTATGGCTATCGGCTGATCGAATTGCCGCGTGTGAGCGTGAAGGCGCGCGTGCGCTTCGTGATGGACGCGCTCGACGCCGCCTGACGCCCGCCGCGCGTACGGCGCGCGATGGTGTCAGGTCGCCGTGTCCGGCCGCGGCGATGCGATGCGCAGCAGGCTGACGACCGCGGCCACCGCCGCGAACACCGTGGCGACATAGAGCGCGATCGTCGGCCCGCGGTCGGGCGCGAGCCCGAAAATCAGCGCGACGAGCGCGGCGCCGAGCGTCTGGCCCGTCAGGCGCGCGGTGCTCAGCATGCCGCCGGCGCCGCCACTGCGCTCGCGCGGCGCCGACGACAGCATCGCGCGGTTGTTCGGCGACTGGAACAGCCCGAAGCCCGCGCCGCACAGCGCCATCCGCCACACGATGTCGACCGTGCCCGGGTGCGCGCCGATCGTCGCGAGCGACAGCAGGCCGGCGGCGAACAGTGCAAGCCCGATCCCGCCGAGAATGCCGGCCGAATAGCGGTCCGACAGCACGCCTGCGAGCGGCGCGGCGAACACGATCACGAGCGGCCACGGCGTCATGTAAAGGCCGGTTTCGACCTGCGAGAAACCGAGCGAATGCTGCAGCCAGAACGGCAGCGCGACGAACGCGAGCATCTGCGACGTGAACGACGCCGTCGACGTGTAGACCGACAGCGCGAACATCGGGATGCGCATCAGGTCGACCGGCAGGAGCGGCGCCGGCTGCGACAACTGACGCTTCACGAAGAAGTAGCCGACCACGAATGCGACGGCCAGTTCGGCCGCGACGTACGCATGACCTTCGCCGTGACCGAGCCCGTCGACGGCCGTGATCAGCAGGCCGAACACGCACGCGTTCATCAGCGCGCTCGGGAAGTCGTACGGCGCGTCGTGCAGCGGATTGGCCGGCAGCGCGCGCAGGCTGCCGAGCACGGCCGCGATGCCGATCGGCACGTTGACCGCGAAGAGCCACGGCCATGACGCGAACGACAGGATCGCGGACGCGACCGTCGGCCCGATCGCCGACGACAGCGCGACCACCATCGCGTTGATCGACAGCCCGCGCCCGAGCAACGACGACGGGTAGATCATCCGCACGAGCGCCGCGTTGACGCTCATGATGCCGGCCGCGCCGAACCCCTGGATCACGCGCATCACGGCCAGCATCGGCAGCGAGCCGGCCAGTGCGCAGCCGAGCGACGCTGCGGTGAACAGCGCGAGTCCGGCGATGTAGATGCGGCGGTAGCCGATGCGCTCGCCGAGCGACGCGAGCGGCAGCAGCGTGATCGTGACCGCGAGCTGGTATGCGTTGACGATCCAGATCGACGCGGCGTCGGATGCGTGCAGGTCGCGCGCGATGGTCGGCAATGCGACGTTCGCGATGGCGCCGTCGAGCACGGCGAGCGTGATGCCCAGGGCGACGCAGACGATCGCCCAGTAGCGTTGCGGAAGCGGCAGGCCGGTATCGGCGTTCATGACGGGAGCGAGAGCGTGGTTGTCCGCGTGCCCGCTTGCCGGTTGCGTGCGCAACCATGTGCGGGGGCGGAGGCGGCGATGAACGGCCCGGCCGGCATGGCGGCACCGGAACGGGGCCGGTCGAGTGTATCACCGGGCCGCATCGCGCGACGCCGAGCCGCGCGCCCGCCGATTGGCGCGCGCATTCAGCCTTCGAAGTCGAGACCGCCGAGCCGCACGAGCGGGTCGGCCTGCGTGCGCGACGCGAGATCGATGTCGCGCGCGCCCTGCCACGCGCCCAGCTTTCTCGGCAGGGCGGCCAGGTAGTGCTCGAAGCGCTGCGGGCCGTCGGGTTCCATCAGCCGCTCGATCTCGTCGGAGTCCCACGTCAGTTCGAGATTCAACGGATGCACGAAGCCGCTCACGTGCTCGTGCGGCGCGCTGCGGATCTGCACGCGCGTCGGGTGCCCGTGCCCGCCGTAGGGGACGACGTCGGTCTGCACGTGATCGGCGAAGAACGCGGCGATCGCCTGCGCGATGCGCGGCGCGAATTCGGTATCGAAACGGCGGGCGGTTTCGGGCTGCATGAAGGCGTCTCCTGTATGCCGAAAATCGTAGCACGGCGACGCCGCGTTTCGGCGGATGCGATACCGGTAATCGCGCGTTACCACTTGCTGCATCTATTACGGCCGCGCACCGCCACAATGCTTCGCATCCAGTACCACTTCGCGTGGGAGTCCATCATGAAAAAGATTGCCGCAGTGTGTGTCCTTGCCGGTTCGCTCGCGGTGGCGGGGCCGGCGTCCGCGCATGGCCGCGACGGCGGCGCCGTCATCGGCGCATTGATCGGCGGCGCGGTGCTGGGCGCGATCGTGACGTCGGCGATGAATCCGCCCGTCGCCTATCAGGCACCCGCGTACCAGGCGCCGGCCTATCAGCCGCCGACGTACTACCAGGCGCCCGCGTACCAGCAGCCAGCCTACCCGACCTATCAGCAGGCGCAGTACCAGGACGACGGTCCGAACTATTGCTACGACCGCTACCAGCGTGCGTACGTGTGCGGGGCGCCGGTGCGGCAGGGTGGCTACGTGCAGCCGGCCGGCTGGTAAGCGCCGGCGCGCGGCGTGCGCGCGGGGTGGGTGCCGGTCGGCCGGCACCCACCGACGATCGTTTCGCCGCGCCGAACGACGAAAGGCCCTCGCTCGATGCGAGGGCCTTTGTCTTTTGTGTGGTCGTCCGTACCCCTGCATGGCGCGCCGCCGGCCATCGGCGGGCCGTGCGTGGATACAAACGGTTGCAATTGCGCGTCAGTGGCGATGCCCGCCGCCGTCGCCGCGACCGTGTCCGCCACCCCCGCCTTCGTTCCAGTCGCCGCGGCGTCCGCCGCCGCGCCACCAGCCGTTGCCACGGTTGCCGCGATCGCCGTCCCAGTGGTGGTAGTCACGCCGGCCGCGATCCCAGTCGCGTCCGCCGCCACCGCCCCAGATATTGACCGTGCCGTACACGGGGGACGGCGCGTACGCGTAGCCGGGATCGGAATAGTAGGGCTGCCCGTAGCCGTATCCGGCGTCCGGGGCGACGACGCAGCCGGCCAGCAGGGTGGCGACGCCGGCGGCAGCAATGAGCTTCAGCATGATGTTCTCCGTTGGTTGCGCTATAAGTACCGCGCCCGGGGATTGCCGGCTGTTTGCAATTGTGTCGCCAAATTACAGGCTCGTAAGGTCTTGCGACGAAAGTGTTAGCATCCGGGGCTCATTTGTTTTTCAGGAGCACATCGATGAAATTCGCGATCCGGGCCGCGCTGGCCGCTTTCTGCGTGACGACGGCCGCCGCCTGCGTGGCCGCGCCGGCCTCCGCGCCCGCCGTGCCGGCGGAGTCGATCAAGATGTTCCCGCAGGCCGCGGCCGGCCAGCAGCGCGTCGTGATCGCGCTGCCCGCGCTCGAGAACGAGGGCGATGCGCGCGTCGAGCTGATGATCGGCAAGACGCTGCAGACCGACTGCAACCAGCAGTGGTTCGGCGGCGAGCTGACCGCCGAGGACGTGAAGGGCTGGGGCTACACGTATTACCGGCTCACCGACGTGAAAGGGCCGGCATCGACGCTGATGGCATGCCCGGGCCAGACGCCGCAGCAACGCTTCGTGCAGGTGCGCGGTGACGGCCAGCTGCTGCGCTACAACAGCCGCCTGCCGCTCGTCGTCTATGTGCCGGACGGCTTCGACGTGCGCTATCGCGTGTGGCATGCGTCGAAGGACGTGCAGCAAGCTGTGAAGCAGTAACCTTTCGGCGGCGTCCTGCCGCTACGCACCGGCCGCGCCGCTCGTGCCGACGAGCGCCGGCCAGGCGGCCAGCGCGGCCTGCGCGATGGCCTCCAGATCGCGGCGGCTCGCGCCGTCGCGCGCCTGAATCGACATGCCCTGTTGAACCGTCACGTAGTAGCGGGCGATCGCGTCGAGATTCGCGTGCGCGGATATTTCGCCGGTCGCGACGCCTTGCGCGAGCCGCTCCCGCAGCGCGTCGACCGTGTGCTCGCGCATCGCGATCAACGTTTGCCGGACCGTATCGGAACGTTCGGCCGGATGCAGCGCCGACAGCACGATCAGACAGCCGGCCGGCTTCGAGCGCCGCGTGAACACGCGCGCGGTATCCATCAGGTAGCGCTGCACGGCGTCGTGCGCACTGGCCGCCCGTTCGACGCCCCCCCAGATTTCCCGCCCCTCGGTTGCGCCGTAATGCTCGAGCGCTTGCCGGAACAACGCTTCCTTGCTGCCGAAGGCCGCATACAGGCTCGGCGACGCGATGCCCATCGCGGTCGTCAGGTCCGTCATCGACGCTCCTTCGTAGCCGAGACGCCAGAACACCTCCATCGCGCGATCCAGCGCCGCTTCCTTGTCGAAGCTTCTCGGTCGGCCTCGTTCAGCCATTGCGTCCGTTCCTTCGTCGATATCTGTATCGATCGATAAAATAAATCAATTGACTGTGCGGCGCAACTTGCCACATTCTGTGTCGGTCGTTACATAAATGAGGAAAGGAACCGACATGAACCGACTTCAGGGCAAGCGTGCACTCGTCACGGGCGGCAGCCGCGGCATCGGCGCGGCGATCGCGAAACGGCTGGCGGCCGACGGCGCGGACGTCGCGATCACGTATGAAAAATCGGCCGAGCGGGCGCAGGCCGTGGTCGCCGGCATCGAGGCGCTGGGCCGGCGCGCCATCGCGATCCAGGCCGACAGCGCCGATCCGGTCGCCGTGCGCAACGCGGTCGATCGTGTCGCGGAGGCATTCGGCGGACTCGACATCCTCGTCAACAACGCGGGGATTTTCCGGGCCGGATCGCTCGACGACCTCACGCTCGACGACATCGACGCGACGCTGAACGTGAACGTGCGCGCGGTGATCGTCGCGTCGCAGGCGGCGGCGCGGCATCTCGGCGAGGGCGGGCGCATCGTGTCGACCGGCAGTTGCCTCGCGACGCGCGTGCCCGATGCGGGGATGAGCCTCTATGCGGCGAGCAAGGCCGCGCTGATCGGCTGGACGCAGGGGCTCGCGCGCGATCTCGGCCCGCGCGGCATCACGGTCAACATCGTGCATCCGGGGTCGACCGATACCGACATGAACCCGGCCGATGGCGCGCATGCCGATGCGCAGCGTTCGCGGATGGCGATTCAGCAGTACGGCAAGGCCGACGACGTGGCCGCGCTCGTGGCGTTCGTCGTCGGACCGGAAGGGCGGTCGATCAACGGGACCGGATTGACGATCGACGGCGGCGCGAACGCGTAAGGCCGCTGCCCGGCGCGGATTGGCCGGGTGGGGGCGTGTGCGGCGTTGTTCGTTACTGGCAGCCGAGGCGCTGGTGCTCGGCTTCCAGATCGGCCCGTTTGTCGTAGGCGCGCAGTTCGTTGCGTGGCTTGCCGTCCGGGCCCATCCCGCGCACGACCTTCTGGCCGCGGTCCGGTGAGTGCGTGACCGCGTCGATGCCGGCGGCCAGTTCCCGACAGCGGGCGTTGGAGGCGGTGCTTTCCGGGCGCGGGGCTGCCGAGGCAGTGACGTTGGCGATGCCCGGGCTGACGTAGCGTTGCTTGGTGGGGGGCCGTGCCGGTGTCGGCGGCGTTGGCCACGGCGGTCATCGCCGAAAGCACGACGAGTGCCGCGATCGTTCGAATCATTCGAGAAGTCCGTGTGCTGAACCGAAGAAGGTTCGGAATTCTACGCAACGTTCGCTGCATGTCGGCGGCGAATGGACGAGCTGCGATTACGTGTCGCACGTCGTGGGGAACGCGCGATTGCATCGCCGTTCGCATACCTTAGTTGCGCTGCACGCGCAAGCCACATCCCCGGACCGCCGGACAGCAAAAAGCCCGCTTGCTTTCGCAAAGCGGGCTTCGGCATTTGGTTGCGGGGGTAGGATTTGAACCTACGACCTTCGGGTTATGAGCCCGACGAGCTGCCAGACTGCTCCACCCCGCGGCGCGAAGTGTACTTCGGGTTGATGCGGGGAGTCAATCGATTCCTGCGACGACGGGCTGGTGCCATATCGGGCCTGTTCCTTGAAACGACTGCAGCGCAGTGAAGCCGACGCGTACCACCGAAAATTTTTCACGCTCGCCACAATATTCGCGCGCCTGAAACGTCTTCAGACGCATGGAACCGCCACCCACTTCGCAAACGATGACCGACCCAGACCGCGACATCACTGCGACGGTGATGCGTGAACGAACGAGGCTAGGGAATTTCATTCGGCGCCGGATCCGCGACCCGGACGATGCCGAGGACGTTCTGCAGGATGTGCTTCACGAATTCGTACAGGCCTATCGACTTCCCGCGCCAATCGAACAGGCGAGCGCGTGGCTGTTCCGTACCGCGCGCAACCGCATCATCGATCGTTTTCGCAAGAAGAAGGAGCAACCGCTGACCGATCTGCTCGACGCCGACGACGAAGCGGACAGCGAGTATCGCCTGGATCTGGCGCTGCCGGCGCACGATGCCGGCCCCGAGGCGCTCTACGCTCGCACGCTGTTGCTCAAGGCGTTGCAGGATGCGCTCGACGAGTTGCCGGCGAATCAGCGCGAGGTTTTCATCGCGCACGAGCTGGAAGGACAGTCCTTCAAGGAGATGGCCGCGCAAAGCGGTGTCACGCTCAATACGCTGCTCGCGCGCAAACGCTACGCGGTCCTGCATCTGCGTGCTCGACTGCAACCCATTTACGACGAACTGGATATCTAGAGGAGTCGACGGATGAATTTTCGAATCAGATGTGCGGGCAAGGCGCTGCTCGTGGTGGTGGCCATCGGCGTGCTCGGTGGGGTCGTGATGATGTTGTGGAACTGGGTGATGCCGGCGCTATTCGTTGGCGCCCGGACGATCGACTTCGCTCATGCGCTGGGCCTGCTCGTGTTGAGCCGCATCCTGTTCGGCGGATTCCGCGGACACCGCGGCTGGCACGGCCGGCGCCACTGGCGCAAGTGGGAAGCCATGACGCCGGAAGAGCGCGAGCAGTTCCGGGCCGCATGGCGGTCGCGCGGCAAGCGGCCCACGGAGGAGTGACCATGCGCGAGAAATCAGCGGCCGACTGCAAGCAGAAGGCGGGCGTGATTGCGCCGGTCGTCGATCTGAAGCGTTGCGAAGGCAAGGGCGATTGCGTCACCGTTTGCCCCGAAAACGTGTTCGAGGTCCGGCGCATCGACGAGGCCGATTATCTCGACCTCGGTCTGATGCATCGCTTGAAGCTGCGCGTGCATGGAATGAAGGTCGCGTACACGCCGAATGCGCAAGCCTGTCGGTCATGCGGGCTTTGCGTGACGGCGTGTCCCGAGCGCGCGATCACGCTCGCGAGAAGGGCATAGCGTCGCCCGTGCTCGCCGATGATGGAGCGGTAGCGCCGCAGGCCTGATGGCGGATAGCAGTCGCTGGATACGCCGTCTACGTGATCAAACTCATCAAGGAACGCACTTGGTTTCTACTACCCACGCTCTTTTGCAACGGCTTCATGAAGAGAGCCAGCGCGAAATCATCGCCCGCGCCCGCGCGCAGTTCCAGGGGCCGAACGAGGCGTTTCCGACGCTCGTCGACGAATACGAAGCACTCGCCCCGAGGTTGCGAGGGCGGTTTCTCGAAACGTTCGGCCTGTTCACCGAAGATTTCGAATCGTCGGCGGGCAGTGCGCTATCGTTGGCCGTGTCGGCGGAAACGGGAAGGTTCTTGCGCAACATGGTGCTCGCGCAACGGCCGACCAGAATTCTCGAACTCGGCAGTTCCTGCGGTGTGTCGACCCTGTATTTCGCCGATGCGCTGCGGACGTTGGGCCGTGGCGTGGTCATCGCGACTGAATGCGATGCGCGCAAGTGCGCGCGTTTGCGCGACCACGTCGAAACTGCGGGCCTGGAGGCCTATGTCGACGTGCGGGAGGGCGATGTGTTCGACACGGTTGCTGAGCTGGACGGGACTGTCGACATGGTGTTTATCGACGTCTGGGCCGACGCCTATCTGAAGCTGTTCAAGCAGATCGAGCGCCTGCTGCGGCCGGGATCGGTCGTGCTGGCCGACAACATGTACACGGCCGAGGACGCCGTGCGACCGTACAAGCAATACCTCGACGAGGAGCCGCGGTTTTCGACTACGACACTGGATTTTGAGTCGGGGGTTGAGTTTACGGTTGTCGTTGCTTGAGCGGGGAGTTCTTGTGAATCGGGGGAGGCATGGAGCTTGTCTGGTCCCCCCGACAGGAATCGAACCTGTATCTAGCGCTTAGGAGGCGCTTGTTCTATCCATTGAACTACGGGGAGAGCCATATCCGGGCATTCGCGCAAAAGAAGGCGAACCGGACGGCGGTGTGGACAGCGCGCAGAGTATAGCAAACGCGCGGCGCGTCGGCGGGGCGGAATGCCCCCGCGACGCGCGTATCGCGTAATCAACCGCGATCGAAACGGAAAATCAGAAATCGACGACGACGAAATCTTCCTTGCCCACGTCGCACAGCGGGCAGCGCCAGTCCGCCGGAATGTCGGCGAAACGCGTGCCGGCCGGAATGCCTTCGTCGGGCAGCCCTTCCGCTTCGTTGTAGACCCACCCGCAAATCAGGCAGACCCAGCTCTGGTATTCGGTTACTTCGCTCATGTTGCGCTCGGGATAATGAAAATTCGGCGATGCCGTCCGCAGCCTGGCCGGCGGACGAAAGGCGCAATGGTACCGGAATTTCGCCGAACGCCTGCGCAACGTCGTTTTAAACGTACGCATCGCGAACAACCGGCGCCGTCGCGTCGGTCGGGCATGCAGTGTATGCTTCGTGAGCCTGTCAATCTGAAGGAGGAAACGATGCTCAACAGAAAGTGGATCGCGGGTGCAGTCTGTGTCGCGGCGCTGGCCGTATCGACGCTCGCGCGCGCCGAAGCGCGTGTGTTCTTCGTCGAGCCGCAGGACGGCGCGACGGTGTCGAGCCCCGTGCACGTGAAGTTCGGTCTCGAAGGCATGGCGCTCAAGCCGGCCGGCGACATGACCCCGGATACCGGTCATCATCATCTGCTGATCGACGGCAAGCCGGTGCCGAAGGGCGACGTGATCCCGGCGACCGACCATTCGCTGCATTTCGGCAAGGCCCAGACCGAAACCGACGTGAAGCTGCCGCCTGGCCAGCACACGCTGACGCTGCAGCTCGGTGACGGCGCGCACCGTTCGTACGGTCCCGAACTGAGCTCGACGATCACGATCAACGTGAAATAACCGCACGTCCCGCGCCGGCGCTCGCCGCGCCGCGCACGGGATCGACCGATCGGCCGGCCGCGGGCATCCGGCCGGCGTTCGGCCGTTTACGCGGGCACGTAAACGGCGACTGGCACCAAAGCGAAAAACCGCCCGCAACCCGCTCACGGCCCCGCGCCGACGCACTTCAGGCGCAACCTGCGGCGCTCGTCCATCCAGCCAAGCCGATACCGGCCCGCGCGCCCGGTACAATGGGCGCTTCCGATTTCTCTCTTCGCCGTCTCCCCATGTCGCTCTATTCCATTACCGGCGCGCAGCTCGCGTTCGGTCACGTCGCGTTGCTCGATCACGCGGATTTCTCGCTGGAAGCCGGCGAGCGGGTCGGCCTGATCGGCCGCAACGGCGCGGGCAAGTCGTCGTTGCTGAAGATCGTCGCCGATCTCGCGAAGCCCGACGACGGGCTGGTCACGCGCCAGCAGGAGCTCGTGACGGTCTACGTGCCGCAGGAGCCCGAATTCGAGCCGGGCGCGACGGTGTTCGACGCGGTCGCGTCAGGGCTCGCGCATACGCGCGAACTGCTCGAAGAATACGATTCGATCGCGCACCGCCTCGCGGAGATCCCGGAAGGCGCCGAGCACGATGCACTGCTCGCGCGGATGAACGCGCTGCAGTCGTCGCTGGACGCGCACGACGCGTGGAACTGGCGTACGCGCGTGTCGATGACGCTGGCGCAGATCGGCCTGCAGGACGTCGACGCAAGCGTCGACGCGCTGTCGGGCGGGATGCAGAAGCGCGTCGCGCTGGCGCGCGCGCTGGTGCTGCAGCCCGACGTGCTGCTGCTCGACGAGCCGACCAACCACCTCGACTTCGACGGCATCCGCTGGCTGGAAGAGCTGCTCGTCGCGCAGCGCGCGGGCCTGCTGTTCATCACCCACGATCGCGCATTCCTCGACCGCGTCGCGACGCGCATCGTCGAGCTCGATCGCGGCCGGCTGCTGTCGTACCCGGGCAATTTTTCCGCGTACCAGACGCGCAAGGCGCAGCAGCTCGAAGTCGAGCGCGTGGAGAACGAGAAGTTCGACAAGCTGCTCGCGCAGGAAGAAGTGTGGATCCGCAAGGGCGTCGAAGCGCGCCGTACGCGCAGCGTCGGCCGCATCGCACGGCTCGTGCAGATGCGCAACGAGCGCGCGGAGCGCCGCAATGCGCAGGGCAACGTGAAGCTGGACGTCGCGCAGGGCGAGAAGTCCGGCAAGATCGTCGCGGAGCTGACCGACGTGACGAAGCGTTACGGCGGCCGCACGGTGGTCGACCGCTTCTCGACGACGGTCATGCGCGGCGACAAGATCGGCTTCGTCGGCCCGAACGGCGCCGGCAAGACCACGTTGCTGAAACTGATCCTCGGCGACCTGAAGCCCGATGAAGGCACGGTGCGCACCGGCACGAACCTGCAGGTCGCGTATTTCGACCAGATGCGCGCGCAGCTCGACCAGGAGAAGAGCCTCGCGGATACGATCAGCCCCGGCAGCGAATGGGTCGAGATCGGCGGCGTGCGCAAGCACGTGATGAGCTATCTCGGCGATTTCCTGTTCGCGCCGGAACGCGCGCGTTCGCCGGTGAAGTCGCTGTCCGGCGGCGAGCGCAACCGGCTGCTGCTCGCGCGCCTGTTCGCGCGCCCGGCCAACGTGCTGGTGCTCGACGAACCGACCAACGACCTCGACATCCCGACGCTCGAACTGCTCGAAGAGCTGCTGGCCGACTACGACGGCACGGTGCTGCTCGTCAGCCACGATCGCGCGTTCCTCGACAACGTCGTGACGTCGGTGATCGCGGCGGAGGGCGACGGCAAGTGGCGCGAATATGTCGGCGGCTTCACCGACTGGCAGATCCAGAGCGAGCGCTCGGAGCAGCTCGCGCAGCAGGAAGCGGCGAAGCGCGCGGTCAAGGAAGCGGCGCCCGCGAAGGACGAGCCGGCGAAGAGCGCGGCCGGCCGCAACGCGCAGCGCACGGTGAAGCTGTCGTTCAACGAGCAGCGCGAGCTCGATTCGCTGCCGGAGAAGATCGCCGCGCTCGAAGCCGAGCAGAAGACGATCAATGCGCAACTCGAGGACGGCTCGATTTTCGCGAAGGACCCGCAGGAAGGCACGCGCCTGACCGAGCGGTTCGCGGCGATCGACGACGAATTGCTCGCCGCGCTCGAACGGTGGGAAACGCTCGAGGCGAAGCGCAAGCCAGTGTGACGCGTGCCGCGCGCGCCGATCCCGCGATTGGCGCGCCACGCGGAACCAGTAAAATACCGCGCGTTCAGGGGCGCGCAGCGCACGCCGCGCGCCCGCTTTCGGAGCAGTCCAAGCACACCGTTGTTTCGATTCGCTTTTTTACGGAACTCAACGTTTTGTCCACGACGTTATCCACACGAGGTGTGGACAACGTCCCGATGAATGACGAAATTCAGCGCCTATGTCAACGAAGAAACCCAGCGCGGCCTATAGCGAAGCATCGATCAAGGTGCTCAAGGGTCTCGAGCCGGTCAAGCAGCGGCCCGGCATGTACACCCGTACCGAGAATCCGCTGCACATCATCCAGGAAGTCATCGACAACGCGTCCGACGAGGCGCTCGGCGGCTACGGCAAGCAGATCACGGTCACGCTGCACGCCGACCAGTCGGTCTCGGTCGAGGACGACGGCCGCGGCATCCCGTTCGGCATGCATCCCGAAGAAGGCGTGCCGGTCGTCGAGATCGTGTTCACGCGCCTGCACGCGGGCGGCAAGTTCGACAAGGCCGCGGGCGGCGCGTATACGTTCTCGGGCGGCCTGCACGGCGTCGGCGTATCGGTGACGAACGCACTCGCGACGCGACTCGACGTGACGGTCTGGCGCGACGGCAAGATGGCCGAGCTCGGCTTCGCGGAAGGCGACGTGGTCAAGCCGCTCGCGACGCAGGCGGTGGGGCGCGGCGAGAAGAAATCCGGCACGCGCGTGCAGGTGTGGCCGAATCCGAAATACTTCGATTCGCCGAACCTGCCGCTCGGCGAGCTGCAGCGTCTGCTGCGCTCGAAGGCGGTGCTGTTGCCGGGCGTCGAGGTCGTGCTCGTCAACGAAAAGACGGGCGAGCGCCAGACGTGGAAGTACGAAGACGGCCTGCGCGGCTACCTGCTCGACGAAATGAACGGCAGCGAGCTGCTGATTCCGCTGTTCGAAGGCGAGCGTTTCGCCGATTCGCGTTCGACCGACGAAACCTTCGCCGAGGGCGAAGGCGCGTCGTGGGTCGTCGCATGGAGCGAGGAAGGTTCGCTCGTGCGCGAGTCGTACGTGAACCTGATTCCGACGCCGGCCGGCGGCACGCACGAGTCGGGCCTGCGCGAAGGTCTCTACCAGGCGGTGAAGAGCTTCGTCGAGCTGCACAACCTGCAGCCGAAGGGCGTGAAGCTGCTCGCGGAAGACGTGTTCGCGCGCGTGTCCTTCGTGCTGTCCGCGAAGGTGCTCGATCCGCAGTTCCAGGGGCAGATCAAGGAGCGGCTGAACAGCCGCGACGCGGTGAAGCTCGTGTCGTCGTTCTCGCGTCCGGCGCTCGAACTGTGGCTGAACCAGCACGTCGAGCACGGCAAGAAGCTCGCCGAACTCGTGATCAAGCAGGCGCAGGCGCGCACGCGCGCGGGCCAGAAGGTCGAGAAGCGCAAGAGCTCGGGCGTCGCGGTGCTGCCCGGCAAGCTGACGGACTGCGAGACCGAAGATATCGCGCGCAACGAACTGTTCCTCGTCGAGGGCGACTCGGCGGGCGGCTCCGCGAAGATGGGCCGCGACAAGGAATACCAGGCGATCCTGCCGCTGCGCGGCAAGGTGCTGAACACGTGGGAAACCGAGCGGGACCGCCTGTTCGCGAACAACGAGGTGCACGACATCTCGGTCGCGATCGGCGTCGATCCGCACAGCCCGGACGACGGCGTCGACCTGTCGAACCTGCGCTACGGCAAGATCTGCATCCTGTCGGACGCGGACGTCGACGGCTCGCACATCCAGGTGCTGCTGCTCACGCTGTTCTTCAAGCATTTCCCGCAGCTGATCGAGCGCGGCCACGTGTACGTCGCGCGCCCGCCGCTGTTCCGCGTCGATGCGCCCGCGCGCGGCAAGAAGCCCGCACAGAAGCTCTATGCGCTCGACGACGGCGAGCTCGAGGCGATCCTCGACAAGCTGCGCAAGGACGGCGTGCGCGACACGCAGTGGAGCATCAGCCGCTTCAAGGGCCTCGGCGAAATGAGCGCCGAGCAGTTGTGGGACACGACGATGAACCCCGACACGCGCCGCCTGATGCCGGTGAAGCTCGGCGAGCTCGACTACGAGGCGACCGTCGCACGGATGACGATGCTGATGGGCAAGGGCGAGGCAGCCGCGCGGCGCGGCTGGCTCGAGGAAAAGGGCAACGACGTCGAAGCGGACATTTAAGCGGAGCATCCGCGCGGCCGGGCATGACGCCCGGCCCGGCCTCACGCCACTTACGAATACGGAATTCAGATGGACGACAATACTTCCGATCTCTTTGCCGGGTCCGATGCACCGGATGCCGAAGCGCTGACGCTCGGCAATTACGCGGAGCAGGCGTATCTCAGCTACGCGGTCAGCGTCGTGAAGAGCCGCGCGCTGCCCGACGTGTGCGACGGCCAGAAGCCGGTGCAGCGCCGGATCCTGTTCGCGATGAACGAAATGGGTCTTGGCCCGGACGCGAAGCCGGTGAAGTCGGCGCGCGTGGTCGGCGACGTGCTCGGTAAATACCATCCGCACGGCGACCAGTCGGCGTACGACGCGCTGGTGCGGCTCGCGCAGGATTTCTCGCTGCGCTACCCGCTGATCGACGGGCAGGGCAACTTCGGCTCGCGCGACGGCGACGGCGCGGCGGCGATGCGTTACACGGAAGCGCGCCTCACGCCGATCGCGAAGCTGCTGCTCGACGAGATCGACCAAGGCACGGTCGACTTCATGCCGAACTACGACGGCTCGTTCGAGGAGCCGAAGACGCTGCCGAGCCGCATGCCGTTCGTGCTGCTGAACGGCGCGTCGGGCATCGCGGTCGGCCTCGCGACCGAAATCCCGTCGCACAACCTGCGCGAAGTCGCGGCCGCGGCGGTCGCGCTGATCCGCAATCCGAAGCTCACGCACGCGGAGCTGATGAGCTTGATTCCCGGCCCGGATTTCCCCGGCGGCGGCCAGATCATCTCGAGCGACACCGAAATCTCGGCGGCGTACGAAACGGGGCGCGGCAGCCTGAAGGTGCGCGCGAAGTGGAAGATCGAGGATCTCGCGCGCGGCCAGTGGCAGCTCGTCGTGACCGAACTGCCGCCGAACACGTCGGGCCAGAAGGTGCTCGAGGAAATCGAGGAACTGACCAACCCGAAGCTCAAGCTCGGCAAGAAGACGCTGACGCCCGAGCAGCTCAACACGAAGAAGGCGATGCTCGACCTGCTCGACGCAGTGCGCGACGAGTCGGGCAAGGAAGCGGCGGTGCGGCTCGTGTTCGAGCCGAAGTCGCGCACGATCGACCAGACGGAATTCGTGAACACGCTGCTCGCGTACACGAGCCTCGAATCGAACGCGACGCTGAATCTCGTGATGATCGGCGCGGATGGCCGGCCGGGTCAGAAGGGCCTGCTGACGATCCTCGACGAATGGGTGAAGTTCCGCCAGCTGACGATGACGCGCCGTTGCCGCCATCGTCTCGCGAAGGTCGACGACCGCATCCACATCCTCGAAGGGCGGATGATCGTCTTCCTGAACATCGACGAGGTGATCCGCATCATCCGCGAGTCGGACGAGCCGAAGGCCGCGCTGATGAGCGCGTTCGGCCTCAGCGAGCGGCAGGCCGAGGACATTCTCGAAATCCGCCTGCGCCAGCTCGCGCGGCTCGAGAAGATCAAGATCGAGAAGGAACTCGAAGCGCTGCGCGACGAGAAGGCGAAGCTCGAGGAGCTGCTCGCCAACGACAGCGCGATGAAGCGGCTGATGATCAAGGAGATCGAGGCCGACGCGAAGCAGTACGGCGACGATCGCCGCACGCTGATCCAGCAGGAAAAGCGCGCGACGTTCGAGGCGAAGGTGGTCGACGAGCCGGTGACGGTCGTCGTGTCGCAGAAGGGCTGGGTGCGCGCGCTGAAGGGCCACGGGCTCGACCCGGCCGGCTTCACGTTCAAGGCGGGCGACCACCTGTACGCGGCGTTCCAGTGCCGCACGCCGGATCGCCTGATCGCATGGGGCAGCAGCGGCCGCGTGTATTCGGTCGACGTGTCGGTGCTGCCGGGCGGGCGCGGCGACGGCGTGCCGGTCACGTCGCTGATCGAGCTCGAATCGGGCTCGCACCTGATGCACTACTACGCGGCGCCGGCCGACCAGCAGTTGCTGCTCGCGTCGAGCAACGGCTTCGGCTTCCTCGCGAAGGTCGGCGACATGGTGAGCCGCGTGAAGGCCGGCAAGTCCTTCATGACGATCGATGCGGGCGCGGTGCCGCTCGCGCCGATGCCGGTGCTGCCGAACGCGACGCAGGTCGCGTGCCTGTCGAGCGGCGGGCGCTTGCTGGTGTTCGGGATGGACGAGATGAAGACGCTGTCCGGCGGCGGGCGCGGCGTGATCCTGATGGCGCTCGACGACAAGGAAACGCTCGTGCAGGCGCTGGCGATCGATCCGGCCGGCGTCGTGCTGATCGGCACCGGCCGCGGCGGCAAGGCGCAGGACGACACGCTGTCGTACGCCGGGCTCGCGCCGCACATCGGCAAGCGCGCACGCAAGGGCCGCACGCCGGAGACGAAGCTCAAGGTCGTCAACGAGCTGCGCCCGCTGCTCGGCTGACGCCGCGCGGGGCGTCCGTATCGTCCGGTTCGACGGTTCGGCCGCGATCGAAGGCCGCACGTCCGCTTCGGCGGCCGTGCGGCTTTTTCTTTTTTGACGCGGAGATTCGGGTAAGCAAGCGTGGCGCTGTCACGCGGAATTTGCAAAATAGTGTGAAATCGCGCCGAGGGTCTGAACCGCGACGCGACTGGCTGGTCGAACGTCGCTTGATGCCGCGCGCGACGCGGCCGTTCGCTGCCCCCCTCATACAGGATCGTCGCCATGTCCCACGCCGTTGCCGTCGCGCTGTTTCTTCACCTGCTGGCCGTCGCCGTGTGGGTGGGCGGGATGGTCTTCGCGCACTTCTGCCTGCGCCCGGCGCTGTCCGACCTGTCGCCGCAGTTGCGGTTGCCGCTGATCGAAGGCGTGTTCGGCCGCTTCTTCAACTGGGTGTCGGGGGCCGTGATCGTGATCCTGCTGTCCGGCGGTTTCCTGCTGACGAGCTTCGGCGGCGCACATGCGACGTGGTCGCTGCATGCGATGGCCGGGCTCGGCGTCGTGATGATGCTGATCTTCGGGCACATCCGCTTCGCGCTGTTCCCGCGCATTCGCCGTGCGGTGCAGGCGCAGAACTGGCCGGACGGCGCGCGCGCGGTGAACGCGGTGCGCCTGCTCGTCGTCGTGAATCTCGTGCTCGGCGTCGTCACGATCGGCGCGGCCGTGCTGTCGCGCGGTTTCTGACCGGCCGGCGTCCGGCCGTTGCCGGGTCGCCGCGGGCCTGGCGGCACGCGTCGCTACGCGGCCAGCATCGCGTCGAGCAGCCATGAACCGGCTGGCCCCAGCGGCCGGTTGCGCGACCACACCGCATCCACCCGCACGCGGCGCGGCCAGCCGCGCGAGCGCAGCTCGCACAGGCGGTCGCGCGCGAAGTGCTCGACCATCCAGCGCGGCAGTTCCGCCCAGCCGAACCCCAGCACCGCCATCTCCAGCAGCATCAGGTAGCTCGGCGCCAGCCAGTGCTGCGTGCCGACGACGATCCGGTCGTCGGTGCCGCGACCTTCCGTCTTCACGTAGGTATTGAGGCGCAGTTCGCGCACGTCGCGCAGCGCCGCGTGCGGCACCTCGGCGTCGCCGTATTCGGCAAGCACGTGCGTGCGGCCGACGAACAGTCCGATCTCCGATTCCTCCGCCACCGTCGCCGCGCCGATATCGGCCGGGTAGGCCGCGCGCGCGGCCATCAGCCCGAGTTGCGCGCGGCCTTGCTGGATCAGGTCGAGCACGTCGTCGTGCTCGGCGATCTGGCATTCGAGCTCGAGCGCCGGAAAGCGCCGTTCGAGCGCCATCAGCGTCTCTTCGTAGCGCTTCGACTGGTACGTATCGGAGACGACGAGCGTGAGCCGCGCTTCCTCGCCGTGCGCGAGCCGGGCGGCCGTGCGGTCGATCGCCGCGCTGGCCTCGAGCGCGCGCTGCACCTGCGGCAGCAGCGCGCGGCCGGCGTCGGTGAGCGTCGGCGTGCGCGTCGAGCGATCGAACAACTGCACGCCCAGATCGATTTCGAGGTTCGCAATCGCTTCCGACACGGTCGACTGGCGCTTGCCGAGCTTGCGCGCGGCGGCCGTGAACGAGCCGAGCAGCGCCGCTTCGGCGAATGCGAGCAGGGCTTCGGGGGCGTGGTGCATGCAGTGCTCCAGGCGGTTATATATCGGTAAAACCGATGATATCAAACTGGATTCATACGGTATTGCCGATCAAAATGGCCGCCATGGATCAGCTAACGCATTGGAGCGAATCATGAAACAGATCAACAAAACGGTGACGGAGCGCCTGCTGCACGCGCTGACGTTCGAGCTGGTGGCGATCGCGCTGTGCGCGCCGATCGGCGCGTGGCTGCTCGACATGCCGGTGTCGCACGTCGGCGTGCTGACGGTGATGGTGTCGCTGATCGCGATGGCGTGGAACATGACCTTCAACGCGCTGTTCGACCGCTTCGAGCGGCGGGCCGGGTTGTCGCGCACGCTCGGCATGCGGATCGCGCATGCGGTGACGTTCGAGCTCGGCCTCGTCGCGATGGTGGTGCCGGTGGCCGCGTGGTGGCTGAACGTGAGCCTCGTCGAGGCGCTGCTGCTCGACCTGGGCATCGTGCTGTTCTTCCTGCCTTACACGTTCTGCTTCAACCTCGCGTACGACGCGCTGCGCGCCCGCTGGATGGCACGCCGGGTCGCGATGCGGGCCGGTTGAGCCGGTGAGGCGAACCCGGCCGGGCAGCGCGACGGCCGCCGCCCGTCAGTGCGCGGCGGCCCACAGCCACACGCTGCACGCCACGGCGACCGCGCCGTATACGGCATAAACGGGCACCTTGAAGCGCGTGAAGCACAGCGTCGCGAAGGCGCCCGTCAGCCAGTAAACCGGGTCGGCCGGTTCGCGATGCAGGATCTTGACGACGGCGACCACGAGAAAGCCCGTCGTCGCCGCGCGCAGCAGGCGCATCCCGTGCTCGAAGCGCGAATGGCGCTTGAGCCGGAGCAGGTGGTTCTGCGCGAACACGACGAGGCATCCCGACGGAATGAACAGCGCGGCGGTGGCGAGCAGCGCGCCGACCCAGCCGTCGGTCAGGTAGCCGAGAAACGGCACCACGTTCAGCAACGGCCCCGGCGCGACCGGCGACAGCGCGAACGCCAGCGTGAAGTCGTGATCGGAGATGCCGGTCGCCGGCGAGACGAACAGCGTCTTGAGCACCGGCAGCGCGGAGAAGCCGCCGCCGAACAGCGTCATGCCGGCGCCCGCGAGCCGCGGCCACAGCAATTGCGCCTGGTAATCGCCGGGCAACGGCACCGCGAACAGCAGCACCAGCACGCCGAGCAGCACGAGCAGGCTGCGGTCGCGCTTCGACAGCGTGAAATCGACCGCGTCGCGTTGCGGCGGCCCCGTCAGCCAGCCCGCTGCAAACGCGGCGAACAGAATCCCGACGAAAGCGGCCGGACTATGCGCGAAAGCGAGCAGAATCGTCGAGAGCGCGGCGATCGCCTGTTCGAGCCGCGTGCGCGCGAGCGAGCGCAACTGCTTGACCCACGTGACGCCGATCAGCGCGGCGAGCACCATCCCGAAGTGATTGATCAGCATCGGCGCGGCAAGCGAGCGCACGAGCGGCGTCTGATAGAAGATCGCGAACAGCGTCATCAGGATCGAGAACGGCAGCACGCTCGCCATGCCGGCGACCCATGCGCCGGCACGGCCGTGCAGCGTCTGCCCGACCTGCACGGCGACGTTGCAGCCGACGGGGCCCGGTACGAGCCACGCGAGCGCGACGAGATCGCCGAAAACGTGCGGCTCGATGCGCTGCAGCCGCTCCACGTAATGGCGTTCGAGTTGCGCCATCATCGAAAGCCCGCCCCACGAGACGGCCGAAATGCCGGCGACGACCTTGAACAAGGCCCACAGGGATGCGGGTGCCTCTTCGACACGCGTGGTCGCTTCGACTTCGACGGTTGTCATGATTGTGTGGTTGGCGCAGGGCCAGATCTCTCGCGTAGGGCCGTGCCGGCGGCCCGCCGACACGTCGGCCCTCCCGATTGTCCGCCGCGCATCATGACACTGCCATGCGCGAAAACACCAGTTAATGAACTAAACGATCGGATCGGAACACGAAACAATTGCGGCGGTGCGCAACGCGCGCCGCGGCAGCAGCGGTGCGGCTGTTCAGGCGCCGGTGCTGCCGGTCGCGCGATGCGCGACGACGTTCGGACGATCGCCGCGCACGCCGAAGCGTGCGATCAGCGCGGGAATCGCGTCGGCCGGCACCGGGCGCGAGAACAGGAAGCCCTGCGCCTCGATTTCGCCGAGCGCGGACAGCCACGTGATCTGCTCCTCGGTCTCCGTGCCCTCGACGACGACGGTCAGCCCGAGCGAGCGCGCGAGATGCACGATCGACGACACCATCACGCACACGCTGCGATCGTTCGGGATCGCCTGCACGAACGAGCGGTCGACCTTCAGCGTGTCGACGGAGAAGCGGTGCAGGTACGACAGCGACGAATAGCCGGTGCCGAAATCGTCGAGCGCGATCCGGATGCCGAGCTTTTTCAGCGCGACGATCTTTTCGGACACGAGCTCCGGATATTCCATCATCGCGGTTTCGGTGATCTCGATCTCGAGCCGGTTCGCGTCGATGCCGGTGTCCTGCAGCGCCTGCGAGATCGTCTCGATCAGGTCGCCGCGCCAGAACTGCACGGGCGAGATGTTGACCGCGAGCGTCAGCGTGTCGTGGCCTTCGTCGCGCCAGCGCGCGATCTGCTCGCACGCGGTGCGGATCACGAAGTCGCCGATCGGCACGATCAGGCCGGTCGATTCGGCGATCGAAATGAATTCGTTCGCGGAGATGACGCCGTGCTCGGGGTGATCCCAGCGTGCCAGCGCCTCGAAGCCGGTGATCGTACGGTGCGTGAGGTCGATCTTCGGCTGGTACGCGAGGAACAGCTGCCCCTCGGCGAGCGCGACGCGCAACTGCTGCTCCCAGCGCATCAGGTGGTCGGCGCGGTGCGACAGGTGCGGCGCATAGAACTGGTAGCAGTTCTTGCCGGCGTCCTTCGCGCTGTACATCGCGAGGTCGGCCTTTTTCAGCAGGTCGATCTCGCTTTCGTTCGCGACGGTGTGCAGCGCGATGCCGATGCTCGCATGCAGCACGAACGAGCTGCCGCGTACGTCGAACGGCTCGCTGAACATCCGGATGATCGCTTCCGCGAGCCGCACCGCGCGCCGCTCGACGTCGTCGCCCTTCATCACGACCACGAACTCGTCGCCGCCGATGCGCGCGAGCGAGCCTTCGTCGTCGACCGCGTCGGCGAGGCGCGATGCGGTCATCTGCAGCACGATGTCGCCGGCGTTGTGGCCGAGCGTGTCGTTGACGGTCTTGAAGTTGTCGAGATCGATGAACAGCAGGCCGAGCCGCGACAGGCTCGCGGGCATCGACACGTCGTTGCGCAGCCCGCGCAGCGTCGCATAGCGGTTCGCGAGGCCGGTGAGCAGGTCGTATTCGGCGAGCTGCGTCATTTCGCGCTCGCGGCCGAGCAGCTTGCCGATCAGGCCCGTCGCGACGCCGAAGAACGCGAGCATCGCGAGCGTGATGAAGCTCGTCATCAGCAGGTAGACGTTGCGCGTGTGCGTGTAGTCCGCGAACTCTTCCGTCTGCGACAGCCCGACCATCACGGCGAGCGGGTAGCCGTCGAGGTGGCGATACGACACGATGCGCGTCACGCCGTCGATCGGATCGATGATCGTGCCGGTCACGCGCTCCGCGATCGGGTAGACGCCCGAGGCCGAAAACGCGCCCGGCGCGTTGTTGACCGACCCCGTGCGCCGCGCGAGCACCGCGCCCGTGTCGGACACGACCGCGATCACGCCTTCCTTGCCGATGGCCGCGTTGTTGTAGAAATCGTTCGTGAAGTAGCTCGGGTCTTCCGACACCACGACGATGCCCGCGAAGCTGCCGTCGGGGTTGTTCAGGCGCCGCGTCATCTGCAGCGTCCAGTGGCTCGACACGCGGCCGAGCACCGGCTTGCTGATGAACAGGCGGTCATCGTTGTGCGCGAGGTGGACCTTGAAGTGCTCGCGGTCGGACAGGTTGATCGGCTGCGGATGGAGTTCGGCGGTGTTCGCGAACAGGATGCCCTTCGCGTTGACGAGCGACACCTGGATCAGCGTGTCGCTCGGCACGACGCCTTTCTCGACGGCGCTCGCGAGATTGAAGCGCGCCGGCGATTTCTCGAATTCGAACTTGACGAAGCGGGTGATCTGGTCGACCTGGTGGATCGCCTTGACCGTATGCTGCTCGAGCGCGGACGACAGGATCGCCGCGGAGGCCGCCGCTTCCTTGTACGCGCTGTCCTTTTCAACGGACAGACGCGCGATGATCACGGCCCACAGCAGCGCGAGCGCCAGCATCCCGAGCAGCGGGATGGCAAACAGCGCACGCCGGCGCGATTTGCGCGGCGCGCGCAGCGGCCGGTTCGGCGGCGTGTGGTTGGACCGGGCGGAGCTCATCGAAGAGGGCGGCGTCCTGCTCGCGTGCGCCATCCGTCTGGATGGCCGGCTATGGTTCGGATTGTCCCGACGTCTGTTCGTTCGCGGGACGCGCAACCATGGACAGACCTCCGAAACAACGGATTAGGCCCGATATTACTGGCTGGAACGTTTTTGCGATAGTTGGGTGAAGCGTAGGGCGCCGGACGAGCCGGCGCCATCGCACATCGCGAAATGTCAGTCGGGTGACCGAAACGTGCCGTCGACGACCGTGACGACGCGGCCGCCGATCCAGGTCGTGCCGTCTTCGTCGTAGCTGACGAAGATGCGGCCGTCGCGGCCGATCGCCGTGCCCTGGCGGGCCGTATACGACGGGCCGGGGCGGCGTGCCTGGCGCGTCAGCAGTCCGGCCAGCGCGGCGTTCGCGCTGCCGGTGACGGGGTCCTCGCCGGGCGTGCCGAACTGGCCGCCCGTCATCAGGCAGCGGATCTCGAACGTCGCGGGGCCGCCTTCGGCATGCGGCGCGTAGGCGGCGAGGCCGTCCACGCCGTAACGGCGGGTGAGCGCGGCCAACGCGGCCGGATCGGGCGACAGGCCGATGCACGCATCGGCCGACTTCAGCCGCACGACCAGCCACGGCGCGCCGTTGTCGACCGCGCACGGCTCGGCATCGAGGTCGAGCGCGTCGCTGCGCAGCGCGGCGGCCAGTACCGCGTAGTCCGAACGGTCGAGCGGCGTGACGCGTGCCGGCGGCGCGGCGAACGCCCAGCCGTCGGCCTGCTCGCGCAGCGCGACCCGGCCGACTCCGCACTGCTGGATCAGCCGGCCCGGCGTGCGCGGCCGCGCCCCGCTTTCGAGGAACGCATGCGCGGTGCCGAGCGTCGGGTGACCGGCGAACGGCAGTTCGCCGCCCGTCGTGAAGATCCGCACGCGATAGTCGGCTTCCGGATCGGTGGGCGTGCAGAGAAACGTCGTTTCCGACAGGTTCGTCCAGCGGGCGATCTCGAGCATGGCGTCGTCGCCGAACGAATCGGCGTCGAACACCACGGCAAGCGGATTGCCCTTGAACGGCGCCGACGTGAACACGTCGACCTGCTTGAAACGAACGAGACGGCCGGACATCGCGACGCGCCCGTTACGCGACTTCGGCGATCAGTTCGATCTCGACGCACGCGCCGAGCGGGATCTGCGCGACGCCGAATGCCGAGCGCGCATGCTTGCCCGCGTCGCCGAACACTTCCGCGATCAGCTCCGACGCGCCGTTCGTCACGACGTGCTGTTCGGTGAAGTCGAGCGTCGAGTTGACGAGGCTCATCAGCTTGACGATGCGCGTGACCTTGTTCAGGTCGCCGGTGTGCGCGTGCAGCGTCGCGAGCAGGTCGATCGCGATCGAGCGGGCGGCGGCCTTGCCGTCTTCCGTTTGCAGATCCGCGCCGAGCTTGCCGGCCCAGACCTTGCCGTCCTTCTTCGCGATGTGGCCCGACAGGTAGACCGTGTTGCCGCTTTGCGCGCTCATCACGTAGGCGGCAGCCGGGGCGCCGGCGGTCGGGAGTTCGATGCCGAGCGATTTCAGTTTGTCGTAGACGTTAGCCATGTGTTCGATTCCTCGTAGAGAGTCGTGACAGGAAAAAGGGGATCAGAGGCGCTCGTGCAGCAGCTTGCCGAGGCGCGCGACGCCTTCCTCGATCTTCTCGGGCGGCACCGTCACGAACGACAGGCGCAGCGTGTTCTGCTGCGCGTTCTCCGCGAAGAACGGCGCGCCCGGCACGAAGGCGACGTGGTTGTCGACGGCCGCGGCGAGCAGCTTCATGCTGTCGATCTGCGCGGGCAGGTTCACCCAGATGAACATCCCGCCTTCCGGGCGGTTCCACGTGACGCCTTCCGGCATGTGGCGCGCGAGCGCGCCGAGCATCGCGTCGCATTGCGCGCTGTAGAGCGCGCGGATCGTCGGGATGTGCTCGTCGAGGAAGCCGTCCTTGATCACTTCGTGCGCGATGCGCTGCGTGAGCGTCGGCGTGTGCAGGTCGGTGGCCTGCTTGGCCTGCACGAGCTTGAAGTGGAGTTCCTCGGGCGCGATGATGTAGCCGATCCGCAGGCCCGGCGCGAGCACCTTCGAGAACGTGCCGAGGTGCACGACGTGGTCGGGCGCCATCGACAGCATCGTCGGCAGCGGCTCGCCCTGGTAGTTCAGCGCGCCGTACGGATCGTCCTCCAGCACCGGGAACGGGCTCGTCTGCGCGAACGCGGCGAGCGCGCGGCGGCGCTCGACGGGCAGGCGGCGGCCGGTCGGGTTCTGGAAGTTCGGCTGCGCGTACAGCAGGCGCGCGCCTTGCGTGAGTCCGGGCGTGAGGCCTTCCGGCAGCAGGCCCTGCTCGTCGGTCGGCACCTGCACGTAGCGCGGCTCGTACAGCGAGAACGATTGCAGCGCGCCGAGGTAGGTCGGCGTTTCGACGAGGATCGGGCTGTTCGGGTCGATCAGCGCCTTGCCGAGCAGGTCGAGCGCCTGCTGCGAGCCGGTCGTGATCAGCACCTGCGACACGCGCACGCTGTAGCGCTCGGCGATCCATTCGCGCAGCGGCAGGTAGCCTTCGGTCGCGCTGTACTGGAGCGCGGCGGCCGGCGCGTCGCGCAGCACGCGGTCGGCGGCGGCGCGCATGCGTTCCGCCGGGAACGTCGCGGGGGCGGGCAGGCCGCCGGCGAACGAGATGACCTCGGGGCGTTCCGTGACCTTCAGGATCTCGCGGATCGCAGAGCTCGTCAGCTTGCGGGCGCGTTCGGAAAGCTGCCAGTGCGGCGGATGCAGGTCGCTCGGATTCATAGTCTCCTCGTTCGGATATCGTGGTCAGTCAAGAAAGGTCGTTCGGGCGAATCGCTTCGACGCCGCCGGGTGGGCGAGCGCGAACGCGATGAAGCCTTCGCGGCCGGGTGGGCAAACCGATCAGGCAAAACGTCCATTATGGCGCAGCTGTTCAGCCGGCGCGAGCGGGACGCGGGGCCGTGGCGACCGCCGAGCGGCGCCCGAGCACCACGGTCGCGATCACGGCGGCCGCGAACAGCCACGTCGACGACGTGACCGTTTCGCCGAACAGCAGCGCGGAAAAGGCGATCGTGAAGAAAATCTGCAGCAGTTGCACCTGGCCGACCCGCGCGATGCCGCCCATCGCGAGCCCCGCATACCACGCGAAAAAGCCGATGAATTGCGAAAAGAGGGTCACGTAGCCGAACGCGAGCCACGTGCGCAGCGCCAGCGGGCCCGGATGCGCGGCGTGCTGCATCCACGCGAGCCAGCCGACCGGCAGCACGAGGAACGGTGCCGACACGACGAGCGCCCAGCAGATCACCTGCCAGCCGCCGATCTGGCGCGCGAGGCGCGCGCCTTCCGCATAGCCGAGCGCGCCGATGCCGACCGCGACGAGCATCAGCGCGTCGCCGGCCTGCACGGTGCCGCCGCCGTCGCGCAGCGCGAACGCGATCACGAGCCCGCTGCCGGCCACCGCGCTGGCCCAGAACGCCTTCGACGGCCGTTCGTGCGACAGCCAGGCCGCATACAGCGCGACGAACAGCGGCTGCAAGCCGTTGACCACCGCGCCGTGCGAGGCGGGCACCGATTTCATCGCCCAGGCCGAGAACACCGGATACGCGATGATCACGCCGGCCGACGTGATTGCGAGGCTTTTCAGTTGCGCGCGGCTCGGCAGCGGCTCGCGGCGCCACCACAGCAGCAGGCCGGCCGGCACGGCGGCGGCGAGCGCGCGGCCGAGCCCGTTGAGCAGCGGATTGAGCTCGGATACGACGATGCGCGTCATCGGCAGCGTCAGGCTGAAGATCATCACGCCGATGAGGCCGAGCAGCATGCCCCGGGTTTCGCGCGAATTCATGTCGTGGGTGTCTCCGTCGTGCAGGTCGTTGTCGTCGGGAAAGCGGCGGGGCGGTCAGCGCAGCGTGCGTGCGCCGTGCGGCGTGTCGAATTCGGCGGCCAGCGCCGGCGGACCGTCGGTCGATTCGAGGTCGAGCAGGTGCGCGGCGCCGAGCCAGTCGAGTTGCTCGCGGACCGTATCCGCGTGCGGGTGGACGCCCTTGAGCGCCTTCAGCGCGACGCCGTCGGCCGGCAGCGATTCGGCCGGATGACGCGGGCTGTCCCACTGGATCAGCGACGGCACGAGGCCGTCGCCGGCGCCTTGCCATGCGGGGAAGCTGCCGTCGTCGGGCACCGTGAGGCCCCAGCTCAGGTCGCCGCGCCGCATCGCGACGACGGGCGCGATGCGCGCCGGGTACTGGCGCTGCCACAACGCAAGCTGGCGCGGGCGGTCGACGCGCGCCACCCAGTGCGCGAGAAACGGGCCCTGCGCGAGCCGCGCCTGGAGCGCCGGATCGTCGAGCCCGAACAGCCGCGCGCGCGGCGGCTTCGTGCCGTCGTCCGGCGCGGGCGCATCGGGGTCGATCGCGATTACTTCAAGGTAGAGCCCGCCCCACGCGCCGAACAGCGCATTGTGGGTCCGCATCAGCGGATGGCGGCCGCCGCCGGCCGGCTCGATGCCGAGTGCGTCGGCGACATGGCGCACGCCTTCGTCGAGGGTGCGCGCGGCAATCACGAGATGGTCGAGTGTCAGGGAGCGGGCTGGCATGAGCGTCGGTCGGGAAGCGAAAGTGTCATGGTAGGCGGACGGCGGGCCGGGCGGCGCCGGACCGGCCGGCGCACCCGGCCGCGAAGCGGGCCGGCGGG